>Ga0265797_10006545_pt1 | contig 16363 bp, 18 predicted proteins | sample P2T30metagenome_FD_192433 | JGI IMG/M metagenome (GOLD analysis project Ga0265797, IMG submission 192433) | Plant litter microbial communities from East Loma Ridge, Irvine, California - P2 T30 | ecosystem: Environmental > Terrestrial > Plant litter > Unclassified | place: USA: California... | reverse complement strand
TGGACTCATACTCGTTGCGGTACATCTGTCCCTAAGCCTGAAAGAAGCCCAAGAGATAGCTCAAGTCTGCCGTGTCCAAGTCGTGAGGTCTTCCGCAATCTTCCCAATCTCCACGCTCATCCGTCTTATCGTCTTCATAGCCATGCGCGAGGAGAGGACCTCGAAAGTAGAAGCCGGAAGCTAAGCCAATCATCCTTGCGACGGAAGGGTTCACAGGCGATCTATCTGTTACGAACGTGTCTGTGTGGAACAGTCCAGTGTTGTGGCTAGCTGGGCGCGCGAGCGGCGAAGATCCGTGCTGGAAGTGGCCGAGCATTAATTTTCCAGTGATTTCATCGGGCATGATCGTCGAACTATCCTCGGCAGAGCTGTAATCGATCCAGACGAAGCGTGGAAGTGTCTCATCGGGAGGGAAGAAGATGCCACGGAAGAAGTTTGGACCGGGGCGTGGCTCGAGAGTGGTGAAGGACTTGCAGAGTAGCTTGTGTATCTGCTAGTCTTTCTCCTGGTAAGCGGTAGAGCAGTCGCACGCGTCATGGTAGTTGCCACAGCGTTTAACGGTAGGCTGCTTGCACACGAAGTCGATGGCGCTGGCGTGATGGTGGTGTCACTCTTGGCCGTGTCCATGGTGGGTATCGTGGTGGGTTGTCGTGTGCTATGAGTAGGCAGTAAGTCTGAAGATAAAGAGAGAGATCGAAGCTCAAAGGGTGTTGAAATATACGCGACTTTGGGTGGGTAGGGTAAAGTTCTTTCAACAGTCACTCGCACTTTGCAGGGTCTGTGCGCACAATAGCAGTTGGCTTCCTTCACTTTTACTTGAGGGATATTCTGCCCGGCCGATTGCACTGACGTAATCATCCAAATGTGCTACCACCATGTATCTGACAAGTCAATGTGCACACACAGTCAGAAGTTGAAGATAGTAGAAGAAAAATCATCTCAAATTCTATATGCAATCAGAGAGATCTAAGCGTGTAAATGCAATGGTATATCCAAAGAGAACCTCATCCCACCCAGCTCATCAGAAAACGCCACGCTGCAAAAAAAAAAGTTCGTAAATATCATCTCAAAGGAAACCATAATCGTCTAGACCTTGACCTCGACCATCCTCGCCTCAACATCCTTCTCGAGGGAAAGCTTCTCGGAGTTGACGGGGCTGACATCGCTGATGCCAACATGGCTCTCGCTGTAAGCATCGAGCTCAGCACCCTTGGCAAAGTTGAGGTAGATGGGGTAGCTCCACGCGATGGCGAAGAAGATGAGCGGGATGCACATGGCCTTTCGCGTGCCAATGCTATCAGCCACGTTGCCGAGGATGACGGGCCCAACGGCACCACCGCAGACGGAGGAGACGAGGAAAGAGGCACCGCGCTTGGTGTGGCGACCGAGACCGCGAAGGGTAAGAGCAAAGATGATTGGGAAGATGCAGGACTCGAAGAAGAGCACAATCATGAGCATGCTCAGACCGCCCCAGTTGGGACGGTCGTTGCCGCCGGTGTTTGTTCCAATAGCCGCGGAAATGAAGACCATGATCAGTGTCTGGAAGGCGAGGAGTACGTAGCGCGGCTTGCCACCAAAGTACATGAGTCCAGCAGCAGCAAAACGACCGACGGCGAATAGACCTTGGGCAATGGCGTAGAAGTTGGCGCCCTGGTGATGGCCCTCGGTGACGTTGAGGTCGGGACGCGCCTCGGCGAAGTAGTTGATGAAGTAAGCGGCAACACCAACTTGGCCGGCAACGTAGGAGAATTGAGCGGCGGTGCCCCAGAAGAGAGTGTACTGCTTCCTGAGCGGCTTGTCAACGTAGCCGGTGGTGTCATTTGTCAACTCGGCTTGGTCAGCCATGTCCGAGTCGGTAATTTCAGCTGCTTGTTGTTAGCAAATGTCAATACTAAAGAAAAGGGCATCTAGAGCACTTACGGATAGGAGCGAAGAAGAAGACGACTGCCAAGATACCAACAAAGGCGGCGATTCCGAGGTAAACCCATTGCACGGCCTCGAGCGACTTGCCGTCGGTACCAACGTTCTTGAAAATGACTTGAGCGGCGAGGACAGGAGCGACGACGGAGCCGACAGCCTGGACGGACTGAGACAGCTCTAGACGGAACTCGGACCACTTGGGAGGACCGCAGACGGCACTAGAGAGGTTGGGGGTCAGTGAGAGTTCGTGCCAAGACATGACCATGCTGTTTGCTTACATGTAGGGATTGGCACTGGTCTCCAGTGTAGACAGGCCAGATCCAGCAATAAACATGGCTCCACAGAAGCCTCCGAAGCTTCGCTTGACAGCCGCAGGCCAGAACATGAGGGCTCCGACGCAGTAGATTGAAAGACCCAGGATGAACGTGTATCGGTATCCGAACCTCCTCAAGAACCAGCCAGAGTATGTCAGTGGTCCGATGAAGTAGGCACCGAAATACGACGCTTGTAGAGCAGACGACTGTCCCCGGGTGATGTCGAGGGCGACTTGAAATCGCGAGTTGAGCACATCGAGCAAACCGTAGGCGAAACCCCACATGAAGAAGAGGGTGGTGACCAGGGCGACTGGGACAATGGACTGGCGGGCAGTCAGAGCAGAGGCTCCGGTGACGACGCGGTTGTCGACCGATTTGCGTCGGACTTGGTTGTCGATGACCTCGGCGACAGAGGGACGACGAGCCTGCTGCTCGTGGACCTGGTCCATGGTAGGCTCAAGCGAGCTGTTGTTACCAAAGAAACCCATGGTGAGGGGTACTGGAGAAAGATGGAGAAGATGGATGTAGCCTGTAGATCAATAGATGGTCGAGGCGAAGAGCGAAGAGCTGATGAGGGTCTTTTGGGATGGGATGCCATAGCTCAATATATATCGCACTCTCTCTCCCCACACACACACACACACGTCCCCAGGTGCCATGGTCATGGTCATGGCCATCCAGGCTCGATAGCGGTGCGATAGTCCATCGGTAGTTCTCGTTGGCGTTGGTTCAGTCTAGCGACGCCAAAGCCGGGGGGGTGGATGGTGGGCTTGATTCGCCTTGTCGCCGCATGCAAATCCAGATATCGCTAACGCCTCGCCCCGCACACGCTAAACCCCAGAGTCCGCAAATTTTCGCCGACGACTCCGCTGGTAGGCTGGCTCATGTTCGGCCACTCCAGTAGCCTGCGAATCCAGCCGAGAATACAGCCGGGAAGTATCGGATGATACGTCTCTTGAGCCAATCGACGGCCTTGTCGCGCAGCGCCTAAAGACATGCATGCACGTCCCCTCCGTACGCCGGGGCCCACTTGGTCGTTGAGCCTCATGAGATAGGTCCTTCATGTGTTGCGGCTCCATTCTATTCTCCACGTTGCCAACCCCGTGGAGAGACCCTAGCAGACTACAACTGGGCTGGCCGCTGTGCATGTCGTCCCACCCGGAGAGATTCTAGCCAAAGGAACAAAAGCTGCTAAGTCGCACATCCGCTGTACCCCGCTGTTGATCTCTCCCCCCAGCCGACTGCGTGTATAATGGGGGAGGCCAAGGATCGTTTCCACTAGACTTCTAGAAACCCGTTCACAAGCAATGACGAGCGAGGCTTGTAAGGCCTGCGGGTAACAAAGCCAGGCGACCGAGCGAGCTTTGGGGCCGCACCCAAGCTGCCCTTGGAGTCTTGACACCACGATTCCTGCCTAGCGCTGGTGCGTGCCATGGCCTTGTGAGCCAGTAGCCTCTGGGCCCTTGGCGCTCTGGGCATAACGACATGAAGGCATTGTTGAGTCTGTGGCTGAAGTCCAGGGTGGGCTCGTATGGTCTCGAGCGTGAATGGAGAAGCTGTTGGCGCGAAATGGCATGTCGTGGCTGCGCGCGGTATCGGTGATTTTCACAGAGGCGTGCATTGAGGCTCCCCAACACGCGCCAATTGAGTTTAGACTCGTCGTGGGTATCGAGTCGTTCGGACGCTTTGCGATTGTTTCGGTGGCATCGAGTGACACCAGGAAGGTTTCGCACATTTCCTCGACATGGAGGTTACATCGACGTTGGGCATCTCCGTCAGCGGCGTAGTGCGGGCCTTTGCAGATGACAGCCGTCATGGCAGTAGTTTGTCCGCCCGACAATGAAGATCTGTAGCCTTTGGGGAACGCTGAACAGTAGCTCAAAGCTCACTACCCCTCCGCGGGCATGTAAGCGCCTCCTGGTGTTTGGGCTGGAAACTGGGGTCGGCATCTCAACCACTTCTTCTAGTCTTCTTCTAGCGGGCTTCCCTGCATCCGCCCATCCATGACGTGTGCCCGTCTTCACTCGGCGCCACTCCGCCGCGGCCTTGTAATTGGCTCCAAGTGTTTGCCTCGGGAAGTTTGTCGGTATGCCAGACATTCTCGGCGCTGGCATGAGTCTGTTGGAGACTCACGTGAATGCCCTTGGCACCAAGCCTAGATCGTCTACGGGTGGAAGCGTCTGGCCCCAACGGGACTGAGATGCGGGAGCCATCATCGAGCGCGCGTTGGAAAAGGCATGTCTCGCCGTTGGTAGCCGACAGCGCAGGCCGCGTATGATTTTACTCGTGTACACGGTACTTTTTTATCGACATGTCTAGGGTTGGGGTGAGGCCAAGCGAGTGCGGAGGTGTACATGTCACCTTCACTACTCGTGTCTCTTGGTGTACATGGCGTGACCCAGCCATTACAGCCGTGATGACACTTATGGATTGATGATACTCGGAGAGTGGGTGTAACGTGTAAAATTCAGGTTCTTTTCCGAATCAGCTACCAAGAAAGAAGTGCTTTGTCACGTGGGAGTGTGCCTTTTTTTCGGCATAGAGTAGTCTCAATACTACCACTCCTGCTCATCTTTGCAGACGCTCACTTCGAAATGCGCTTCAATCACCATATCCCAGAACTCGCTGTCAGTCCGCTTTTCCAGTAGCGCCTTCAATTTCTGCTCGGAAAATGTTGCGCCAAGCAGAATCCTGAGCCTCTGGAATGCCGGCAACATGTTCCTCTTCTTCTGGCCCTCAAAAAATTCTGTCAGCCACGCCGACGACAGGAAGCTTGCATCAGCATCGAAGACGGTCAACTCCACCAAGCAAGGTGGTAAAGCCTGCGCAGGGGAAAGCTCAAAGTCGCCCCTGAAAACGGCGTCGAAGCGCATGTTATCCAACCGGATCGATACAAGGGCTGCTTGGGGAACGATGAGCCTCCGTAGTTGCGTGAATTGGGTGAAACGGGGTAGAGGTTTCTGCACTGCGCCTGGTAACGTCCAAAAGCCACCTGGGAGCTGTAAAAGCTGCAAGCTTGGGCGGAGATGCTCAAGGTTATCGACGAGGTATTGGTAATCGGTGACTTCGGTGCGGGCATCGTATATTGCTCGATCTAGTCATAAGTCAGCAAAGGGCCTTGTTGTCGGAGGACCGAACTAGTACCCCAGGTTTGCTCATCCATAGCGAGTCCGTTAGTGGAAGATGACGTGGGTTCGGGGTAATATTGAATATTCGCTTGATAAGCGGGGAATGCCCGGACACTTCTGTATGGGTTCTTGGATGCCGACGACTCGGCGTAGTAGGTGAGGCTTTGCAGTTCGCTGAAGGTGTGTATGATGTTGTTCATGTATGCTCGAGAAGTAGTATTCCATATACCCACGGTCTTGACTTCAAAATCGAGACGTATATGCTGTATGTTGTGGAACGGGCTCTGAATCCCTTTCGCCCTTCCCAAATCTTTGAACCTTTCCGAATCCTCGAGGATCGCGGAAGGTGAAAGGCCTTGTATCTTGAGACTTAAATCTAGAGTTCGTAGATTTGGGAAGTCGAGCAGACCTTCAGGAATTAGGGTCATAGCTCTTTCGACTTTCAGATAGGAGAGTGCATGTTCAGTCTTCATTCCAGCCCCTGACCAATATTTTGGGGGTAAAGTTACTCTTAAATATGGGTCTGAAATGCACAATGTCTCTAGATGTGGTAGTAGATTCAGAAGAGCAGGCACGGACCTCTCTACAAGGTCACCAAGCGCCGTTACTGAATCAAATATTCTCGGTGGTTGTGGGAGCTTCAGTTCCTTCTCCAACCTTGATACCTGACTTTCGAGAGCAATAAGAACAGCGGGTGAAATTGTGGCTTCTGAGTCGAAACCAGGACCAAGAGGGTAACCGTTTCTTCTCTGCGACCAGCATAGTCTCAGCTGTTTGATGTATCGGCTTAGCTCCGGATTCTGGTTCAGTTTGCGAACAAATTTGATGATTCCACAAGACTCAAATCCCTCCAGAGTGTGCGGAAACGTCACGGCGAGTACAGGCGCATGCAAAAGCGCTTCACGGGCAAGATGCGCAAATCGCTTGCATGTATGCGCGATGTTGCGTACCGAGCACCTGCGGAAGTCTTCGATGAGATATTGATCTACTGGTGTCGGTGGAGGATCATCTGGGATGTAGCCTAGGATCCGTGCTTCCCGATGCAAGTCAACGTAAGAGAAGATTAAGAGAAGTATTTCACTTGGTAAGTCGTTCAGCGACTTGGCCGTGGCAACTATGATACACCGTCAGCGGACAACAGTTGGAAGATAGCCGTTGCTCACCTCCGGCTTGCATGGGCAGTGTATTATCCTCCATCCCGCCTTCATACGCGTTTGGAAGAGCTCAAACCTGCAGTATTGTATGTCAGCCGAGTAATTGAGTACCAGACAAAAGAACTATCGCTTACCTGAAAACTTTATCGAGTCCTATCAAATCAGTTCCTCAGTCAATCGATGTTTCGACTGACAGCGGAGCGTACATTTGGATGACGTCATCATTGGCAAAACATTTTGCCGGCCCGCTGCCTCGCAGCAAGTGCAGTCATGAAGCCCGCTTACACTACGATATAGCTAATACGCCTTCTAGACTTGGACCAGATTCTGTCATCTAAAAACTGGCTGGCACTGTCCAAGCTGGAATCAAAATTTTCCGCAGAAGGGGGGACTTGCTGTTCATCGTTGACTGTGTAGCATCGAGAGCAGTAGGCAGCCAGTAAATTGAGAACAAGGGTCTGCCGAGCGACGAGTTGCTTGAAACAATAACGGATGTCAGCGATGCTTTCTTAGAAGAGGCCAAGGGATCCACTATATACCGAGCAACCAGAAAAAGGCTTCCAAGGATAGAATACTCCGTAGCGCTCGCTTTGTGACGCTTCAATCTATGTAGTCTCCTCTTCACCTCCACTTTACATGTGTTGCTTGCAAGTCGCTACGGTTCTTCCTACTTGGATAGAGACTAGCGTAGCGCTAGGTAGTCTACCCAGGTTAGCGTACTAGTCAAGAAGCTTCCATCCTTTACCCTCTAAATCTACTCATCTTTCCCGATTATGATTTTGATTTGTGTCGACTAGCTCTCTGCTAGAACAATGCACGATGGCTGCAATCGAAACACAATGGTATTCCTTGTTTTCACTTGGATCCACATCAAAGGTAATATCTGTTCTCTTCTTCGTTCCTACTTCCCGCTAACAACATACTCGTCCCCCAGCGTAAACCCGCCGAGCACATCCTTTAACCCCTCATCATAAATCGGCTGCACATCCCTCCCCCGTTCATCCAGACAGCCTAGATAATTTGTAACGTCTCTGCCATCAAACTCCCTCATCTCGAATCCATTGCCCAGAAAGGCAAACATGTTTCTCTCGTACCGGTACACAATATCAAAGTCCTCGTACCTTGGACTCTCCATCATCTTCAAAAAATGCAATCGCGAACCCGGCCAAATCGCTGCCTGGCCCTCCGTCTTACCCTGCTTAAACCACGAGCGACACGGCGAGGTCCACGCGGTGCGTTTCAAGAAGAGATCGGCGTGCTGTCTGAATTGCAGCGAGGGGCCGAGTTTGGGAGTGAGGGACTTTATGTTTTCGACCTGGCATTTTGTGATGGCGTGGAAGATGTAGCGTGTCCATTGCTCGATGAGGGGAATGAAGGAACCATGGGCAAGGGGGCCGTAGGGCCCGCAGAAGGAGAAAGTGTTGGGGAAGTTTGGAATTCCGACGCTAAGGTATGATGTTACGCCTTGGTCTGTGCTCCAGAGGTCGCGTAGGTCGTGGCCATGGGCGATGAAGGGGAAGCGTGGGAGCCACGAGGTGTTGAAGCCTGTTGCGCAGATTATCACGTCGACAGTGTGGGCGGTGCCGTCTTGGTCGATGAAGCCGGTTGGTGTTATGGTGCTGATGGGGTCGGTGAAGATGGTTGCGTTCTTGGCGACGAGGGCTTCGAGGTAGCCTGGTGCGGGCGTTGGGCGGCGACATCCTGGGTTAAAGTTCTTTGGTATCATTTTCTCGGTCAGACGTGGGTCATGATTGAGCTTGGCGCGCATTTCCGTGGCGGCATATTCGCGTGCTAGGCGTGCTTCCTCACTGCCTTTGATGATGAATTTGAAGCGCTGGTTCAGCTCGTTTTCAATCTGTTTGCGGTACTCGAGGTACTTTTGGGGGTTCTCGGAGAGAAACTTGAGTTGCTCTTCGCTGTCTGGAGGAAGTTAGCATCATGTCGGGCTCGCGTAGAGACTGCGCACATTGAAAGTTTGCACCATTCTTCCCAGCCCACGTCTGTGCAAAGCCCGCCGTGATCCAGATGGGCGATCGTACCCAGTGGTAGAGATGCTTAACTTTCTGCTGTATGGCCGCAACGATTTGTACGCCCGAACTTCCAGCACCAATGACGGCTACCCGCTTATTGGCGAGATCGTAGCCCTCCTCGTAGTTTGCAGAGTGCATCAGTTTGCCTGTGAAGTCGGATAGGCCTGGGATGTCTGGCCATTTCCAGTTATTCAAGACGCCACCGGCATTGATGAAGAAGTCGGCACTGTCTTGGAAAACCTCGTCTTTTTCCAGATCACGAACCCTGCACCGCCATAGTCCGGCGACATGATCCCACTCGACGTGCTCAAGACGATGGCGCAGCTTTATATACTTTGCAACAAAGTCGTTTTCGCGCTCAATTGACTTTAGGTATTCCCAGATCTCAGGTGAGTAGGAGTAGTAGTGCGACCAGAGCTTGATCTTCCAGGAAAACTGGTAGTTTACAGATGGTATGTCGCAGGCACATCCGGGGTAGCGGTTCTCTAGCCATGTGCCCCCGATGTCACTGTTCTTCTCGTAGCAGACCATGTCCAGGTTCTCCATCTCTTCCTCGGCTTGCTTGAAGAAGTTTAGGGATGATGCACCTGCGCCCATGAGTATCACCTTTACCCTCCTCTTCACCCCCATGGGCTGCTCATCAATCTGGTATCCATGCTGGTCTCTCTTGGGCGGTAGCTGATCCCGGACATTGATGTTCTCGTCGGCGGCATTTCCAGGAGCCGCACAGAACGACTTGGGCAGGCCCGAGTGTTCGCCCATGTTGTGAGTGTAGAAGTGATATGACTTGTGAACCCTGGTGGGGACAGTGGTAGGTGCACACTATCAGCGATGCCCTGGCATATACGGGTGCATTGTCAAGCCTCGGATATAACCACTTCAAGGCGGAGACGGTGACAGCATCGCATCGCCAATATGCGGGGTAAGCTCCAGCAGCGGTGCATGGCAGGTGTATCACGTCCTATCATGCGTACCGGCATTTGCTGAGCGGATGATGCATGCGGCTGACTCTAGCGAAGAGAGGCGTGGTGTGTGTGTGTGTGTGTGTGTGAGATGCTGATAAGGGGCGGGCAACGTGTACGAATACAGGAGGAGCATTGGACGCGCGAGATGATGGTAATGCAATTCATCAATGGGCAAGGAAGCAACAAAGGAAGATTATCCAGCTGATTGTGCATGGAAAGGTAATGATGCGACGCGGTGCCGAAATTGCTTGAACTGGTCGGGATTGCGGTTCGGGTAGGGTGGCTGTCGTCATGTGTGATGAGGGTTGGTCAGGCACACTGTAGGGCTCCGCTCCCGGCTTGGCTTGATAGAACCAGTGCTCGGTATGGGCTGAGGAGCAGGGAGGCCGCGACGTCTGCATACACGTCCTACCCGTCTTTCGACGACACCGACGAGGAAACCAACATTGCAAGTTGGTCGGCTACATTCGCCACCACCCTGTCACTGCCACTCCGCTGCCACTCCGCTGCCACTGCTGTCTCATCCCAGCGCCACACAACGGCCCGTTCCAAACTTTCCCACGCCAGAGGCGCCCAAAACACGCTGCTCCACACTTTCAAGACGCACAGGCAGCGCTACCCCGTCCCTCATTCCAAGACACGGCCGAAGACATTTCTCGGCAGCGCATGCGAGCGCACGACATTGCAGAGTCGCAAACAGCCCTTTCTGCTCCTCATCTGTGCCCCTCGGCCGTATCACAGTCGCGCTGGCTAGGTTGCTCGTCCCCTAGGCCCCGGTCATGGTGGCCGCCCAAGACTGCCAGATAGCCTCGTGAATGCGTTGAGTGAGTCTGCCAACCGCCTCAAGACGCATCGCGCACCGCACCGCACCGCACCGCCCTCCCTCCCCCCTCTCCACTTCGCCGCCGCCGTTGCGCACGCCAAACGCCATGTCGTACTACGGCAACGGCCAGAACTACTACAACCCAAACATACCGCACTCGAGCGGTGGAGGCGGGCCCGCCGAATACCAACACCGCCGCTCCATTTCCAGCGCCGACCAGATCATTGCCACGAATGGAGCCCCCAGGGGCTACGGTGGCCTTGTGCAGCCAGAACGGCGCAACAGCCTGGCGACGCGCCAGAATGACGAGCTCTTCATGGGTGCCAACAGCTCCCCGCAGCCAGGTCAGGGTCCAATGTCGCCAACGTCGGCCGGCAGCTATGGCAGCAGTACGGCGGGCGGCTACAGCAGTGCTGCCGGCTACGGCTACAACCCCCAGAACTACAACACCCAGCCCGTCGCCATGCCGAATCCCCATCAGTTTGGCGCAAACCGCACCTTTGCCCCGCCCGTGTCCGTGTCCTCCCACCAGCCCTACAATCCAGCGGCCTATGCGAGCAACAGCCTGGTGAGGGCAGGTACGACGGCAAACCACCCCTATGCCTTGTCGCCCACGTCGCCGACCATTCCCTTCCCCTCGCCCGCCTCGTACCAGAGTTCGCAGTTTGGCCGGGCACCGTCTGTCCAAAGGGGTGGGTCCGCTTACGCTGCGCCCGCCTCGAACTCGTCTTCGGGCTACTACGCCTCGAGCGCGTCGCATGCTCCGCTCCCTTCTCCGCCAACATACGAGCCCGGATATGACTCACAGCGTGGGGAGAGATACTCTGCCCACTCCTCAAACGCCCTCCCGCCCACGCCCCAAGCCCCGCCCCAAGGCTCGCCCCAACGGAGCAGCACCGCTTCCTCACGACCGCTGCCTCCACCGCCGCCCCACGAGTCCGACAGCGACGAGTACTTTTCGCCAACCCACGACTATCAAAACGAGCTGTTCAATGACGTGTTCAGCATGACGTCGGGCCGAGCCCCCAGCGCCCAGGTCCAGCCACCAAGCGGTCAATACTACGAGGGAAACGGCCACAATGAAGGCCAGTTGGTGCCGTATCCTCCTGGCCGCGAAACCTACGCTAGCGACGAGAGCGATGTCGAGGCAGCTGCCGGTTTGGCTGCACTCCAGATGGCCGAGGAACAAGACAGGGCCGACGAAGCTCGCAGGGCAAGTGGTGGCACCACCCTGTACAGCAACTACTCGTCCTTGCACTCACCGCAGATGCCCGTGGAGCCCATCCATGGAGGAAGCGCCAGCGACAGTGACTACGTGGGCATGGATGTTGGTACCTATGGCGGCGGCTTCATGCCATCGTTCAACTATGGCGGAGATCCAGACCAACTGGCCGCCGGTGGCCATCCGGCATCGAGTTCAGGGTCGCAACGGCCCTCGGACCACCCTGGCGACGATTACGACCCCATCCACCCCTTCCCCTCGTTTTCGAGTAACGCGCGCGTGGATACATTCGGCACCGGCGGACTGGAGGAGCCCAGTGCGCGGCGGCGGAGTTACGATGAAGGCGACGAGCTCGTTCTTATGGACAGTGCGTCTGGCACGTCCACCGCTACGCTCGTGGCGCCCTCGGCTGTGATGCCCGGTGAGCCACCAGACATGTTCTATCATCCCGGCATTTCGAATCGGCCGCTGCCCCCACCTCCCGTCAATACTAGTCCTCGACGCCTGAACCACCAAAGCAATGGCTCCTCCGGCTCGGGGTCGTACGAGTACTGGCGAAATGCTCCTTCGGCGCGTGGCTCATACCCTACCGATCCTAATGCCCTGCACATGATATCTCCCACAGGAGCATATGTGCCCCGCTCTACCTCTCTCCTCCAGCACAGCAACGCCCGCGATGCCATACCACTGCCACGCTCAAAAACCGACGCTGAGCAAGGACATCGGCCGAGAGGCGCTGGTAATCGCAATACCTTTTACGGCGGTGCCATGGACAGCGACGGCAATACGTTAACCCCGGGTAGTGCAGAAGCGGTAGCCATTGACCTGCCCACAATTCCTGCAGGCAGGCGTTTCAATCCTGCCAAGCTTTCCAGCATCGACTTCAAGCGATGCACAGAACCTTGGGCGCTTAGCTCAATCATCAGCTGGCTCAAGAGCATGACTGAAGGCGAAAATGATCTCAAGGAAGCGCCGATCCAAGAAGGCTTGATTGCCCTCTTCACCCACAAGGTCCCGACCATGAACATTGCTGATGCCGAAACGCTGAGCAGTCGCGTCGTCGCAGACATGTACAAGGCAGGCACTCTCGTACACGAAGAAGAGTGGCTCAAGTTCTCGTCAGCCAGCATGACTGGCGTCATTTTTCAGCTCACAGGAGCAGGTTGCTATGCGCCCATGCTACACACGCACGCCAGCCCTGGCCGATGCTACTCACATCATTGCCAACGCACTCTCAAGAAGATCGATCTTCATGCCCCGTCCGCCGCCCCCCGACCCGAGGATTGGGCTACCTTCTACAAGCTGAAAAAGGAAGACCTGGAGGGGGCGAACAAGAAAGAGATTGAACGTCAAAATATTCTGCATGAGATTGTACAAGGAGAGGACAACTACATGGACCGGCTCGACGTGTTACGCCATTTATACCGTGACCGACTACAGTCTGCCCAGCCACCAGTCATACCCCCAAAGAAGCTTGACAGATTCATCCGGGATGTGTTTAGCAAGGTCGATGCGGTACGAAAAGCGAATGAAGACCACCTCCTCCCGCAAATCAAATACCGACAACAAGAGCAAGGCCCGTGGATCGTTGGTTTCAGCGACATTTTCAGGGAATGGATCCGAAAGGCGAAACAAGCCTACATAGAATACGCGGCAGCCTTTCCATATGCATCTTTTCTGGTTCGGCAGGAGGCCGACAGAAACATACTGTTCCGGACCTTCTTGGATGAAGCCCAGAAGAACAAATTATCGAACAAACTTGGTTGGGACACGTACCTCAAGGGGCCCATCGACCGACTGCAGCGCTATGGTCTTCTCATCGATACCGTGTTGAAGTACTCGATTGTAGACAACGAGGAAAAGCGAAACCTACAAATCGCCAAGGATGAGATCAAGGCTGTCACTCTCGAGTGCGATAGTCGTGTTGCCGAAATGGGTCGAAAGGTGAACCTTACCGATCTGCAGGCCAAGCTCATCCTGAGGCCGGGTATGCAGCGAGTCGAGCTCAATTTGGACCATTTGGGGCGAGAACTTATCTTCCGGGGTGATTTACAAAGAATGGGTGCTAATCGGTTCAACTGGCTCGAGACGCACGCACTGCTCTTCGATCATTACTTGGTACTCGCAAAAACAGTCTCGCACAGAGAGGCGGATGGTGTTACCAAGTCAGACAAGTATGATGTTTCCAAACTACCAATCCCCATGGATTTACTCGTACTCGAAAGCGAAGACGATGATCCTGTTGTCCGCTCGACTATGAAGGGTATATCTACAGTTACTACCGTCTCCGGCCGGGTCGGGGGTGCGGCTTCCACGCGGATCAACAGTCCCTTGCCAGGCGGTCTTCAATACACCAGTACAAATAACTCCCTCGGGTCGCAAAGCACCAATGGCTCTGGCAAGGCTCTTGTCAACAACACGTCCAACGAGGCCAGCAAGGACGAAAAGGTGCTGTATCCATTCCGGGTAAAGCATCTGGGTAAAGAGACTTATACACTGTATGCACCATCGGCCCAAAATCGGGCGGAATGGTGTGACAATCTCATCATCGCGAAGACGCGGCATGCCGCAGCATTGTTTGCTCAAAACGCGGAGCCCTTCCGGTTACGGGTCATGGCTGACGCTGCCTTTGCCTACGACAGCGCGATGCCCTCGCAAAGAGCCATCACCATCAAAGGCACGCCCTTGGATCGTGCAGTCGCTGAGGTGGAGAAGCTTTTTGTCAATGTCGGCCGCCCTGTTCCTATTTGCCGAGCTCGGGTCAACTGCGCAACAGCGTTCAATCAGCCATATGGAAAACACATGGTAGCTGTCGGCACCGATATCGGGGTCTATGTGTCAGACTTTGACAACCCCAGAGGCTGGCAAAAGGTAGGCAAAGTCTTAGTGTGAGGTGGTATGCCATGATGCTAACAAATGCAGTCAATCCAAGTGCCGCGAGTAACACAAATCGCTGTGCTCGAACAATTCAGCCTGATGCTACTCATATCTGACAAATCGCTGATCGCGTACCACCTTGATGCCGTTTGTCCCGTTAGCGGCGTAGCACCCTCGAGCGACTCGACCCGACGCGCACCCCAGAAGCTATCAGGCGCGCGAGACATTGGCTTCTTCGCCACGGGCGTAATGAAGGATCGAACGCTAGTCTTTTACAAGAAGCGCGACAACATCTCGTCGACGTTCAAAGTGCTCGAGCCCGTGTACCAGAAGTCGACGGAGAAGAAGTCTCGGATCTGGAAAACCGGTCGTACCGAATTTTTCCGCGAGTACGACGAGTTTTACATTCCAGCCGAATGCTACACCATCAACCTGTTTCACTCCTCGCTCGCCATTTCGACGGCAAAAGGCTTCGAGGTGCTCACCCTGGACAAGAAGCACCCGTGGTCGGTACCTGATCTCGAACAACCACACGTGGCTACGATTGCGTCGCGACTGCAAAACCAAAACCCACTCGGCATGTTCCGGCTGTCTGACCAAGAATTCCTGCTGTGCTACGAAGAGTGCGCCGTGTACATTAACAAAAACGGCGACATTTCGCGGTCGGTGATTATGGAGTTTGTGGGCAAAGCCAAGTCGGCGGCCATGTACGGGCCGTATGTGTTGCTGTTTGACCCTGATTTTGTCGAGATTCGGAATGCGCAGAATGGCCGGCTCAGACAGGTAATTGCAGGCCGGGATGTCAAGTGTCTGGACGATGGGCTTAGTGGGGGCAGCTCGCATAATCGGACGATCAAGTTGAGCTTGCAGCATCCGGCGCATGAGAGGAGTCAGGTTGTGGTGGAGCTTGTGCTTAATGAAGGACAGAAGGAGTGAAGTGAGTGAGTGAGTGTTTGCATGCATTCATTGTATGACTTTCTTCTTCTTCTTCTTTGGATTTAGGGAGGGGAGGGAGAACTTGGCTGTGTGTTGTCATACAAAGGGATACATGGAGTGGAGTAAGGCGAGTGTGTGTGTGTTTTTTTCTCCTTCTCCTTCTTCCTCTTCCTCTTCCTCTTCCTCTTCTTCCCCCTTTGGAAGTCATGTCAATAATGCATTGATGGATGAATGGATAGATGGGAGAAAGTTGTCATCCAAAGTCTCCGTCTGTTCGTGTGGAGAAGAAGTACTTGCTAGATCAAGGTTTGGGGCGATTATCCAAGATGACGGCTTGCTGTTGTTGTTTTTGTTTATTATTATTATTGTTGTTGTTGTTATTGTTTTCAAAGGATACCTAGTTCTTACTTGTTATGTTTGCATTTCTGTCTTCATCTTTTGGTCATAGTAGCAGTAGCAGTAGCAGTTTAGTTTAGTGTTTTTTTTCTCTTTCACTTGATGACCCGAGTATATGTGTATGTGTGGGTGTATGGATAGATCAATGTAAATGTTGTCGAGTGTATTGCTTAGGCATTTGCCTCTTCCTTGTTTTCTGGTTATTGTAAACAAACTTGTCCATTTACTTGTTCTTGTGTGTGTGTGTGTCTGTTTGTTGTTGGGCCAAGGAGCAGACAGGGCATGGGTGCAAGTGCAAGGAAAGACAAGAAGAAGAAGAAGAAGACTTGTAGAAAAGCAAGACCAGATGAATTCGTTACTACGTCACTGCCTAGACTCTCACCCCCTTTTGGCAAAGAAGTTTTTTTCTTCTTCTTTTCACTCAGTCTTCTCCGGGTGCTACGATTTACACATGTCGTACTACCATGTAGTGTTACGCTTGGCTCTAGATGGGAGAGAGAGAGAGAGAGAAGAGGATACAATGGTACGCGTACTCTCCTGCCAAGGGGATCTACGGCACTTGGCATACGCCTTTTTTGCGCGTGCATGTTGTAACTGT
>Ga0265797_10006544_pt1 | contig 16366 bp, 10 predicted proteins | sample P2T30metagenome_FD_192433 | JGI IMG/M metagenome (GOLD analysis project Ga0265797, IMG submission 192433) | Plant litter microbial communities from East Loma Ridge, Irvine, California - P2 T30 | ecosystem: Environmental > Terrestrial > Plant litter > Unclassified | place: USA: California... | reverse complement strand
GCTTCATGATGGGGCTGCAGAATGCGGTCATCACCAAGGTCTCGCACGCCGAGATCCGCACCACCCACATGACCGGGATCGTCACCGATATCGGCATCGAACTGGGCAAGATGGCCTACTGGAATGCCGACACCCGGATGCGCCAGCCGAAGGTGACGGCCAATATCGGCCGCCTGCTGCTGATGCTGGCGCTACTGGGGGCGTTCTTCGTCGGCGGCGTGCTGGGCGCGCTCGGGTTCAAGTACCTGGGTTACCTGTCCACCATCCCGCTGGCCGCCTTCCTGTGCGTGCTCGGCATCGTGCCGGTAGTCGACGACGCGCTGGCGGTGCTGACCCGGCAATACCGTCCGCGCCAGGACGGTTGAGCGCTGCGGCGCGACGCTCGCCGCGGCGAGCGGGATCGCCAGCACGACCCGGGCGCCATGCTCACCCTGCTCGAAGCGCAGCCGGGCCCCGATCTGGGCGGCGGCCTCGCGCATGCCTTGCAGGCCGAAGTGACCGGGACGGCCGTTGACATGCTCTCCCAGCCCGCGGCCATGGTCGGCCACTGTCATTACCAGCTCGCGGCTCGCCGCGTCGGAGCGGACCTCGACCGGGCCGGCCGTGTGGCGCAGCGCATTGACCACGGCCTCGCGCACGATCGCATGGACGTCGCGGCGCAGCCGTTCCGGTAACCGTTCGATGGCGCCCGGCGCCGCGTCCAGCCGCAGGCGCGCGCCGCCGCCGGGAACGGCCAGTTCCACATCGCGCAGCAAGGATTGCTGGAATTCCCCGGTGTCGGCAAAGTGCCGGCGCAGGCCCTGGACTTCGTCGCGGCCTTCTTCCAGCACCCGTTCGGCGCCTTCCAGCACGCGCTCGAATTCGGCGCGCGCCGCGCTGCCGGCCGGCAGCCGGCCGAGGGCCGCATGCATGCTCAGCAGCATACCCTGCACGCCCTGCAGGAAGGTGTCGTGCAGCGAGCGCGCAATCGATTCGCGTTCGCGCACCCGCGCCAGCAGCTCGCCCTCGATGCGCCGCGCCAGCTGGCGCAGGCGCAGGCGATAGGCCAGAATCAACGCGCACAGCACCGCCACGATGCAGGCGCCGCGGAACCACCAGGTCTGGGTGGGAAGCGGGGCGATCGAGAAGAGCAGGCGCGTGACGCGGCCCGCCACGCCACTCTCGTTGATGGCCATGACTTCGAAGGTGTAGGCGCCAGGGTGCAGACGCTGGAAGAAGGCGCTGCGGCGCGTGCCGGCGTCTTCCCACTCGCTGGCGCCTTCCAGCCGATAGCGGAAAGTCACTTTCTGCGGCATGCGCAGGCTGGGCGCCGTGTAGTCGACCTGGAGGTTTTCCACGCCCGCCTCGAGCTCGATCGGCGCGCCAGGGACATAGCGCTGCGCGCCACTGGACAGGCCGAGTACTTCGACATCCGGCGTGGCCGGATTGATGGCGACCTTGCGTGGATCGATCCAGGCCAGACCGCGTTCGCCGGCGAACCACAGCTTGCCGTCGCTTGATGCGACTGCGGTGCGCGACAGCATGCGCGACACCGCGCCGCCCAGGTAGCCGTCGGCGGCATCGAGCAAGCGTCCGCGCAGGGCAACGCCCGGGTCCTTCACCGTGCGCGCCCAGTCGCCGGCGGCGACACGGAAAATGCCGCGTTCGGCGTTGATCCAGCGCGCGCCGCTGGCGTCGACAGCAATCCCGTTGGCCGGGCCCAGGCCGCCCGGCAGATCGACCGACAGGGTGCGGAAGCGTCCGCCCACCAGCACCTGCATGCCTTCCTCGCCCGCCACCAGCAGGGGCGCGCCCGGCAGGATCAGGGTGAACTTGCCGACGCCCAGGCCATCGCGCGCGCCGTATTCGCGCTGCGCAGCACCATCGACGATGCGCAGCCGGCTGCCCGTCAGGCCAAGATAGCTGCGGCCAGCGGCGTCGTACGCGACTTCGTGCGGATGGTCCCGGGGATCGGCGGGACGGCTCCAGGCGCCGGCGCGGTAGTGCCAGGCGCCCAGGCGCCCGGTCCAGAGCCAGAGTTCGTCGATGCCGGCCGAGACCCGTCTGGCGCGCACGCTGTCGCCCGCTTCTTGCACTGCGGCGGGCAGGCCACTACGCACCGCGCTGCCAGGGCCGCGCCTTTCGATGCCGTGCTGGCCGGCCAGCACCAGCGTGCCGTCCGGCGCCTGGTCCAGTACGCGGGTGGCGAGCGGGTCGGGTACGGCGGTCAGCCTGCCGTCCTCGATACGCACCAGGCTGGCCGTGTCGTCCAGGCGCTGGGTGCGCACTGCGATGATGCCGCCGTCCGGGTGCGGCGCCGCATGCGTGATGCCGCGGTCAAGGAGCTCCGGCACCATGTGCACGGCATGGTCGCGCAGCCGCTCCAGGCCGGAGGGCGTGCCGATCCAGATGCTGCCGTCGCCGTCTTCCATCAGCGCCGTCACCGACAGGCTGGTCATCTGCCAGGGCTGGTCCAGGCGCTCCGCGGCGCCGACCGGCGTGAAGCGCTCGCTGCCCTGCCAGGCGCCGGGGCGCAGCACGCACACGCCGACCGGGCAGTTGCCGGACCAGACATTGGCATCGCGGTCGAACAGCGACTGGAACGAGCTGGCGCTGCCGGCCGGCGGCGGCTGGCGGCGCGGGGCCGGCGGCGCCACGCGCTCGAACTGCTTGCCGAGCACCAGCCACACGCTGCCGTCGCGTGCTTCAAGCAGCATCGCGTCGCCACGCAGCGCGCGCACCCGTTCGAATTGTTGGGCGCCGGCTGCGCGCTGGTACAGCGACACGCCGTCGGCGGCCCAGATGCGGCCTGCGCCATCGGCCAGCACGTGTTCGGCGCGGCGGCCGCCGAAGCCGACTGCGGCGCCGACCGCTGCGGCGCCGCTGTGGTCGATGCGAAACAGTCCGCGCCAGCTGGCGACCCAGACCGCGCCGTCGGCATCGAGAGAGATCGCGAACACGCTGCCGCTTTGCTCGGGGGTGAGCAAATGCTGGTAGCGCCCCTGGCGCAGCACGCTGACGCCGCCGTTGCCATGGCCGATCCACAGGTCGCCATCGCGGCCAGGCCTCAGCACGCTGATGCTGTTGTTTTGCAGGCGACTGCCGTCCTGCGGCGCGAAAGGCAGGAAGCGCAGGCCATCGAAGCGGTACAAGCCGCCGTAGCGGCTGCCCACCCACAGCCAGCCGTCCTCGCTGCGCGCCAGCGTATCGATGTAGCGCGGGGCGCCTTCGAGCTCGCCCCAGCGCTCATGGCGGTAGCCTTCGAGGGCGATGGCCGGATCGAGCGCCAGGGCGGGCAAATGGACGAGGCACAGCAGCGCGAGGAGCGCGGCGCGCAGGCGGTTCCGGAAACGGTAAATGATGCACATTCGGAAATTGTTGCAGCTAATTCCGATGCGGTCCAGTCATTCGCGCAGCACCGTCCGGAACCCGATGTGACTGGCGCCCAGATTCGCTTCCTGCGATTCGCGCGCCGAGGCCCGGTAGCGCACGCAGTAAGTCGGCGCGCACAAAAACGATCCGCCCTTGATCACCACCGGCCGGTCGGGCCGGCGCGCGGCCACTGTGGCGGTGTCGCCATTCGCGTGCGGCTGGCGCGCGCCAGTATAGCCGTCCTTCGTCCATTCCCAGGCGTTGCCGATCATGTCGTGCAGCTTGAATGCGTTGGCGGCGTAGCAGCCGACCGGCGCCAGGCCGGCATGGCCGTCCTGGGCGCTGTCGGCCAGCGGGAACGGTCCCTGCCAGTAGTTGGCGGTCGGACGGCCGTCGGGATCGACCGGCGCGCTGTCCAGGCCCGCGTCGTCGCGGCCGGCCTTGGCTGCGTATTCCCACTCGGCCTCGGTCGGCAGGTCGCGTCCCTGCCACCGTGCGTAGGCGAGGGCGTCCTGCTGGGTCACCAGCGTGACCGGCGCGTTTGGCGCCGGGGTGTGCGGGCCTTTCCAGCTGGCGCCGCGCACATAACGCCACCAGGCATACGGACGGCGCTGCAGCTCGGCTTCATCGGGCGTGTTGAACACGACGGCGGCGCCTTCGCGCTCGGCCTCGGTGACATACCCGGTGGCCTGGACGAAGCGCTCGAACTGGGCATTGGTGACCTCGGTCTGATCGATCCAGAACCCGTCCACTGTCTGCCGTGCGGCGCTCGCCGGGCGTTCGTCCGGATAGCCGGCGCTGCTCCCGAAGACAAAGTCGCCGCCCGCCAGGTGCACCATGCCGGCGCGGGCGTCGCGGCCCCAGCCCGGCGGCAGGCCGCTGCCGGCTGCGCACAGTGTCTCGTTGCCAAGCTGCGCCAGCGCCGGCGCCTGGCGCGCATCGGCCACCGCCAGGGCGACGCCGGCCAGCGCGCCGGCGCCGGCCAGCGCAAGAAGATATCCGGCGAAACGCATGCCGCGCTCTCCTAGTAGAAGCTGGCCGGACGCACCGGATTCACGCCACCGACTTGCGCCATATAGCCCTGCCAGCGCTGCACCAGTGCGGCCACGATCTCGGGATGACGGGCCGAAACGTCGTGGTTCTCGGCGCGGTCCTGCCGGATATCGAATAGCTGCCAATGGCCGTCTTCTGGCCCGTGCGGCGGCTCGATCCAGACCGCTTTCCAGCGGCCGTCGGCGCTGAACACATAGCCGCGGCCGTAGGCTTCGCCGGCTGCCGGCAAGCCGCGCGGCCCGGCCTGGGCGCCTTGCAGGAGCGGCAGTAGCGACGTGCCAGTGACCGGATACACATTGCGGCCCTCGTACACGACCTTGCCGGCATTGCGGTCACGGCCGGTCGCCGGGTCGACGTCGGGCGGGGCTGGCTGCTGCGGCGGCGTGACGCCGGCCAGCGCCAGGAAGGTGGCCGCATTGTCGGTCACGTGGGTAAAGCCGTGCAGTACCGGCGCCGGCGCAGCGGCGGCCTGGGCGCGCTGGCCGGGCAGCTTGGCGATCAGCGGGGTCGAAATGCCCCCTTCGTGCGGCATGCTTTTCACGTTGCGCAGCGGCGCCGCGCTCACCTCGGCCCAGCGCAGGCCGTACTGGATGCGCTTGACCTGGTCGGTGCCGAGCCGGGCGTAGACGTCGGGCGCGGCATTGGCCTCGTCGGTCGCCTTCGGGTCGGCGCCCGAATCGTTCGGCCAGCCTTCGGCGCCGTTATCCGACTGGAACAGGATGAAGGTGTTGTCGTATTCGCCGATGTCCTTCAGGTGCTGCACCAGGCGGCCGATATTGTGGTCGAGGTTATCGACCATGCCGGCGTAGATCTCCATATAGCGGATCTGGGTTTTCTTTTCCAGCGGCGTCAGGCTGTTCCACCGCTTGTCGACCCGGCCCTGGCCATGGTCGACATGGCCGTCGGCCGCTCCCTTGAGCGCGTTCACGTAGCGCGCCTCGGGCTTGCCGTTGTTGGCGCTGGCGGGAGCGCGGGTCGGTGCATCGGGGGCGCCGGCCCACGGGGTAAAGCCGGCCGGCACGATGCCGCGCCCCTTCATGCGTTCGATGCGGGCCAGGCGGATCGCGTCATAGCCGGCGTCGTAGCGGCCCTTGTATTTGCTCAGGTACGGTTCCGGCACCTGCAGCGGCCAATGTGGCGAGGTGTAGGCGGCGTAGGCGAAGAAGGGCTTGCCGTCGGCGCGGTTGGCGTCGATATACGAGATCAGGCGGTCGGTGTAGAAGTCGGTCGAATAGAAGCCGGCGCCTGGCTGCACGTGCTTGCCGTCCTCGACGTAATTGCGCGCATCCGGCGCCTCGTTGCCGAAGTGGTTGCGCGCCGCGCCCGGCAGCAGGGCGTAGCTGCGCTCGAAGCCCCAGCCGTCGGGCGTCTTGCCGCGGCCCTCGCCGAAGCCGAGGTGCCATTTGCCGGCCATATAGGTGTGGTAGCCGGCATCCTGCAGCAGGTCGGCGAAGGACAGCGCATTGTCGTTCAGGTAGCCCTCGTAGCCGGGCGCGCCCTTGCGCTCGTCGCGCGGCGCGCCTTGCGAGCCCATGCCGACCAGGTGGTGGTCGGTGCCCGAGATCAGCATGGCGCGCGTGATCGCGCACACCGGGCCGGTGTGGTGGTTCGACAGCAGGCGGCCGTCGCGCGCCAATGCGTCCAGGTTCGGCGTCTCGATCTCGCCGCCGAAAGCGCCGATGTCGGAGTAGCCGAGATCGTCGGCCATGATGAACAGGATGTTGGGCCGCTTCGCCGCTGTGGCGGGTGCTGCCTGCGCGCTGGCCTGCACGCCGGGCGTTGGCGTGGCGTGGCAGGCGGCAAGCAGGGCCGCGGCGAGCAGGGCCAGGCCAGGTGTCGTCAATCGTTTCATGGTGTTCCTTCTACAGGTCGATGCGGGCGTTGAACGAGACCGTGCGCGGCGCGCCGATCTGCAGCGAGTTGGCGCCTGCCGAGTACCAGTAATCCTTGCCGGCCAGGTTGCTGACCTGGATGCGCAAGGTCAGGTCGCGGTCCTGGAGACGGGTGCGCCAGGCGCCGCCCGCGTTCAATAGCGTGACCGACGGCACCTGGATCGTGTTGGCGCTATTGGCTTCCTGCTCGCCCAGGTAGCTGGCGTTGGCGTGCAGCGACAGGCCGGCCCCCTGCGGCACGCGTGCTTCGAGCCCCAGTACCGCCTGGAAGCGCGGGGTGCTCTCGACCCGGTTGCCGACCAGCGCCGGGCTGGTGGCCTTGTACTCGGCGTCGAGCCAGGTGACGCCGCCGTTGGCCTTGAGCCAGCGCGACACGTCGGTGCGGGCATTGACTTCCAGGCCGCGGTAGCTCAGCTCTCCGCCTTGCGTGTAGATGCCGCGCGGGTCGCTGCTGTAATCGGCATAGGCGGCGCCGCGCTTGACCCGGAACAGCGCCGCGTTCGCGCCCCAGCCCGAGCGGTCCACCTTGACGCCCAGTTCGGCCTGGCGGCTGGTCAGCGGCGCCAGCACCTCGTTGGCGTTGGCATAGGTGGTGCCGACCATGCCACCGTCTTCCATCGCCTCGACATAGCTGGTGTAGACGGTCGCGTAGGACGTCGGCTGGTAGAGCAGGGCGGCGGTTGGCGAGACCGGCTTCTTGTTGTAGCTCGAGGTGGGCAGGCCGCGCGCGTTCCAGTTCAGGTTTTCGTAATCGACGTAGCGCGCGCCGAGCAGGGCCGACCAGTGGTCGTCGAACTCGATGGTGTCGCTGGCGAATACCGACTTGTGGGTCCACTCCGAGATCTTGTAGAAGATGCTGCGGTCGAAGGTCGAGGTATCAAGCAGCACCGGCGGCGGCGCGTACAGGTTGCCGGCGGTGGCCGGGCCGAACAGGCTCAGGTTCGATTCCGGGTTGAGGGTGCGTTCGAGGGTCTGGTAGCCGGCGCCGAAGGTCACGCGGTGGCGGATCGCGCCGGTGGCGAACTTGCCTTCCATGCTGGCCTGTACGGCGTCGTAGGTCAGGTTCGGGCGGTAGAACGGCGCCAGGCGGTTGCTGTAGCCGCCGGCCTGGCTGGTGAGATACAGGGTCTCGTTGGCGCTGTCGATGCGCTTGACCGTATGCCCGTAAGTGAGGCTGGCCTTCCAGTCGCGGTTGAGGCGCCAGTCGAGCGCCGTGGTGCCCATCCACAGGGTCGAGTTGTAATACGAGGTTGCATACGCGCCGAAGTCCTTGCGGCCATCGACCGGCGTGGGCAGGCCGGTGCGTACCGGGTAGTTCTGCAGCGAGATGGTCGGCACGGCGCCGTCGATATCGCGTTCCTGGTACAGGAAGTTGGCGCTCCAGGTCAGGTCGCGCGTCAGGCGTGCGTCCAGGGCCAGCGAGGCGGCCTGGCGTTCGAGCTCGGCGCCGTTATAGGTGCCGCCTTCCTCGCGCGCCAGGTTGGCGCGGTAGCCGAAGCGGTCATCGGCCCCGAAGCGTCCGCCTGCATCGATGTGGGCGCGTTTCAGGCTGGCGCTCGACCAGCCGACGTCCGCACTGAGGATCGTTTCCGCGGTGGGCTTCTTGGTGATGTAGTTGATGATGCCGCCCGGCGCAGCGAAACCGTACAGGAAGCCCGAAGCGCCCTTGAGCAGCTGCACCGATTCGACCGTCTCGAGCGGCAGCTCGACGCCGAACATCTGGAAGGGCTGGCCGTCGATCTTGAAGCCGTTGGTGAAGTCCAGGCGCAGGCCGCGCACATTGACCGCGTGCGCCGCCTGGTTGTAGGTGCCGCCCTGCGCGCTGACCGAGGCGTCGTCGGCGAACACCTGGCCCAGCGTGGCGATCTGGCGCTCTTCGATCTGGCGGCTCGAGACGCTGGCGGTGGCGAATGGCGTATCGAGATCGGTGCGGTCGCCCAGGGCGCCGATGGCGCCGCGCTCGTCGCGTTCGCGCTCGCCGTTGACGGTCACGGTCTGCACTTGCAGCGCATCGAGATTGTTCGCATCCGGCGCGGCGAGCGGGCCTTGCGCATGCGCCTGGGCGGCGCTGCCCAGGATGCCGGCGACGAGCAGGCCGAGACGCCGGCGGCGCGGCGGTGTAAGACTGTGCATGATGAGTTCCTGAAGTGAGAAAGGCTTGTTGCAGGACGTCGCACCATACGGGTGTAGCAGGGCTGGAGGTCCGGCGGGCCGCTGGCCTGGTGCTTGCGTACAGCGATCCCGGGCGGGCATGCGAGCCGATACAGCGCGCCGTGGATAACGGCGACGCGTTGATGAGATGGCATGGTAGGTTCTACGCCCGCTGCGTAGAACGATTGATTTCAACTATCAATATGCGGGATGAGATGTGAGGGCGGGTCATCCCGGCTTGCCGTCGTCACACCCTGACGGTCATCGCGGCATGAAATCCGCACAGCATCACGCCGCCCGTTCGCGCCATGCTCCTGGATTGACACCGCTCCACTCGCGAAACGCGTGCGTGAACGCGCTCTGTTCCTGGAAGCCGAGCAGGAAGGCGATATCGACCAGTCCCAGCTCGCGCTGGCGCAGGTAATCCTGGGCCAGGTTGAAGCGCACCGCATCGAGCACCTGCTGGAAGCTCGAGCCGGCCTCCGCCAGCTTGCGCTGCAGGGTGCGCGCCGACAGTCCCAGCTCGGCCGCCACCGGCGCCAGGCGCGCCTCGCCGCGGGCCAGGCGTGGCAGCAGCGCGGCCCGGACCTGGGCCACGATGCAGTCGCCCCTGGCCTGGCGCGCTTCGAGCAGGCGCTCGGCATGCTGGCGCAGCACCGGGTACAGGCTGGTGTCGGCATTCGGTACCGGCATCCCCAGCAGCGCGGCGTCGAAGAAGGCGCAGTTGACCGGTGCGCCGAATTCGGGCGCCATGCCCAGCACGCGCGCGTACTCGGCGCGGTCGATGCCGGGGGGCGCGTGCCGGAAGCGCATCGCATGCGGCATCAGGGGCCGGCCCGCCATCCAGCTGCCGAACACGCGGATGCCGGCGTACACGCTTTCGACCAGGTGGCGGTTGGCGTCCGGGTAGTAGCTGATCCAGTCGTAGCGCGCCAGCGCGCCTTCAACCGCCAGCACGCTGCGTCCAAGGTCATGCGCCAGCGATTCGTAGCGCTGGGTCAGCTCCATTGCGTGGCCGAAGCTGCTGCAGGCCAGCAGCACCATGCCATAGGCGCTGAAGGTCGACGGGCGCACCTTTTCGCCGATATGCAGGCCGAAGTGCGGGTCGTCCGCCAGGCGCGCGCCGGCTTCGAGCAAGGCGATGTAGCGTCGTGCAGGCAGGCTCTCGGGCAGCGCGTCGAGCGCATCGGGCGGCAGTCCCGCAGCCTGCGCCAATGCATGGTGGGTAACGCCGCGTTCGAGGGCGGTGTCCAGCAGCGGCTGGAGGTAGGAACCGGTGACGCGGGCGCCATCGCGCAGATGTGGCGTGTTGGAGCAAGGCTGTGTCATGAAAGAGCAATACCGGCGGCTGCATGCCGCTTAATGTGATACCTGAGGTGTTACATGAGGTAATACTTGAACTAGTAAAAAAGCAACTGACAGTATAACGGGAAAAGACACTGATGCGCCGCTGGAATGGTTGGGGGGACGAGTCAATTACGGTGCAACTCGAGGGCGACGCCCGCGCATTCCTCGGCGCCCGGCTGGGCCGGGGCGCCGCCCCACAGGACGCCACCTTCGAACATGCCTGCGCCGGCCTGGCTCCTGGCCGCCTGCCGTACCATCCGCTGATCGACACTGCACCCGCCACCCGCGCGCGCCACGCGGCCGGCCAGAGCCTGCCCGACTGGCTGCGCCTGCGCCATGGCCGTCTGGGCGAAGTGCCGGACGGCGTTGCCTTCCCCGAATCCGGCGCCCAGGTGCGCGAGCTGCTGGCCCTCGCCGCCCAGCACGACGCGGTCGTCATTCCCTACGGGGGCGGCACCAGCGTGGCTGGCCAACTGGATGTCGGCCACAGTTCCGGCGGGGGCCTGCGGCCGACGCTGAGCCTCGACATGGGCCGCATGCGCGCCCTGATCTCGCTCGACCACGAAGCGCAGCTGGCCTGCTTCGGCGCCGGCGTCGCCGGTCCGGATCTCGAGGCCCAGCTGCGCACGCACGGCTACACGCTCGGCCACTATCCGCAATCGTTCGAATACTCCACGCTGGGCGGCTGGATCGCCACCCGCTCGTCGGGCCAGCAGTCGCTGCGCTACGGCCGCATCGAGCAGCTGTTTGCCGGCGGACGGGTCGAGACGCCGTCGGGCACGCTCGACATCCCGACCTTTCCGGCATCGTCCAGCGGCATCGACCTGCGCGAGATGGTGCTCGGTTCCGAAGGGCGGATGGGCGTGCTGACCCACGCCGCGGTGCGCATCAGCCGCCAGCCCGAGTATGAAGCCTTCCATACGATCTTCTTCCCCGACTGGGAACAGGCGGTGCAGGCCGTGCGCGCGCTGGCCCAGGCGCGGCTCGGCTTGTCGATGCTGCGCCTGTCTAACGCCAGCGAGACCCGCACCATGCTGGCGCTGGCCGGCCACGGGCGCCAGGTCGCCATGCTCGAGCGCTACCTCGGCTGGCGCGGCTGCACCCGCAACAAGTGCATGCTGCTGGTCGGCGCCAGCGGCGCGCGGGGCGAGGCGCGCGCGGCACTCGGCGCGGCGGTGGCGCTGGCGCGGCGCGCGCGCGGCGTGCACGTCGGCCGCGCGCTGGGCGAGCGCTGGCGCCGCAACCGCTACCGCAGCGTCTACCTGCGCAACGCGGCCTGGGCCCACGGCTATGCCATCGACACCGTGGAGACGGCGCTCGACTGGCCGCATGTGAGCACGGCGGTGGGCGCGATCGAGCAGGCCGCGGCGGCCGCGCTCGAAGCCTTCGGCGAGCGGGTCCACGCCTACACCCATCTGTCGCACCTGTATGCGCAGGGCGCCAGCATCCATACGACCTTCATCTACCGGCTGGCCGGCGACTACGACGCCGACCTGGCGCGCTGGCGCCAACTGAAGGACCGGGTCTCGAGCGCGATCGTCGGCTGCGGCGGCACCATCAGCCACCAGCACGGCATCGGCGTCGACCACGCGCCATGGCTGGCGGCCGAGAAGGGCGAGCTGGGACTGGGCGCCATGGGCGCGCTGTTCCGCCACTTCGATCCCGAGGGCCGCATGAATCCCGGCAAGCTGGTGACGCCATGAGCGCGGCCAAGACCTTCCCGCCGGCGCGCGACTGGGACATCCTGGTGATCGGCGGCGGCATCACCGGCGCCGGCATCCTGCTGGAAGCCGCGCGGCGCGGCCTGAAGGCGTTACTGGTCGAGCAGAAGGATTTTGCGTGCGGTACCTCGAGCCGTTCCTCGAAGCTGGTGCACGGCGGCCTGCGCTACCTGGCGTCGGGCAGCCTGCGCCTGACACGCGACGCGGTACACGAGCGCGAGGCCTTGCTGCGCGCGGCGCCCGGCCTGGTCGAGCCGCAGGGCTTTGCCTTTGCCGAGCACGACCCCGAAGCGAAACAGGCGAAGGGACTGACGACGATGTTGCGCGTGGTCGACCTGCTGGCCGGCCGGCGCGAGCCGCGCTGGGAGCGGCCAGAAGCGCTGCGCCGGGAGGCGCCGCCAGCCAACGGCGCACCGGCGGCGAACGGCATCCGCTATACCGACGCCAAGACCGACGATGCGCGCCTGGTGCTGCGCGTGCTCGACGAGGCGCGCGTGCACGGCGCGGTGACCTGCAACTACGTGACCGTGCAATCGCTGGTGCGCGACGGCGGCAAGGTGCACGGCGCCATGCTGCGCGACGAACGCAGCCGGGCTGAGACGGCGGTGCGCGCGCGCGTGGTGGTCAACGCCACCGGCGTCTGGTCGAGCCTTGCGGGCGGCGGCGACGGCGTCCCGGACCGCGCGCCGCGCCTGCGCCAGCTGCGCGCCAGCCACCTGGTGCTGCCGGCCGCGCGCCTGCCCTTGAACCAGGCGGTGAGCCTGCTGCACCCGAGCGACGGCCGCCCGGTGTTCGCCTTCCCATGGGAGGGCGTGACCCTGGTCGGTGCCGCCGACGTGGACGATGAGGGCGCGACCGACGCGCCGGCGCACATCACGCGGCGCGAGTTCGATTATCTGATGACGGCGCTGCGCGCACAATTCCCGCAACTTGGCCTGAAGGACGCCGACGTGGTCGCGACCTTTGCCGGCGTGCGCCCGGTGGTCGACGCCGGCCATGGCGGCGCGCCGGCGTCCGAGAAGCGCGAGCATTTTGTGTGGTCGGAGCCGGGACTGGTCTCGGTTGCAGGCGGCAAGCTGACCACGTTCCGCGCGATCGCCCTTGATGTGCTGCGCCATGTGGCGCAGCAGATCCCTGGCTGGCAGCTGCGCTCCGAACGGGGTCCGGTGTTCGCGCGGGTCGCGGTGCCGGCGCGCCACGACGTGCCGTCGGCCGTGCTGCGGCGCCTGGCGGGCCGCCACGGCCTGCAGGCCAAGCCGCTGCTGGGCGCCGCGCACAAGGGCGAGCTCGAATGCATCCCCGGCACCCAGACCCTGTGGGCGGAATTGCGCTGGGCCGCGCGCGCCGAGCAGGTCTACCAGCTCGAAGACCTGCTGCTGCGCCGCACCCGGCTCGGCCTGCAGTTGCCGAGGGGCGGCCTGGACCAGATGGCGCAGATCCGCGCCATCTGCCAGCCAGAACTGGGCTGGGACGACGCGCACTGGGAGTCGCAGGAGCGGCGCTACCTGGTCGAGTGGCGCAAGCAGTACGGCGTTCCGGCGGCAACGGGCTAGCGCTGCCTGGCGCGCATCAGGGATAGTGTTCGGCGTCCGGCGGCGGCACCACCCAGTGGTGCATGCGCGATTCGTAAACGGAGACTTGCGGCGCGGGGAAGGCCGGATCGGCGAAGGCGCCGACGGGAATCGCAATGGTCTCTTCGGCGCCCTGGGTCACGTAGTAGACCATCGCGCCGCACACCGGGCAGAAGTGGAAGTCGGCGCGCGAGCCCGCGTCGCCCGTGCGCGTGTAGATGGTCGACGGTCCTGAAACCGTGACCTGCCCGCGCGGAAAACGTGCCTGCGCCGCGAACACGCCGCCGGTGCGCTTCTGGCAGGCCAGGCAGTGGCAGATCGAGATGCGCACCGGTTCGCCGGCGACCTGGGCGGCGAGTTGGCCGCAGCTGCATGAGGCGGTTCGCATTGGCTGTCTTCGTCTCGATTGGTGAAGGCGTTTCTGCAGATGGGAGCAACTCCGCTGCGCCACATGGCCCCTGACTCGCTACAGCGAGTGGTCTTCGACCCGCTGCAAGTACCAGCATAGACCGTTGCGCACGAAATGGTAGGTGAGCAGCCAGTCGGTGTCGGGTTTTTCCATGCGCACCGTCGCCGTGTTCGCGGTGAGGGACGAGGTGCTCAGTTGCAGGCCGTCCGCGCGCGCGATCGCACCAAGCGGGGGCGCCGCTGCATCGTCGGCCCGCCCGATGCGGGTGGTGACGACGTCCGATCCTTTTTCATTATCGGCGGGGCTGTAGCGCAGCGAGGTGAGCGGATACTCGGTGCGGGTGACGGCGAATGCCTTGTCGCGCCCGAACGTTTCGATGAAGGTGGCGAAGGATTCGGGGCCATCCGACCGGCATTGCGCCAGTGCGCCGAGCGGCAGGAGCAGGACAAGAAGCAGGTAGCTACGAATAAGCATTTGATTTTTCTCCATTACAGCTAAGCACGGTGTCGTTCCAGTGGTGACGTACTCACTTACGTAGCTCCGCTATCCTCAATCATGCGAATCAATCGTCATCCTGAGGAATATCGAGCCACATCACATAGCAACCATCCTTCAGCGATTCGCTTACCTTGCCACCACGGATTTTTGCGGAACATTCGAAATGCCTGAATTCGGCGAGGTCGCCGTCGATCACAGCCCGGCGAAAATCTTGTGCAACGCGTGGCGCCAGATTTCCTACGACCTCTTCATGCAACAGCACGCGTACCGAATTTGATGCAGTTTCAATCCGAAGCTGCACCTGGATGTCGAAGACGGTTCCTTTCTGCGTCCGGGGGCCGCACACCGCCTCGAATGCTTCTTGATAGCGCGATGTACCGAGAACCTCGATCCTGAACTGGCGTGGGCCCGAGATGATGGGGATGATTGACGGAGCGCCGGCAGCGATCGTCCTATCCTTTTTCTTGTTATTTGAAGGTGGTTCCGGACGATCAGCTTGCAAGGAGTGGAAATACACTTCGAGCGCCAGTAAGGTATCGTTCAATGCGCGATGCGCGGTTCCAACATCCAGCTTGAGATGGCTTGCCAGATGCACGAGCTTGTGGCTCGGCAGCTCGGGCCAAGCCGATCGTGCACGGGCAAGCGCGCAATGTCCAATATTGCGTATCGGGCGCCGGCCATGGCGTTCAATGGCAGCATTCAGGAACCGCGCGTCGAAGTTGATATTGAACGCCACGACGTCATGGTCGCCGATGAACTCGATGAACTCATCCAGCACCTCAGCCATTGGGCGCCCGGATGTACGAAGCATGTCGTCAGAGATCCCGGTCAACCGCTCGATGAAGGGCGGTAGTGGGCGATCGATCGCAATCAACTGGTCCATATGCGCATGCGACTGCGCGCCAGGAACATACTTGACCGCTGCGATCTCGATAATCGCATCTTTTTTCGCGCAAAGGCCGGTCGTCTCGAAATCAAAGAAGACAATCGGTTCGCCAGATATAGGGTAGTGTGAGTCGCGCATGGCCCAAGTAAATAAAAGTTCGCTATGCCACTCTCAATGCGCCAGGCCGCCACGCCCTGACTCCCAAGCAGCGTCCGACTGCAGGGACACCACCTGATTCCGCCCACGCGACTTGGCCTCGTACATCGCCCGGTCAGCCGAGATGAAGAACGAGCGCACATCGTCGAACAGCGTCGGCACGATGCATGCGACGCCCACACTGACCGTCACCACGCCGAAGCCCTCCGCACGCGGATTCGGCACCGCCAGGCGTTCGATATGCGACCGGATCGATTCGCCCAGCCGCACTGCGGCGCCGGCGGCGGTGTCGGCCAGCAGCACCACGAATTCCTCGCCGCCGTAGCGCGCTGCCAGGTCGGTCGGGCGCATTGCGTGCGACTGCAGCGCCTCGGCGATCGCCTGCAGGCAGGCGTCGCCGGCTGCATGGCCGAGGCTATCGTTATAGCCCTTGAAGTAGTCGACGTCGAGCACGATCAGCGACAGCGGCTGGCTGCTCCTGATCGCGCGCTGCCATTCCTTGTCCAGGAAGGCGTCGAAGTGGCGGCGGTTGGCGATACGTGTCAGCGGGTCGACCAGGGCCGCGCGCTGCAGCGCGGTCTCGGACTGCTTGTGGTGGGTGATGTCGTGCAGCAGGGCGACGTAGAGCGACTCGTCGCCGGCCATGGGCGACAGGCCCAGGTCCATCGCATGCAGGCTGCCGTCGGCCTGGCGCAGCAGCACTTCGCGCGTGCCGCGGCAGCGCGCCGACGCTTCCGGATCGGTGGGGTGGGCGAAATAGTCGGCGTAGTCGTGCGCTGCCGGCGGCTCGATCAGGTCGGCCAGCAGCTCGCCTTCGAGCCTTCCCCTGGCATGGAACAGGAAGCGCTCGCAGGCCGGGTTGGCGTAGGCCACGCGGCCGTCGCTGTCGACCAGCATCAGGCCTTCGTCCATGCCGTCAACGATCCTCTGGAGGCGCTCGGTCTGCTGTTTCTGGCTTTCGCTGCTGCTGCGCAGGCGCAGCTGGGCGCGCACCCGCGCGCAGACTTCGGCCATGCGTACCGGCTTGGCGATGTAGTCGGCGGCGCCGGTATCGAAACCTGCAACGATGTCGTCGGTCTCGCCGCACGCGCTCACAAAAATGACCGGGATGTGGGCGGTGTCGGGCTGGCGCTTGAGGCGCCGGCAGATCTCCAGGCCGTCGAGGTCGGGCAGGATTACGTCGAGCAGGATCAGATCGGGCTGGACGCGGGTGGCGATGTCGAGCGCGCGCTTGCCGGAGTTGGCCACGAAGGTCTGGTAACCCTGCTGGCGCATCATGTCCTGCAGCAGCCCGAGGCTGTCGGGAGCGTCGTCGACGATCAGAATGGCGG
>Ga0265797_10006543_pt1 | contig 16369 bp, 13 predicted proteins | sample P2T30metagenome_FD_192433 | JGI IMG/M metagenome (GOLD analysis project Ga0265797, IMG submission 192433) | Plant litter microbial communities from East Loma Ridge, Irvine, California - P2 T30 | ecosystem: Environmental > Terrestrial > Plant litter > Unclassified | place: USA: California... | reverse complement strand
GCACCTGTCGTTCGAGTCACCGGGCCAGAGCGGCCGCACCGACGGCGCGTTTGTCGGCAACCGGGCCATTGTCGATGTCGTGTTCCACGGCCTGGACAAGGCCATCGGCAACGACGTGGTGCTGGACGTGGACGACATCTGGCAGCCCCGGACCGGCCAGGCCTATTCGGCGGCGCAGCTGATCCGCAAGCCGGGCCGCTACCGCTTTTCGGCCGACCTGGTATTCGCGCGGCGCAGCGGCGTGATCGTCTCGACACCCGGCATCCTGAGCGCGCCGGCCCACGGTGGCGGCGGCGATGGCGCGCGGCTGGCGCTGTCCTCCACCTTCGATGCGGAAGAGCGCACGCCGCAGCCCATCTCGGGCAATATCGGCGTCTCGCTGTCGCGCACCGAAACGGAAGCGACACCGGACCTGGCATTGTGGACGCTGATCCGCAACAGCACGGAGGCGCTGTCGTTCAATAACTATATGGACTTCCTCGACGAGCTGTTCTGCCATCCGGCCGGCGAAACCGGCGTCGTCCCGTTCGAGCGGGCCCGCTTCGGCATCAAGGCGGCCACGTACCAGAGCCTGAAAAAGCGCCGCGCGCTGCCCTTCACGGATTCGGAGGCGTACCGCGTGCTGAAGGCGGCGACGGAAGCGTTCGTGATGGTCAACTGCGGCGTGCTGCGGGCGCCGTTCGCGTTCGATCCCGTCAACGACAACGCCTACCTGGACCGGCGCGACATTCCCGCCAGCGGCAGCCTGGAGGACACGCTGGTGCAGGACTACCTGGAATCCTTCGGCGGCGCGAAGATCCTGCCGTACCTTGCCGTGATCCGGCGCAAACTGCCGGATGTGCCGATCCTGGTGCCCAGCCAGACGGAGGAGGCGGAACTGTGTTTCGGCATCATCCAGGACCGGCTGACGAATCCCTGCCTGATCGAGTTGATCTGGAACTACTGGCAGGAGGAGGGCATGCTGGTGCAGACGATGAACGTGATCACGCAGCGCTTCCAGAACCTGCGCGGCCCCAGCGTGACCGACCCGCTGGCGAACACGGAGATCGACATGCTGCGGCCCCTGAACAACCTGCTGTGGGGGTATACGCAGGACGAGCAGCACCGGCTGACGGTCGTCCGGCGCAACTACGAGTACGACCACCATTACGGCATCCGTCTCGACGGCAAGGCGGTAAAGGGGATGCGCCCGGCCGACAGCCGTTCTAAGTTCCTGGAGGCGTTCCACCATCTGCTGCGCTTGTTGACGACGTTCTACCGGCAGGACGACGACACCACCGTCAAGGCGGATGCCTTCCCCATCCTGAACGCACTGAAGGAAGTGCACCTGATCCTGTCGCAGGGGGCGCACAACCAGTATGGCGACCTCCCGTCCACGGCCCGCATCGAAATGCTGATGCAGCAATGGCTGCTGGCCCGGCCGGAGTTCCGCGAGTTCCTGCCCACGCGCGTGATGGTCGCGTATCCGGAGCCGTGGATGGACCGTGTCGACGCGATGAAGAAGCTGCAGACGTGGAGCGACACGAGCGTCATGCACTTCCGTAACCTGGCCATCTTCGGCGAGCAGCTGCTGCTGTCGATCCGCTTCGGCCACTGGAGCGACGTGTACGAAGCCACGCAGGCGTTCAACTGGGCGCGCTTCTGGCGGCCGCAGGCCCAGGGCTACATCCATGCGTACCGCGCGGCGACGGGCGTCGACCTGTCCACCGATTCGGGCAACCCGGCCGGCGAAGCGACGTTGCCATCCGTGCTGCTGCGGCAACGCCTGGCGCAACAGCAGCGCAGCGCGTGAGCAGCCGTGAACCGGCCGATTTCACCAGCGCGCTGTACCTGGGCATGCGCCACCCCGGGCATGCGCTGGACGGCTGGGATGCGCTGACGCTGGGGAAGCCGGCGGCGCTGTGCGACGTTCCCGGAGCACGGGCGGTGGCGCAATCGCTGGCACGGCTGCAGGGCTGCGCGGCGGCCACGCTGCTGCCCTCGACGCTGCACCTGTTCTGGGACCTGTTCGGCATGCTGGCGCGCGAGCGCTGTGCCGTGCTGGTCGACGATGCGGCTTACCCGGTGGCGCGCTGGGGCGCCGAGCGGGCCGCGGGACTGGGTCTGCCGCTGCGCACCTTCCGGCATGGCGACAGCGCGGCGCTGGCCCGGCTGGTGCGCTACTGGCGCGACGTGGGTCGCTGGCCGCTGATCCTGGCCGATGGCTTCAGCCCCGGCTCGGGCGATGACGCACCGCTGGCACGGTACGCGGCGCTGGCCGAGCGGGAAGGCGGGCTGCTGGTGCTGGACGACACCCAGGCGCTGGGGATTCTGGGACGGCATGGCGGCGGCTCGCTGCGGCGGCACGGTATCGAGCACACGCCCGTGCTGGCCGGCGCGTCGCTGGCCAAGGGGTTCGGCGTGCCGCTGGCGGTACTGGCCGGCAGTGCGGCCTGGGTGGCGCGGTTCGAGCGCGTCAGCGATACGCGGCTGCATGCCAGTCCGCCGTCGCAGGCGGTGGTCGTGGCGGCGCGGCGGGCGTTGCGGCTGAATGCCTTGTGCGGCGACGGCCTGCGGCGGCTGCTGGCGCAGCGGATCGCCCGGTTTCGCGCCGCGCTGGGTGAGGACGGACTGGCGTGCGACGGCGGCCGTTTTCCCGTGCAGTCGGTGCCGCTGCCGGGGCGGGCGAACCTGGCGGCGGCACACGCGGCATTGCGCCAGGCGGGTGTGCTGGCGGTACCGCAGTACAAGGGCGGCACGGCGCGGCTGACGTTCCTGCTGCGCGCGGACCACACGGAAGGCGATATCGCCCGGGCCGCAACGGCGCTGGCGGAAGTTGTGAAGGAGCTGACATGAACGACGAATACACCAATGAAGGCGAAGCTTTCGAACTGCTGCCGTTGGCGGCTGAAAGCGAGGAGGGCGAATGGGAAAGCGAACGTGGACGGTCGAACGGCCGCGCCATGCGCGCCGGCGACGGACGGTCGGGCGGCCGTCCAGCGGGCAACCGGGGCCCCGGCAAGCGCCCCTATCCGGCGCCGCCCCGGCCGGGCTACCCGCGCTACCCGCGCGGCCCGTACTGGGGGCCGATCTACGGCGGCGGCTCGTACGGCCTGATGGTCAGCGATCCGGGCCACAACGCGCCGCCGCGCGCGGACGATCCGTGGCAGCCGCCCGACGGCGCGGCGTTCGAACCGGTGGACTTCCCGCCTGGTGCCGGCCAAGCCGACGACGCCATGCCGGACGAGGAAATCCCGCCCAAACTGACGCTCGTGCTGGCGCAGAAGGCGCCGGGGGTGACGTTCCAGGATGCCGGCACGCTGGGCGCGGTGCGCAAGGCCGGCAAGGTCATCGGCGCCGCGCTGTACATCCTCACGTTCCGCAAGGGCGGCAAGCCGATGGCGTACGTGGGCGTGACGAAGGACCTGCAGAACCGCATCAGGAAGCACATGCTGTGCGGCGCCGTGCTGGGTGTCCCGTTGCGCAACTACCGCATCTTCGTGGCGCAGCCGACGAAGGACGTGACGAAGCTGCGGGCCATCGAATCGGCGATCAACGCGGCCATGCTGTTGCCGCCGAACCGTGGCGAAACGACGAACCAGCGCAGCGAACTGGAAATGGAAGTGATGGGACCGGGCTGGGTGTGAACGCCTGCCGGCCAACAATGAAGTGGAGCGAAGGAGACGATCATGCATGCGAAACAGTGCAGCTGCGGCCAATGCCGCGCCAGCGGAGAGACGTTCGAGATCCTGCCGTTCGGGCAGGGGGAATACGAGGGCGGCTTCGGCGAAGCGGAAAGCCCGTTCAGCGAGGCCGAGGAGATGGAGCTGGCGATGGAACTGCTGGCCGTCGCCAGCGAGGAGGAACTGGAACAGTTCCTCGGCAACGTCTTCAAGGGCGTCTGGAAGGGCATCAAGAAAGTCGGCTCCGTGGTCGGCAAGGTGGCCAAGCCGCTGGGCGGTGTGCTGAAGGGGCTGGCGAAACAGGCGTTGCCGTTTGTCGGCGGGGCACTGGGGTCGATGATCCCGATCCCCGGCGTCGGCACGATGATCGGGCGCGCCGCCGGCACGGCGCTGTCCAAGGCTCTGGAGGTGGAATTCGAGGGACTGGAGCTGGAGCAGCAGGAGTTCGAGATGGCGCGCCGTTTCGTGCGCATCGCCGGCAGCGCGGCGCAGCAGGCCGCGCAGGACGGGGAAGTCGAACAGGCCGTGCTGCAGGCGCTGCGCCAGCACGCCCCCGGCATCCGCGTCTGACGGCGGCGGTGTGCGATGATTATCGACAGCCACTGCCACGCGGGACCGGGCGACGGCCTCACCGGCCCGTGGGACAGCAACCTGGCGCTGGGCCGCTACCGCCGCCGCGCCGTCGCGGCGGGCATCGAACGCAGCGTGCTGCTGGCGGCATTCCACTCCGACTATGCCGTCGCCAACGCGGCGCTGGCCCGCATCGTCGCCCGCTGGCCGGAACGCTACTACGGCTTCGCGTTCGTGCACGCGGCGCGGGACCGGGGGCGGATCGCGGCGATGGTGCGCATCGCCGTGGAGCGTTACGGCTTCGTCGGCATCAAGGTGCACCGGCACGACGCGCCGATCAGCGGCGAGATCTGCGAAGCCGCGCGCGCCTTCGGCCTGCCCGTGCTGTACGATCCGATGGGCGACGTGCACGTGGCCGAGCTGCTGGCGGCGCAGTACCCCGACGTGAATTTCATCCTGCCGCACCTGGGCAGCTTTGCCGATGCGTGGCAGGCGCAGCTGGCGATGATCGACCACCTCGTGCGCCATCCGAACATCCACACGGACAGCTCCGGCATCCGCCGCTTCGACCTGCTGGCCGAAGCGGTGCGCCGCGCCGGGCCGCACAAGGTGCTGTTCGGCTCCGACGGCCCCTGGCTGCACCCCGGCCTGGAGCTGCACAAGATCCGGCTGCTGCGCCTGCCGGCGGCCGACGAGGCACTGATCACCGGCGGCAACCTGCTGCGGCTGATCGGGCGGGGCGGCTGACTGTCGCCGCGGGGCGGGGTTGGCGTATCATTGGCGGTCCGGGACGCAACGTCCCGCATTGAAAGGGAAGTCGTGGTGCACCATGTGGACGGGAAGGAAACGACGCTGATCGCGCTGTTCGTGGCGATGCGCGAACATGGGCCGGTATGCGAAGAGGTACCTGCGCGCGATCTTGGCGACGACCGGTACGAGTTGTTGTCGTCGCCCGGACTGGCACTCAACCTGGCACGCGGCGATATCGTGGAGATCGGCAATCCCGCCGCGCCGGCGACCGTCATACAGCGTGGCGGCAATTTCTGCATCCAGATCTATGCCGACGAACTGTCGGCACCGGACGTGGCCGAGCTGGAAAGCAACGTGGCCGAGCAGCTGGGTGGAACCCTCGACGGTATCCACGAAGGCAACCTGGCCCTGACGGTGCCGGCCGCGGCCGGCATGGAACATATTGTCCGGGTTTTCGATGCGTACACCGACAAGAGCGGGATTGCCTGGTATTTCGCGAACATCTACCGCAATTTCGAGGACGTCGACGACGACACCCTGCTCGACTGGTGGCAGTAAGGGGCTAGGGCGCTCGCGGCATCCGCCGCCATTCGGGAAACCGGCCACGTTCGGCGCGTAATAATGGCACGTTCACAGGTGACCACGGAACGGGAGACGCAGTGACACAGGTACGGCGACGCCTTGATGAAGCGTTCTTCTGTCTGTGCTGCCTCGCAAGCAGCGCAGGGGCGCACTCGCCAACCGGGGCACCCGCGCCGGCCATCGTACGTTCGGAGCGAGATCTGCTCGCGGCGCTCGAGTCCATCGAGCCGACGCCTCTGGATGCACTGACGGGCTACGGGAAGCGCGAGTTCATCCGCGAAATGCGATGGCGCGACGATGCCTTGGTCGGTTTCGGTACCGTACCCCTGATTCGTGAACTCGATCGCGCCGGGTTGGCTGCGGTGCTGCACTGGCTCGATTCGTCCGTTTATCTGCCCGCGCTGGAGCGCCAGTTGGTGGGGCCGCCCCTGCGCCTGCCAGCGCCAGCGGCGCTCGTGGGTGAGGCGATAGCCGCGCTGCGTCAGTTCGCGGACGAAGAGGATCGCCGGCGTAGCGCGCAGACGGCCCCCGTCACCGAAACGGCCGCACCTGCTGTCCTGCGGCGCTATCGGGACCTATTCGGTGCGCGGATGGACGCTTCCGCGCTGACCGCGCAGCCTGTTGGCGATCTCGTGGTCCTGTTCGATGCCGCCGCACTGGCCGTCGAGCGCAATCCTGGCTCATCGGCGCTGGACGATCTGGTGCGGGTGCATGGGGAGTTTCGTTCGCGCGGCGTCGACACTGCGCGAACGCTCGATGCGTCTGTCATGCACGCACTGCTGGCTGCGCGCCAATTCGGGCAGGCACGGGTATTCGCGGCGGGCCGGCCGAACCTTGCGGACATGCCGGTGCCACTGATCGAGGACCGGCTCGGCCCAACCTTCCAGGAACGCAGCGTGTTCGCATACGACGCGACGCGCAACACGCTTGTCCGTCAGGCCCTGCCGGTGCCGACCGGCGTTGAGCTGGTCATGGTGGTGGGCGCCGGCTGCCATAATTCCGATAACGCGCTGACCGCACTGCATCGGGATGCAGCGTTGCAGGCCCGTTTGCTGGGACTCAATCTCGTGATCGTCACGCCGCCTGCCGCGGGCTTCGACACGAAGCTGCTGACTGAATGGAATGCTGCCAACCCGGCGCTGCCGATTCGCGTGCCTTACCGCGCGCAAGAGTGGCGCGATCTGGCCCGGACCGGCGTACCTGCCTTCTATCTGCTCAGGAATGGCCAGCTGGTTGGCGAGCGCATTGGCTGGCCAGCCAACGGCAAGGCATTGCTCGGTGAGCTTATCGAACAGGCGGCAAGGTAGCCTGTCCGGCGGCTATGGTCAGCGGCTGCTGCGGTTTGCGAGGCAGAGGTGCCCCGGCGCTGCGGTCCCAGGCCGTTGCTCTTATTGTCATCCGTCCCCCGCCAGCCGCTCCTCCCGTGCCGCCTTGCGCCGAATCTGCAACGCCCGATCCGTCACGCCCAGCCGCTGCGCGGCGCGCTGGTTGTTGTCGCCTTCCTGCTCCAGCACGACGCGGATGGCCAGGTCCGCGGCGGCCTGGCCCAGCCGGGCCAGCGTGACGCCCCGGTCCACGGCATGCCGGATGGCATCGCAGAACGGCTGGTCGGGCCAGACTGGCGCGCCGTGCAGGCGCTCGTCCGGTGGCACGTCGCCGATGGTGATGGGGCCGGGGCCCGTGTGGCGGTACCAGATGCGCGCCACCGTCTGGCGCAGGTCGCGCACGTTGCCGCGGTACTCGCGCGACAGCAGGTATTCGCGCACGGCCGGGTCCAGCGGCCGGCCCTGTCCCTTCGGGTCCAGCTGGCGCAGGAAATGTTCGACGAGGGGCAGGATGTCGCTGCGGCGTTCGCGCAGCGGCGGCGGGCGGCAGCGCCAGGCGGCGATGCGGTAATACAGGTCGGCGCGGAACGTGCCGCTGGCAACGTCCGCCTCCAGGTCGCGGTTGGTCGCGCAGACGAGGCGGAAATGGCTGGGGTTCCAGATATTGCTGCCGACGCGCTTGTACTTGTGTTCCTGGATCACGCGCAGGAGCTGCGCCTGCAGCGGCAGCGGCAGTTCGCCCACCTCGTCGAGAAACAGGATGCCGCCGTCCGCCATCGCGAAAGCACCTTCGCGCGCATTGGTGGCGCCCGTGAACGCACCGCGCTCGTGGCCGAACAGTTCCGAGCCGGCCAGTTCGGGGGACAGGGTGGTGCAGTCGAGCACCGTCAGCTCGCCCGTGGTGCCCGCGAGTTGATGAATCAGTTGGGCGATCAGGTCCTTCCCCGTACCCGTCTCGCCCGTGATCAGGACGGGCGACTGCGTGAAGGCGGAAACTTCCACCACGTTGTGCACGAGCGAGCGCCATACGGGGCTGTCGCCCACGAGCCAGCCCTGCACGGCGGTGGAGGCCATCAGGCGCTGTACGGCATCCCACCGCTGCAGGCGCGCGGCGATCTGCTGCGCGCACAGTTCCGCCGAACTCCATGGCAGCAGGTCGGTGGCGCCCGCGTCCAGCACCCCCCACATGGCGCTCGGCGGCAGTGGCTGCGACGCGCAATCGACGGCCAGCACCGCCGCCTGCGTGGACAGCGCATGCACGGCATCGAGCGTGGCATTGGGGGCAGGGTCGGCCGCCGCATCCGCGCTGCCGCACAGCAGCACGCCGAAGCCGCGCGCGGGACGATCCTGCACCGCGATGCCCGCCGCATCGAGCGCGCTGCGCAGCATCGGCTCGGCGCCCGTGGCCACCGCTCCCAGGGTCTGCATCCAGATCGACAGCGCCATCGCTACCTCGCATACGCTAAGACTGCCGTTTCAATATAGCAGTGACGTCGCGGCGCCGCCTGGATAGTTTGACACCTATCGTGTCGTGAATTTGTCGTGGAATGTAGCGCTGCGGGGGACGTGCGCCGTGCGTTCGGCGCAAAAAAAAGGCGACCGAAGTCGCCTTTTCCTGTTTTGAACGGATTACTGCCGTACGCAGTCGACGAAGTAATCGCGCTTGCCATTGACCTCGCGCTTGACGAGGCCGTGCACGTCCGTCTCGAAGCCGGGGAAGCGTTCGTTGAAGTCGCGCGCAAAGCGCAGGTAGTCGACGATCGTCTTGTTGAACCGTTCGCCCGGGATCAGCAGCGGAATGCCCGGTGGATAGGGCGTCAGCAGGATCGACGTGATGCGGCCTTCCAGGTCGTCGATCGCCACGCGCTCGATTTCCCGGTGCGCCATTTTCGCGAACGCATCCGACGGCTTCATGGCCGGGATCATGTCCGACAGATACATCTCCGTCGTCAGGCGCGCCACGTCGTACGCCTTGTAGAAGTCGTGGATCTGCTGGCACAGGTCGCGCAGGCCCATCTTCTCGTAGCGCGGGTTGGCGGCGGAGAATTCCGGCAGGATGCGCCACAGCGGGGCGTTCTTGTCGTAGTCGTCCTTGAACTGCTGCAGCGCGGTCAGGAGCGTGTTCCAGCGGCCTTTCGTGATGCCGATCGTGAACATGATGAAGAAGGAGTACAGGCCGCACTTCTCGACGATGACGCCGTGCTCCGCCAGGTATTTCGTGACGATGGACGCAGGGATGCCGGAATCGGCGAACTGGCCTTCCAGCGACAGGCCGGGATTGACGATCGTGGCCTTGATCGGGTCCAGCATGTTGAAGCCCGGTGCCAGCTCGCCGAAGCCGTGCCAGTCGTCCTCGGCGCGGATGATCCAGTCTTCGCGCGAGCCGATGCCTTCCTCGGTGAACGTGTCCGGACCCCAGACCTTAAACCACCAGTCCTGGCCCCATTCCTCGTCGATCTTGCGCATGGCGCGGCGGAAGTCCAGCGCTTCCAGGATCGATTCTTCCACCAGCGCGGTGCCGCCCGGCGCTTCCATCATGGCGGCGGCGACGTCGCACGAGGCGATGATCGAATACTGCGGCGAGGTGGACGTGTGCATCAGGTACGCCTCGTTGAAGGCGTCCTTGTCCAGCTTGACCGATTCCGATTCGCGCACCAGCACCTGCGATGCCTGCGACAGGCCGGCCAGCAGCTTGTGCGTCGATTGCGTCGAGAAGATCATCGACTCCTTGGCGCGCGGACGGTCCTTGCCGATGGCGTGCATGTTCTTGTAGAAGTCGTGGAAGGTGGCATGCGGCAGCCATGCTTCGTCGAAGTGCAGCGTGTCGATCTTCCCGTCCAGCATTTCGCGCAGCGTTTCCACGTTGTAGACGACGCCATCGTAGGTGGACTGCGTGATCGTCAGGATGCGCGGCTTCTTGTTGGCGGCTTCGCGGGCGAACGGATTGTTCTCGATCTTGCGCTGGATCGACTCCATCGTGAATTCTTCCAGCGGGATCGGGCCGATGATGCCCAGGTGATTCCGGGTCGGCATCAGGAACACGGGAATCGCGCCGCACATGATGATCGAGTGCAGGATCGACTTGTGGCAGTTGCGGTCGACGACGACGATGTCGCCCGGCGCCACGGTGCTGTGCCACACCATCTTGTTCGACGTGGACGTGCCGTTGGTGACGAAGTAGCAGTGGTCCGCATTGTAGATGCGCGCCGCGTTGCGCTCGGAAGCGGCGACGGGGCCCGTGTGATCCAGCAACTGGCCGAGTTCCTCGACGGCGTTGCAGACGTCCGCGCGCAGCATGTTCTCGCCGAAGAACTGGTGGAACATCTGGCCGATCGGCGACTTCAGGAACGCCACGCCGCCCGAGTGGCCGGGGCAGTGCCACGAATACGAGCCGTCGTTGGCGTAGTGGACGAGGGCGCGGAAGAACGGCGGCGACAGGCCGTCCAGGTAGGACTTGGCTTCGCGGATGATGTGGCGTGCGACGAATTCCGGCGTGTCCTCGAACATGTGAATGAAGCCGTGCAGCTCGCGCAGGATGTCGTTCGGGATGTGGCGCGACGTGCGCGTTTCGCCGTACAGGTAGATCGGGATGTCCGCGTTTTTATAGCGGATCTCTTCGACGAAGGCGCGCAGGGACTTCAGCGCGTGGTCGGTTTCCTCGACGGAGCCGCCGCCGAATTCCTCGTCGTCGATGGACAGCACGAACGCCGAGGCGCGCGACTGCTGCTGGGCGAACTGCGACAGGTCGCCGTAGCTGGTAACGCCCAGCACTTCCATGCCTTCCTTCTCCATGGCCGCGGCCAGGGCGCGAATGCCCAGGCCGGACGTGTTCTCGGAACGGAAGTCCTCGTCAATGATGACGATGGGGAAACGAAATTTCATGATGTCTCCAAAAAGAAGAACCGCCCCGGGGTATCGAAGACCGGAGCGGGCTGGGCGCGCAGCACGTTGTTCGCGCGGCGCTGCCAAAATGGGATCGACCCGGCGGGTTGTCCCTGAAAAAAAGAACCGGGATTCTCGCAGAAATCGCGCCGATCCGGTGAAAAAATTCCAATGAAACTTTGTGACCGGTAGCGACGCTGATCATGTCAGTGCGCGCCGCCAAGCAGCATGCCGAGCGGATCGACGTGCAGCCAGGCAAATGCGCCCAGCGCAATGCCGGCAACGGCCACCGCATACGTCGACAGCAGCAGCCAGCGGCGGTTGGTCAGCAAGGTAATGGCGGCCAGCGCGATGGCGATCTGTTCCGCCGTCGTGGCCAGCGCCCACTGGTGGTGCTGGTGCAGCACGGTGTCGGACTTGCGGTCCCAGTCCTTCGACGTGGCTTCCCATTTTTCCGCTTCCTTGCGGATGTCTTCCTTCTCCGCCTTGTAGCGGGCCACGTCGGCGCGGTATTTCTCCGGGTCGACGTTCGGCAAGGTCTCGGCCAGCTCCGCCAGATTCTGCTTGTTCGACTTCGCCTGATAGTAATTCCAGCGGTTGGCCGCCTCCGTCTTGGCGATGGCGGCGTTATTCTTGAACATCGCGGCATCGTTCTGCGTGGCACCGCCCTGGTAGCCGAACAGCGCGCCGATGGTGGCGAGGATGGCCGTCGTCACGGCGATATTGCCGGAGAATTTGTCGCTGCCGCCGTGGGCAGCCGCATGCTCGACCGCATGGTCGTGCGGTCCGTGGACGTGAAAACCGTGTCCTGACATCTGCTGATGATTCCTTGTTATCGACGGTGATAGGTAACGATGGTGTAAGCCAGGCCGCTGGCCGAATCATACGCCTGGCGCTCGCTTTCCTGCCACACGCCCGGGTCGATGGCGGGGAAGAACGTGTCGCAGTCGAACGCCTGGTCGATGTGCGTGACGATCAGGCGGTCGGCGAGCGCCAGACCTTCCGTGAAAATCTGCGCGCCGCCGATGATGAAGGCGGGGGCGTCGCCCACCAGCGCCACGGCGTCCGCCAGCGACGTTACCGCCTCGACGCCTTCGTGGCGCCACTCCGCGTTGCGCGTAATGACGATGCTGCGTCGGTTCGGCAGTGGCCGGCCGATCGAGTCGAACGTCTTGCGGCCCATGACGATCGGGTGGCCCGTCGTCAGGCGCTTGAAGTGCGCAAGGTCCTCCGGCAGGTGCCAGGGCAGCTGGTTGTTCAGGCCGATGCCGTTGTTGCGGTCGACGGCGACGATGATGGCAAGTTGCGTCATGATTAAGATTCCTTTGCGGGCCGTATTATAGGGTGTCGCGGGCATGTCATGTGCCCGTCACCCGGCACGGCGCTGCCCGCCGGCAGTGGAATATTTCCTCAAATAAACGCCCGGTGTGGAATTTGGAGAGTTTTGCCGGCGGCTATTTCCTTTATCGTAACGGCTTTTATCGGTACGGCAGAGGAGAGCGGGTGAACCAGCAGCAGTATATGGCGCTGATCGAGCGGCTGGAGCGGGCTGCGCGGGCGCATCCGGCCCGCTTTCGCGCCCGTGTCCTGCTGGCAGGCGTGGCGGTGTACGCCGTTGAAGCCTGCATGCTGCTGGCGTTGGCAGCGGCTGCCGCGCTGTTGCTGCGCTGGGCAGTCGCGCCGTTGGTGGTGGGCGACGCCGCCCGCACCGTGCTGGGCGCTTTTCTCGGTGCGGTCGTCGCGCTGCTGCTGAAATGGCTGGCGTGGCCGCGCGTGCCGGCGCCGCAGGGGCGTCTGCTGACCCGCGCCGAGGCGCCTGGCCTGTTCGATGCGCTCGACCGGATGCGCGTCCGTCTGAACGGCCCTGCCATCGACCGCGTGCTGGTCGACGCCCGCTACACGGCGGCCATCACGCAGCGCCCGGCACTGGGCGGCCTGTGGGGGCCGCGCACCAACACGCTGATGCTGGGATTGCCGTATCTGCTGGGCGTGCCCACGCGCGAGATGCTGGCGACCATCGCACATGAATATGGCCACCTGCGCAGCAACGACGCGCCGCTGCACGCGTGGGTCTACCGCCAGCGCCGCCTCGTCGGCACGCTGCATGAACAGATCCAGGACCATGCCGGGCGTGGCGCGACGCGGGGCCTGCTGATCAAGTTGCTGGACCGCGTGCTCCCTTACTACAACGCCTGCACGTTCGTGCTGGCGCGCCAGAACGAATTCGACGCGGACCGCGTGGCCACTAGCCTCGTCGGCGCGGAGGCCAATGCGCAAGGCCTCGTGCGCGACGCGCTGCAGATGCGCTGGATGTACGAGACGTTCTGGCCTACGCTGCTGCGCCATGCGGATCGCGCCGTGCGGCCGCCGTTCATGCCGTATGCGGCCATGCGCACGGCGTTCCGTGCCGGGCACGAACAGTGGTCGCGTTCCGACCGGCTGGAGGCGGCGCTGGCGCAGCGCTCCGGCCCGCACGACACGCATCCCTGCCTGCGCGAGCGCCTGGCGGCCGTCGGCGTGGCGGCAAGCCTGCCGCAGCCGGTGGACCGTACGGCGGCGGACGTGTTGCTGGGCGCCGCCACGACCCGCCGGCTGATCGCGGAGTTCGACGCCCAGTGGTGGCGCCGCGAATCGCGGCGCTGGGAAGAGCGCTATCGCCAGTCGCGCCAGTCGCGCCAGCGCCTGCAGGCGCTGCAGGCATGCGACATGACGACCTTGCCGCCCGCGCAGCTGGAGGAGCTGGCGCTGCTGACGACGGAATTCGACACGCCGCAGGCAGCGCGCCCCGTGCTGGAACGGCTGCTGGCGCAGCCGGGCGGCCCGCATGCGCAGGCGGCGTTCCATTACGGCCGCCTGCTGCTGGACGCGGACGACGTCCAGGGCCTGCGCTACCTGCAGGTGGCCGCCGGCGCAGATCGCGCGCTGGCGCAGCCGGCCGCGATGCAGGGCCACCAGTTCCTGCTGCGCACGCAGGACGAGCAGGCGGCGCGGCGCTGGACGGAACTGGTGCTGCCGCCGGCATGACGCGCCCTTTGTTTTTGAGCTGAAGAGAATCCCATGACCAGTACTTCCCCGACCCCGCTCGCCACGCTGCTTGGCGCCGGCATCATCACCGCGCAACAGCACGACCGGGCGCTGTCCCACCCCGACTACAGCGACGTCGCGGGCGACTATAGCCTGGCCGAACACCTGATGTGGCTGTGCGATGAAGAGATCGTCGACGAAGCGACGCTGAAGCGTGCGACGCAGCACGTGAATGCGACGTTTACTGGCGAAGAGCTGGCGCGGTACCTGGACGCGATCGAGGAAGCAGAGGTTTCGATGCTCGATCTCGACGAGCATCAGAAGGCCTGCTTCCGGCGGCTGGTGGAGCTTGGCTGGATCACGCAGGCCGAATGTGACCGGGGCCAGGCGGCGGTCGGCCCGCACGAAGGCGTCCATGCGGACCCGGTCGGTGTCCTGGAATGGTTGATCAGACGGCGTGTGATCCGGCGCAGCAGGCTGGAGAAGATTCGCGCTGCCAATACGGGCGGCGACGCGGAACAGGCGGCCCTGCTGGCGGAACTGGACGAAGGCCTCACCCGTCGGGGGCGACTCGCCAGGTGGCGCTGGGCCAAGGCAGCCGGCGTTCTCGGGGTGGCAGGTTTTGTCGCATGGATGATCTTCAGTCCCGCATCGGTGCCGGCATGTACCGCCGGCGGCACGCGCGGCACGGTCGAGCGGCTGGTCCTCAGCTCCAGCCTGGACAAGATCGGTTCGATGAAGCCCAATGAAGCGATTCCGAAGCCCAGCGTCGAAGGCATCAGCGAAATCGGCTACGCCGGCGCGCCGCGCGTGCGTGCGTGCAAGGGCACCGCGAAGCTCGATGGCAAGAGCATCCCCTTTGCGTTCACGATTGCCCCGACACCCGAAGGGAAAAAGGGCTTTCTGGTCACGGGCGCGCATGAGGCGCTGTTGCAGGTGCGTTTCCGCCATGTCGATGCGGACGGCAATTACGGCAACAAGGCCGAACCGTTGGGACGCGCCGAAGTGGAGCGGGCCTTGCGCGCCGGCTTCGCAGGCAACAAGGCAGGGGAGAAGGAGCCGTTCGACATCAACGCTGCGATCGGCAGGAAGTTCGGCGTGCCCTACGACGCCCGTGAGCGCACCCGGGAGATCGCCGAAGTCGAGCCGCTGGGGCCCTGTCGCGCCGTCCAGCCGGGCAGGGTCTACCGCTGCCCGTTGATGGTCGAGCGCAACGATCCTGTGCTGGCGATGACCGGACGTCCCGCCAACATGCTGCTGACAGGCGAATTCACGTTCGAGCGCAGCGGTCCGACGGAGCCATGGCACACGACGCCCGCGTTGTACTCGGAGATGATGCGCTCCGTACTCTTCGGCCGCGTGAAGTAAGCGCAGCGGGCAGCTATACTGAAGGTTCCATCCCGAACGCACGGAGGCGGCATGAAGGTTTATCTGACAGTCGTGGACACCATGGCCGACTGGGAAGTCGGCTACCTGACGGCGGAACTGCACAGCCGCCGCTTCTTTGCCAATCCGCTGGCGCCGTTCGAGCTGGTCAAGGCCGGCCTGACGCACGCGCCGATCCGCACGATGGGCGGCATGGACATCTCGCCGGACGTGCGGCTGCATGAAATCGCGTTGCAAGCGGGCGACCTGCTTGTGCTGCCCGGCGCGGAGGTTTGGGGTGAACCGGAGCTGGCGCCCGTGCTGGCATTTGCCCGTCACACCGTCGAACATGGCCACAACGTGGCCGCCATCTGCGGTGCGACGATCGGCCTGGCGCAGATGGGCGTGCTGGACGACTACGACCACACCAGCAACGACCCGGGCTACCTGAAGGACACGTGCCCCGGCTACGCTGGCGCGGCGCGCTACCGCAACGAGCCGGCCGTGCGCGACCGCAACCTGATCACGGCCACCGGGCTGGCGCCGCTGGAGTTCGCGCACGAAGTCTTCAAGCTGCTGGACGTGATGCGGCCGGAGACGCTGGAGGCGTGGCTGCAGCTGCATCGAACGCGCGAGCCGCGCTGGTTTCATGCGCTGGTGGCGTCGATGGGGGCGGACAGCGCGGCTTGAAAGGCAGGGAGCCCGAAGTGCGTCAGATTGCCGTCAAACGGCCATCGGCGCCGTAATCGGCGCATGGTGCTGGTAGCCCTCGAGGCTGAAGTCCGACGGCTCGATCTTCTCCAGCCACTCGGGCTCATAGCGCCCCGTCTCGACAAACGCCGGCACGCGGTCGGCGATGACCAGTTGCGGCAGCGGGAACGGCTCGCGCTTGAGCTGTTCCTGCACCATGTCCAGGTGATTTTCGTAGATGTGCGCGTCGCCGACGAAGTAGCTGAACCAGCGCGGCGTGTAGCCCGTCAGGCGCGCCACCAAGGTCAGCAGCACGGCTGCTTCGGCGATATTGAACGGCGTGCCCAGGCCAATGTCGTTGCTGCGCACGTACAGGCAGAGCGACAGTTCTTTCGTTGTCGCATTGGGAAGGAACTGGTACAGCAGGTGGCAGGCGGGTAGCGCGACTTCGTCCAGCACGGCCGGGTTCCAGCCGTGGAACAGGATGCGGCGGCTCCCCGGGTTGTTGACGATCGTGTC
>Ga0265797_10006542_pt1 | contig 16369 bp, 12 predicted proteins | sample P2T30metagenome_FD_192433 | JGI IMG/M metagenome (GOLD analysis project Ga0265797, IMG submission 192433) | Plant litter microbial communities from East Loma Ridge, Irvine, California - P2 T30 | ecosystem: Environmental > Terrestrial > Plant litter > Unclassified | place: USA: California... | reverse complement strand
GTACGAGGCTCAGCACAGGCCTGAGATGAACAAGGGCACTGTTATCAAGATTAACGCCAACGCGCGTTACGCCACCAACTCACCAGGTATCGTTCTGCTCCAAGAAGCAGCCCGCCGTGCCAAAGCGGCTTCTTACAACCCGAAGTTAGGAAAGGAGGGTGTTCCGCTCCAGCTCTTCGTTGTTCGTAACGACTCGTCGTGTGGAAGCACCATCGGACCTATGCTGTCGGCGGCCATGGGCGCGCGTACCCTTGATCTGGGTAATCCTCAACTCAGCATGCACAGCATCCGTGAGACTGGTGGTGCGCATGATGTTGAGCACGCCGTAAACCTCTTCGACAGCTTCTTTGAGAACTTCGAGGAGCTTGAGAAGAAGATTATCGTGGACTGACTCGATCGATCGAAGCTATAATGAAGATAGTGTCACAGCAAAACATAGCATGAATCAACGAATTGAAATGTGAAATACTGAACAAGTCAATGGGAGGTTGCGTGATGAGTACCTTGTGGACTTCGGAACCCCTCGGTATCGTTCCGCTGTATTGCAGGGTTCACGCCAAGCACCCCACCAGTGTCATCTTTCGTCCGTGTTTACTGACGCGAGAACCGTAACGAGACAATCATTATGGCGAAACCTCAATTCCTTTCTGGCGACAAGAAAGCTATAGACGAGTTCCTGGACAGGTTCGATGTATGCGCCTAGAATCTCCGGTTGCCAAACGCTTCACTGACGAGATGCTCAGGTCTTCCTCTTCGACTGCGATGGTATGCGCCAGCCTTGTTCCTACATTCATGTCTCTTGCTTGCGATCGCTATAGTACCTGTGGCCATCTACTGATCGTGACGAAGGATAGGCGTCCTCTGGTCCGGTGATCACCTATACGAGAAGGTCCCAGAAACCCTCGAGATGCTGAGGAGTAAAGGTAAGACACTCACCTGCCACGCAGCAATGTTGAAATCCGGCTGACTGACTCCAGGCAAACAACTCGTCTTTGTCACGAACAACAGCACCAAGTCGCGCGCAGACTATAAGAAGAAGTTTGAAAAACTTGGTATCCCCGCCCAGGTGGTAAGTAAGCAGGAGCCCAGAGTATGACCATTGGCTGACACGATATCAGGAAGAAGTCTTCGGATCGTCCTACAGCGCCGCCGTATATATCGCTCGTATCCTCAAGCTCCCCGCCCCGAAGAACAAGGTATTCGTGCTAGGAGAGTCGGGCGTAGAACAGGAGCTCGAAGCTGAAGGTGTCCCATACATTGGTGGTACAGACCCTGCCTACCGGCGTGAGTTCCGGCAGCCAGAGGACTTCGAAGCTATTGCAAATGGCAGCCTGCTCGATCCAGATGTCGGCGTGGTGCTGAGTGGTCTGGACTTCCACTCCAACTACCTGAAGACGGCAATCGCGTTCCAATACCTACAACGTGGCGCGGTATATCTCGCCACCAACATTGACAGCACACTGCCAAATGCACACTCTCTGTTCCCTGGTGCTGGTGCATCAGGTGCTGCGCTTGAGCGAGCGATCGGTAGGGCACCATTGTCTTTGGGTAAGCCGAGTCAGGCCATGATGGACGCGATAGAAGGCAAGTTCAAGTTCGACCGAAGCAGAACTTGCATGGTGGGCGACAGATTGAACACGGATATCCAATTCGGCATCGACGGAAAGCTGGGCGGAACTCTGGCTGTGCTTACCGGCGTTAGCAAAAAGGAGGACTTCCTGGCTGAGGGTGCGACAACTGTTCCGATGGCTTATGTGAACGCGCTGGGTGATCTCATGGGCTGAGCAATGATGTGATGAGAGCAGGGCTGCACCTAGAAGCAGGGATGCAAGGGCATAGATAGGGTTCGGTATAGAATACAGGGAAACGGTGCTAAGACTCGCATGCCATTCTGAACCGCTGGGTCTGGGAACATGGCAAGCAATGATGACCCAATCAGACACGCCAACAGCGCGTGCGCTACATGTGGCTAGCGTACTTTACGCGTGCACGCGAACGCGCCTGCCACTTTAACACCCCCATCAACCGTGGAGACGTGCAAGCCGCCGAACAACGCAAGAAACCTCAACATTATGATCCGCCACGACTACTCTCGAGTTGACCCCAAGCGACGCGCGCAAATCGATCCTAAGAGGCAACAATTCAAGAAGGCAGAGTTCCAGCAGCAGAACTATGAACACCGACTGAACTTCTACACGCTGCCACCCACCGCAGAGATTACACTGGAAGAGTTCGAGACATGGGCAATCAACAGACTGAAGGGTATGGAGTCCTCATGATGACTACCTTCTTGTGCTAACAGCGTGCGATGCAGTCCTCTCCGAACTGGAAGCCTGCAGTTTCCGCAACAAAGGCCCCGAAGAGACCGCCGAATACATGAAGAGCATACTGGAGAAATACCTACCGCTGCGATCGGACTCGTCACGAAGTCAGAAACTACAAGAAGAGCGGCGGAGAGACCACTATTCACACTTCATACTGCGCCTTGCGTTTTCGTCAACAGAGGACCTGCGACGGCGGTTTTCGCGGCTTGAGACTATGCTGTTTACGCTGCGGTTCAAGGATGATGATCTGCGGGAGCGGCAACAATTCGTCAACAGCCTCAATCTGGATTGGACAGAGGTCAAGGAAGATGAGAAGCGGGAGTTGAGGGACGAGTTACATGCGGCGAGTGGGATAAAGAAGACTGAGGACCAGGAGTGGTTCAAGGTTGATTGGGAGAGGGTACCTGAACTTGTTGCGCAAAGAAAGGTGCTGTTGAAGAGAGGAATGGCGTATGTTCCCCAACGAGAGCAGATGAGTCTGGTGGTTGCTGAGTTTACGAAGAAGCTCGATGAGGCACTAGAGGTATGATTTTCGATATGCGCATGTCTGAAGGCATCACTAACAACCTCACAGCTAACAGCCCGCGCCCTCCCCCGCCTCGACGAAGACGACCGCCTCGCCCCCATCCTCGCCCACCTCTCCCAATCCTTCACAACCCCCGACGCCGCCTACTCCACCTCCGACGCCAACATCGACGGTCTCTCCACCATCACCGCAAACAGCATCGACACACTCTCCCAACACTTCCCCCTCTGCATGCGCAACCTGCACAACAGACTGCGCGACGACTCGCATCTCAAGCACTACGGGCGTCTGCAATACACCCTCTTCCTCAAAGGCATCGGCCTCAGCCTCGACGAATGCCTCGTCTTCTGGCGCCGCAGCTTCAAGCTCATCACCGACGAGAAATTCCAAAAAGAATACAAATACAACATCCGCCACGCCTACGGCGACGTAGGCGGCGACGCAAACCGTCGCGGCCGCGGCTACACACCGTATTCCTGCCAGAAACTCCTCACCGAGGCCCTGCCTGGTGCTGGTCAATCGCACGGCTGCCCCTACCGCACATTCACCCCGGAAAACCTGCTCACCATGCTGCAGCGTGTGGGTGTCAATGATAGAGATGTGCTCAAGACGGTTAAGGAGGATGTGGGGAAACAGAGGTATCATGTTGCGTGCAATCGCGTGTTTGAGTGGAGTCACAAGAAGGAGATTAAGAAGGTTAAGGAGGAGGGGAGTTGGAGTAGTAATGATTTGGATACGATTGTGCATCCGAATACGTATTTTAAGAGGAGTTGGCTTCTGAAGCATTTGGGGGAGGGGAATGCGGGGGTTGTTGGGGGGGAGAAGATGGAGGAGTGATGGTTTGATTGGATGTTTGTTAGGTTTACGGTTGGTGACTATATGGTCATGATGGGATCGCATGGTTGTGGTTATGCTCTGCAGCGTTTGTACTTCAATACCAGTTGATGTTCATTTTTGGCAGCTTCCCGTTTGAATCGATTAAGTTGAGCGTCCTAAGAGGATCATGTGAGCAAGTATGGTGTTTCGTCATAACCTTGGAAGGTGATCACAGATTCGAGCTAGGTGGCCCCAAAGCTATCACAATCATTCCGCTGACCAAACTACAAGTCAGTATGCCGAGCGCTGAACATTTGAACGACGCCAGGCAGCAGTCGAAGCTAGACGCATAGCAGCTTCCTAGTCCGTCATGACATCTGTGCGTTTTCGGCTACCCGGCTCCTTCCTTCGACACTCGCAAGGTTCTGCCTTTACAACCACCACTCCTTGTGTTCACTCTCGATTCGCGGCGACCCGACTGCAGCTACCTTCATGGTGCTCTGGATACAACATCTTATTTTTTCTTCAGCAATCACTTCCAGCATGAGTTGGAACGTAGCAAAGTCCATCGAGTTGCACAATCGAATTGTCGCCCATGCCCGCTCGCACCTTCCACCCGAACACCAACCCACCATCCAGCGCAATTGGTTCGCCGTACACTCACTAGATCCAGCTTCTTCAGGCTTCGAATTCGATCTTGACGATGAACTGACAGAATTTCTATCTGGCATCGATCTAGTCGTACCCAACGAAGCCAGTAACCATCTGGCTTTCAACCCAGTCCTCATTGGCATCGTGAACCCTCACGGTCGTTACGGTTTGCGAACCCAGTCATGGGAGGATTGGGATGATGACCACGCTGATCTCATCGTGTTGTACCAGAACACGGGGTATGATCCAGCTGGGTTAGTTTACAATCTAGAAACGCAGCAGGTTACCTACTTGGAAGATGCATTTACCTCACCCTATGAACCAAATGAGATGAAGCTTCCGTGGGCTGATCTTGATGAAGTTCTACAACTCTATTGGGACTGCGTCGAATCTGGCAAGTTTGTTATAGATGCCGAGAACCCTGGGTTTGGCGAACCTGATAATCTTGCGACGCAGGGGTGGAGAGTTGAGCTGTGTACGGAGAAAGAGATGGATCAGGTGCTGGATGTGTGGGGCAGCTTGGTTGATGTCATTGCGAAGAGACTACCTGCATCTGACACGCGAGAGGAAAAGAAGGAGAATGAAGACCAGACAGAAGACGAAGGACCCCAGCGCAAGAAGAGGAGGAAACACGAAGAACCTTTGATTTCTACCGAGGTCTTGGATAAGTACCCGGCGATTCCGCCGTTTGTGCGCACCTTCCTTTCAAGAGCTAAGAAACCTCCATTCAGATCTATCGCACCGCAGCTCAACGTGCCTGATGAGGACTTCATCCATCGCGTAGGAGCGGAGATGCAAAACAGAAATCCCGGTGCTACTCTCGAAGAGCCGCAACACGGGACATCCGAGAGTTATCTGTTTCTACTTTTCCCTTGGCGCACATCAGGCATCGAGCTCATTTCCGAACGCGACCAGGAGAATTGGAAGCCTCAACGTGGATCTAGCATTTTGGACAATCGCGGAGGACTATACATTCAGCCCGACGACTTCTACTCGTATTGTGGCACATTGCTGCTCCCATTTCCTCTCGGGAGTAACGGTCATGTCCTGCGAGGTGATGATACCAAAGTAAAAGCATATGAGGCGGGTCAGGATATGTTGTATCATCGCGGCATAGGTAATCCCTTTGTACCTGGCTGGGGAACGCCGTTGACCGCTATCCTGGTCAACTGGTGGGAGCAAGTCGAGAATGATTCTTGGGGTGTTGATGAGAATGGAGTTGCTGGGGGAGATGAGCTCTGGAAGAAAGCGGATACCGAAGAAGACGCGGAGGACTTCAAGGTCGAGTGGTGATGCTTTCGAAAAGCACGACCTAAATTGCTGTCGCGCGTCGTATGCGCGACGATGAGAATTCTCGCTTGCATGGAAGTTTGCGGATACCAACATGATTGCTGGGGCCCATACGGGACAGCGCAGTACCACGCGATGCGAGTTTGTCCACAGCAAACTCATAACTTTTCGACTCATTAGAGGGCAAGATGCCTAGCACCAGATGCCCAAGACACTACGAGTAGCCAAAGATGAGCGACAATGCTTCATTCACCTTCATTGGGGACAATACCCACGGGTCTACCCTGAACCAAGGGTCTATCATCACTGGGGATGGCTCACACGTCGGTAACATTAACCATTTTCACGCGGCTACACAGGAGGATTCCGCGCGCAAATCATGTCTGAGAGACCTCCTGGCAGCTCTGAGGGACGATCCAGACGACTATCGGCAGATTCTCGAAGACCGCAAAGGGCCGAAAACACCGGGCACCTGTGAGTGGGTTTCGGAAACCGACGCATACAAGAGCTGGATCGCCAAGTCTTCCGGCCTACTATGGATCTCCGGAGATGCCGGCAAGGGGAAGACTATGCTTTCTCTCCATCTCGTAAGCAGCCTGAAAAGCGACTCTTCAGGTGCACATGTCGTCCACTTCTTCTGCAGTCGAGACCAAGGAAGGAACAATGGTGCTTCTATTCTCCGCGGCCTTATCTATCAAATGCTCTCTCAACGTCCATCGTTGTTCGAGCATGTTACAAATGATTACGACAAGCACGGAGCTAGTCTATTCGACGACAGAAAGTTCCAAGCCCTCTGGACTATCTTCGATAGGGTATTGCACGACCAAGATATCAATCCCATTACATGCATTCTCGATGGCTTAGACGAATGCGACGAAGAGGGTCTCGAAGACTTCTAGGTGAAGATCGACAGCCTCTACAAATGCGATCCTCAACAGAAATCCGACCGCTCGTCTCACTCCTTGAAGCTTCTCGTCGTGAGCCGCAACCATCCTTACTCCATTCAGCAAGCAATGGATAAGTTCCCCAGACTGCGTCTTGAACCCGACAATGAGCCACATGTCGGATCTGATATCTCCAAATTTGTCGACGATCGTATATCCAGTTTGCAATGCCCAACTGAAGCACGAGAGTACATCAAGAAAAGGCTATGCGATCGATCGGAAGGAACCTACCTATGGGTCAGCTTCGCCATCAACGCTTTGAAGAAGGTGCGGGTTATCGACATGGAACGTACTGTTGAATCCTTCCCTCGTGGGCTCGATGCCATGTACCGTCGTATGTTGCTGGCAATCTCCGAGCATGAAAGAGAGAAGGTTATGGAAATCTTGCGGTGGATCACGACCACAGTATGGCCACTGAGCCTCGTCCAGCTGGCTACCGCCGTCAGCACAGTCCCTGCGAGGGGCCAAACCCTGGAGGAGGCTATCACTGATGAGATCGCCTATGCTGGAGATCTATTGACGATAGCGACGCGTGTCAATCACGAAGTTGTCAGTACCAGCGTTACACTGGTACATTTGTCTCTATTGGACTTCCTTCAAAGCATTCCAAAATTTGATCCCGATCCGGGATTCTTTTGTCTCCAGGCAGCCGTCACTCATGACCGGTTGACTCGTCGCCTTTTCGACTACAAGTACCAGATTCTGCAAAGCTTTGACTCCCTCCAGAACGACGATGTTGTTTCTAAGCATCTTGGTGACTATGAAATAACGAAAGTTCAATACCCGCTATTGCATTATGCCATAAAGAACAGCCTGGAACACATGTGCCATGGTGGAAACATTCGTCGCCTCAACAGTTACCATCCGATACTTGACCCAACCGATCGATGTCATACTCCATGGTTGCAACTACAGTGTCGTACAATGTGCGAGCATCTACCAGAGGAAGGCGTCAAGTTGGCACATATTGCTGCCTTATACGGCCTGCTTGCATTCCTCAAGTACGCTCACCACCAATGTCACCTTGAGCTGGATACCAGAGATGGTAATAACCGAACACTTCTCTTCTACGCTACAGCTCAATGCCATATGCACGTTATTGAATGGTTGTTAGTTCAAGGTGCCGATCCGAACCTTCGAGATCTGACCGGACAAACAGCCTTGCACATCGCTGCTTACCAAAGTCGAGCTGACATTATCAAGATGCTCATTCGTCATGGATCAAGAACCAGAGTCCAGTCTTCTACTCGTATTACGAAAAGTATGCTAGACGGATTGGATCGTGATTTCGGTGACTTCAATCAAGATGAAGAGGATAACGATCAAGCCTTGGCGAAATGGAGTGGAACCCCTGTCCATATCGCTGCTACCATTGAGCAGCCCGAAGTCATGCACATCCTACTCAGTACTTTTCTACGAGAAGGTGGTTCCATCAACGAGACTGACGAGAATGGTCGTACCTTTCTCCATCTACTAGCAACATCTCATGGGTCCGATCCGCGGCGTTGCTGGGATGTCTTTAGCAAGTTTCCAGAGTCTTCCGAGATCGTCAATCACATGCTGGACAGGAACGGAGAATCTGCCCTACATATTGCCACACGGAAATCCTGTCTAGCAATCGATAGCTCGTTTCAGGACGACTTCTATGAGGATTCGGACTCTGACTCCGAAGAGACGGTGTGGAACCCTGTTATCGCACTTGTAGAAACTTTTGGAACAGCTGTCAACATCCAGACTTCCACTGGCGTCACACCGTTGCACATCGCCTGCAAAAAGGGGGCTTCCAGCCTAGTCGCTTATCTCCTTGACAAAGGTGCTAATGCGCGCTTGTATGACGAGTCTGGTCAGAACGCAATGCACTGGCTTTGTAGCCAAATGCAACGAGGCCGCCAGAACAGACCTGCAATTCTTGTCACACTGACACAAATCATGACTGTGGAAGACATTGAGGCTAAAAGAACCGACGGTCAAACAGCTCGAGATCTTGCTGTCAAGCACGATGCCGATTATCTGGAGATAGCAAGGCGCCACGCGAATGGCCTGGTGCCAAACCTTGATATGCCCGCAGAGCCTTTGCTATCGATCGTCCGAGAGTTTTGTGTCAACTTTTGGCAGTTGGAACGATGCAATGTGTTTCTTGAACTTCACGGTCTCATTGATGGTTTGCTTAACATGGTCAAATGCGAGCCATCGAGTGAAGCAATTGCTGGATTGCAGCGACTGGTGTCTGAGCAGCCTCGCCTTCAACATGTGCTGGAGAAAAACCGCCTGTATTGGGAGTCTAAGGCGAAGGAATGATAGCGATCGGACTAAGCGACTCACCATGACGAATATTCAACAACGGGTATTAGTGGCGAACGAGTCGTATCATCAGTTTCAAATGCACGTCAGTGACTGGCTTCCGTAATGGTTTTTTATAATGCTGGAAGAGGAACATATCCTACGCTGAGCGCTCTCTCCCATCAGCGTCTACTTCTTGAAGATCTCAATAGGAAAGGCATCAGCAATCGCCTGATACCCGGCAACACTCGGATGCAACCCATCACCACTATCGTACTTCTTATCCAACCTCTCCGCATTCGTCTTATCCGCAACCATACTCGCAATGTCAACCGTGAAATCATAGTTCGCACTCTCCAAAATCCACTTATTCACCCTCTTCCTCGTCTTCTCCCTCTCAACACCCTCATACCCATTACCCGCAAAAGGCGCAATCGTACCACCAATAGTCGTGTAACCAGCCTTCTTAGCATCAGCAGCAATTTGCTTGAACGCAGCGATGAGGCGGTCGCCGACAGAGGTTTGCGCAGCAGCGGTGTTGGCGTTACCACCGATGTCGTTGACGCCTTCGAAGACCATGACCCATTTCACGCCGGGCTGCTCGATGGCATCGCGCTTGTACCGGGTCAGAAGGGGTGGGCCGAGACCGCCGCTGAGAACTGTGTTGCCGCCGGCGGCTTGATTGCAGACGGCGATGTTGGTGTGGTTTGTAGATTGGAGACGGGCGAGTACGAGGTCGGGCCAGCTGCGGTGGTATTAGACGGGAAGTAGTTTGCGGGGTTGAGTAGTGCTTACCGGTTGTTCTTGTTGTCGTCTGAACCTCGCCCGTCGGTGATGCTGTCACCGAGGACCATCAGAGAGCGCGTGGTGGTTGGTACGTAGGCTTGTACTGCGCTGACGAAGTACCAGTGCACACTTTGAGTACCAGAGAAATTCGTGGCATTGACTTTGTTGCCACTGACGAACCAGCTGGTGGTCCTACTGCCGGGATGGCCAGTGATGCTGCTTCCGCTTTGCCCTTGTTGGCTGTACAAGCTCACGGTGAGCATGCTTTGAGGCTTGACTTCGAAGGCAATCTCATCGCTGGTAACGACCTGACCCTTGGGCACAGTGAAGCTAGACTTGCCACCAACGGTAATGGCTGCTATTGGCGAAGCTTGCATGCCACTGACGCCCGCAGCGCCAGCTGCAGGAAGACCGACAGAGCCTGCGGTGATGGGAAGATCCGAGCCACCGAAAGTGTTGGAAATGGTGATCTTGATCTTGGGTGCGCCGACGGACATGTGGAGGGTTTGGCGGAGTGTTGCATCGCGCATTACACTTCCAGAGCTCTGCGATCATGTTAGGATATCTGGACTTCGGGTCTGGGTAGTGCAAGGATGGCATACAAAAGGTGCTGGCGGCATGTTGCTCGCCTCAACCAGCTGCGGCATGCTCGTCCAGGTATTGATCCAATGCGACCCATCCTGCCTCTTCTCGACCGCGTCAATCGCACGCCCATTTACAGTAGGCGAAACCAAAGAAATCGTCGCAAACGCGACCGAAAGAAGTGATGTGTAAAACATCATGGCAAGAAACAAAGTTTCATTCGACTGGGATAATGTTGTCACAATGCGGCTGACGACCGGTATTTGACCAGTTCATCTGGCATTTCGGATTAAGCATTTCGGTCACATTGCGTACTGCAATTAGTTCCCAATTTCAACAAAAGCGACTGCTCTGTCAATGCGGCGGGCGCAAATGATGTGGGGAGTCAGTCGTTCAGCGGGCGGACGTTTGGAAGTAATTAATCCGGCAGGGTATACGGTGGCCGTGCTATAGCCAGTGCCTTTTGTCCTGAGGAGAATAGCCGGAGGCTTGGTCGACCTGGAGATTGGTCCATGTAGTGCTCTTACGAACGACTGCCGAAGGTAATGTAAGGTTGATGCTTGTAAGTGCATCGTCACTCTTCTGGGAGTCGGGTGGTCATAAGCTGAGTGCATAGTATTGCAGCTCTATTGTGCGGACGAGTGATATGGCAAGGGGCGTCAGGTACTCATGTGGATGAAGTTACGGGCGCGCTCGCATCTACCGTTGACGAAAGTGGCTCCAGGACGAATTGGTCGTCCATCGTGGAGGCACGAAAGTTGTGGGAGTAGCGACGCGCTCAGGTTCATGTGTGAAGGAGAAGTCCAAGGGGACAAGTGGGTATGACGTCATGACTCTGCCCTTCAACATAAGGCCTATCTAGAATTCCTACACAGCACTACCGAGTGAAAGTAAACTTGGGCGTGGCATCTAGTATCGCATTAGTCTTGGGCAGAGGGCAGCTCGATGTTTGTGGACAATCGTTGCACCTGACGCGGTGGAGCTCCTCCGTGCACGGTCCGCCGCGCTTTCAATCAGCTCCTCGCCTCGCGTCTTGTTTCATCTATCACGCCATCAGACGATGCCGAGGCGCAACCAACCCTTCCTACCACAAATCATCATGTCCACACATCTTGCCGAGTCGGCATCGATCGAATGACACGTCGCGAACGCGTTATGCGTGCCGCAGGGCAAACCAGTCGGGATCAGGATCACGACGCGTATGTACTATCCGATCCATGGCTTTGTGATACTTCGATGAAAGCGAACTAATTACATTTGTAGTATTTATATGATTGTCTACGGCACCTGAGTGTTCATTGCGACCTCGACAATATCCGTCGCGATCCTGTCGTGTTCATAAACACCAGAGCGACTCGTATCCCACGACATTTTCTCTTTGTTGTATCGCTCAACGGCCTTCAAAAACTTGCGATGTAACTCTCCCAATCGCGGAAAATGTGCATCGCTATCATGGGCCTGTCTCTTCTTCGCACAGCTGATGTTCATCAAGCGCACCAGCTCTGCCCATGCGAGGAGCTTAAGGAAAGCGTCCTCATTTGAAAAGAAGCGGCTTCGCATAGCGGGGTTCCACCCTTGGAAGAGTTGGACAGCGGGACGCACCACGCCTCCAAACCAGTCGGGTTCTGCACGGTTACCTTCCCATAGACGGAAGAGCTCTTCGGCGTGGACATCGACGTAGTCTTTGAGTAGACGAAGCTGCGTGACAGCAACGCCCTCCTCCGTACTACATATTATACCCTTGCTTCGCTGTGGGAATTCGAGGGTGACCTCCTCTCTTAATGGATTGACTTGCAATTCAAAGATCTGTTCGATATCGTTGCCGATGCGCTCGGCTAGACTACGGTTGCACAAGTACACCTGGCATATTGGGCACCTGCCGACCTTCTCATCAAGCGTACGCAGATTGTCCATGAGACATCGATCATGCATGGAGCAACCGCAGGGAGGTGCTATGACAGGATTCTTGTCTGCGTCATGGTAAGACTTGAAGCATAACTGGCAATTCCCAGTAGGTGTAGGGTCTTTCCAAGAATTCGGCACAGCACAACGCTCAAGGAAATCCACCTGATCAGGAAGTGAAGACGGGATGGTGTCGGAAGCCTTGTGGAAACGTGAGCTTAATCGTTCGGTGTCGTGTGCAGGAGTGGACGTACTAGGGGGTGCCTCTGTGCACCGAACGCTGAAGCGTTTGGCCTTGGCTTCCAACTCCGACCTCGTATCCCAAGTTCGACCTTCAAGCTTCTTTAGCGTTGCAGTATGCCGTTGGTGTGGTGGCTTACCTGAAAGTTCGACAGGCGACCTGCGAGTGGGAAGTTCGACCGGCGATCTACGCGCAGGAAGCTCTGCCACTGGTCTATGAGTCGCTGGCGCATCGAAACCGAAAGAATCCGCCCTATCGCCGTTCACGTAGAAAGTCGACGGTAGTAGCTCTTCGCTGTCCTTCTCAACCACCCACTTAGGTGGGTTGCCCTGGTACCATTCGTCATAGGCAAACGGTGGCGACCTTTCGCTCTTAATGGTTCCAACACTGGACTGCCCGCTCACTACAGATAGGTTAGTGGATGTGGGAAGGTACGTCTTGTTCGTGTACAGACCAGTCACACCCAGCATCTCTCTAGCCCTTGCTACACTTGCATCTGTCTGGATTCCGGGAAACATACCCATCGTGGCCTGGGCATCTGCATAGATCGAGGACGTATCGTGAACGGAATCGACCCGATGATGGCGCGTGTGCGGCACTGCTGGTGAGGCTGCGCGCGTAGATGGGGGAGCCGAGCCCATGGGCGTGCTATCACGCGAAGAGCTACCGTGTTGAGAAATCAAGACCGATGGACGACCCTTCTGCCATACTTGAGGGGGCATCTCTGGCTCCCGTGCTGGAATCGACGCACTACGATGACGGCCTGGGATGATTGAAGATATCCGCTCGGCCGTGTCACGTATCCTCGTCTCTAGCGAGGCTCGTGGCCTAGACTTCTCCCCAGCATGTCCGGACGAGCTTGGCCGCGATTCACCCACGGAACTGGATGTCATGGAACCGAATGTCATGGAACCGGATAAGAAATCTACACTGGGTGTGTACGCCGGTGGCTCATCGCCATTCACGCCCTTCCACTGGTCCTTCGTAACAGTGTTCTTATCCTTGTGCATACAAAAGAACTCCGCACATTGCTCGACGATCTCAGGATGGCGCGGCGTCTGATAGCTATGCTTCCTTGGTTGTGAGCAGCGACATACGAAGTCTTTGTTTCGGCTGGTGTAGTGAAAGTCTTCAACAAATACGCCTTCCATCGCCCATCTCGCTTCTCGGCTTGCGCGATACTTCCGGAAATCAGCGAAGCTGCAGGATTCAAGGCCGTGGCGGTCCAGGTATAGCATTATGCTGGCGCTCAGATGCCTCGATTCGCATGCTACGGTGGACGTCCGCTCGCCATGTCGCCCCGCATCATGACAACGGCAGACGCGGGTGCGCTCCCCGCCAACGTAATGTAAGATGCGTTCCTCGGATGATAAAGAGGATAGGGAGTGGCGGTGGAGATCATCTGCGCGGCGGACTTCGACCGATCTTGTGCGCTTGCGACGCACGTAGACGTAGTTACCTTTGTTGTGCGCGTAAGACTGCATCTTGTTATATTACTAACAAGTCTTCGTGGATGGGCACGTGGATGGGCACGTAGACGGGCGTGTCTGCTGGTAAATGTGACCCAGCGGTCTGTATAAAAGTACTGGACTGACTATCTAGGTTCCAGGATCTGTGCATTCTTCCCAGAGTGAAGAGAACTACAACTAGGTTCGCCTTTCGTGACGTCGTGCACGCACCATGTACAACGGCATCGTTCAGACGAGAGAGCGTTACGAAGGTGGTGTTGAGCATGGACCTGTACAATGCGATTCATCACAAGGGCGTTTCAAGAGCGCTGTGAGAAAGACACCGATACGATGAAGTCATACTTCAGATACTACTTCACGATGCGAGGACACTGTTTCTCGGGCCAGCAATAACGGGCGACGTTGCATGCGCGTGGTGGCTTTCATTCTGTCATCTATGCGACACTGTCTTCGGCCACCAAGGCTGTCGCTGTGGCCTTGCTAGACCTTGTGGTATCGACCCTTGACGTCGGCACTCTTAAGAGAGTTCCCTAGGATCCGGAAGTAGCCCCTACTACTCTGAGCCCTCATCCTCAAACAAATCATCCAATCTTGTATCATCTTGCTCGACATCTTTATCCGCATCTTCGAACAGATCATCCAAGCTAGAATCCTCCACGGACTCCTGAACCGCCACCGGCACCGTCTCCTCAGCTTTCTTCTTCACAAACGCGGGATTCTTGTCTCGAAGACAGGACGGCTCATCGCCCTTCAGGATAATTTCCTGCTCTGGTGAGAGCTGCAAATGTTGGATCTTAAGAAGTTTTGCCGCCCACCACTCATCGAAGCGTGGCCAATTAGGCCACTTCTTCCTACTCTCGTAGAGCCGACATTTCTTAATGTCCCACTTGTACTCCTTCAGCTTTTTTGCGATTTCTTCTTGAAATGCGGTCTCGGCGGCGGCAGCTTGTTTTTCTGCAGAAAGCTCAGAATCAAGTTCAGAGGCTGATGAGTAGTTCTGCTCGAGCGGATTTGGTGCCGCAATATCTTCTGCATTGATCGCATCGCGTGGTTGCTCGCGCCATTTTTTACTCCGTTCCTTTCTCGCTTCTTTCTTCGCGCTGGCATCCGCCTTCTTTTCACCCCGCAGTCGCTCTTTCTCTGCACTCTTCGTCTTCTGGTTTTCCTTCTTACTGGGTGACTGTTCCTGTTTCCATGTTATATGGCTCTCATGCAAGTCGCCCTTCTTGACCAAGACTTCCACCTTTCGTTTCCACGCCGATTTGTCCCGCGAGATCGAAGCTCTCTTTCTTTCCTTTGTGACTCCTTCTGTGCAGCAGGCCCCGGTTTCATATTGGTGGTTGCATTTGTACATTCCGGTGACCGGGTGCGGCGTGAAGTCCTCGAGCTCGCCAGGGTATGGAGGGACCGAGACTTTGTCCAGGGGATGTGTTGCCTGGTCTGGTCTGATGATCTCTACCGGTACTGACGGAGTTACGATTGGCGCTGGAGTTCCAGGAGTCTGGGGCTGTGGTAGTGAATTCTGCCCTGCTAGAACTTGATCAGATGTGGGCAGTTGAGTCGTGTCTGCCACATCCACCGGGGACGTCGCAGATGCAATGCCGCAATACTGGTCATAGGCAGCTACCATATCCTGGTCGACTAGAGTTCCAACTGCCTGAGCCGCTACGATCCGGTCCCACCTCGCCCTAGTTTCGGCTGTATCTTGCTTAAGTCTATTCGCAAACTCCACCTCGGCCTCCATCAAGCTCGCTTCGAAGGTTGTGATACGCTTCCATAGCGACTGGTTTTCTTTGCTAGTTTGGTCATACTCGCTCATCTGACGTCCTAGCTCTGCCATTTGGCGGTATGCGATATAACGCTTGTAGGAAGGCAGGGAGCGTAGACGCCACACATCGCGTGGTACGAGCATCTCATCTTTATAATCGACGGCAGATCCGATAGTGCCTTGATCGGCGGGAATGGCTGGTATGACCGTCACGGTCTTTCCTCGAAGGTCTGGATGCGCATTGATGAGCCACTGCTCTTGCTGAGTGCGCGGCGTCGTTCGCGCGGTTTGCACATTCACAGCGAGGACTTGGGCACCGCGATGAGGCCCTTCTACTCCTGTCTGGTGAGGGGCACCCTGTGTGGCTGCCACTGGAGTTGCGCTGTATTGGTGTGGTCCTTGTGTACCCACTAGTGGCTGGATACGCTGTTGCTGTTGCTGATTGAGCTGAGAGTTCGCGGGCGTTGTAGGCACCATAGGGTGACTTGACTGATGGCCACGCGCAGTCTGGGGTGTGTGTAGTCTCGGCGCATACTCAGGCCGTGTCGTTGGTGAAGGCTGCTGAACCGCTGTAGGGCCCATGGGGTGGTTTGGCGCGTAGAGACGCGCAGTCTGGGATTCATGTAGCCCCCACGTATCGCCATCCTGTATCACAAGAGCAGAGTGTCGGTTCACGTGAGATCCATAGCTTTGGTATAGATTCCCGAACCCCATCTGTGGAGTTATCAGAGGCCGTGACGGGGGGCTGACACCATAATGCTGGTTGTTGCTGTGTATATACCCTAACGTG
>Ga0265797_10006541_pt1 | contig 16370 bp, 18 predicted proteins | sample P2T30metagenome_FD_192433 | JGI IMG/M metagenome (GOLD analysis project Ga0265797, IMG submission 192433) | Plant litter microbial communities from East Loma Ridge, Irvine, California - P2 T30 | ecosystem: Environmental > Terrestrial > Plant litter > Unclassified | place: USA: California... | reverse complement strand
GATGTGTACACAGCAGACAGGAGTGTCAACTTCGAAGCCGCTGCCGACCAATCGAAGAACAGTGTTATACCTTACAAATGATTATCATTTCTCGCTTACACACATACCTTAATCTTTTGCACATCTTACGCGACTTTCGAAGACGTCTTATGGCAGACAGGCTCGTCTTTTTGGTCCACTAGTAGGAAGTGACAGCCCGAAACATTCGCAACTGCCGTGCTTGGTACTAATAAAGCAGTCGGCCCTTCGAGAAATATACATAGCCCATTCACATTTCGACAACAGCCCGTTTCATGATGCAATAATATTGCCAGCGCATGAGTCGCCAAACCTCTTCTGGAAGAAAACGGTTGTGTACGCACTAACTAAAGCAATAGAAGCATGCTTGTTCGGCGGGCCATGATCCCGAACTCTCCATCACCGAAGGACAGACTCACCAGTTCAGCCAAACACGAGCGCCGAAACATCAACAGCACGTCAACACAAGCAAACGCCTCTTCAAGCCCACTCAGCCACACAAGGAATTCATGTCGAGCAATTGCCATCTGAATCAGGGTAGCCCTAAAAATAAGTTTCGGTAGGGCGTGGAAGCCGTATCCGAAACCGTGGACGCGCTTTTTGATTGGCAGATGCTGCGTCGCCCACTTAGGGAGCAGGACTGTGGGTCGATAGCGTGACGGTCGGACCGGTTTACCAGGAGATACTGTGCTAGCCTCGATACGAAGTCAGACAGGAGGTGCTGCTGCTTTGTATTGCAGAGGAGGAAGAGACGCAGTGGCTCTGCTTACAGTCAGCAAGCCAGGGAAAATGGAAAACAGATCGACGTCGTCTGAAGAGACAAGGCTGATGATTTATTTGAGTGTAACCTTGTGCCTGGGTGGCGTTGCTTGGTGCTCTTGTTTTCCCTGCGCCCAGCACGGCGCCCTGCCCCGAAAAGCTTGCCTGCCAAGCGAAGGCCCGTACGGCGAAACTGAAGATTTTGCGTTGAACCTCCGACCTTCATCCTTCAGGGTGTACAGCCGAGCGCCCTCGTGTCCTGCCAGGTCGGCGAGCAACAACAACGAAGTGCAGTCTCGCCCTCGGTGTCGCTGTATCTTTCCCCGGACCGTCAGAATAAGGTTATATCGCTTTCGTGGAGTCCATGTGGCACGATCTACCCAAGTGACGACGCCAAAGACACGGCTGTCGAGGACGGCATTGCAATCCCCATCTTCTGCCTCAGCATCCGAGCGGAGCCGCAGGAAAGTAATCGCGGGGCGTACGCGAGATTATGTGGACCCGTTGCGGAGCGGTTGAGGACTTGAGCCTGATGAGGGCTCGAGTGGATATGCCACTTGCTTCTATCCTCGGACACAGGCAGCGTGCGTAGCGCCAACTTAACGGCTATCTGCCAGACGGTGCTAGGAGGAAGGGAAGCACTCTGGCAGCCGACGGTAGGTCTCCTTGTTTGTTAAGAAGCTTTGCCCTGGCCGTTTCATGCTTTCTCTCTTTCCTGCTTCGATATCGCCTTTTGTTTCGTTGATCCTTTTCTTCTTTGCATCTTCGCCGTTTGTGCTTTTGTCTCAGAAAAGTACTTGAAGGAGAAGAAGAAGGGTCCACGCAACAGCACCATCCCACAAGCACACGCCGTGCATGTGAAATGACAGACTCGAAAACTATGAACTACGAAGTCGCATCTCAGAACTCCTCGACTGCGGAGAAGAAGCATAACGATGTCGAAAATGCATCTCTGCCTCCTGCTTTTGTCGAACAACACGATGGCATGCCTGTCCTTACCGAAGAACACCGCGACTACCTGATCAAAAGACACGGCACTGTCGACCTTGACCCTCTTCCGTCTGCGGATCCGGCTGATCCCTACAACTGGCCGCAATGGAAGAAGGTTGTCAACTTGTCTTGTGTTGCTTTCCACGTAAGTATCTTGTCTTAAGCACAACAATCTATCGATACCCTGCTGACACTCATTCAGGCCATGATGACCACATTCACTGCTTCCGCCATCATCCCTGCCTTCGAAGGCATTGCCGAAGAATTCGGCGAATCCCTTCACAGAGTCGCCTACCTTACCTCACTTCAAATCGCCGTCCTCGGCTGGGCACCCTTATTCTGGAAACCGATCGCCAACCGCTACGGTCGTCGTCCTGTGTGGCTCATCAGCACTCTCGGATCCCTTGCGTTCAACATCGGTTGTGCTAAGAGCAATTCATATGCTACCATGGCTATCTGCAGAGCATTTACCGCGTTCTTCATCAGTCCTCCTGGTGGCACTGGCTCGGGTGTTGTCACTGAGACTTTCTTCAAGAAGGAGCGTGCTACTTATGTCGGCATGTGGACTCTGCTTGTCACTCTTGGCCCGCCTAGTGGTCCTTTCTTCATGGGTTTTGTCATCTATCACACTGGTAGCTTCCGTTGGGTATACTGGATTCTTGCAATCGTGAGTTATACCACACACGAGTCAACTTAAAGCAAAAGACTAACAATATCCAGACAAACGGTGTGCAATTCATCACCTACCTCTTCCTTGGCCCTGAAACTCTGTACATGCGCAACGTCGTTCGCCACAATGTTTCCGCCTTCAAGCAGGAATACCTCACCTTCAAGCGTATCGACCCCACGCCACTCAAGCTCGTCGAATTCGTCCAGCCTTTGTCTCTTTTCCGTTACACCTCCATCTGGGTACCCACAGTCGCCTACTCCATCGTCTTCGGCTTCTGCAGTGTCCTTCTCACCGTCGAGATTCCACAGCTGTTCCTTCCCAAGTTCGGTCTCAACCCCCAGGAACTTGGCCTTCAGTTCCTTGGTATCATGATCGGTCTTGTCATCGGCGAGCAGTTCGGTGGCAGGATCAGTGATCTCTGGATGAACAAGCGTACTCAGAAACTCGGACGCCGTCCTGAGCCTGAGTACAGACTTTGGCTCAGCTACATGGGTTTTGTCCTTGCTATGGTTGGTCTGATCGTGTTCAGCGTTCGCCTGCAGCAAGCGCCGCAGGGCAAATGGAACATCACGCCGATTGTAAGCAGCTCCTTCCACATTATTCCATTCGACCTCTTTGCTAACTCCAATTCCCAGATCGGCATCGCCATCTCCGCCGTCGGCAACCAAATCGTCACCACCGTCCTTGTCACCTACGCCATCGACAGTATGGTCGAGCACAGCTCCAGCATCGGCGTCTTCGTCAACGTCGTCCGCTCCACTTGGGGCTTCATCGGCCCCTTCTGGTTCCCCGACATGGAAGAGACTCTCGGCAGCTCCGGCAGCGGTGGTCTGATGGCTGGCATGATCTTCATCTGTAGCATCGTGCCCATTGCTCTGCTGCAGTGGCGGAAAAGCGGCAAGGCCGCTGGAGTCCCTGCTGCTATAGGCCAGGGCGGCGTGCCCACTAGGCAGTAAGCAATACTAGACTGCCGACGAATTTCATGTCCACATACGTACGCATTATAGATTTGCATTGTAATCATTAATATATCATTTACAACTACACACCTGAGCCAATGTATCGCCCATATTTCCCAATCGTCAAACCACCCAAACCTCCCGCCCCAATCACGTCGAAACACTCCCAATCAACACCCCAGCAGCTCCAAACACAGCCGCCCTGCTCTGCGTCCCTTTCGTCCTCTGCATCGTCGGCTTTCCCATGCCCTCCCGTTCCTGCCTCTCCAGCGCATTAGCAAGCCACTCCGCTCTCCCCTCCGGTGGCTCAACGACACCGTCTTTGAAATTCCCGTCCTCGCCTTTTGCCCAATACTTCAGGTAATCGCCACGGCTCATCGCCACGATCTTCATCTCATCAGCATCGTCGCTTTTGCTCGCGATGCCGCCCTGGAGTTTATTTGAGAGGCGGGATAGGACGCTCCCCTTAGGTGGTGGGGGGCGCTTGACGTCGTTTTCTACATTTTCTGAGTGTGTTTGTGTTGATGGGGTGAGGTATGCGGCTGTTTTGATGGGGATGTGCACTAGGGAGTTGTCGGTGTAGCCTGCTGGGAGAGTATTTGCGACGGCGTAAGGACTCTCGCCGCTGACGGTGTTGGAGAGGGAGTCGTGTTCGTATTTGAGGGGGCGGCCGGTGAGGGTTGTGCGGGTTTGTTCTGGTCTTGAGGTTGATGTTGATGTTGGTGGTGATGTTGGGGGGACGAGGGTTGATGCTATGGATAGGTTGTCGTCGTCGGCTTGATAGTGGGAAGGCATTGTTATGGTTGAATGAGTTTAGATTTGGTGTAGGTGGGATTGCGGTGTGAAGTTGCACTGATTTCCTTACGGGAGATATCTCGTCGTGACTAGATGGCCGCGATAATATATACGTGACATTGGGATTTGGTCAGATGACCCAGGCGCAGTGAACTATACTATCGTGGCACTACCGGTGGCAGTGCGAACACTGGGCTTGATTTGGGTTGGCTCGGCCGTTAAAGTGCACGCTTGACGAAGGCGGCGGCTGAGCAGAAAGCTTGCCTCGGTTTGGCATGTCTGTGGACAGCAAGGCTGAGTACGTACAGCCCCTGCGCTCAAGTTTGTGTACGAAATCTCAATGGTGAAATATGATCATGATATCTCTAAGGCAGATAGTACTAGCACACCAGATTTTGAGACATAGAGGGGACGTGGTCGGTATCTCAGCGGCTAGCATGCTTTCAAATACGCCTATAGCCTCCGGCAACAGTATAGAGGGATATCGATAAAGCTAAAGCTGGTGCTAGTGCTGGTGCTTGACTGGTACACAAACTTGAGCGTAAGTGCTGTAGTGGACGATCATCTCATGTGCGCCTAAAAACCTGAAGGTCGTCTTGATATAGCACTGTCGGGTTTGTTGGTGTGAAGTGTTGGTGTCTAAGATGAAGAAGGAACGGAGGGCAGGCCCGAAGTGTGTGGAGTGATAAGCACATTCAACCGTTACCTGCGTCAACGTGCAACACAAGGTTGAAACACTGGACCTGGACACAGAAGATAGGCTAAGATGGCAGAGGGTAGTTCTCGGACGTAAAAGAACATTCGAACCACATATTGAATCGACACAAGCACATTCATTCAACATTTGATTCATGCTATTGCAACGCATTTCTTCGTCTAGGGTTAGTGTTGGGGTAATCGAGTCAATGATACATGTGGAAAGCATCTTGAACGAGCAGACGAAAAGATTTCTGTAGGATGGTCTATAGATGATGACAAACAGCATTGCATGTTCGCCCAGTGAGGTTGATTGGTGATTGAGTGTACGAAGGATCCTCCCGGACTTAATCACTTCAGCTGTCGCCGGTCGGCCCTCGTTAGTTTGACCGGATGCGGCCTAGGTCGATCGATGCATATGTATAGAAGAACGGGAGGGAGATACATAAACACCGCAGTCAAGTCGATTGACTATGTATAAGAAACAGCTTCTCCTCTCAGCTCGATTATTCCTCATTCATCAGGACCTCTATCAAAATCGACCTTCGCGGCAATCGTACCAAAACATCTATCTCTTCACCAAGACATCGCGAGGGTCAATCACCATGCAGTCGACATCGATTCCTCTGACTGAACACGCCCTAATTGATCAAGCAAGCAAGATCCCAGTCAACGCTGCGACTCCAACCATCTCCATCACTCCTATCACACTTCCTTCGCCATCTCGCCCAGTTCCCTTGCAAATTCGATTGACCGTGCCAACGACAGGATCATCTCTTCCGATCATTCTACTCTCTCACGGCCATGGCGCTTCGTTCAATCTATCTTCTCTGAACGGCTATGGTCCATTGGCAAACTTCTGGGCTGCTCACGGCTTTGCGGTCATCCAACCAACACATCTCAGCTCCAAGTCGCTCAGCTTGCCCAGAGAGACACCCGGTGCACCCTTATTCTGGCGTGAACGGGTCAACGACATGAAGACTATCCTGGATCACCTTGAAGAAGTTGAGAGAGCTGCGCCGTTCGTCGAAGGCAGGTTGGATCGTGAACGTATCGCTGTCGCTGGCCACTCTCTGGGAGGAAACACAGCGAGTCTGCTTCTTGGTATGCGAGCTATAGACCCAGAAAGCGGCGAGCACGTCGATTTCACAGAACCAAGGATCAAAGCCGGTATTCTGATTGCAGTTCCTGGTGATGGCGGAGACTCACTCAGCGAGAACGGAAAGAAACTCGTCAACTTCGCAAGCCAGGTCAGCTTCAAGGAGATGACCAAGCCTGCTCTTGTGATCGTTGGCGATGATGACGATAGTGCACACCTCACCGTCAAGGGCTGGAAGTGGCATACCGACCCCTATTATCTTAGCGAAGGCCCAAAGAGCCTGCTAACTCTTTTCGGTGGAGACCACTGTCTTGGACTCTCGGGATACGATACCAACGAGACGAAGAACGAAAGCCCTGAGAGAGTGGCTGTGATTCAAAGGCTGACTGCTGCGTACTTAAGGGACGTACTGTACGATGGAGACTCTGTGTGGAAGTCCGCCACTGATGAACTACACGCCATTGGATCGATTGGGCAGATTAACAGCAAGTGACGACTGTTGCTTGAAGAGTGCTGTGGAAGGCCGGAAGTACATGCAGATGGTGGGTTTCTGTTTTCTCGGCTGCGAATGATCTGGAGTTTGATGCGAGATACTGTATAGCAAGTCAATACTAATAATGGATGTGCATGATGGCTACAGTTCTTACGCCCAAGTTCGTGTGCAGCCTAACATCGGCTGCAGTTCTCAAGCTGTCCCAATGTGCTGATACTATAGACCATATACACATCTCTGGGCATGCCAACCTCTGAGATACTCCTTACACTACCTCTTTAGACCAGGAGCCAATATGCTAGTATCGTTACTCATAAAGACGGAATGACCTTACTTACCATTGAGAGTTCGTACACAAACTTGAAGGCGGCAGTTGTTGCGTCTTTTACATTTGTTCTTGCTTGCTCCCACTCCCATCGTCCGTCTTCGAAAGCTTGACAGTCCAAGTTTGTAAAGTTCTGCCCTCAGGCAAAACGATGCAATCCGTCTCAATTTCACGAATGCAAAAGAGAACGAGGACAGCAAAATGCATCGGCCGGGAATCGAACCCGGGGCTGGCCGACATCTGAGATCGTTGATCTCGAATGGCAACGGCCAATTTTACCACTAAACCACCAATGCTTGATGAAAGGGACCAAGCTGTGAGATTCATGTTCACTTACCAATTTGTCGACCAGTCTGGGAAGGAACGACCAGCCCTACAGGAGACCAGAACCATAGCATTCATCAGTAAACACTATCTTATCGATGTAATGTCTACTCCACCCTTGCTATCCCCTTCCACTCATTTGGCTTGCATATTGAAAAGTTCCTCGCCTTTGTAAGAACGTGCAACATGCTCAATAGAGGCACTTCAACTTTCTTAGCCTTTGCCATCCTCACTGCATTGCCGAGAATGGCTTCGACTTCAACTGCTCGTTCGTGTCGTACGTCTACGAGCATACTGGGTTCCTTCCCGCCGGTGACAAGTCGTTCTTCGTGGCGTAACATCTGCTCGGCAATGCTGGTCTCGTCAATGTTGTCATATCCGTATGCTTTGGCAGCTGCGCCAACTTCGCGCATGATGTCTTTCAACATTTCCAGTGCTCCTTCAGAGGATCGGATGAAGTTGGCATCGTCACAAAGAGTCAGCGCTGTCACAGGGTTAAGTGCAGCATTGAGAGCCAACTTATACCAGCGCTGTGATTGGACGTCGTCGTATGGTATGCATGTACCTTCGCCTTTAGCAAACAGTTCTGCTAATTGATCGACTTTCGCTTTCGCGTCGGCGCCAGCATTCACCGGATATGTGCCGATCTCGAATCTCTCCAAGGGTGTCCCATGCTCGATGATTCCAGGCTCGACTTGTGTAGTGGGAAGATAGACCACACCAGATATGATTGTGTTGTTCGGGTAAGCCACAGCGTACTCAGCTTCGATGCCTATACCGTTCTGCGCCAGCACGATAGTTGTTTCCGGATCGACAGCAGCGCTGATGAGCTTAGCAGTGCTTGGAAAAGCTTTACTGCAAACAAGGATGTAGTCAAATGGTCCGAATTGTACTGCTTCTTCTGGTGTGCGTACAACGTTTGGACGTGCTGAGCAGGTGCCCCATTTCTTCGATCTGACAGTAATACCATTTTGCTGGACTTGCTTGTAGTTGCTCCGGCATACTGCTGTAACTTCTTCTCCTGCTCTCCAGAGAATGAGGGCGTAGATGCATCCGACTCCGCCAGCGCCGAAAATGAGAATTTTGGTCATACTTCAGTACTCGTAATTCTGGTGTCTTTGTCGATGAGAGACTCGCTTTTGATGTAAGTCTTTCTTTGTAAGTTCTGCTTACTCCTCATGTTGTAGCTACACAACCGATCAACCAAAGGTACTCTCCAGATTGGTGGACCGGAAGTGTTGAGCTGAACATTTAGAGTTCCACTGTCGTCATCATGCAGACCCACTCTCGGACAACAACCATCTTGCATTGATCACAGTTGTCAACGACGACATCCTCGCGACCTCAAATAGAAATTCTCAGTATCAAAATGTGTTAGCAATATCGGCCGTCTGGGAGATGCTGCCATTGAGACACCTGACAAGCGACAAGTTGTAGCATCGGGAAATCGCAGTCACTTAAGACCGAAAGACGGACTTATCGGCGGACTTGCATGAAGTGACCTTGGATCGAGAGGTATTTAAGGTGTCGGTTCAGCCCCAGTAAGCAAGGCATAAGTATTAACAGTACCCCATAATCTCTTGGAGCTTGTCTCGATATCACCGCATTCACCAAAATGGCCGAAAAACACATCATCCTGATCACGGGCGCTAACACTGGCCTCGGCCTCGAGGTCGTAAAAGCCTTGTACAAGTCAGACGTACCCTATGAGATCATCTTGGGTAGCCGTTCTCTCGACAAAGCCAACGAGGCGATCAGCGCTGTCAAGCAAGAGTCGCAGAACAGCAAGAGCAACCTCAGCTCGGTCCAGGTTGACGTCTCCTCCGACGATTCGATCCGCAAAGCGTTCGAGCAGGTTAAGTCGCAGCATGGCAGAGTGGACACGCTCGTCAACAATGCAGGTGCCAGCTTCGATCACGCTGCATCTAAAGGCGAAATGACCCTCCGTGAGGCCTTCAACGCTTCCTGGGATGTCAACGTGAGCGGTACTCATGTCATGACGCACGAGTTCGTTCCTCTTCTTCTCGAGTCAGCCAACTCTCGCCTCATGTTCGTCACGAGCGGCACTTCTGCTCTGACAGAAACCGAGCAATTCAACTACCCACCTCTTGCTCGCCTCAATGCTTCTCCCGAAGCTGGATGGCCGAAACCGGCATCCATGAATCCCGTGACAAGTTATCGAAGCTCGAAGACTGGCCTCAATATGCTGATGCGAGAGTGGACCAAGATTTTGAAAAATGATGGAGTGAAGGTATTTGCGATTTCACCTGGGTTTCTGGCGACTGGACTTGCTGGTGTTGGAGCGGAGCAGCTGAAGAAGGTGAGTGATCTTCATAACAGACGAGAAAAGTCCAGTACTAATGCTTCGCAGATGGGAGCTCTAGATCCATCCGAGGGTGGAAGCTTCATTCGAGATGTCGTGGAAGGGAAAAGGGACCACGATCAAGGCAAGGTGATTCGTGCAACCATGGTTCAGCCCTGGTAAGATGTGTGCTCTAGCGTCGAAGTCATCGATCTCAATGGTTGTCACGATATTCTACTAATGGCGGTCCGTATGAGAGCCTGTATTTGATCCAGAGGTCCCTTCACTAAGGCGTTCTAAGTTGAAAGGTCGAGTATGCCACTCAACACTACTCGTCCACATGTGACTGCACGTGTGATGTGTGAACGTTGAACCCTCAATCACATGTTCTCGTCCTAGCCATGGCTTGCATATATTCCTATCTACATTCATCCTGCAATTATCCACTTCTCACACTTTGACCACTTCCTACACCTCGACAACTTCCTACACCTCGACCACTCCCTACACCTCGACCACTCCCTACACCTCGACCGCTTCCCACCTGCCCACGACCCGGCATCATGGCATCATATATTGGCTACGTACCGATGAAAAGCATGGTCAGTAGTCAAACACCCACATCAGCCACTCCAGTTGGCGTCAAACGCGAGCGCGAACCGGACACCGATGACGCTAAAGAAGCGCCCCCAGCTCGCAAGAGAGTCACCATATCTCGCAAACCATGCATTGTGTGCACCGAGGATGTCCCTAAGAATCGTTTCCCCAAGCTTCCTCACTCACTCGATGATAACAACAAACATACTTCCGATGTATGCTTCAAATGCTTCAGCGAACACCTCCGTATCGAGGTCGAGACCAAAGGTCACGAGGGAGTCGGCTGCCCGCAGTGCTCGAAGCCACTCGAAGAGTCTGAGATCCGAAAGCTGGCGTCAAGCTGGACCTATCAAGAGTACGTTACAATTGATCAGCCAGACTCCAAGGGCCCACTGACCACGTGCCCAGGTACCTCGACAAAGCAGCTAAGAAGTGCATGCAAGATGAGGAAGAGTACCACGCTTGCCCAAACGCCGAGTGTTCTTGGGGTATGTCAAAAGAAATTGCCGTCGATTCCATTCAACATGCTGACCGGATGTCCAGGCGCCTACTTTGCGAGAGATGACGGCAACATCTTCTCCTGCAAGATGTGCAAAGCCCGCTACTGCCTTGTCTGTGAGGTTCCGTTCCACGAAGAACAAACGTGCGACCAGTATCAGGCAGATGCCAAACGTCGCAGTGAGGACGAGCAAAAGTCTCTAGAGACCGTCAAGCAGGTCTCACGTCCTTGCCCCGGTCCAGGATGTGGTGTCAACCTTGACAAATGGACCGGCTGCGACCATGTTACCTGTGAGAAAATCTTCACAATTCCCTTCGAGATGAGCTTCGTTACTGACTGCTGCAATAGGTAAGAGGTGCAACCACGAGTTCTGTTGGCAATGCTTCGCTCCCTACAGAGGTCCCACAGGCATCTTGCGAGTTGGAAACCGTGCACACAGGGACGACTGCCGTCACCACACAAATAGATTGCCGTCTTACATGCCGACTGTAAATGAATATTGAGGACTGAAAAATTGCCGGACCTAGATGTGCGCGGAGAGGGACGATGTAAGAATATGATTCGACTAATGGGACAACCTATCGACATTTTCGGTATTCTGCGGATTGATCAGATACCAGGCAGTCGCTTGGCTGACGGTCACTGGGCTACAGTTGAACAAGAACAGATATATCAATTCTGTAGCGTACTGAAGGGAAACCTTGGCCCGTCTCAATGGCTCATACCTGGTGTGACTTTAGCACACTCGCATCCAATAGCGAATCATCAATAATTTACTTTCGAAGTGCCCCGACTGCCTTATCCAAGATAACGGATACGTATAATCGACTGTTAGAGGTGTCCAGAATTCACTGACAATTCGCGAGCTCGGATGTCACCTTGTTCGAGCGTCGGGAGGTCTGTAGCGCGCGCCTCTTCTTCCTTTTCACCTGGACGACACACCCTCGCGACTCCATAAAGTCTTTTGTACACGAATTTGGCGTGCCGTCTATACCACACAAGCACCACCACGAATCTCAAGAAAGTATCTCGTTGGCGCACAGCTCACAAATCTCTCAACATGGCAGCCCGAAAGACCACCAAGAAAGCAGCTCGGAACAATATGGCAGGCAAGACCACGAGTACGACCAACAATGAGCCAGACAAACGCAGCACTTTCGAGTCGCGTGCCGAGCGCTACGCACGCAGGGATCTCGAGAAGAATACTCCACGTACCGGCAAAGACCAGGACAAGCCACAACCAATGTCGCGCCGCAGTAGCGGTTTGGGCAAACGCAAGCGCGTGCGTGAAGACGAAGGCGAGGATGATGAGGTTGTGGAGCAGCTCGGTGTACAGTCATCCGAGCAAGACAAAGAATGCACGGTGTGCCTCGAGGTCGTGGCGAAGACTTCCTTCCCTGCCATTGACCATGCAGACGGCGATGAACACAGCTCGGATGTTTGTCTCGCTTGTTGGGACCATCACATCGAGTCTGAGATCCGATCAAAGAGCTTCGAAGGTATTAGCTGCCTGCAATGCTCACAGAAACTTGTGGAGAAAGAAGTGCGCCACTTCGCCAGTGAGAGGACTTACGCGGAGTATGCATTCTTGCGATCTTAATATGATGGAGCGATTATCGCTAACTTGCACACCAGATATCTGGACAAAGGTGCCAAGAGCTACATGCAGCAAGACGAAGAGTTCCAATCTTGCCCAAACGCTGACTGTCCTTGGGGTACGTATACTTTCTTCCTGCTGTAGTCCCAATCCAAAACCGTACTGACCGAATCACAGGAGCCTTCTTCGCCAGAGGCGAAGGCAACATCTTCACTTGTCAACTGTGCAACCTCCGCTGGTGCCTAACCTGCGACATCCCTTTCCACCACGGAGAGACTTGTGAAGAGCGCCGTGACAGCGAACGCTTTGTCGCAGAAGAGGCTGACTCGGACGAGGAGCGTGACTCGGAGGACGAGCGTGACCCCGAAGAAGAACGCGACCAGCACCTCGCGGCGTTCGATCGCGAGGCCGACCGGAGAGAGAGAGACGCTGCCGATATTCGATACGGGAACGAGCTCGAGTCGTCCAGAGTCACCCGCGTGTGTCCCAGTTGCAACATCAAGATCCACAAAATCGACGGCTGCGATCACATGACTTGTAAGTATCATCAGATCCGCAGATGCCAATGATTACGCTGACCAGCAAATACAGGCAAGTGTGCCCACGAGTTCTGCTGGGAGTGCCTCGCACCCTACGAAGGACCTAAAGGCATCGATACCGTTGGCAATTCGGCGCACCAAGATTCGTGCAGACACGCTTCTCGCAATCTGCCAAATGGACCAGATGATGAAGATGAAGATCAAGATTGAGGAGCGTTGGTATTGTTTCCTTGCTCTGAGTTGAAGCGTGGTTTGATTGAGAGTTGGTGCAAGTTATTGCTGAATTACGGTCTGGGCACCAGAAGAGTGTCGTCGGTGGTGATGCCTCTGCATGGAAAGGATCAATGGCAATTAGCCAATGCAATGTTTCCTATCTGCTCCGCGTACAAGTCAGTAGCAAAAGATCAAAAGCAGTTGACAAAGATGTGCAGCGTTGCTGTTCACTAGTATCCAACCCAGAGGTTGTATGTGTGAAGTGGGGACTCTGCGCAAACAAATCTTTATTTTTCAAAAAGAATAAACGTTCGCAAAATATTCCAAAGGGGGTATCTAAACGCCCTTATCTTCCTAGTGTACATCGTGGGGAGCCATGAAACATTGTTCCTTTTTTCCTTTTTCTCGTTATATCCAGCATAGCGAGCGCAAAGTAGTTCCCCAAAATGCTTCGTACCGGATCCGTTATTTCGTACATCCAAGTCAATATTCATACCTATGTGCATTTTTGTCGGAGATCACTTTTTCTCCAAGCTCAAAGAGCCAGTCCTGTACCGTCTCCAGACCATCTGTAGTGACTCAGCACCTCTCTGCGGCGCATCTGACTCTCGCCGAAGTCCTCGGGCACTCTGCCGCGGACTTGAGAGAGGGCGGATCGCATGACTTTTCGGAAGTTTCTCTGTAGATACGATTAGTACAATGCAGACAGGGAATTACATCATGATGTGATGTCTCCTTACCTGATACTCCGTGTTGAGTGTGACGACACACGCCTCGTGGGCACGGACGATCGTCTCGCAAGCTTTCACAACACTGGGACTGGCCTCGCCTTGCAGCTTGTCTGCGATGAGCAAAAGCAGGAAACTGCCCTGCAGCAGGTAGATGCCGAAGAAGAAAGGCATGAAGCTCAGGTCGGGGTCGTACTCCAGGATGTCGTTGATGGCTTCAGCAGCAGAGACAGCGTGTGAGGTTGCAGAGATGAAGCCTTGGGAAGAGATCCAGAGATCGTTGTCGTCGAGAAGCGAGATGGGATCCCATTTGCCGTTGAGCAGGATGTGCAGTGTGTGCATCAGATGAGTGCTGTATGCAACCACGATTTTAGTCTGGAGCATCGTTTCGGTGATACGCTTGGCGGAATTGTTTGTACCGACAGAGTGCACTGAGGGCGTGTTTGCGTCGTGGTGGCTGCCGTCGGCGTGTTGTTGGCCATCGCCACCCATTTTCGGCTCAGCAGGAGGTGGCGGGTTCATGAATCGCGCCTCGAACTCTTTCAGACTGCGACCATATGCTTCCAGTTGTTGGCTAATCTCGATAGCGTGATCGTCCCAATCACCAGGATTGCGGAAGCGAAGACCGAACCTAGGGTGATTGCGGGCATGATTTAGATCAGCGATCTCTCCGAGTATCGTCATCAATGGCAAGAAATAGCCAAAGATAGAGTGTCCAGTACACTCGAATGTCGGTCCCCTGCGTCGGAAGTAAGTCGATTCGTGATGACCTTCTCCAGGGTAGTATTCGCCTGCTTGCCAGACTCCATCGTGCTCTGGTTGCAATAGTCCGTCACACTCAACATCCAGCAAGAACAGTGGGCGGTTGTAGCAGAGCGCCAAATGCCTGTCCACAGTGTACAGTAGCCACCAGATGCGGCGACGTTCTTCCCGTTCCTCTTCCGAGTACATCCCAGGCCCGCTGGGTTGACCCGGCATCCTAGGCGCAGCGCCATTGTTCTGTGGTTGTCCGTTCATGTTCATTCCATCGTGTTCTCCATTCGCATCTCCTGAGCCATCCCCAAGATCAGCTTGAGGTGCTGAATCTGGGTTCCCGGGCAATTCTCTTCCTAGCTTCAATTCTCTTGCCAGCGTCCACGCTGCGTTCCACCACCTCAAGCTCGCAGCTTTATATTCGCTTGCAGAGACCACTGTAGCCAAGTGGATGTAGGTCGCAACATCGTCGAGAGCGCCAGTTGCACCAGGCGAGCCGCCTTCCATTTCGTGTACGGTCGATGGAAGCGAAACGCCGAAGCCGCCAAGCGCAACGCCGTTGACGTCCATAGTCGTAGTGTAAGCTGCAGCCGAGTCCGAAGATGTGTGGATCAAGGGTTTGAGAAGTCCCACAGTCAACTCGAGGAGTTTCTGGCAGATCTTGCCGCGTGCGGTAGGAGGTGATGTCAAGAAGGCCGATTCGCTGGTCTGGGCAGCCACCCATAGCATGCTGGCTAGCAACGCTGGGCTACAAATTCGGGGATTGTGAGGTCGCAAGAATGATCGCTTGCGGAAGACGTAGCCAAGGATATATGGCGATTGAGGCTGCATGAAAGCTGAAGTCGTGCTGGTGAAGTATAGTTCGAGAAGGTCGCACGCGAGGTTGACGGGAATGATTGCTGCGATGTGTGGTAGGATAGGTCGCAAGACGGGGAATCGTAGCATCGGAGTGTGCTGCATGTGAGGGTACAAGGCTGCCGTGGGTGATGGAAGCGACATCCAACCAGGTGAACCAGCAACTGGTGATTGACCCAGGAAGCCAGCTGACAGAGGCGACTCGCCCAGTCGGAAGTGGTTTTGTGCCATGCCATTCTGGCTGTTGGGAGATGGCACAGTGTACTGGCCTTCTGGGGTGTAGCCCGTCATCGTGCCGCCTTGTATCATTGAGCCAGGCATTGCCGTTGCTCCGCTATGGAGGATGTTGTGGCCGGTAACTGTCGCGCCAGGGTGGATCATACTGCGATGGTAGTCGTCGATGCTACCGTATTCTCCCACCAAGTTTCGCTCTGGCATGCCCATGCGAGGTAGTTGGGGCGTCGGCAGGGCCATACCAGGTGTCTGTTCCATGGACATAGACATATGTCTGGGCGCGTGTTGTTGTTCGGCAACCGGATGTATCGTAACAGAGCCGCCTTGGTCGAGACTTGGCAGGGTATGCATGGTATCTGCGTTGCCTATGCTTGCAGCGCGTGGTGGCGGTGGCAACTGGGGTGGTGGGAACCGAGCGCTGGACCGACGGCGCTTGACGCCTCGTTGTTTCTCCTTGGGTTCGACGCTCTGTTCATCAGAGGACTGATCGTTATTTGATCTGGGACTTCCATCTTTGCCGTCGGCGGTAGCATCACCTTCGTCAGGATTTGTGCCAGCGTTCGCTTGCTGGGCGGCAAGGTCCTTTCTTGAAGCCTTGCCACGCTTCTTGCGCTCGCGCACGTACTCGCAGGTCAGTCCGAACTCGACGCAGTGTGCGCAGGGAGTTTTGCCATCGCACTTGGTTCGTAGTTGGTTACACTGGTCGCACGCGCGGCTGATGCGTCGTCTCACCGGCTGCCCGCTGCTGGCGCTGCGACCAGTCTTCTTTTCACCTTGGAGGGAGCCGTTCATGCTCTCGGCACCAAAGCTCTGGCGATGTTTGATGGGCGGACGTTCGCCATTCAGGCCGGGCAAGTGTGGTGGTTGTGGCTGCTGCTGCTGGCGATGCATCTGTTGCAGTGCATACTGCGAGCTCTCAGCGAGT
>Ga0265797_10006540_pt1 | contig 16370 bp, 12 predicted proteins | sample P2T30metagenome_FD_192433 | JGI IMG/M metagenome (GOLD analysis project Ga0265797, IMG submission 192433) | Plant litter microbial communities from East Loma Ridge, Irvine, California - P2 T30 | ecosystem: Environmental > Terrestrial > Plant litter > Unclassified | place: USA: California... | reverse complement strand
TCTATCCCCCATGATCATTTGTCCAACCGTCGTATTGCATGATAACCCCTTGTATGAAAAGATATCTCCCTTCTTCGAATCGTTTTGCGTCTGTTGTTGCGTAGTTCATCACCCTGCACGCCCGGACCAATGGTAAATCTAGACCGGGATTCTCGCCTGGAAATACTTCTGCGAACCGGGACGGTGGTAAGCTATATAGCCGGCACGTATATGCAGGACAATAGGTGAATACCACAGCTCAGTCATCCCACACCTGCGAAGACCACATGCTCGTATAGCCCCACAGTCGAGGCATTGAAGGGGTGTGTGGGGAGCAAGCAGGCTGCTTTACAGTGAGTGAGAGCGATAAGGGTATCGGTGTGTCGTTGTGATGGCGGTGCTTTCCTATATTGAGTCCCATTGCGCCTGCCTGCAGCAACTCTACATGCTTCCCTCAATACACTGGCACACACAACTTCACCAAGATGCTCTACAATACTCTCGTCTTTTACCTTTTCTCAACGACAGCAATTGCTCTCAAATTTGATTGGGAGCGCGAACAGCTCACTGACGAGGATGCAGCTCGCAATGACACAGTGCGCTTTGGTAGTGCATCACGAGCTGCAGCGCCTGTTAACTGCAAGATCATCCCGGGTGACGTTGAGTGGCCGGGCGAGGATGTCTGGGCCTCTTTCAACGATACGCTCGGTGGTGTGTTACTGAAGCCGAAGCCGCTCGCTACCGTCTGCTATGCTGGGGTAAGCTACAATGCAGCGAAGTGCGAACAGTATAAGAGCAATTGGGCGGGCATGAACCTACAGTGAGCCCACTCGTGAGGAAACACCCTTTTTGTGTCATTCTAACTACGACAGTACCGATGATCCCACTAGTATCATGTCCCAATGGGCATCCGGGAACGCATGCACACCAACCTCACAACCAAATTCAAACTGTACCCATGGTGGCTGGCCGGAGTACGTTGTTAGAGCCACTACGTTGAGACACGTCCAACTCGCAGTCAAATTTGCTAGAAACCAGAACATTCGTCTTGTGATCAAAAACTCTGGTCATGACTTCAACGGGAAGTCCATTGGTGGCTACTCCCTCAGTGTGTGGACGCGCAACCTCAAAGGCATGACGTATGATCCCAACTATACCTCACCTACTGGTTCCTATACAGGAAGAGCTGTCGCATATGCCGCTGGTACTCAGGCTTCTGAGGGGTCTACACTAATGCGGCAGAAGAACATGGTCATGATTGTGGCAGGCGGTTCAACCGTAGGAATCGCAGGCGGTTTTCTCCAGGGCGGTGGACATAGCGCCTATACCAGCTACTATGGTCTGGCGGCAGACCAAGTGCTCGCCATCACTGCTGTTACAGCTGATGGAAGGGTAGTCGAAGCACATGAAGGAGAAAATGCAGACCTGTTCTGGGCTTTCAGAGGAGGAGGTGGAGGTAATCCTTCCCATCAAAAAGGGAATCCGACTGCCACTGACCAAAGATCAGGCACATTCGGCATCGTCACATCCATTGTCGTCAAAGCATTCCCGGCCACTTCGATTACGTCAGGCAGTGTACGTTTCTCAACGACACCAGACCGCGGATCAAGTGCGCCTCCAATCTCTGCAGAGACCTTCTGGGCCGGCATGCGCGCGTACTGGGAGTTTTCGATCGCCATCTGTGACGCAGGCGGCTTGGGTTACAGCTTCATCTACCCAAGCAGTAGTAGCGCAGGTCTTACCTTTACTGTCAGTATCTCGGTTCCCAACAAAACCACCACCCAATATCGGCAATTTGTCCGCCCGTTGCTCCAGAAGCTCAATGATCTCGGTATCCAGCAACCTATGCCGACACTCAAACGCTCTCTCACTCTATCTTTCCCATATGAAAACGACCCCACAAACAAAGCATCGCCTCTTTCCAAAAGAGTAATAGGCGAAACAACAGGCCACACCCTAATAGCATCCCGCTTTTTCCCCCGCACCACCTTCTCCACCCCGTCCACACTAGAAACCTCCCACCTCGCCATCCGCCACGTCGTCGAAAACGGCTCCCTAACCTTCCACGGCATGAACTACGCGCCCACACTCTCCGTCTCCGGTAACCCAAACAACAGCGTAAACCCCGCGTTCCGCACCACAGTCCTCCACGCACAAGCCTACGAATCCAACGCGCACTGGGACGGCAAAGCACCCATCTTGTCGCATGAGGCGCTGACAGAAAGACACCAGAGACTGCAGGGGTATATGCAGGGTTGGCGTAATGTCACGCCTGGGAGTGGGAGTTATATAAATGAAGGGGATGCGCAGGAATGGGAGTGGAAGGAAGCGTTCTTTGGGAGTAATTATGAGAGGTTGGCTAGGATGAAGAGGGAGTGGGATCCTGAAGGCGTGTTTTGGGCGATTGGAGGCGTGGGGAGCGATGAGTGGGAGGTTAGGGATCTGGATGGGGGGAAGAGGGAGGGGATTGTTACGCAGGATGGGAGGTTGTGTAAGGTGGGTTGACGGTGAAGAGGGGAAAGGTACGTGCTGTGAGAGGACACGATCTTCAGCTATGCTATCTCGATTGATGGTGGTTAGAACTGCCAAAAGCCACTTTATCCAAGAATAGCTGTAATTCAGTCATCGTTAAGCATCACGGGAAGCTTCATTGTCGCTCCCGGAGGATGTTGTACCGCTACGTCGGAGTCTCGGTGCCTTTGCGCCTCCGCAGTCTCCCATGCTGGACGCCTTAACCATGGAAAACATTAGCGAATCATACGCATTATGGAAATGCACAAGAACCCTTTTGGAACAACGAGGGATAAGTCGGAAACTCGAAAATAGGAGCAATAGATAAATGAACGGAAATACACCATATGACCCATGCGCCACATCCCACCTTCCAACTGTTTGGCCCCAGCACTCCGACTCCTAGTTTCGTGGACTTCTTCTGTTCCCCCTTCCAATTCACATAACCATGTCTCTCACACCCAGTCTCTCCTCAAAAGTCATCCTGATTACCGGCGCAAACAGCGGCATAGGAAAAGCCACCGCCCTCTCCCTCGCCACCCTAAACCCAGCACAACTCTGGATTGCCGCCCGTAACGTCGCAAGCGGCCAGGCTACCGTCTCTGAAATAAAAGCTACAGCGCCAACCGTCGATGTTCGATTCGTTGAATGCGATCTAGCGAGTTTTGATTCAGTAGCAAGAGCGGCGAGGGAAGTGGTGGACGGGTGTGCAGGGCGACTCGATGTTTTGATGTTGAATGCGGGGATTGTATGTCCTGACTCTTTCTCCGAGGTGTCGCTTATCTCTTTTTGTTCGGTTTCCTGTGTGCACATGTGTCGATGTGTGCGATAACTGACCTTCGTCTTCTGCGACGATAGATGGGCGGCCACCCCGGCACTACACCCCAAGGCCACGAACTCCAATTTGGCACGAATCACATCGGCCACGCCCTCCTCCTCAAGCTCCTCACACCGACCTTGCTTTCCACTGCCGAAATCACGGGCTCAAACCCCCGCGTCATCTCCACCAGCTCGCGGGGCCACGCTCACACTGCCGCCCTGCCAGACGGCGGTATCGCATTCGACACGTTGAAATCCTCTCAAGCTAATCTGTCAGGTGTAAACAAATACACGCAATCCAAATTAGCCAACGTAGTCTACGCGCGCCAATACGCCTTGCACTACCCACAGATCCTCTGTGTGGCCATCCACCCTGGCGATGTTTTGACGGAGATCTTTAACAAAGGCGCAGAGGGGGGTGATGAGCAGATCAAGTATCTGGCGAAAGAAGTAGCGCCTAAGAGGTGTGGGTCGTTGGAGGAAGGGATCAAGAACGGGGTTTGGGCGGCGACTGCGGAGGGCGTGCTGAGTGGACGGTATTATCAACCTGTGGGTGTGTTGGGTATGGGGAGTGAGTTGTCCAAGGATACGGGTCTGGGAGAAAAGTTGTGGGCCTGGACGCAGCGGGAGATTGAAGAGTGGTAGCTTTAGGCAGGAGGAAGTTGATGCGCCAGATCGAATGGTGTTGGTTTTGCATCCAATGACTTTAGCTGTATTGGCTCTCTTCAGGTAGAGGAATGTCGTTTGTCGTTGGTGTTGCGTCTGGGTTTGGGATTGGCGTGGAACGTAATGACTTCCGGGCTACCGTCGAATCGCCGTCTTTTGCATATGACGACGACTTCGTTCGTGAGGTCTCCTCTTGTCGTTGCTTCCACATCGTGGAACATGTTATGCTCCGGCATCAAAGACCAGCTATACGAATCTTCCAAACTAGGTATCTCTGATAGAGAGAAGCCGTCTTCGGCTTTATCCCCGAAGTAAGTATCCTGCTCTTCAAGCTCCATAACTGTCTCCGCGATATTAGCTGCCGTGAAAGAATCCCACGTTCCTTCCTTTAGCGGGATCACCCGCAGGAGCCGAATAGCATGGAGGCGGATGCGATGGTATCTACATTTGATAGCCGTGTAATACAAAGCTGCTATAAAGCCGTATTCGCCAATCGAATCGTGGAGATTGACATTATCGGGTATAGACTTTGCCAAGGAGTACTCTTCAAAGATGTGTATGGCGTGCACAAGTATCGTAAGGAATGCTTGCTTATACGATTCGTACTGCTGCTCCGAGTGTATTTGCAAACAGCCACACATTATACCCGCCATGGTATGATACATGAGTAGCAATTTGAGGACTGATGGTTCGCGGCTTGTCGGAAGCTTTGTTGGTGGCGTCTTTCCGCCGAACGCCAATGGTTCATTTGGTTTCTTTCCGGCAGCTGCGGCTAGTTTGTCGACCGAGACAAGTGTAGCCAGATACGTTTCGTACCACATCGCAAGATAGTTCGCGATCTCTCCTTGTCCTGCTGTTACCGCAGCGACTTCGTCATTAGTACCTGGCCCTATCTTTCGATATCGTTGCGTTATGAGAACAATGCCATGCAGCAGCACATCAAGGGTGTCCTTGGCCTCCTCGATAGTCGTAAAAGTAGGGTATGGTATGGTGTTGTCTATCGGCTGAAGAAAAACATCGAGATCTTCTAGACTGGAACCGAACAGATTAGTTTGCATATGTAGGGTCGCGAAGCTGCGCACGATGCCTTTGTCGATACTCTTTTCAAATGAAGACGGCTTGATTACAAGGACACCATCATGTAAGCAATCCTTCTCCGTGGTCATGTTGATCAGAACCTTTAGACCGTTCCGTAAGTGTGATTCGGCAAGTTGATATTGCCCGCGGAGGTACTCAAGCAAGGTGAATAACTGACAGGTGACCAGAATGACCGTGACCGAGGCTGTGTCTCCACGCCGCAACAGCGGCTGTAGCGACTGGATTGCTTTGCCATATTGCTGAAGCATGAACTTCTCTCGCGCATCCGGAGCTTGTGCCGCATCGAAACTGCATCTGTGCGCAGCGCTCAACGCAACAGCAGCATGGAGGACAGCCGGTTCTGACGACGCTGCTGGTAGCACGATCGAGTTCCAGAACTTCGAAGCAAACCAACCGGAAGTTGTGTGAACGATGCGGATCCTGTATAACTGTAGATACCTGAGTTCCTCAACACCCAAGACTTTAGTTGGAGGCTTCTGAATCGACGCTGACACTCGGCCGTATCTTTCAACGTAGGTGTTCCCTCCGCCACCCCACAATCCGTAGCCCTCGCATGTCCGGCCGGTGGAGCGACAACGAGAGCATACAGGCTTGGTTTCGTCGCACTTGACTCTTCGCGCTCTAGTCGGTGTCGGTAAGCGTTCACAGGCACAGATCTCTGAGTACCCCAGATCGCTGCAAAGCAAACAGCCAATCGGTTGAGTACTCATCATTGGACACGGGAGTCCACTTACCTGCAGGTTCCGCACCCTGATTTAGACTTCCTCCGAACAACACCTCTTACGGATTGGTACGCAGCTTCTGCAGTCACGTGTTGGTTCGGTGTGTTGACTTCTGGCTGCATAGCGAGAGCGATGTGCAGCTAGGGTGACGAACATGAGGACGTCGCTAAAACTCGTTTTGCGGAGATTCTTAGCGGCTCGAATAGCATGTTTCAAAGAAGACGCAGGGAATGTTGCGAGACAGTTTGGAGGACGAACGGACAGCCTGTCAGCCCTAAGCTCGCTAAACTTCGGGCAGGTACGCCGGACCCCTGCATACGTTACGCCACTCTCATTGGGCCGCTCGGTACAGCCAGATATTGATTGCTCAGCCATGTGTGGGATAAGAGTGTCGCGTTGCTGCATGCATACTATTAAATCTTAACAATTCGATACGTCCTAATACACTATATACTTCTACCTAAATAAATGCGACACAGATTATTCTCGTTCCTGGTGGCGTTAGTGAAGATGCAAGGACGATGAAAGCGCGAAGCACTTCGGGACGGTCAGGTCTTCCAGTCGAAGCCTTCCGTATGTCGCCAAACCATGAATGAAATTAAGCTCTAAGCACGGGGATCGTCGCCTTCCCATCATGTGTAGTCAAGGGAGAACTTGGAAACAAGGTGTCGAGTAGAGTTGGGCACTGAAATTCCTCATTCGCGTGTTTGCGCTTTCCTTCTCCGATTAATCAAACTTCGTCATCAAAGTGGGGCGGTGGAACGCTTCGCCAGCTGCCTCTTTGAACAACACTTTGGATACATTCCCTACTCCCCACGTCTACCTACCCAAATAGTCAACGGAACAAGGTGAGCGCGCCTGATCAGACCGTATTATCTCTGCCCGGAGATCTCCCTCTGTTTTGTAACAATGCTAGTAAGAAGTGCCCACAGAAACGTCGATGCAAGTTCGACCGGAAGCAATACCGACGTAGACTCTTTGCGACTCAGCGCGATGCCAAGGTAACTCCCATTCACGATCACGGTCGCGAGCAAACAGAACCAGATCACTGTCGCGAGAGGACGGGGTATATACTCGCAGATGGTTTCCGGAAATTCAGCGATAGCAGACATCAGATACCGAACACCGAGAAAAATAGGAGATGCGAGTTCAGCTGTAAGCAGCAAGAGGCTCTGTAGGGCGCCTGCCAGCCATCGAAAAAACTGTGTCGGTAGGCGAATGCAGCTGTTGTCGTGCTGCCACAGTGGAGTTCGGCCGTTTATATTCCACCCGACTAGCGGTCTCGTTTCGTTATTTTCAACATTCTCGGGAGCTGGTGCTGGCTCGTAATGGGACCAATTTGGGAGCGGGGGCGTTGATCTAAGTTTCGTAAGTATGCCACAGCCATGAGCTGTGCAACGGTGGACGAACTTGGTGTTCCAGGGTGGTGAACGTGTAGTTCCCATGGGCGCGTGGTGGTGTCTCGAAGTAGTTCGGCTGCGCAGGACAGTCCGAGTGAAAGTTCTGGCAATGACCGGAGCGTATACAGTTTGCACCTTAGCTGCGTTCTTAACGGAGAGGTCTGCGATTGCTGCCACGCTTGTATTGTTAAAAGACCGAGCGGCACAGCTCTCAGCTTGATTCGGATAGCTAAGAACAAATCTTCATCTATGCGTCCGCGAGATGTCGTTACCGCCTCCACGACTTCGCCCCATGAGGTGCTCAGCGGTCACCCTCTGCTGTCTACCCAATCAGGATCAAAGCAACTGCAAGCCCAGCGGGGCTATGCTACCGGTCAGCATCTTGGCAGCGATACACTTATCATTTCGCACCCGCGGAAATTACATGCTACTTTTGGTCTCGACAATGGCGGAGGCACTCGCCATAATCGGGCTGGTATCTAACATCTTATCGTTTATCGACTTCGGCATCAAATTCTCCTCTGGGGTTCGGAACGTGCGCGATTCCCTTCACGGCACAACTGCGGAGGTTCAAGAGCTTGAACTCATTGTGGAAGACGTTGAAAGGTATCATGAGCGAGTCAAGATCCAGCAAGCTTCTGGTCAGAAGCTCTCCGTGCATGAGAAGCACATTTTGGGCATGGTCCAACAATGCCGCAACATAGCCGAAGAGTTGCACAAGGCTATCGCCAAGCTACACATGCGCGAGGGTCGCTCGAAGACCATCGAAAGTAGCCGCGTCTTTTTCCAAAGTTTCTGGAAACAACGAGACATCGTTTCTCTACGAACGAGACTTGAAGCGCTGGACAAGCAGATCCGATTAAATGTTGAATACATCATCAGAAGGTATATTAGCGTGAAACTTGGGAGTATAAGCCTTCCGGAGCTGTAAATATCAACGGTCGGGAAGCACATATGCTGACTTGATTTTCCTCCAGTGATCATGACTCTGCGTTGTCAGCCAAGTTACAGGCCTTGAAGAAAGGCCAGGATGATCTTGCTATCAATTACGACGCCAAATTGGATCAGATTCGAGACGAAATCCTCACCCTTTCCCGACAGGATCGCACTAGCGAAAGCTCCACACAAATAGCGCAATTAGCTAGTCTGAAAACGAAGCTTGACGCGCTTGAGAAAGAACATAGGGCATGTATCAAGCAGACTGATATCATAAGAAGCCTGTACTTCCCAGTAATTCGCCGACGATGGAGCCAGATTCCAGAAGCTGACCAAGCGTCGAACACGTGGATATTCGATACGTCATTGACCCCCTTCACAGCCTGGTTATATAGCACTGAGAAGGATGATGGACTCTTCTGCATTACAGGACGGGTAATAAAAACGCCCTTCGTTTATGAACTCACACTGATGTACCATTGTAGGCGGGCAGCGGTAAATCCACTCTGATGAAATTCGTGTCTGAACACCCTAGCACCCTTGGATGCCTTAAGGCGTGGGCCGGCACGACCAAACTCTGCACGGCCAGCTACTACTTCTGGAATCAAGGCTACGAGATGCAGAAGAGTCAAGTGGGACTTTTCCAGTCGCTTCTTTACCAGATACTCAAATCTGTACCAAGACTCATGGAGATAGTGTGTCCTGACCGCCTAGAGCACGAAGACTGGGATGTAAAGGAACTGAAAGCTACCTTCGCGCGCATCGCTACCCAGAAGGATTTAGAAGTCAAGTTCTGCTTTTTCATCGATGGTCTAGACGAGTATAATGGAGCTGAAGAGGACGTTGTTAATACTCTGAAGTTTCTTTCCGCATCCAAAGACATCAAGATCTGCGCCTCAACGCGACCCCGCTCGGTATTTGAGAAGTTTTTCAGTGAACTTTCTCGCACATTCGACATCAAGAGGTTCACCAAAGAAGACATGGGACGGCACGTTAAGCGCGAGCTCGCGGAGAATAAGAACTTCCAACGTTTGGAGGACGCTGACTTTACTCGCGAAACAATGATGCGGGCAATCGCAGACCTCGCGAAAGGCGTATGGCTATGGGTATTCCTCGTCACTCGTGACATTGTACACGCCGTCAACCGAGACGAAGATGTCGAGACGCTGTGGAAGATTGTCAATCTGTTCCCAGCAGATTTGGAAGCCTACTTCGAGCGTATGCTGAACGCCGTCCAGCCACAGTATCTTGAAGAGATGTCGCAGATATTCTTGATAACGGTGGATCAGCTGCAACCGCTCCCGTTATTCGCGTTCTCACTGCTGGCAAGCGAACGCAAGAACCCCGCCTATGCCACCAACCTTAACATGCGATCCTTCCGCGAGGACAAACTGGAAGAAATGTATCCTAAGTGGAAGTCTCTGATTCACAATAGATGTAACGATCTTCTTGTTGTCAATGACGAAGAGTAGGTGACGCTCCCAGCCATCAACTCATGTGCCAGACTTTCGAGACTTGCTAATTGGTTCGTCACTCTAGACATCCCCTGTTCTTGGGTCCAACAGTCGACTTCCTCCACCGGACTGTCGGCGACTTCTTACAGGACAATTACTACCCCCAACTACAAGCCAATCTCAAGGGCCAGTTCAGTTCCACGTCTGCCCTGTGCAAGATGTGCCTTGTGATGCTCAAGTTACTCCCGGACGTCGACTTCAAGAAACGGCTCTCAATCAACGAAGTCATAGGAATAACAGACGAGCTACTCTATTACGCGTACGAAACTGAGAGAACCGACCCGAGCCCCGACTCTTCCCTAGTAGAGGTGCTAGATGACGTGGATTGCGTTAACAGTTACCACGCACGTGGTGCTAGAAACCACTGGACGCACGCCCGCGATACAGTCGGCCAACGACGGAAGGATGTGTATAGAGAGGGCGATAACTACAGTTTCCTTGCACTAACCGTGCAAGCACGTCTCGTCAAGTACGTTCGCGCGAAGTTAGACGCCAATCCAAACAACATGCGAAAGGGCGGGCGGCCACTACTCGATTACGCGCTCCGCCCACGTCGAGTAACACCCATCAACATGAAATACCACTCCAAGCGCGATGATCCAAGTGTGAACGTGGACATGGTGCAGTTGCTGTTAGAACGTGGGGCAGACCCAAATCAGCCTGTTCATCTGAACGACGGCAAATCCGTCTGGCTGCTCTTCTTGATCTCGATACATGAGACCATATTGTATGCTGACGACGGTGGTGCAAAGCTTTCGCATAGTCTTTTGGACGCTTGGTACAAATCTTGCACCTTGCTGATTCAGTATGGTGCGCGGAGAGACTTTTGGTCGATCGAGGTCGGATTTGGAAGAACGAGTAAAAGCCTGTTCAGGGATGTCTATGGAGACGTTCAAATATGTGCTCTAGAAGCACTGCTTGACAAGAAGGAGCGAGAGGAGCAGCAGGCAAAGAGCTTGTGTACGCTCATGTAACAGGTGCGCGGAAGTCTACATTACTACGAAACCACAAGTTGATAGAATTCACAGATTTTGTCTATGATTGTACATCGTATGAGGTAGATGTTGACAGTGCGAATGATTACCCAATAGCCACTCTCCAGCCTGCTTGAGTGACTGTTACTGCTATCTTGAAAACCATTTTTTATCACGCACACAATGACTACACCCGAGTGATGGAAGCACTGGAACATATCATTGTAGTTCCAAAACTGGATATCGTGTTCGTTCATCTATGGACTAGTCTATCATAAGCATCGCATTACCATGATCGTCATCACAGAGAAAACAAGAAGAAAAGTTGAACAGAGAAAACTTTCCCCTCGGCGCCAAACGTAGCCCTTTAGTTTACCACGCCGACCAAATGCTTTTCACTTTGCCGTTACGCCTTCGCAGATGCCTCTCCGCTTAAGAAGCCTCCTCAACGCCGTCTGGCTTTTGTGCCTCGGCGTCTGTCATCTCCGCGTCTTTTGGCTCTTCCGCCGGCGGCGCCTCAGCCTGCTTCTTGGACTCGGCTTCCCGCTTTGCGCGCTCAAGCTCGGCTTGCTTGGCGGCGTGTTCCTTTTGGTGCTTCTCCATGGCCGCTTGTCGCTCGCCCTCGATCTTGTCGTTGTAGCGCTGAATGATGGGACCGGCGATGGAGCGGATGTCCTCCTTCTTGGAGACGTACTGTGCCTTCGACGCGTCGTCACCCTCGTCGTATAACCATTCCTGTGTAGATGTCAGCGCAGCTCATATATCGTACTACTGATGGGCCTTACCTCGATGGTCTCGAGCTTGGTGTTGAGCTTGGCCTTCTCTTCGTCGCTGGCGAATTCGGCGTAGACGTCGAGAATCTTGTCCTTGAGCTCGTAGATGAAGCTCTCGAGGTTGTTCTTCTCGTTCTCGGTGTCTTGAACGAGCTTGTCCTCCATGATCATGGAGTTCTCCTTCTCAGCCAGGGTCTGCTTGCTCTCTTCGTCAAGCGAAGCAGTTCCGGCTGATAGTGGCAGGTCACCCTTGCGCTGCTGCTTCTTGACCTTGCGCATCTTCGGTGGCTCCTTGGCGGCGTCCTTGTCAACGTCCATTGCCTGCGCATAATTTGTTAGCTCATTTGTTAAGTGCGCAGAAGCAGGACGCGCAAGTACAGGATCAGCGTCAGGCTTGTGTCGTTTCGCGGCAGGCTCGGGCGGGCTTTGCCGCCCGTTACTAGGATCAGAAGGAAATTCGGAACGTACATCACCCTCTTTCTTCTCTGCTGACGGAGACTCGGGAATTGGCTCCTCGACTTCGGTTTCCTCGACGTAGTATCCGGATTCGACGTTGAGCACACCGTGCACGTTGAGGCGTGCCTTGAGCTTGCAAATCATGAAGTCGCCCTTGGGGTCCTCCTTGACACCCTTGACGGAGAAACGGCCAATCCAGGGGTTCATCTTGCCTGGCAGTTGCTCAGGCTTGGCGTATCTGGCCTCGAGGTCGAATGGGTGTTTCCGGTAGAATGTGAGGATCTTGGTTGATGGCATGACGTTGCCCTTGTTGAAGACAGTCAGGTTGGTGTCCTCATCCGGAATGTCCTCTGACTTCTCCCATGTGAATTCAACGGGGTAGTTGACCATGTCGTGGACGGAGAAGTCACGGACACGGAATACTGGCGAGAGAATGGCGCAGCAGAAAGCGCAGCCACGAGCGACAGCCTCGTCCTGGTTGAGGGTGAAGGAGAGCGGCTTGCCGAAGTAGTCCTGGATCTTGGCCTTGAGGACGGGTACACGTGTGCAGCCACCAACCATCTCGATGGCGTCGATGTCGGCAGTGGTGAGCTTGGCCTCAGCGAGAGCCTGCTCGATAGGGGCGGTAGCACGGTCGATGAGGGGCTTGATCAGCTCCTCAAGCTCCTCGCGCTTGAGCATACCGCGGACATCGACGTCGTTCATGATGGACTCGACGTTGATGGGGGCCTGGTTGTTTGCGGAAAGGACCTTCTTGAGCTTCTCGACACCGGCGGACAGACGGAGGCGGGCCTTGCCGTTCTCCATGACGTCGATCTTGTACTTCTCCTTGAACTCCTTGGCGAAGTGCTCGACAAGGGCCTTGTCGATGTAGCGTCCACCGTAGTGGCGGTCCCAAGCGCTCGACTTGACGGCGAGCTCGCCCTTCTTGAACTCAACGACGGTAGCGGTGTAGTTGCTGTGGCCGATGTTGACGAAGACGACTCTCCGTGGCTTCTCCTCTGGCGCTGGGAGGTCGAGCTTTGTGATTCCCCAGCCGAGGGCGACTGCGGTGTTGTCATTGATGAGCCTCAGGCACTTGAGGCCGGCGATGTCGGCGGCATCGAGGATGGCACGGCGCTGGGCGTCGGTGTACCAGACGGGGCAGCTGAGGACGACGTCGTTGACGGGGAGTTTGAGTTCGGCAGATGCTGTGGCGCGCATCTTGGTGAGGAACATGGCGGTGATCTGGGTGGCAGTGAACTGCTCCTTCTTGCCCAGATATGTCACCTCAGCGCCGACCTGGCCGCCCATGTCGATGAGCGGCGCGGATATGAAGTCTTGCTCGACTTGGACATCGGGGTCTGTGAGGTTGCGGCCGGCGAGGCGGACGAAGGAGGAGACGGTGTTCTTGAGGTTGGAGATTTCCTGGTTCTTGGCCGTCTCGCCGACGTATCTGCTCTTGGGGCCGAAGCCTACTAGCGATCTGGGAAATTGTGAGTGGATGTTCGTTGTGTGCGCTGCGTGCGCTGGGGGTCTACTTACGGTGTCGCGCGGTTGGAAACCTCATTTGCAATCTACTGGCGTCAGTATTTTGATATACGCTATGCGACCGGGGCTACTCACCACATCGACACCGCGATTCCGCGCAACAGCAATGACGCTGTTGAGCGTTCCCAAATCAACACCTACTACAGACATGTTTATCTCTGATGGCGGGGTATGTGTGGGCAAACGTGGAGGGAGTGTGTGCGGTGAAAGTCGTGTTTGGGGGGTCGTGTAAAAGATGGACAGACACGGGTTCGCAAATTTCAAGTGACCGCTGCGTGATGACTTGCTGGCAATACGTCGAAGAAAAGAGAACCTTCTCGACAGGCCCTGTTTTAGCGGGGTCACTAAAGAAAGTGTTGCGGAAGGCACGGACCACGCAAATCGTCCAACAACACGCTGCGTCATATCCGCTCGCACTCGCTCCTGCCGTCTGCGCCGACGCGTCTCGATGCCGCCAGCGTCTTCCAACTCAACCCCCATGGACGCCTGCACACCCGCCTCTGAGCATCTGCACGCGTCGACCCTCTGCGCGATAAGATAGCTGACATCAGCATGGCCCAAATCCCCCCGTACCCACTCTACAACCGCACGTACAACCTGTACCGCCTGTCCCCGCTCCACTGCCACGACACGCCCCTCCTAGTCGACGCCTCACTTCGCACCCATGCCAAGCGCCTCAAGGAACAGCTCAAAGGCGACAGCGTGCGCGGCGTGCAGGTCGACTTTGCCGCTGCCGACGACACCGCGAAACTGGGCCCCCTGGACGAGTGCACCTGGGAGCTGATTGGCGACGAGGATGCCTGGATTGACCGACATCGCCAGTCGATGGACCCCGATGCCTCACAGCTGTCCTCCGTCTCCCAGCTCACCCCAGAGCGCGCGCGTGGACTGGAAGTGTGCCTCGAGTACGAGAAGCAGTCGTACAATGCGCTCCTGCTGCGCGACCCGGGCGTCACTTCCTCGCAAACGGGCTTCACGTCGCTGCCCCTGCTACTCATGAAGATGCCAGGCCCAATACGCGACATCTTTCTCAACTACCTCCGAACGACCTTCGATGCCCACGTTGCGCCCTTGAAGCTACCCTCGCCCTTCATCACTTCGAGTCTCGAGACCTACTTCAGGCACCTCGCTGCGAGGTACTCGACCCAGTCCATACAGGACATCATAAGGCAGCTACATATTCAATTGGCATTCCCCAATACCACAACTATCCTCAAACACGTAGAGATTACAGTCGCAGGCGGCGACATCTCTGGTTTCGTCGACAGGGGCAGACTGCTCAAGGACACCCATGATAAGCCCTTCACAGCTGCTCTGGCCGCGTATCTTCGGCAGCATCTCGCCCTCGACATATCGCACCCCAAAGTCCAGATATCTCGAATAATCTGCAACAGCTTCCACCTCGGCACCGAGCGCCTCAAACTCGTCGCACCCGACCCGTTAGCGGACACGTCTTTCTCCGATGAAGGCAGCGCATCACAAGACGCAAGTGCGAGCGAACTCGCCGTACAAGAGCTCTATACATCCTTAGTGCGGGAGGCTGCTGGCAGCGGGAAGTTTCTGCCGGAGGAATTGACCAGCGAATCGAGAGAAGAGACGCCGTCCTCCATCGCAAGCGCTAAAGCGGGGCGCAGGAAGAGAGCCATCAGCAGCACTGCTGTCTCCGATGGCAACAACAAGAAGACCAAAGGCAGAGGGAAGGAGAATAACCGGAAGCTCAATGGCAATGCCGGCACGGCTGATATCTAGGCACACCTAATCCTGGATAGAAGTACGTTGTTTTAAAGCGCGTTGAATATTTCTCAAGATACCCATTATCAAGTTTCCAGCAATGAAACTATTGCATCTCACTTCATCTTCTTCGCGCTTCAAGCCGACACGTGCCACGCTCCCATGCCACGTCTCTCTCACTGCGATGTCGCCACCGGACCACGATCGGCTACATCAAGTCACACATTGTCAAACCTCTGTCTGGCCACTTCCAACACTCTCACCCCCGCTACATCGCAATGAAGGCGTTTCCCATGATACTCGTCCGCGAGTTCAACGGACGAGACACTAGCTACCGTGTTGCAGCTCGTCGAGCTCGCAACTACTGGGTACGTCTACTGAGCTACTATTCCAGCATGCGTCGCATCTCACTCCCATACATGCCTTCGACTTAGTCACTTGGTCATTACCATAACACACCAATCACATGCTAAAGCCCACAGGAACTCCTTGCGAACGTACACAACATCTTCGTCAAGCCCTGGGAACGCTACAATGCTCATATCCATTTCGACGGTCATGCTTGCGGCGACCGGATAAGCCCCAGCGAATGGGATGCTGGAGGCTACTTCGATCCCGAATTCGTAGTGGACGGCAGACTGGTACTATATGTACACTTCGAACAGGTGGAACCACCACCAGAGTCTAGCATGGATGCACACAATCCTTTTGAGACGGAGGAAGAGGATAAGCTATGGTACCGGGGAACATATGGCGATCAGGGACTTCGAACGAAGGTAAAATCGTTAGGCGCTTATTGAGAACTTGGTTGACACGATACAGAGAAAGTTCACGGAAGACATCAAAGACTACCTTGGAGAATCGAAGAAAGATTCGTCTAAGCCCTTTCCAAAGGGACTGCCACACAACCCTTTCAATACAAAACCGGTCCTCAACTCAACCTATACACTCAAGAGCACACTCGCGTTACCGGTTGCTGCCAATGAGGTGGTGACCGTAGATGACTCGAGCAGCAGTTATCATCTCGACACTGGCGTCGTGATTGGGCGCGCCCTTCCACAAAGCTGTTTCGATCCTAACGTTCGCCCTGTCGTTCGCGCCGTGATCAGCAAAGTCGGCGCTGTAGTCGCTTATATTCCCGCGAAATACTCAAAACGGAGCGCAATCAAAGGAGATATACAGATCGCGATGACGCACGTGGAATATACACCCGAGCTGGTCAAGTTTACCTTCGGCGAAGAGAGAACGCGAGCCATAAAAG
>Ga0265797_10006539_pt1 | contig 16372 bp, 10 predicted proteins | sample P2T30metagenome_FD_192433 | JGI IMG/M metagenome (GOLD analysis project Ga0265797, IMG submission 192433) | Plant litter microbial communities from East Loma Ridge, Irvine, California - P2 T30 | ecosystem: Environmental > Terrestrial > Plant litter > Unclassified | place: USA: California... | reverse complement strand
AGGTATTATGCGGGTTGGGCGGATAAGATTTACGGGCAGACCATTGATGTTGGGAATGCGAAGCTTGCTTATACCAAGCATGAGCCGCTCGGTATGTGCGCATTACCAGAAAGTGGTCAAGGAAACTTACTGACGGTGACCTAGGTGTCTGTGGCCAGATCATTCCCTGGAACTTCCCAGTGATGGTACGTGTTTGTCATTTTCGTTTGGAGAAAACACAGGACTGATCGAATGCATCCAGATGGCGGCATGGAAACTCGGCCCTGCTCTGGCATGCGGCAACACAGTCGTTCTCAAGCCCGCAGAGCAAACACCGCTGTCGGCACTTTACCTCGCCACTCTCATCAAGGAAGCTGGATTCCCTCCCGGCGTCGTCAACATTGTACCTGGCTACGGCAAGACAGCTGGGTCCGTCCTTGCCGGACACCAGGGAGTCGACAAGATTGCATTCACCGGAAGCACCGCAACTGGTCGCAACATTATGCGTTCTGCTGCAGTCAACATGAAGAACATCACACTCGAGACCGGCGGCAAGAGTCCGCTGCTAGTGTTTGAGGATGCCGATTTGGACCAAGCTGTGAAGTGGTCGCACGTCGGAATCATGGGTAAGCCGAACTTGAGCCTGTGTAGATGGCCAGAAGCTAACTATGTCATGCAGCAATGGCCGGCCAGGTCTGCACATCCACATCCCGCATCTACGTCCAAGAGTCTGTGTACGAGAAGTTCCTCGAAGAGTTCAAGAAGTACACTCAAGAAAACACCACGATCGGAAGCCAGTTCGACAGCAACGTCACTCACGGTCCTCAGATCAGCAAATCCCAGCAAGAGAAGATCATGAGCTACGTTGACTCGGCGAAGTCCGAGGGAGCAAGATTGATCCTTGGTGGAGAGGTCTCGAATGAGAAAGGCTTCTTCGTCGACCCCACGATTTTTGCAGACGTTCGCAACGATATGAAGGCATCGAGAGAAGAGGTGTTTGGACCTTTCGTCGTCGTTTCATCGTTCAAGTCTGAGGATGAGGTGGTTGAGAAGGCTAATGACACAGAGTATGGATTGGGTGCGGCTGTGTTCACCAAGGATATCGTTCGTGGACACCGTGTTGCAGGCGAGATTCAGGCAGGAATGGTTTGGGTAGGTTGTTTCTCAAAATTCTCATCGATGAGCAGAGCTAACGCGAAAGCAGATCAACAGCTCGCAGGACAGCCACTTTGGCATTCCGTTCGGAGGTTACAAGCAGAGCGGTATTGGCAGGGAGCTTGGGTCGTATGCGCTCGCAGCTTACACGCAGGTGAAGGCCGTTCATGGTAAGGCATTCCCGAGTTCGTGTTCGGATCGTTGTCGAACAACATGCTGACAGACTGCGAAGTCAACTTAGGAACTTGGCTATAAGCCAGGCAACAGCTACGTTGGACTATACAAGTTTAGTCTCTGAGCTCATCTCCGTATGTATTGACGATATGCATAACACGATCACGACTTCGATAATTGTTGAAAGTTGTCGAGATTTGGTAATAGACCGGGTTTTGAAGCTTAGAACCGTGAAAGCCCAGGATCTAGTCTCTTGCACGTCCTCAACTTTTTGCAATCGATTATGTGATAGATCTTTAGGAACGGACAGTCGGACACTATATTGAACCCGTTCCGACCAATCATTTGTCGACATATTATACAGAGCTTAGCTAACTATGCGCCACAATCCTCAAGGATTCCTGGGCAAGCGGACTTAAGCCATTGCGGCCGTAATGTCATCGACGAATGTGTAGTGTTGTTCGGCAACAAAGAAACAAGTTGGTCAGCTATGGAACATGTTCGAAATGCCAATGAGAGGAGCTGTCAAGTCTTATAGGCAAGCTCTGGAATCAAGAAACTGCAATACTCACAACACCATCAATTCACCATCGAGCCACCAACGACTCAGCAAAGCACCGACACTCTTGACCAGATTCCTCAAAACACCGCAAACATGTCCACAGACAAGACTATAGTCCTGATCACAGGAGGCAAGTGTCATCCCAGCATTTCCAATCCAAGACCTCGCCCACTAACACCACACAGCCAACAGCGGCATCGGCCTTGAATGGGCCGCCCAACTAATGGCCAAAGGAACCTACCACGTCCTCGTCGGCGCCCGCTCACAAGCCAAAGGCGAAGCCGCGATCAAAGATCTCCGATCCAAAAACCACCCAGGAACCTGCGAGCTCGTCCAACTCGACCAGACCGACGACGCCAGCATCGCCGCCGCGGCCAAGCACGTCGAAGCCGCCCACGGCCGCCTAGACGTCCTGATCAACAACGCCGCGATAGCCTCCAAAGAACCCACGCGCGCCAACATGACCGAGAACTTCGCCACCAACACCCTCGGGCCCTGGTACGTCACGCAGGCGTTCCGCCCTCTGCTGTTAGCGTCCGCCGCCGCCGCCGCGCCGGCCAGGGTCATCAACGTGTCGACGGGGATGGGCTCCGTGGCGCTCAAGCTCGACCACTCGCACTGGACTGCGCCGCTGCCGGCTCTGCCGTACAGGGTCAGCAAGACTGCGCTGAGCATGGTGACTGCGCAGTTGGTTTACGAGTTCAAGGACGAGGGTGTCCTGTTCTTCACCGTCTGTCCGGGCTTTACGGTTAGCAATCTGGGAGAGGAGAATTCCGAGGCGAACGGCGCGAGGCCGACGGCGGAGGCTGTTAGGGGCTTGATGGGGGTTGTGGAGGGGGAGAGGGATGCTGACGCGGGCAAATTTTTGCATGAGAGTGGGTTGTATGATTGGTAGTTGGTTCGGGTGGGCTTGAGTTGGAGGGGGGATGTGGTGTTTGTTGATGGTGTTTTGGTTCAACGGCTTGATGAGATTTGGTTCGATGGACAACGGAGTGAAATTAATGAGAGTGGTCTAATGTTCAACGAGATTGCAAGGCTCGCTTGTTCACGCTGTTGATAATTTCTAGAGAATCCCCTACCAAACAAAGACAATCGCTCATTCAACCACGTCAAACAACGAAACGAGTCTCCATCCCTTCAAAACCCGCTCATCAGAAAGCTTGCACAGCAGGCCCAGGAATGACATAGCTGACCAAGTTGTTGTATATATCGATCAGAATGCCCGGGTCAGTCCTCTTGTAGAAAGTCGTCGCACTCGCGCCGCTGGGAGTCTTCGATCCACCACCGCTGACCACTGCGCAAAAATAGTCAGAAAACTAACGCTCCAATCGGGGAGGACGACTCGGTTTCGTTCGGCAACTTACTGAGGTTGACACATTGCGGGTAGTTCTGCGCCTGGTTATCGCTCCTCGCAGCATGCAGCGAGATGATCTCGTGCCTCAGCACGTACGCGCCCGCCTTGAGCGAAGACGGGATCGTCACGGTCCACGAGTTGTTGTTGGCGACTAAGTCGTTGACCGCCCAGTTGCCGGGCGCCGGGCCGTTGTGCAAGCCGACCTGGTCGATTTTGGCGAATTTCAGCGCCGTCTTGTCGACGGTCGAGCAGTCGTTGTTGGCGCAGGCTGCCAGGTAGTCGAGCACGGGGCCGCTGTGGCCCGGCGGCCAGGTGTTCCAGAAGAGCTGGACGGTTTGGCCGGCGACGACGGGGATGTGGGCTTTGCCTGGTTTGCCGGACTTGTGGCAGATGATGTCGGGGGTTTGGTAGGTGTCGGGGGTGACCTGGGATTCGTTTCCGTAAGATTTTTTGTAGGGTTATTACATCCTGAGGTCTATTGGATCATGTACTTACGAAGCCAGAGTCGAGGGCCGTTGTGGACCAGCCAGCTACGGCTGGAGGGTTGCTCTGGTAGTAGTAGTTGAGATCCCAACCAGGGTAGAACTTGCCGCCGGTCTTGATCAGGTTGACGAAGCCATGGGCAGAAGCTCCTGGGAGGAATTGGATAAGAGCACCGAAAGCGGCAAGGCCTGTCAGTGAGGCGTGCATGGTTGCGGTGACTCAGAAAGGTGTGTGAATGAGCAGGAATTGAGTGAGTTTGAGAGATATGGCTTGTAGTTGGTCTTGGTAACACGAGCTGGTTATAAAGACCTCCTCATGCCCCACGAAGGTCTTGACTGCAGTAGGGCACACAACACAAGCCGACCATCACTTCCTCCGGCATGGACCTGGTCGGAGCGCGATTGACCGGCGATCGAATCCAGACTTACACTCCCTATCGAAAACGTTCGCGCAGGATGGCCTGTCCTTGGAGACGGTCCCAGATCCCGGGGTGCCGTACTGCCCTCACAAAACGCAGCAGGCCCCGAACGACGGAACATGAGAGGCCGCACAAGATCAAGCATTACGGAGCCGCGTTCCGCATCTGGGATCAGCAGGGCACTGCAAACCGACCGGTTTGGATCTGGCTCATCTGGCTTGGGTATGCGTAACGAGAAGAATTAGCACGGCTTCGCGTCTAGCATCTTGATCTCATAGGCGAAGATGTAAGCCATCGAAAACCGAGCTTACTTGTAATTGGTGGAGTAACAATGGCATGTTGGTCAATTGATGGAGATGTTACATGTAGCCGTGCCTGCAACGGCACGGTCTCGCGATTCAGCCCTAATACGGATATGCAGTAGAAGGAGCTGGAAACCATAGTGAACAATTGATTTTGGAATTCGTAAGCATCACCGCACCAAATAGACCTAATTAAGAGCCAGAATACGCTCCGAAGCCCTCTCCGCAACGGCCATGATCAGGGCCGAAGGGTTGGTGGTCACCATACCCGGGAAGACCGAGGCGTCAACAACGAATATCTGCACATCGTTAGCAATCGTTTGTCCGAGAATGGGTGGAATTACTTCAGGGAGTAAGCTTACGTTGTCGGTTCCGTAGACTTTAGTGTTGGTATCAACCACAGAGGTGCCGCCACTCAGCCCGCTGTCAGTTCCCATCTTCGCGGTACCGACCCAGTGGTTTGCCGTTCTGGAACCAACGCTGTTGGGGTAGTTGGCGACAAAGTCCTCGACAGACTCAGTCGCGGTGGGGTACTTCATCGTCAGTTTGGGGTTCTTGGCAACGACATCCTTCAGGTTCTTGATGCCCTGGACGATGGCCGCGACGTCGCCGGCTGTGTTGACGAAAGGCAACTCGGACACGGTCATGGAGAGACTGGGAGTGATGGTGATGCGGCCTCGAGAGGTCTTACCGCGGCCGAGGTATTGAGAGATGACCATGGACGTGTTTGCGGTGATGTCGTGGCCGCCCTCGACACGTGCCGTCCACTGAAGCTGTCTCTGAGAGCGGTCAGATCCAGTGATGACTTCCCAGAAGACAGGGCCGATATTTGGCGCTGCTTGGGCTAAGATGCCAGAGCGCTTGGTTAGATAGGCGGTTTTGTCCGACGGGATGGGGTCGGTGTATGCCTGGTAGAAGTCGTAGAATTGAGCATCCTTGTTGTCAATGACGACATCAGTGTTGGTGTGGTCGTCCAAGTTCTTGCCGACGGGAAGGTTCAGCCAAGATGAAGAGGCAATCATGGATGCGCCGTCTGTAGTGCTGGCTTTTACGACGTTGAGCTGGTCGGTTGGGCCGATGCCGGAACGCATGAGGATCTTGGACGTGCCAAACACGCCAGCGGACACAATCACACGACCAGTCGCGGAGAGCTTGACAGTTCCGCACTTGCCATCCGCAGTCTGTGCCTCCAGCTCGACGCCGGTGGCTTTTCCACCTGTGCGAACAATCCGCCTGACACCAGTGTTGGTGAGAAGCTTGAAGTTGCTGCGCTTGGACGCCTCGACGAGGTATGTAGCCATTGGGCCGCCTCTCTCTCCGTTGGAGAACATGTAGGGTGTTTGCGAATAGACCTTGTGCTTGTTTCCAGGTTGAGAGTTGGCGTCCACGCTAGACCAGCTGGACGAGGCCAGCGCCGATGCAAGGGTGTTGAAGCCTTGACGGAGGTAAGTCTTGCCATCCATGGATGGGACGTATGTGCCTGGGATCTTCTGGAACACTCTGCTGATGGCACCGTTCATGTCACCCGACTTCCAACCTGAAGGGAAGTTTTCGTCGAAGTCAGCTGGGTTGGGCTTCCACCAGAGTCCAGCATTGATGGCAGTACCGCCGCCAAGCACGCAGCCGGCCATGGACGAGGCATCTCTGCAGGCGATGCCATCCGAGTCGACCCAAATTTGATTGCAGAGGCCTGGAACGTCGAAGCGGGTGAGGTTTGTGCCCTCTAGCCACTTCGGTTTCATCGTACCGCCCCAGCGTCCGGAAGAAGGCGGCCCCTTTTCGACGAGCAGGACCTTCTTGCCCGCCTCGGCCAACTTGGCAGCAATCGGAATTCCCCCAGCGCCAGCACCAGCCACAATATAGTCGTAGGTGTCAGTGCCCGCCGTTTGAGAGGCAGCGCACGCAGCTGGTGCGGTAGTGGTCGGAGCCGCTGTGGTGGTAGTGGCTGTAGCCGTACGAGTGGTAGAAGGTCCGCCCTGGCTGATCCAGCTAGTGTAGGCAGAGTTTCGCATGCTTGCTGCAGGCTGCACTGCAATGTTGTAGTACAAATGCTGGTCGAGGTAAGCCTCAGGGTCTGCTGGGGTTGCGGGAGTTGTTGTGTGCTTGACCCAGCCAAAGACCAGGTTCCCACCAGCAGCGGTGGGTGGTATTTGCGAGCCCGATACGCCATCCTGCTGCCACACCCAGCAGCGTTGACAGCGGTAAATGATTTCGAAATGAGTGCTGTTGACCGACTGAGAGATCGTCTCGTAAGTGGCATTGCCGGTGTAGATGTCGGGTGAAACGTAAGCGCTGTTGTCATCTGTTAGCAAGGTAGGAAATTTACTCGGGAGGAAAGTACGACTCACCTAGCCCATCTGAACGAGCCTTGGACGCTTGCAGAGTTGGGCCAGAAAGCAAGCAGCAGGCTGTTGGTCATCCCTGAGCTATGCGACAGACCAGCCCAACCTCCAGTAGCCGACAAACCAGAGACGATGTGGCCGATGTATTCGTCCTGGTAGCCGGATTGCGTAGTAGCGGGCAAAGCAAAGCCCATTTTCAAGCCATTGGCGCCCGCCTGAGCAGCGCTCACATTGATCTCCCAGAACTTAATGCCAGTTTTGGCGTCGGTGTAGGTGCCAGCCTGTCCATAGACTGTGACGCCCAGGAGAGCCACGAGCCAGAGAAGTGAAAGCATGATGGGGATGTCTGTGTTGGTGGTCGATCAAGCAGCCAGTGCTTCCAGAGATGGCAACGAACGAGGCGGTCATTGTTATATCGTCTTTTCGTCCACACTCACACATCGTGTGATCGTTAATGGGCGTTGTATTCTGCCCGGGCTAGACTGGTTGTCGCCATCAAGTTGATACATCGCGCCGCTCCGTACTTCCGTATTCCGTGATCAGAATAGTTAGTATAGATGGAATTGATATTAAAGTCCTGTGGCGGATGTAGATCAGCCAATAGCTTTAGCCGCCTTGCGTGGTACTTAAGCGGATGTGGGGCGCAAATGGCTTGGAACTCATGGGAACACAAGACGCCTAGATGCAGTCTGGAGGCGTTTGTGCTTTAGCGAACCACCAAGCAACTGTCATCTGGTCAGAAAAGAATCTATTGCTCAGAGGAGATAAGAATTCTGGCAGCGGGAAGTCGGAAACGACAAGCCAGGAACGGAAGACATTGAAAGACTAGTACGGAGAATGAGAACGGACCGTACTGATGAATGGATAAACTCCAAGTTCGTGGTTCTGGACTTAGTCTTGGAGAGACGGCATGAAACCGAAAGCAGGCACCATGCATGGATCTGACACGTTGTCTGCCCTGACAAACTTCTTTGTGCGCCACGGAGGCTAAGCGAATATTTTGCTACTCTGAGTAAGTCTGTAATGTTGCACAGTGCACGTGCGGAAATGGCTAATACCAGTGGGCTGGCAGGGCTGAAGGCTTGCATTCGATTGATTAGAAGGTGGGATTAGTGTATGGACCTATTCAACCGTAGTAGGTCATGTGTCCACGCTTTACAAGGATAACATACATATGCCTGTTCCACATGTGATGTTATCCCAGTAAGCCACAGCCACAGCCATTCCGCCTCGATATGGTACTGTTAAAGGCGGATAACGGCATCGAGCTGACATGACAGAGTTGCATGGTACCCTCGATCTGCAGCTGGAAGCCCGTAATGAGCCTCCGGCTGAAGCAAAGATAGTCCTGTTTGTCCTTACGTCCAGCGAATGCCCTTGTCTTTTGATACACTGAATGTCGTGCCTAAACAATCAAACACAGTCTTTGTGTCGGATCGGAAGGAACCAGACAGCCGCGATGAAGGATGATTTGGTTTGCCTGTCGACATTGATGGCACTAACCTGAGCGCTTTCAGGGGTTCAAGTTGCTCTCTCGGGGGCCCGTCAGTACGCTCGAGACGCTTTCCGGCGATTGAAGTCTCGGCGGCGGAACGCTTTCGCTCGAACTCGCATGGTTCTGCCGGGAGGAAACAGGCGTAGTATCAGAGATCGAGTTGATTCGAGATTCTCGGTCCTTTGTAGAAGACGAAGCGCTATCGCTTATCAAATCGTCCAGGACCATGGAATCGAGTCGGTCGGATGAGGTGAACGAGGTGCCAGATCCCAATGCCAGGCCTTTCTTAGATAGAGGCTGTATGCGCGCAAAGCGGGTTGCCGCCTGCTCGATGGCTTCGATGATGGTATCGCGCTGTTTCTGGCGTCCGACGAGATGAGTAGGGAGCTTGAAGAAGCAAGATACGTCGTTTGAGGCGATCTTGAACTCATCCAGGGCCTTGGTGTCCCCATCGGTAAGGATCTTCTTCAGTGTTTGGAGGTCGTGCTTCACGCCAGATGCACTGTTGTAGCGATCGTCCATGGCCTTGTGGGTCATCTTTTGGACGATCGCGGACAAGGCGTCTGGCACATCAGACCGGATGCTAGTCGCCGTTGGCATCCTTCGTGAGAGCACATTCTGCATGATCTCGAGAGGTGTGTTTCCAGCGAAAGCCGGTTTTCCGGTCAACATGGTCCAGAATAGGATGCCAAGACTGTAGATGTCGGTGCGGCTGTCAGGCTCAGCTGGCAATCGGCCGGTTTGTTCTGGTGCGATGAATTGTAGTTTGTGCTCGACACCACGCTGGGATGTCAGACTCGACCAACCAGCGCTAGTCAAGCCATGCTCGAAACTCCTAACACCCGAGCCAAAGTTAATCAGCCGCACGTGGCCGGTGTCTTTGTTGTAGTGAAACGCATCGCCTCTCAATTCCCCGTGTACCATCTCATGTCCATGGTGAAGAATCTCACAGCATTTGCTCGCACCGATTGCAAAGTCCAAGAAAGTCAACAGCGGTGTCTGTTTGTTGCGATCATCACCCAACTCCGCAGGCGAGGTGGCCTTGTAGAAATTGGGACCAAACTCAACAATATCGAACAAGTAATTGCGACCAGGTGCTTCAACCATGCTGACAGCGAGCGGCTTATCCCCAGGCTGTTTCGCCGGCAAGCGGTAGAAGTTCAAGGGCTTGACGAAGTGCACATTGTCTTCTTCGGATAGTGTCCTCAACGCGACGGCCTGTTTGTATTCGCGCTCCAATCGCAATGCATGCTTGGATACGCGCGCAATGACATATACGTCTTTCTCTTTCTCGCCATCAGAAGAACTTGGGTCGGCAAGGGTTGCTGAGGCATCATCACTTTGAGCGTAGTCGGAATGTGTGCGTGTGCTGTTGGGCCTGGAGGTGCTGGTGGGACTCTTGGGATCGAGAGAGGTGCTCTTGTGTTTGCGTTTGCCAAAGAAGTGCCAGTCGTCGTAGCTAGAGTGGAAGGGAACGACCTCGTCGGAGAAGGTATAGTCGGGGACGCCCTCGCGCAGGCGTTCGTACATTCGTGCGACACGCTCGGGCTGGATGTTCTTCGGCTTGAGCCGCTGAATGGTTCGCTCGTCCATGGCGGGCTTGTGATGGAGAGAATGAAAGGAGGTGAAGGAATGATATGAGAGTACTCGAGATATTATTGCATGGCTGTGTGCGTGTGTGTTTTGAGTATGCCGTGCCGTGCTGAGGATGACCTTTCCCAGAGAGCAGAGAGCTCAGGACGGCGATGTCTCGAGCGCAATTGCCCAGGCACGCGCGAACGTTCGAAGCTCGATGGAACTGGCAAGTCTTCCTTCGGTATCCTGTTGCTGGAGATGATCCGGTCAATGCAGTGTTATGGTTTATTCATAGGCCGGTTTAGAAGCACGTGGGTGTATGCAGATGAAGATAGACATGTGTATGGACATGTTTTGCTGGGAAAGAAGCGACCACCACCTGAACAAGGGAAGGTATTCACCACCAAGCCAGCGGGCGGGCGGGGCAGTAGCTACGTAAGATGGTGATGGTTAAAGGGTCAAGTCATCTCGAATCTCAAAACACACTTGGGTACATACAATACCAAAGTCTATTCGCGAACTCGACTTGAACTATCTCTTCGACAAATCTAGGAACTACCCTCTGCAATCCTACCTAGCCTGCAGTAAGGTGTGCCTGCCCGTCTACACGCCTCGACCCTCTCTTTCACACGATGCTGGCAGCACTGTCATAGGTAGCATCTTCCAACACCAAGCAACACGCGATCAAAGCGCAATGGCCGATCAACAGGATATGGAGCCCAACGTGGCCCATGACAGCCATGACAGTCACTCAGAAGATGAGCAGCCTCTTCCCAAACCGCGCGAGCTCCCCTTGGACCTACCTCGATCCCTTGATGACCGGAAGAGCGTTCCCGCTTATACCCAAGAAACGGAATACTACGATGCATGGCAGGGTGAGCTACTCCTACAAGCTTGATCGCCCGTATCATCCATGAGACTCATACCCTCCAGGCCAGTCGCAGTTCATTTCTGCTCCCACCATCGCGAAACCCGCCAATTTCAACCTCTCCCTTCACGAGCCCGACGACGGCGATGCCTTTGGCGAAAACGATGAAGCACACATGGCTCAAATGTTGAACTTGCAATCACACCAAGGCGATGTCCAAGATGCTGGTGAGGCGGCCGAGGAGGACGTGCTAAAAGATGAGAAACTGTCGCGTGACCAAAAGGCAAAGGCGCTGCAAGACTTTCTGTTCATGGCCGCTAGCAATGGCGACGCGCAGCGAATTCAACGACTAGTAAGAGGTGCTGCCTCGGATTATGTGGAAATCGACGCTGTGGATGCCGAGGGAACACCGCCAATTGTCTACGCAAGCTGTTTTGGACACAAGGAGGTGGTGCTCGGCTTGCTGAATGCTGGTGCAACAGTCGACCAACAGGACAGAAACCAATGGACTGCGCTCATGTGGGCCATGACAAACCGACACAAGGAAATCGCCAAAACTTTGCTGGACCACGGCGCGTCTACAGAAGTCAAGTCTTCGAGCGGTAGGACTGCGTTGGATTTCGTCTCGCCAAACAGCGAAATGTCCGACTTTCTACAACACAGCGGGTACACCATAGGAAACGCTGGAGTCACCGACGATTTTTACAACGCCGGATTTTCGCAGGATCGATTCGAGGAGGAGCTTGCGGAAAACGAGATGAGGCGCAGGATGATGATGGAGAGTGCAATGAACTTGGAAGTCGATTTGGGAAATCTTGGCCTCGACGAGCAGCCAGAGCCAGCGGATGAAGAAGAAGTTCAGGCTTTTGTCTGGGACCGGTGTTTGAACGACCAGATGTTCGTTTTCATGGAGGGCGACATCGAGCACATTCTTGACATTGTTGTCACCAACATGACTCCCCAGCGAACACCGTCTCAGAAGCCAGTACCAGCCAACATCATCTTCCTGGGAGCGCGGTATGCCTTTTATCACGCTGACAAGGAGCTACTGGCGGATTGGCTGGTTTCAGCCCAAGAGAAGGTCTACGCGGTTGTCGACAGATGCCAATGGGATATGACGATACTGGCTTTCTGGATCTCTAACGCAACACTGCTCCTTTACTATCTGAAGAAAGACCCCGGCCTTTCTCAAGAAACAACACATTTCCAAGCGCAGATGGCCGAACTCATTCACGAGATCTACATTCTCATAATCCGGGACGCCGAGAGGCGCATGGACAAAGTCTTGGACACCGCCATCCTTGACCACGAGACCATACCCGGATTCGAAGACATCGCGTTCCAGAACGAGTGGAAGTTCCTCCGATCAAAACCAAAGGTCAAGCCCGAACCTGCGGACAAGCGCTTCCGGCCACCATCACCCAAGCGGAAAGCTCAAATATCTCCTCGCAACATCACCTCTCTCTTGTCTTCGACGTTGTTCGTTCTCGATCTGTACGACGTGCATTCGGTAATCACCGCCCAGATCCTGTCGCAACTACACTACTGGCTTGGTGCCGAAATCTTTAATAGGATAATGTCCAACAAGAAGTACCTCGCGCGGACCAAGGCAATGCAAATTCGAATGAACATATCCACGCTCGAAGACTGGGCGCGTACAAACAACCGACAGCCAGAGCACTTCGAAGGCGGAATGACAACTCCGGTAGGCGAGACTACCATCGAGTCCGCTCGAAGACATCTGGCACCCGTCGTCCAGCTTCTGCAGTGGCTGCAATGCTTCTCGTCCCTCGGCGACGACGAAGAAGCGATGGAAACCACCATCCAACAGTTGCCTACTCTGTCGACCATGCAACTGCTGCACGCCGTCAAGTTCTACCGTGCCGAAGTTGGCGAGAAGACGCTAAGCAAAAGCGCGATCAAGTCGGTACAGGAGATCAAAGTTCGAATCAACAAAGTGCCAGCCGATCCTGTCTCCGACTCACAACCTCCGGGCACGCCTCAGACGCCCATAACGAACAACGGCAGCCAAAGAGACGAAGACGACCCGCCGGAGAGAAACCTGCTGAACCCTGCACTTCTGCTGCCGTTCCATTTGCCTACCTCGACAGACATGCTTGTCAGCTACGGGGCCGGTTTCGGTGGTATGAACAAGGAGCGCGAGCGCCGATATATCCCGTCCGTGCCGCCCGAGTTCTTGACTAAGCTCGATCCCAATGGAGGACAGGGTACGAAAGATATCTACGAAAACGCCAGATGGAGCGAGAACGACAGCTCTTGATTATCTCCTTGATCAGTGCCTCGAAACTCAAAACCAGTAGTGCTGGCGACTTTGTACTTGGCGATATCGGCGTTCGCCGCCAGCCAGGCTGCGCTTGGATCCACCTCGACCCCAGTTACTCGATCGCATCGAGTAACCTCCCAGTTGCTATCGTGGTTGTGGGGTGTCAAAGGAGCCCCGCCAATTAATATAAACAGTCATTATTCCTTCGACCAGCATAGCAAGACCTAGCATTATACACTCTGCATACAGCAATCGAACCGCCAATTTCAACCCAAGACATGGCTCAAACCGTCAAGCCAGTTGCTGCCGATTCGATCGACAAAACATTCAGTGACAGCATAGGTGTGTCCAACGACAACACACCAGCGTTTCTTACAACATCCCCTGACTCTCCCAGACCTCGTAAACAGCGCTCTTGGATCGCGCATCCTCTCCTTCTCCGACGAATGGTTCGCCGCTGCTGAGAACCTCTACAACCCCAAACCACCCGTTCGCAAACCCGGTGTCTTCACCTACGCAGGAGCATGGTACGATGGTTGGGAGACGCGCAGACACAACTCGGAGCCGTTTGATTGGGTCGTGTTTCGCCTCGGCGTGGCTTCTGGCACAGTCAAGGGCGTTGAAGTCGACACTGCATTTTTCAACGGCAACCAGGCACCCGAGGTAGCAGTCCAGGGTTGCTTCGCATCGGACGACAAAGAGGAGGAAATCAAGAGCAAGGACTACAACGGCTGGGAGACGATCCTGCCAAAGCAAGAATGCGGCCCTAGCCAGAGGCATGGCTGGGTGCTGCCGAGCGACACCGGCAAGGCATACACCCACGTCCGCTTGCAAATGTTCCCCGACGGCGGTATTGCGCGCTTCAGACTGTTTGGCGATGTCGTCCCTGTGTTGCCGCAGGACACTAGCGCGGTCTTCGATCTTGCAGCGACGGTCAACGGCGGCGTGGCCGTCAAGTGCTCCGACCAGCATTTCGGCACAATCTCCAACCTGCTCCTCCCGGGACGCGGAGTGGACATGGGCGACGGCTGGGAAACCAAGCGCTCCCGCGGCGAGCACATCGACTGGGCTATCATCAAGCTCGGCACACCCGGTGTCATCGACAAGCTTGTCGTCGACACCGCACATTTCCGCGGCAACTTTCCTCAAAAAGTGCAAGTGTTCGCCGCGCCTGCTGCCGACAAGGTTCCCGAACACGAGGATGATGTCTGGACCGAGATCCTCGCGCCGCAGAAGACGGGCCCTGATGCGGAGCACGAGTACGACTCGCAGACGCTGAAGAGTGTCGGCGAGGCGTACGGCTACGTCAAGATGGTCATCATCCCCGATGGAGGCGTGAAGCGCATTCGTGTGTTCGGACACAGAGGTTAGATACCGACTGTAGTAAAACGTATGTCTCACAAAAACAGCCAACATCAATCCTCCTCCGCAAAACCCGCATGCCCATCTCGCTCCAAACGACCACTAATGATTCCATCCACCCAACCTCTTCTCCATAACCAGAATCTCAACCTCCTCCATAAAAGCCTCCACCAAACCCGACACGCTCTCCCCCACCGCCCGCCTCATCTTAAAGTCATACCCTAGACCCTCAAACCGTTCCCTCAAATACCTTTCCTTTCCCCTCTTCTCATCATCCTTGATCAGCGTTCCTTGCACGTCAATTCCCTCATTGCCGGAACCTAGATCCTCATCCTCTCCGCTCCACGCCCTCCGCAAACGCTATCAGCATAAATTTCGAGGTAGTTCCTTAGCTCTTGCATTCATTCGAAATCCGAGTCGGTCCAATGTCTGGAGCCCGATTCGAGTTCCAATGTAGACACTATAGTAGAGCTTACAGTAGGCTCCACACACAACATATCGACTCCAGAGTCCAGAGTAGTGCGATGGGCGATTTCAACAAAAGCTGGTAATCTCAAAGAAATTTTGACTGGTATGTAGGTAGGTATTTACAAAAATAAAAATAAAAATGATAAGGCTAGAAACTCCAATCCCCATGCAATTCATAGGCTATCCAAGAGAAAAGAGATTCTCAATCCCATCTACTTGGCAACGCCGGTAGCGCTGCTGACCTTGACGGCAAACTTGGCCTTCTGCTTGTCGGCATCGGAGCTGGTGGCGGCGTAGACGCGCTTGTGGCCGTAGTAGTTGTACCTAGTGCCGGCCTCGACGTCCGAGTCCTCGTACTGGAGCTTGAGGATGTTCTTGGTCTTGTCGGTGGCGTTGTCGATGTAGGCGGTCAGGTTGTCGTCCGCGCCGGTGCACTGCAGGTAGTCGGTGTCGGTGAGGGCGCCGGCGCAGTGGTAAGTCTCGCCGCCGTTGTAGGCGACGTCGAAGTTGTAGTAGCAGCCGGACGTGCAACCGAAGACGAACTTGGAGACTTCGAAGCTGTCCTTCTTCTGCTGGGTGGTGGGAGCGGCGGCGGCGAGGGCGACGGCGCCGAGAGCGATGATGGCGGAGGCGTGCATGTTGTTGTTTGGTTTTGGTTTTGGTTTGGGAGTTGTAGAGAGTTGGTTTGGATTGATTGCAGTTGTTGTTTGTGAGTGTTTGGATGTGATGATGGATTAGTTCAAGCGAAGGGAAAGCAGTCGTCTTATACGTTCTGTACACTCTCCCTTATTGCATTGGCCACGAAGCTTGAGTTAGCTGTCCTTGAAAGTGAGGTCACTGATGCAGGTCTGTGTTGCAGTATACGAGGTGACCCTTGAAGAAAGGCACTGACTCGGGTCATGGTGTGTGCTAGTGCAGACAATCTGTTTCTATTAAAAGCCTCGGAGCGAGAAAGCCTCCACCTACTTTCGACCTGGCGTGGTGGCAATGACGCCGCCCTGGATGACACGGTAACACTACTACTACTTCTCGTACATTCGGCAACTGGAATGCCTATATACAGACAGAACCTACACACATACCATACGGACCGAGATAGCCCGAGTCGACAGCACGGCGGAGAAATGGTTCAACAAGCTGGTCTGAGCAGATTGGCAGCAATGACTTGACTTGACTTGACACGCCGAGCGTGGAGCACGAACGTGTGGGTGGGTGCTGTCGGTCATGAGACTCGTGCCCATGTCAGGCACACATGCAAAGACACTGTGAGAGAAATTAGTCCTTCAATCGGTAGGCGATGGCCGAAGACTGTAGAATTACACTCTCACGGGACTGCACGTGTAACCCTGGTCGGAACTCTTGGAGTCTTTCGACAGCAGCAGTTCAAAGATCCCTTCGGTCAATCATCGTCGTCAGCATCCACGATACAACAGCGGCATGTCCGTCTTCACAATATGTGATGAGCCGTCACGTGCGACGAGCGATGAGGCACAGGGCAGCTAGCCCTTTCTTCTACTGACAGAAGTCTGTTCGCGGCGAGAAGAAAAGGCT
>Ga0265797_10006538_pt1 | contig 16373 bp, 16 predicted proteins | sample P2T30metagenome_FD_192433 | JGI IMG/M metagenome (GOLD analysis project Ga0265797, IMG submission 192433) | Plant litter microbial communities from East Loma Ridge, Irvine, California - P2 T30 | ecosystem: Environmental > Terrestrial > Plant litter > Unclassified | place: USA: California... | reverse complement strand
TACCGACTTGCCTCGTCAACTTTTGTGTGTACGATATTCTTGTGCTCCTTAATTACGCCTGCAATCTACCTCTCCATCCCTCGCGTCCTGTACAGTATCTCTGTGTTTTGAAGTTTTCTCCTACCCTGGTCTCCCGCGCGGCGCTGTCCTGTGCTCCCGCTCGCCATGCATCTGCTTTTCAGCCCTCTTTGCGTTATAGTCTTTGATGTAAAGGCTACAATGAATACATTAAAAGCGCACGAGAAGTATGCAAAGTATGCAAAGTACTCAAAGTACGCGCTCTTTAGCTGGAGAAGACAAAAACACTAATACAAATATTGTACGCTTCTTCATTTGCCTCCACCATGCAAAGCCAGAAGATGAGAAAGCGCTGCTCAACATCTTGAAAGCTAACTTATCCTAAAGAAAGACGATATGGTGTACACTCTGGTGAGACGTGCGATGCTGTTAGAGATTTCTCAGTTGTCTAACAGCCAGAGTTCGTAGATGTTTAAAAAGAAGAAGGTTCATGAACATTGGCGAGAGACGTTGGAGGGCAAATTCGACCTATCTTGTCTAATGAACAACATTTTAGCTCCTATCTCGAGACTAAGGGCATACCAAAGAATGAGAAACCCTACGCAGTTACGATTCTTTGGAATGGGACGCGCTGCCACAGATCACCTCAATCGGCACACTCTACACAAGTGGGATGCACCGTGCCCCACATATACCCAATTTTGGGGTGGTAGCTACATATCCGAAATTTGCCGCGTTTCGGCTGCTGCAGGGGCGTACCACAAACGTGAGCTACTATTTGTCCTCGAGGCCTGGCGTCATACTAGTATCGGGAAACATACTGCAAGGGAGCTCTAATCACGGGCAATACTGCTTGATGTGCTAGTCATGCTTTTCTTAGATAACATGGAACTCTGTCGATGATGTTGTGACCAAAGCCTACATGGAGTCACGCGTGCCGCTGATAGAATTATTTGACGACCGGATAAGTGGCTCAAACTTGGTACTCCAAGCACGTGCGAGAAGAGACCCAATTCTCCCTCATCCTCGGGTCTCCCGCCAAGCGTCGATGCTCACCTCGCATGCAGCTCGTCGTTTCGGCTTCGGGTTAGGCTAAGCAGCTGCAAATCATACAAATGCCATTCGTTGCAGGATGACCTCAATGAGTTATACTGGCTTTGGTGAAGCCGCAGCCTTGCATGGTGGCTCGACCCTGAATTTCGCTTGCGTTGGAATGTAAACCCCTGGCTCACCCATTTCTGCAGCCTCATTTGAATATGCTTAACAGCCTGCGCTGTAGACGAGCTGTATTTATTTTTCTACCGCGAAACCGGAGATTCTTATCATCACATTTACGCCCCTTGTCGTCAGAACATCGATTGTGTACGATCTTCCCTTTTCTCGAAAGCATGAGCGACGATCGCGTGCCCATGATACAACTCTCAAGCGATAACGCCAAGCGCGCTGGCGAGACCGCCACTTGCTGTAAAAAAAGGCATGGGAACGCGAGCCTGTGGTCGAGATACCTCCCTGTAGCTGTCATGGTACTGTCCACTATTCTCAGCACGGTGCCAGCAGTATTGACATGGAGGAACACAAGATACACAAGCCCTCGGATTTATGACTGGGCAATGCACCAAAGAGCAACAGTGCAAGTCGTCGTCAGTATCCTGGCCTCTCTACTTGGCTTACTTTGGACCTGGGCCGTCTGCGCCTGCTTCAACATGGCTATGCGCTCGTTTCTCAGTGAGACATCTTTCCCGTTGAACACGCTTCGATTCTACATCTCGATTTCTAAGCGAACCCTGGATTGGAACCTACCTCCTCGCTTGGTGGTACTGTCGTTTATCGTTGGAACTTTGGGCGTGGTGCCCACTTGGCTTTGGACAGGATCTCTCACGCCTCAAGCGGATGTCACAGAAATCCTGGCACCAAGGTTCGTGGCAAAAACTGGCCTGGGATCTTATCCGTTCCTTCAAGTCTATGATCCTCGGGCCGCTATCAGCGAGTTTTGCGATGAAATGTATCAGCTGAACGGCACGTTCAGTAAATGCCCTAGTAGACAGAAGTCTGGTCAGTTTGTGGAATCCCTTGCATCCGCAAACGTTGCGGCAGGTCGTACTAGAAACCACCCGAAACTGGACAACTCTGGCTACATGTACGAAAACCGGTCGTACGGTATTGGTGCTGCCGTGGGCCTACAACCTTTACCTGACGCTGGCCACACAGAATTCTACGATTTCTCTGAGACTGGATATCTAGTGGATACGACCTGCGCGCTCAATGCCTCTTCAGATTTTACACTGTCAGGGCCTATCATGGAGACACACAATAAACCTGGCGTTCCCCGACTGTTTTGGGCACAAGGACGACGACCAAACAATGACTGGAAAGCAGACCCAAGAACAGCGCCAGGATTCTATCCAATGCCCGGATGGGGTCCTGCTCCAGATGCTGTAGTCGCTTGGTCGGTGGGAAGTTGCTGCAACACGAACAACGGAAGTGCACCATTCATTCTGTCCATCGCTGCTGGGACATTTTATTCGGCCCTCGACAAGCTTCAATGTCAGATCCACTTCCAACCCACCCTATTCGATGCCAGAGTCTCCGTGAAAAATCGGACGATACACGTCGAACCCCAGCGTAACATCGTTGTATCTGACCCGGAGCCTCGGGGCATGCTACGCGAATGGACGCTTCGCGACCTCCAATCACTGCCTGAGGTACAATCCACCCTCTATGTCTCCACGATAGGAGAGGCTCTCCGAGCTAATGCCATAAATTACATGAACATGACGACCGTTGACCTCTCTGGCTCACGGAATGAGGGTATTATACCTGCAATCGAGACGTCCCTTGCCGCAGTCATCGACGACATACTGTTGTCTCTTGCAGGTTTCGCCTTAACCCAACCTGGAAGTTGGGACCACGATGTCAGTGTCAGATTCGCCATATCATCAATTCGACTCGGCTCGTGGAGATACGCATACCCTCTTTTTGCCATGAATGTCATGGCTCTGGTTGCCATTGGTTTAGTTACCGTTCACTTGCGGATGTTCGCCGAAAGTTCAGCCTTCGATTTTACCGACCTTTTTGCTATGGCAGCAGCAGCTAGCAATGGCACTGATACGCAGGACATGGCCGCCGACAACGCAGACCTGACTCAATGGAACGGAGATCCTAAAGATCGAATGTTGATCAGCACAAGGCTCTATGTCAACCAGGGTTTGAAGTCGGGTCGCCCAATAGCACTTCATTTCCGGACTGGAGCGCGTCACAATTCAAGCTTGTCGTAGGCCACGGCCCGCGTCCGATCCTTGATCTCTTGAGTACCTAGCGCCAATTTGCGGACATCGCGATTGGTGCTTGATTAATATGATGAAACTCGATATCCACTCTGATCATTGGGCCGCACTTGCGCTGTGACAGCTATTTGCCAAATGTGTAACTATTTACTAATTTGTTATGCCCTCCTCTACACTCTGGACTGGTCGACGTAGCGGAAGTTTTGCTTTATTCCACTGTCGACTGAGATCAAGAAGCACTGCGTGCAAGACGTCATCTACATACCGGCACTCCGTTGGCCCTATCGAGCGAAGTTGAGCGTCAAATGGGTGAGAAGGATTGAGACGAAAACCACTGCTCACATTGAAGTCTCACAGGGTAGATCCTTCAATGGTCAGGGGATGCACAAAGGCAAGGTTCTGGCAAGCTGGCAGAATTGGAGGCCCAGTACAGCAGAATCGGAAACCCAGTATGGCAGACACGAGGTCATGAGTCCTGCTGACCAGCCGTCGGGGCTCGGCGTTATCACCGACCAACGTTGGAGTGCAATCTCGAACCAAAGATGCCAAGAGGAAGAGCTCAACGTGAAGCTGCCCGCCAGTGAGTGAGTGAGTGAGTGAGTGTTTCATTCAAGCTATTTACGGTAAACGAATGCGCCGTCCATATGTAGGCACCTAGTTGAACAAGGAAGACCTTACTGCCTTGTCTCATATCTTGTGGAACTGGTATAAAACGAAGTAGGTCCTTCTTTTAACCAACTTGTCCTTCCTCCGGCTATTATGTGAGTCGGCCTAACCTAAATTATAAGACGCCCCATTCCCATAGGGAGATAAGTTTCCCACCGGGCAAGTCTTCCACCGGGTTCGAAGGTTATGCTAAGCCCTCGAGTGAGTTCTTGGCAGCGTCGCTCGTCTCGACCGGCGTCCGCTCGATTGGTCCGTCGCTCAACGTCAGTATGACTATACATTAACTTCAGATCACGCAGGCTTTTCAGGTGTAAACAGTATTGTAGAATGGCCACAAGAAGAGACGCGAGGGCCAAGATGGCGGCAACTATGGCAAGGACGGTGGCTGTGATGCCTCCTGGCGATGAGACTGAGCAAGTTGCAGGATGCAGTCAATGCACGGGTCGATACTTTGACTATGCAGGTGTTGGACGGACGCCGGCATGAGCATGCTATGTCAAATGAGATCGGGAAACTTTGAAAAGCTGGGATGAAGATGCACAAAGGTTCCACGGCGAGAAAATTCGTATTGAACAAATACTGAGGACATCTTGTTAACAGATCGCTCTGTACCACACTGTGCGACTGAATGTGGCTTCCCGACGACGTGCGAAGGGGGCGCTCGTTTGACTGAGCCAGACGCCAGCGCCAACGCCAACCCTAACCCTACGTGATAATCGGATGAGGACTCCAAGGAGGATTTCAAGCACAACGGTCCACTGACGGCGATGGACAACTGAGAAGGCAACTCTGGGAAGTCACTTCGCGGCTTGGAGGTCATCGTCGTTTGCTCTGCCTTAAGACTTGAGTCGTATGGCAGAAAGTTTCGAACTTCAATTCCCCCAAATCTCACATAGTCTCAAGGCTGCCCCAAGACAGTGTTCACACTCTAATCCAAGGTTTGTTGTCCTTCCCCTCTGTTGCTGCTTGCCCTGTCCTTGTGTTCTCCTTCACTACGATCTGGATGTCGAGGCTCTCGCAAGTACCCATCCTACAGGCGGCGCGTGTTGCGCTTCCGTAAGGCTTGATATTGTGTACGGATATCATCTACTCAACTTTCACAGACCGCTGGAAGTGCGGCTTTATCTCAAGCCTGCAAATAGCCGCTCCACCTTGTAGTCGTTCTCTGCCGTTTGCCCCTGAACAATATGCCCAAGAAAGTCGTGAGGCTGACGATATCGTTGTTTGTCGAGCATCGTATATCTTGTGCGATACCTGCCGGTAGCCATCAAGCAGGGAAGATCTGTTGTGGTTATATGTCTACGCCAGCACGACCCATATCTATGCGAAAGATCTTGTATTGAAGGCTTGCAACAAGATCTAAGGGGCGATCCCACGGATTGGGAAGGTTGAGGAAGTCGAGCATGGTTGTTGAAGAGAAACTGTAGTAAATGGATGACTTAAATTCGCTCGCCCGTGAGCATCGCGAGTGTAGCTGGTCACGTGCGTGAGCTGCATACGCCCTGTGAGCGCCGCTAGCCAAGCCTAAAGATGGCGCTTCGCGGATCGTCACACGGACCATCAGTCCTGGACACACGATCCGTGCGTTCAGCGTTAAGCTGGGGCCTTCCTTCAGGTACAGGCGATCGCCGAAACATTGCCCTATAAAGAGACGGACTTCGTCGCGACTCATGTTACTTTCACTAGACTCCCCAAACATGACTTCGGAGGGGTCGTTGTCGATCTCTCTCGCGTTGTCATCATTGAGCCAAAGAAGCTTTACTGCATTCACCTTTGCTGAAGCTTTCCACCTTGACTTCCTGCGCTGCACAGACGAAGCGCAGAGGCGCAGAGTGTGTTGTGACTATCGCGATAAGATACTGGACATCTCCAAATTCACAGACGTTCTTGCCGCCGCTTTCAACGACGCTTTTCCCCAATCGTTGCGGGACTCTACGACAGAGAGACACAAGAAGGCGTGGACTGAGTTTACCGGCCTCGTGCAGCGGCAAAAGAAGTCACAAAGCCGTGAAGCGCAACGACTCCAACACCAGACATGTGTTGTTTCAATCTGGGGAAAGGCCGTATTCGAACACTATGGCTGGCACAGACTGCCACTAGATTCCATCAGACTGCTCCATAGCGTGGCATGCACATTACGACAGTGGAGCTCTGCGGTCGAGTTGGTGAATGAAGCCCTGCTGCAACGCCACGAACGTCGAGTGGCTCAGAAACAGAACAGATCAAATCTGATCGGTGAACACCCTCCTAGCTCCAAGATCCAGGACTGCCGATCGCCTATGGAACGGCAAGATATCCAGGCTGTCCTCACACGGCTGAAGAGCAGTACGCTCCCAGAATATCCTCGTGCAGACCAGAGTGAGGATAGAGTGTATACCATCGGCGGAACACCGATCCGGAACTATGGCCTTGAGCGGGACGACTTTGGTATGATCGTACCTCACGGCGCCCCAGGCGTCGTCTCAAAGTCACCAAGCCCGACCATTCAAGCCAGCAAGCGCCGTAAAGTAACGAAGGATCCCCGCGGCAGCCCAGGCGAGCCAGAGGATCTACCGATAGCTCTTTCATCGCAGCAGTGCAGTTCCACACCAGCATATACGACGGACTCAGAAATGACCGACTTCGAAGAACACAGCAGTTGTGGTTTGACCAGTGTGGAATTCGACCGTGATGTAGCAAACTTGCCGAGCAACGATCTTCTGCGGGATGACGAAAAAAACATCGAGGTCCTGACTTCGGACATGTCGGCTGAGGTGAGTTTACCTGCTTTCCAGCGGACGAAAAGGCCGTATGTCAATCATAGTGTACGAGGAGACACCCTGCAAGGCTCACGTGCGGGATCTCTCGAGTGGAACTACCACATGACTGAGGACCCGAATGGAGACAGAGATCTCGATTCTTCCTCGGAGATTGACATGTCGGCAGAAATACGGAAAGGCGACTTTGAAAGAGACGATGAGACCTCGACATCGAACCCTTGGCCAACGCGCCACGAAGGATCCCCTCGATCATCCCGTCGAGAGAGCAGCCCCGAAAGTCCGGACTCAATATTCGACTCTGGCCACCAAAAGTCGTCTAGCGACATTCAAGGATCGCCAAAGCACTTCCCCTTCTCGCAAAACGCTGAAGATTCTTCTCGTTCAGCGTCTCCTGAGAGCTCACCAGTAGTGATCGCTGCAATTCAAGATCATCATCTCAGTCTCGTGGGCGAATCAGGGCCTCTGGTTCTCCAACCATCTAACTTGAATATCGATATCCAAACTCTGCGAGATGGAGTTGTAGAAGAAGAAACGCCAACAGAGGTCGAGACTGGAGATGAGCTTCACAGACCCAGCAACGTCACAGCCTCGAATCCGGTAACACAAGCCCACAACCAAGAAGAGTCCGACCACGATCAAGTTGTGCAGGGCACTGACCCTGACCAAGCAATCACTGGGGATACACTGCCAGATTCCGAAACCTATTCGCTGCCGACCCCAATTGGTCGATTTATTCCCGGTTCTGCGTATCACCCACTGAACCGACACTGTACAGATACGGCCGTGGAGAACGATGGCACGATCATAGGCCGCATGGCCTCTCGTTAATTTCGAGAGGAGCTTGATGCCGCTCGACAGCACTGCAAACGTCGCAGCATACGGACGCACAACGAACTCAAAGTGAAATGGCTGGAAAACACGCGATGGGCGAACGTGTATGATGTACCTATCGACACCAATCTTGCCCTCGCACTTCCACTCAACGCTGATGTCTGGTACATGCAATGGAACACCTTTCGCAAACGCGCCGATGCTGGTGAGATATTCTCCAGGCCAGTAGTCATCAAGCAAAAGTTCCAAGACAGCGGCATGTATGAGTTGCAAGACTATTTGGCGCTGCTGAAAGAGAGATATCCGCATCAGGCTCTCGATGTGCAAGATAGTGGCAGCGGCAGATGTCTGAATGTGAAGATTCAGGACTTTTGGGCGGCTACGTCTGGAAACGAAAGTAGCCCTGGAAAGCTAGCGAGAATGTCCAACGCCATCAATCTACGAAAGATTGCGAACGCGGACGCGCCACTACTGACTCGCTTGAAGCGGTTTCGTCTTTTGGAGACTCTCTTCGATCGAGCGTCAAATCTCACGCCCGGAAAGCGCTCTTACCGTGACGCGGACGACATCTCCGATTGCCTAGGCTTCGATCTCCTTGGGTTCAGAGGAGCCTTCACTCGCCCTCACGTAGATGCACTCATGGGCACTTGGATACGATGTCTCTTTGGAACGAAGGCTTGGATATTTGCGCCAAACATGAGTGAAGGAGACTGGCATGACTTCACTCGAGATGGTCCGAGCTGGTCACCCGCTGAGAAAGGACGAGTCGTTGTCATGGAAAGAGACGATGTCTTGCTCACGCCGCCTGGTACGCTCATGCTCCACACTGTTTTCACTCTCGAGCCAAGCCTGATGGAAGGGGGCATGCTGTGGGATGAATGTAATATTCCGTCCCTACTTGATGAGCTGCTGTGGGTAGCGCAAAACCAGATCTGCACAAACGAGGCGATCGCCTATCAGCTCCCCAGCATTGTGGACGCCTTGGAGGGATGGCTACAAGAGAACGTATCACTGTCATCTGCTGTTGAGAGCATCCCAGATTATGTAGCTTGCGTGCAACGTGGGATAAGAAGCTTGCGGGACCTTGGCTGCAAGTGTGCAAATGGGTGCGTTAGCAGTCGTTGTCAGTGTATAGTACAGAGTCGACGGTGCACAGCTTGGTGTCTCAAACACCCCGCCTTGCCTGGAAGCATTAACGGCCGAGATCATGACTGCATGATAGAGTGAAAGATGAGAGTAACGCAACTTATTGTCTTGTTGGACGAAGCGCGAGGTTCCTCTGCGTAAGAATCTTATTAGCATTTGTAACACTAGCCCTAGCCTTGATCATGTCAGGGTTTTTATGGCCTAGTAGCTTTTCCTTCGCTTCTAATACATGTACCTCAACCTCAGCCCCTCTGCCGCACTCAACTTTCCTTCCGCCCGACGGATATTCCCTACCCTCGTCCACAACAACCGCGAACTCTCAACCCCTAAGCCCACCTCTTTGTTAAGTAGTCACTAAATTGGTGGCAAATGTGCGATAATATGTCGCCGGGGATGTACTACCTCCTTCTTCGGCCATCAGCACACATGCCGACCACATCAAGCCGCACTTCGTGAGGGTTGCGGAGATGGGCAACGTAACAGCGGGACAACGAGGATAACATACACCACCCTCATACCACACTCGTAGCTAGCTCACAAGCTCTTTGTAGAAGGCACCGTTCCTACCATTACCCAATTCTTTGCGGACACGGTCAGATGGTTCAAGGCCTTTGACAAATATTTTCGGAAGTGCCCTCGATGGCTGATCTCATCAACCAAGATATCTAATTTTGACCCGGTGGCACCATTAGAACTTCTTCAATGGCTTCCGCGACCGCTTTGCAGATATGCGTTCCGGGCTGAGCCAGCCACTCTGCGAAAAAGTCGGCTTCGTATATCCGCGTTATTTCGTTGACGAAGTAACGGCAGCAACCACTGGCGGGGGAAATGCCGATATCTAGTCGGACGCCAATCTCCAAAGACTCATAATTGCTTGACCAGTCAGGTCTATTTCTCAGAGCATCGAATATGTACAAAGCAAAACCTTCGAGCTCCTTGAGGTCGGCGCTGTTGTGTTCTTGGGATTTAACCCACCAAGCGAGATTAGGGTGTAGTACGGTCACCACCAATTCTTTGTCAGGGAGTTCGAGCATGTGTATAATTTCCATGACTATTCCTCTCCGTTTGCGCAATACGGAGATATCTTCCCTCGTTATCACGAAGACTCGAAATTCCCCTCGAGATACCAAGTCTTCCACGAAGTCTTGATGAAACCATCGTCCAATGCTCTGACGTGTTCGTCGCTTACTCACCCTACGCTGACTAGAGAGACACTGTAAGTGCTTCGAGACATCAGACGCCGTTGGATTCAGTATGACGTGGTCACTACCACAACTATGTGTCCGTTTAAGTACGCCGCTGACACCAAGCCGGCATTCGGACGTATTATCGCAAGTGACTGGTCTGAATGACCATCCATTGGGGGCGCAGTCGGCGATCCGGTCTAATGCTCGGATATCGCCAAGTTTTTCTTGTGCGTGATCTAGTTCGTGTGTGGAAGGAAAAATGCGCACGTCTCGTGACTTCAAGCCTCCGAAACGTTTGAATATGTCCCGCATAGTGCAATCTTCCGGGTCATGTCGATGCCATGCCAAAAAAAGAAGGGTTCCTGGCTTGAGTCGCGACTGGTCGTCTTGGATCTGCCGATGCAACCATTTGCTCGTTTGGAACGCGACATCGCCCTTTGTACTGTCGGCCAGAAACGAGGCTGTAACAATAGATTGATGAGCAGTGACAAGCTCACGATTTGAGCTTAGAAAGGTTGGTCCTACGATAGACTGTAGCTGGGCTGCTCTCTCAGGCAAGAAACAACTCGGGACAAAAGCGCTATTGGCTGCTGATGTGAGCCTGTGCTGGAGCATCTGTGTCGGTATCGGCTTCGCCGAATCTCCTCCACAGCCGATCCAGAAGACAGAGCTGTAACGGAACGCGAGACCAAACGGGATCGCGTTAAAATCGAGATCGGTCGATCCGCTGCGGCTCTTACGCGTTGGTATGGAAGTGGACATGACGGAGGAGTGAGAGCCTAGCTCAAGCGCACGAGACGCGTTCAGAAGTCTTTGGATGGTTGGCGAATCTTCCACGTAGATCGCAGTAGTATTGTGTGCTTCAGAGTTGCAGTGACCGCATCGTCTCCTGATGAATCTCAGGTGATCCCTGTCGACTCCTGTGTATCTTGAAGCAATCTTCGAATCGGTATCGTCGGGTTTGTGACGACTGGCGCACAGATTGTGTGATAGAAGGTGTTCCAGAACCTCCAGTCTTAGTTAGTCGCCCAGGATGTTGTAAATGCAGCAGTGTACCGAAATGGTAACAGTCGTGGTGACTTACTGTGATGGCAAATGTAAGTCTGTAGGGTACACACACTGTTGTGCGGCCATCGGGATACAGCCGACTTGCAGGCGATCTTCGATAGACAACCTTTGTTGTCTCGTCCTGCTTGAACCACGGTTTGGCCAAACGCTTCCAGCCGCTGTCGCCACACAGTAGGTTCAGCACTTGCCGCTCTTTATGTTCTCCATAAGATTCTCTGGATTCACGGAAGCGGCTAAAGAAAGCTGACGACATGCAAGGGTCCAGAGACTGGAGGTGTGGAGGCGCGCGTGTTGCTGTGGCTGTTTTTGCCATAGATTGAGCTGCTTGAATCGTTGGAAAAAGAATCGCTGACTGCTGGGTGTTTTTTGCTCTCCAATATGGCTGATTGCTTCAGCTGCCTGGTGGAAGAGGACGAACAAAGTGAGTGATTTCAGTGTGATGCGTCGCGCAAGTTATAGCTTACCAGGCACACTGTGAGACAGCCGGTATGCACAGTGCAGCCAGTCTGCAAGATACGCCCACGTCGCCCTAAACGCTCTGGTTCCCCCAGCAACCTGAAGATTCTCCGCACGTCGCGTTGTCCATGTGCTCATACTGTCCGCACGCGCGGGGCGCCAACATCGAACATTGCACCACACCCGCCCATTCAGTGCTGGCCTCAGACACAACCTAATGGCGCGCACGAAATGGATTTCGAAGCCAAGGCCCCTGCAGTCCGCGAAACGCGACGCGCCGCAAGAGACAGACAAACGAGCAGCATGGACTGCAGCAATCGAACTCGGCGCATCCAACGGCCAAGCGATGGTGAAAAAGCCGGGTGGTCAATGGGAGCTTGCCAGGTGGGCGCAAGGCGTTAGCGCAAGTAGTGTAGGGGGGGCTGAGGCTATACCTGCTTTTACAGCGATACGTAAACAGGGACAACCTCGTGAAGTACTCCACGGCCATGCAGCGGTGCGCGCCCGGAAGCGAAACCCTGGCGACTGGGAGATGTTTGCTTATCCAAAGTTGGTCTTCATAGAGGAGGAGACTACACCCGAAATCCAGCGAACATCGGAGCTGCAAAAGGAGAAGGCACAGGCTTTCGGAATGACATCGAGAGAGGTAGCCGTCGCATTTTTCAGGCATATGATAAGCGAAGTCATTGGACAAAGAGACGAAACGTTCAAGATATACATGAACATCAGCGATCGCTGGCCCAACAGCAATGTACAGGAGCTCATGCTCAGTCTCCAAGGCCTGATGACAGACGCTCAATTCGAACCTGTGGACGAGTGTTTGAGCAGCATTATCGGCCGCATTTTCAGCAGTACTGGCAGTGTATCGGCAGGTGGGGTCTACGTTGTGGTGGATTGTGGTCATTCCGGAATGGTATGTTCCCGAGGCTGGAAGCACTCTTTTGCTAAGCTAATTCCTCAACAGAATGTGGGCCTTGCCGAAGTCGCAGATGGACCTATATATAAGGTCTACCGATACAGAGAGTATCCTGCTGGCGCAGGGGAGGTCAACATGGCCGTAGAAGATGCGGTCCGATCCATCAACAGGGCTAACGGTGCCAAATCCGCCGACATGAACGTCTGGGAGGTGTCCGAATGCATCGACGAGTATTTCAAACCTGAGCCAGAAGCCGAGATCTCTCCACGGTGTGGGCTTTCAGATGATGAATAGGACATGGTCATGGGACGCGCGAATCTGGCAAACCGCAGCCTAGACCGGCGCCGCCCTAATCTTGCGCACCCGACACTTCTGGAAGTCCTCGATTTGGCCAATCATTAGGGAAACGACGTGGGGCTTCACGTGTTCATGACTGGCCGTGGGGCACGGAGCCCTACATTGCAAAAAGTGTTCCAAAACCTCGTCAGTCAGGACTTTACGATGGCAATGTTGCACGACGACAAGGAAAACCACATGTATGTGTCACCCAAAATGGGGGGGGAAGCAATCATACATTTCAATTCGCTGACAAGTTATACAGCACTGCTGTTCTCGCAGGCCTGATGCGCATCGCAGATGGTCCCGGCATCCTCTCGACTAAAGTGGTGCTAGTGTCGCTCTAGCTGAGGAGCGATCCAGATGGAACGACGGGTGAGGACGATGGCAATACCATTGTCCGGACTTGTACGCAAGGGCGAGATACGAACGACGCAGCAAGTGTACGGGATAAGGATTCAGCGTCACATCCCGTTCATTACGAGCTCTGTGCTGCTGATGACAAGCCTCCCTCGCTTGATCTGTCAGTCTTCGGAACGTTGGCTGGGGTCTCTGACGAAGATATCATCGAAGGATGGAACGTCGAGAACTTTGCCTATACAGATATTGTTAAAGTCACAGAATTCTGGAGGTTCGAACAAGAACTGCCGGATTCGACTGTCACACCCAACAGAAGAGTATGTCACGTGTATTTATACGTGAAAGAATAGAAAAGTATCCTAATAGCTACTTTTATTCATGTAATATTACATAAAGAGCTATGATTAGAATTCAGAATAGAAATCAAGGTGTAAGTTAAGTACTTAGCTTATGTTCTATCATAGCTATATGTCATTGTAGTTAAGACGTGATAGTGTCTAATGGTCTACTTAAGGCATACTAGTTATAACAGCAGGTACCGTGTCCGTGCGCGTAATGCGCGGGGAATGCCAAAATAGTTCGACTGAATTAAAGGCCGTAGAGCCACCTCTAATGTATATCATCATGATATTTTGCTATAGAGTATTTCTTCACTACATTTGGGTGACTTGCACTACTTGTATTTATTTGGAACCTTGATGTTGCGGCCGCGGCGTGTTGTGACAGGTTGAGCTGCCGATGCAACGCCCGGGTCCTCCATTCCACTTACTACCTTGAGTGCTTGCTTCTTTTGCTCGTTCGCTCCTACAGGTAACCTCGTAGCTTTCTTTTTACCCTTGTCAGCAAGTTTGATGCGTTGTTGGAGTGCTTTTTCTGCCTTTTGAGCACTCTGCTTCTGGGCTCTGCTAGCGGCTTGCTCAGCCTTCTCTTGCTCCCTCGCTACTTTGGCCTTAGCTCTCGCCACACGCTTCTCCTGAAGTACACCAGCTTTGTACAACTTGTTAGCCTTCTTAAACTCACCTCTCTCAGCTTTCTGGGATTGTAGCTCTCTCTCTTCACGTTATTTCACAGTTTGTCGAACACGAGCCTCCCTGACCTTCCTCGGTGACCAGAAAACAGACCCGCCGTGATACTCCTTGCGCTGTTGCAGATCAAGAGGTCTGCTACGCTTCTGACCCTTCTTCTTGCTAGCTAGAGCCTCCCTAAGACCCCGATTTTCGTGTTTGAGAAGCTCATTTTGGACTGAGATCGAGTGGAACGACCGACTCAGCTTCTTTGCCTCTTGGTCGTTGATATCTTTAGCTGCTACCTTCACTAGCCGCTCAAACCTCCTCCAATCAGAGCCGCTGAGTACAGAAGCTGAACTCTCTCGTGATCCCTGCTCATCTGGGTCGGTATCGATGAACCTCTTGAGTTTAAAGTCTGGCTCAAGGGGTGATATACCGGTGGCTTTGAAGGAGTCGATTATCGTGTTTTCTTTGAACGAGCTCACCCAGGCCTTCCAGAACAAGGGGAAGAAGTCACCCTTCCTGATTGGGGAAGTCCCTGGCTCCTCTCGAGGAAAGCTGACAGCTCGTTGGAGTAGGCCTGGGAAAGCGGCTTGAACATACACACATCGAGCGGCTGAAGCGTATGCGCGGAATGCGTAGGGAAGATGGCCAGGAGGATATTGTTCTGGTCACAGTACTCTATGAAATCCATGGTAACGTGAGATCCGTGGCCGTCAAGGATCAGTAATCGGTACGATTATCGAGCTTTCTCCTTAGTATAGCGGTCAAACACCTGCTCAAGCCAAGCAAGGCCCATATCGTTGTTTGTCCAGCCTGAGGGTGGTGATGTGACGTGTACTGACTGTTCAACTGCCTTGATATCTTCAATCCAGCTCGATCGTATGGCACTGGCGTCTGACTGATAAATGAGGCTTGGCAGCAAGTGTGATCCTTCGGCGCACACACACGCCAGGAGGGTAATCCATTCGCGGGAGCCATCTTGAATGGCGGTCCTAACTTCCTTCATTTTCCACATCCTTCTGCTGAAGACTCGTTTCGAGCGACCGGTGATCCCAATCAAGAACCCCTTCTCATCCATGTTGTACGTATGACGAGGCTCAACACTGTAATGTGTGATTTTGTCCCGCAGAAGGTCAAAGTACAGGCTGTATTTAGCCATTGAGTCAGCTTGGTGGCAGTTGTTGTCCATACCAGCCGTCCACTTCGAGATGAGATGGATACTGTGCCGGCTGATGAAGCGGGTGACCCAGCTCTCGCTAACAGGGCTCGCAGCCACATCTGAAGCGAAATTCTGTATCAGAGCCCTTGTAGGTGGCAAACCTTGCTTTGTAAGTCCAGCAATATATCGCACGAGCTCTTGCTCTTGTTGGTCATCGAGTTTACGTTGGTTGATTGACTTGCTTGCATACGACTGCATAGCAGCCTGGTGTTTGCGCGTTAACGTAGAGCGCCAAACACCGTGCTTTTGGGCTGTTTTGGTGTAGCGAACAAGTTCTCCGGGTGCCAGCAATTCTAATTCCGCTAGTGCGTCCTCGATTGGACTCATGTTGGTGGAGAAAGATGGTGATGATGAATTTATTCCGCCCGGCGCTAAGCACCTAAAGGGCACTGCACTATGTACGTCACAAAGTATACATGCAATCCGGCGGGGTTAACATAACAAAACTCCTTGCCCACTGTTTCTCGTCACTGAGAGCTCTCCAAGTAGTGGGTGCTGCTTCTAGTCTCCATGTGCTCGTGCTTGGCGGTCGGCGGGCGCTCTTGAAGCTGTGTTTCCAAGTGTTCATCGTCCTATCTCCAGCGGATGAAGCGGGGACCTGCCGTGTGTACGAGGGTGTGGGGCGTTGCGGCGTTGCGGCGTTGCGGCGTTGAGGGTTAGTAGGGTACGGCTTTCTTGTCGACGTCCACGGTCTGAGTTATCGTGTCACTCGGACTCGATTGTTTCGCCGGACTCGCAAAGGTTCGATTCCACTACCTAGATGTTGTGCAGATACCCATTCAGTGGTGTCATGCCCGTGCGGAGCTGCGCGAGAATGCTCGCCTGTCTCTTGCTGAGGTCGTCGTACATACGCCGGGTGTGGTTTCCAGGCCAAGCAGCGTCGATTCTGCGTACGGATGCCCCGACAGTCGTCGGCACCTGCTCAGTCGCTCGCCTCAGGCGTTCTTGTGTCCTTTGAACCATACTCCTGGTCAACCTGGGCCGGTCTCTGATCACTCGTCCCTCATCCGTAGATCGCTGCGCCAATCGCTTTGCCTTTTGTCCCAACTCGAAGATCGGGCTCACCGGGGCCCACGTGAAGACTACGCGGTTGTGGGACTCTTTCAGACGTCTCACA
>Ga0265797_10006537_pt1 | contig 16374 bp, 20 predicted proteins | sample P2T30metagenome_FD_192433 | JGI IMG/M metagenome (GOLD analysis project Ga0265797, IMG submission 192433) | Plant litter microbial communities from East Loma Ridge, Irvine, California - P2 T30 | ecosystem: Environmental > Terrestrial > Plant litter > Unclassified | place: USA: California... | reverse complement strand
CTACTACAGTGCGATGCTACAGAGACTTCAGCCTGCTCAGAATGTTCGAGTCGTAATCACAGGTGTCAATTCACAAAGGAAACCAACCGCCGGATGTCCTCGATCAAGTATGTGGCCATAACATGTGGTAGTATGCTAAACGAGTGCTTATTTTGCATAGGCAGGTTCAAGACCTCCAGAGTCAGATTGCCGAACTAACTCAGGTCAACTCCCAGCTACGAACCAAAGTCTCGGACAAGAACCCTTTGGAGACCGATCGGGCGGATATGAAGCGAAGATACTCGGAAGCACACATTGGCGCCACATCAGGACCGCGCCGATTGTCTGTACCAGTCTTGCACAACTTCGATCACGTTCGCAACAACGTCATATTACATGCCCAGGGTGTATTCAGTACTCCCCATGAAAACTATAGTCATTCTACTGAGTCGAGTTGGCGTACGCCAGAAGTACCCTTGCGGACGGATTTTGTATGCCTTTCCCAGGCATATCATGTTACAATACATGAATCCTATCCTGCAGTCCACTGGCCCACATTCCAGCTTGAGGTAGATGCTGTATATGCGTCAGGGAGTTTCGCGGGTAGGTCGCGTGCATGGATTGGTCTTTTCTTTGCAATCCTGGCTTGCGGCACCTTACGACCCAGGACTGATCGCCCACTATCTCCCACTGTAACATCGACAGGTCAGACAATGTTCGAAATCGCGAATTCCGCTCTCCAGCCCTGGTCTCAGCATCTTTCCATCACACATGCGCAAGCAGCACTGGTATTGAGCATATACGCGTCTGAGAGCAATATGCGCTCTGTTAGCTCTATGTGGCTTTCTTCTGCAGTAAGAATTGCCCAGGAGTTACAAATTTGCCCGGAAGTCGACTGCTGGTCTGCCATTATGGGAGAAACACGGCGAAGACTTTGGTGGGCCATCTATGTGCGCGACAGGTACACGCTGACCCCCTGATGTGGTGTCCAGATAGGGCTAACATTGACATAGAATCACATCTCTGGAGACCAGTAGACCAGTACTTATCCACGAGGACGACTGCGAAATCTCGCTCCCATCATCGTCGGCCGACCACTACATCACACCCAATGGCTCGTTCCGGGGAATCCCAGAACCGGTTCCCTGTACTGGCTTCTTGGCGACCATACACATTACCCGCTCATACGCACCATTGTTTCGGGAACTGAAATCGAGTGTCATTCAGCCAGCGATTTTGCAAAGCTTTGACGAGCAGCTGCGGTCGAAGCTACTAATACTACCAGAAGCCTACAAACCAGACTCGGAAGCTTACTTCGACTCGAAAGGATTGCCTACAGTCTTTGCTGTACTCTCCGCTCGATTTCATCTGTACAGACGCAACTTCAATCCCGTATCTGGTCCGATCGAACGAGCGAACGCGTTGAATCGCTGCGTCTCCATCGCCCAGGACACATCAAAGTACGTCTCAAGAGCGCTACACAAACCTGCAATGCAAGATGCTGGGAAGAACTGGACAGAAAGAGTGGCTTTGATTGCAAGCAACACGATTTGCTTGCACCTGTGGCGATGCATTCTGGTGTTGTGTCTCCGCAGCGAGTACGATGCTGCGCTCATGTGCTTGCATCTTTCAAAAGCCATTGGAAGCTTTCGCAAGATTAACGTTGGCTGCGGAAGACACATCGCGTTCGTTCTGGACCGGCTACTGGATCGAGTGCGCAGTGGCCGCGGAAGTATTCAGCAGCTAGAACGTGATGAGGAGATGATCGCATACGTCAGTGGTGATGCTCAAAGTAACCTAGAGCACTCATGGGTTTGGACAGGCACGGATTTGGCCTTACCAACTTCACAGGATGTTATTCCTAGTGCTCCACAACAGCCTGGAGGTGACGAGCCGATGAGAGACGCGCTACCCTACCGAGCATCATATGCCGGACCGACGAACGGTACAACGGATTGGGATGAGTGGGTGAAGATTGAGCATACAGTGGGCCAACTGATGAGCGAACACGTCCATCGAAACACTCAGCCATTGTCTTATTATCCACCACCGCACAACCCTGTGAAGCGTGTACAGCTGGCTACCGATGTCCTCTCGCCGCCGAAGACGGCACCGAACCCTAGTCCAACGCCATCGAGTACAAGTCGCATCAGCATTGCGAACATTATATAAGGCAGCAAGAAGAGCAGATCGCATGATATGCTGATATCAACTTGAATGCTGGTAATGCCCATTTTGGGGCATAATTTCCCCAAATCTCGTGCCGATGCACGTCTGGGGAAGATGGCAGGTAGAATCTTTGTTGCCTTTGCCGCATCGCATTTTTCAGGTGTACAAGTAGATTTGTATCTTCTGCAGGCACAGGGTGGTAGCCTTACAAAAGCACGTCCTCGGGTCGATCTCCCGTCTCAGCAGTTGGGATCAGCAACCTCTGGGCAGCAAGGACGGAGCATGTTGCGCGCAGGATCCATGCTATGTAATACGTGAAGGGTATATTTAGATGCCTGTTGAATGGCTTCCTGGTACCGAACCCATTATTTTTCAAGCACTTAGTCTAGCCAGTCATCCATCGTATATGTTAAGAGCAGCATGTAAAAAGTGCTAGGACATGCAGCGATGTGTTTTTTTATTGTCGCTGCACGTCGAAGAATCAGGATGTGCCTAGCTAGCACTTGGCACAAGTGAGGCAGTTTGACGTTGTAATTGGGTCTGTTGTATTTCAAGCTTGAAGTGATTTGGTTGTGTATCACTGCATGGCAATGTAGGCGCTCGAGAAACATATTGTACAGCATGCTCCTGACTCAGCACTAGCAAAAGTGGGCTGAATTGGAATCTCTGGGCGTCTACCGGCAATCCTACCTCTCAGCACTATTCAAAATCCACCCAATCAGTAACCCCCACGAAGCTCCGGCAGTTGTGGCTCTGTAGTAATGGCTACTGTTGTGTATCGATAGTGGGCGGACTCGTGTAGGCGCTGTACCGTGCGATCGTGTTTAGCAACCAAGCATTTGGCACGCTGTCGTAGCTGATACGCAATCTCTCAATGCATGCCCTTCAAGCCCCGATGGCCGTCACATTATCTGCTTGATCCCGAAAGTTTACCAATTCACGTTGGATTGTTCCTGGGCCACACCCGCTGTTTCCGCCAAACCCCGCACTTAGTCAGCCTGAAAAGGCTAGCTGATTACTGCGAATGGAGTGGCAGGTGAAAGGCGGTGTAGACTCAAAGGTCGCTAGGCGAACAAGCTTCAAGGGAGAATGCTTAGCCATGCGTGGTGCCCCGCCATGACACGTCTCCAACCAGCGTCGTAGGCCTACCAGTCTGCTCACTTACAGTGTTACGCGTTCCCGGGGCCAGGTAAACGCTCAATGCGGGTCCAGTCTGTAAGAGATTGGCCCAGGCTGCCTGGCTGTTTGTTGGACGCGCCCGTGAAGCGGTGGCTTGCATGAGATGGCCAGATTAGGATGCAAGCCCAGCATGGTGGGGTAGCAATGAGCGATATAACTGTACATGACAGCTCCTCGGCTCGATTCTTTCTTGTTTCTCTAACCTTGTCTTGTTCACGCCAGGAAGCATTCACTGGCATTTCTTGTGCATCTTTCACACGCCAGACTCGAACAACAGCGCCAAAATGGTACACATCAACCGCGTAGCCACTTCCAAGGAGATTACAGACGAGAAGTCTCAATTTGAGGACATCTCGGCCTCTACTACCATCAACCTCTCGCCAGACGACGAGGCCGATGACTATACGGCGACTGTCTATGGAAGCAAGTATGCCGCTGAAGACCTGCCGAGGCATGAGATGCCGGTAAGCTGATACCGGTACCTTTGGTAGTGCTGAAAGCTGACTGGGTCTAGGAACGAGAGATGCCGCCTTCAATGTATGTATAGCTTTTTCTCCGAAACAAGACACGAGCTTGAATACGGGTTTTCACTTCCTACCGAACAAGGCGTCAGTGACCAGATTGGTGAGCTGTATATACTAAGTGAGCACAGTGCCTACCGCATGATCAAGGACGACCTCACCCTCGACGGTACTCCAACCCTGAACTTGGCCTCTTTCGTCACGACATACATGGTATGCTGCTACAATCAACTTCCCCACGGGATAAGAACTGACGAACCAAACTAGGAAGATGAAGCCGAGAAGCTCATGGTGTATATGCAATCAACCTGAGCTTTGTTACAATGTCACTGACGCAACTTTATAGTGATGCTTTTTCCAAGAACTTCATCGACTATGAAGAGTACCCCGTTAGCGCCGACATTCAAAACCGTACGTACATACTGTAACAAGGAGGAATAGGAGTCGGTCGCTGACTTGTAGACAGGATGTGTCTCCATGATTGCAAAGCTCTTCAATGCCCCGGCCGATGCGGACGCGAATACAATCGGTACTTCGACGATCGGATCATCCGAAGCCATCATGGTCAGAACACACACACACTATAAATTCAACTGGAGGATTTTGGACTGATTGTATATAGTTGGGAGTCCTAGCCATGAAGAAACTGTGGCAGAACAAGCGCAAGGCGGAGGGTAAGCCCTTTGACAAACCCAACATGATCATGAACTCGGCCGTGCAGGTCTGCTGGGAGGTAAGTGTTTGATATATCTATTTCAGTACAATTTTCGAGTATTAGATACTGATACCCTGCAGAAAGCATGCCGCTACTTTGATATTGAAGAAAAGTATGTGTACTGCACAACTGATCGCTATGTAATCGACCCCAAAGAGTGTGTTGACCTTTGCGACGAGAACACAATTGGAATTTGTAAGCTCTAAGAAAACTACAGTTATGAGGCGAGTGCTGACGTGGAAACTTCTAGGCGCAATTCTGGGAACAACCTACACTGGCGAGTATGAAGACATCAAGGCCATCAACGACCTCCTCGTTGAGCGTGACATAGATGTCAACATTCACGTTGACGCCGCCTCTGGTGGCTTTGTCGCACCGTTCGTGAACCCCGGCCTGCTTTGGGATTTCCGTCTGCCCAAGGTCACCACCATCAACGTCAGTGGCCATAAATATGGGCTCGTGTACCCGGGTGTTGGCTGGGTCGTCTGGCGTGACCCCGCACACCTGCCGCAGGAACTTGTTTTCACTATCAACTACCTCGGTGCCGACCAGGCTTCCTTCACGCTGAACTTCTCTCGCGGAGCATCCCAAATCATCGGACAGTACTACCAACTCATTCGCCTCGGAAAGCGCGGATACCGGAGGATAATGCTCAACCTCACACGCATTTCGGACTACCTTGCTGCGAACCTGGAATCATTGGGCTTTGTAATCATGAGCCAGAGGGGCGGCCAAGGTCTTCCTCTTGTTGCTTGCCGTATCGACGAGGACCTGGGCAAGATGTACGACGAATTCGCCATGTAAGTGATCCTATGCTTTCCCATAATGCCGCCGTACTGATGAGAGTAGCGCACACCAACTTCGAGAGCGCGGATGGGTTGTACCTGCTTATACCATGGCCCCACACTCGGAAAAGATGAAGATGCTACGTGTTGTGGTGCGCGAGGATTTCACAAAGTCTCGCTGCGACGCCCTAATTGCAGACTTCAAACTCGCACTACAAACGTTAGACGCCCTTGATGCTAAGAAGATTGAGGACCAGAAGCAGTATGTATTATGCAAGTCTTCACAAGAGGCAATACTGACACTCTTCTTAGACACGCATTTGCCATGCGCCGCCGCTCAACACTTGTTAGCCCCATCTTCAAGAAGAACGCGACTGACCATTTCGATGAAGAGCACAGTCTACAGGCAAAGACAGGAAAGACACATGCTGTCTGCTGAGTTAGACCTTGATCATTTGGCTGTCTACTAGGACATAAGAAAAGAAAAACAATGTAAATTCTGAGTACATAGATGTTTATGAAATGAACATCTCCCTACATACCGTCCCATTGCATGATTGGCCTCTGAAACTCTAGAATCAGCTTACACGCAAGACTAACTTGTGTGACAGAACTATTCAACGCTACAAGGTGTCAAAATTCTCCTTGGCCAAGCACGAATTGCAGAACTAGCTGCTGCCACAACAGTAGCATTTCGATAGCATCAAAAAGTGAACACCGCCGGGCCGAACATGTGCAGCTCGCATTTGAAGCCACACCTTCCACACGTTCGCAGCATACATGCCGACCGGGCCGCAGGAAATACCCGCGCTCTACTGCGTCAATATAAGCTTGCGGAAAGTCTGACAAATCGGATGCTCTCGCAGAAGCTTGATACACAATCATCGCCCCCCTCCCCGAGTGCCACGTCGTCGCTCCCTAGCGTATGCCCCCCAGGCCCCACGATTCGTCACTGCGTTCCACCGTACCCCATACTCAAACTGCGCATCCGATACGCGCCATAGCAGCGATTATCCAGCGTAGGCGAATGCAGCATCTACGACTTGATCGGGATGTCTAATAAGGTTTCTGTCGGATAGCGTTACGCACGGCGCTGCTGTTGGGAATGTGCCGCCGGAGATTGCGAGCATGGTGTTAAGGGTTAGGGGGCAAGGGATTGCATACATCTATCTTTTTGTGTGTGTGTGTGTGTGTGTGTGTATCACGGAAGCACGGTAGTTGCTGCACTCAACCGACATGCACTCCTCCTGCTTATGAGAAAAATAAAATCGCACAACCATTCCCAAGCGGGAGCAAAGTATTGACCGGGGGAATTTCTGTGCACAGGTCTGCAACCCATCATCGCACACTTTATCTCATATAATGCACCGCCGAACTCCATCAAAAAAAATACAAAACGTATGGGACATCTGTGACTGCTGTCATTTGTTCCACTTTTGTCATTTGCTCCCTGGTGACATGGATGCGCTTATATGCATCATTCCAGTAACTTTCCACCCTTGGCTCGATCTACCATCTACATTGATGCTATTTGAAAGTTCATCGATGCCTTCAACGTCTTCCTGCGCCGTTACGGCGATATGCTCAATAGAGACGTCGCCACACTCTTATTTCCTTGGGCCAGAGTCAAATCCAAAAGAGTCACCGGACATCTTACGGGAAACCTCTCCCCCACTGTGCGAGTCCCACACAGCGATTGCTGTGTTGATAATCATCCTGGAGATAGCGATAGGGTTGAATTCGTTATTCAATAATTCTGGCGACGTGGCGACTGCACTTGGCCAGCAGTGGTTGAAGAGAGGGTGTCCTGGCACCTCGGAAAGAGTACCTTCAATCGTAGCTCCCTGGTTTCTGGAGCTGTTTTCAGAATGAGTTTAGTGTAACATAGATATAGCGGCTTGACCATGGTGTTCAGTTGGCAACATGATTTTGTCAACGATGGCGTTGTTGATAGGCTCATCTATGGGGTTGAGCGACACCCCTAATATGAACCTGCTTGATAAGGGAAGTCTGAGTCTCCTGCGAAAGTAATGGATGGATACTGTATCCACGTGCACGCAAGGTTATCGCAACATGGATCCCAAACCATACCTTCGTCATTTGCGTCAATGAGGGAGTTGTTCCGATGTGTACTGGCGCCCTGCAAGTGATCCGGGCGTGATCTGAGCGAGCGCTGATAGCGCATGCATGTGTCGCTATGGGGAGAGGAGAAACGTGCTCATCTGGAACTTGCTCACAATAGATCTTGCCGCTCCCTCGACTTGGCAAAGGATTCACCGCATATGCCTTTGAGGGAAGAGGGGCCTGCTTGATGGGCTAGCATTGCGAATTTTTCCACTAGGTAAGCCTATCTTGAAGAACACGGTGTATTCATCGATGCTTAAATCCACGAATGATGCGACAAACTCACAATGCATAAGTTTTTGGAGACATTGTATTTGTCAGAAAAAGATCATGTTGATGTGCGCCATGAGTAAGCTCTAGAGCAGGACCAACACAGGCTTGATGTGCGCATACAAGGACGATGCTCGAAATGAAGCGAGAAAACTTACCAGTGAAGGAGCGTGTTGAAAACAAGGTTACCAGCTAGTTCTCTTGAAAATAACTGTATGGAGGGTAGGAATTACTTATCTAGGAAGACGTGTAATAGTTCTAGTAGGTAGCCTTGATCGATGATACCCTGAGCCTCAATTGAGAGCTTCTTAGTGATTGTGACCAGTTCTGATTCCAAGCCTGGCTGAGCGGAGGGAAAGGTAGCACGTAGTAAATCTCCCAAGTGAAAAGAATAGCTCAATATCTTGCTGAACTGATCTATGTCAATGCAGTGTAGAACATATGCTCTGGTGTGAGTGAGACATACGAGATGGTCCCGATTGCTGATATCGATGACAATTGCAAAACAAACCTAGGTAAGCACTGGTAATAACAATGGCACAAAGCATATGCGGTTATGCTTAGTGAATCTGGGATGCATGTGAAAATAGCAGCATATCCAGACGAGTGGGTAGGTGTCGTCAGCCGATGCTACCCTCGTCAGCAGTATTACCCGTGCCGTTGGAGAGGGGTCAGGAGCAAATTGGCAAGGTAGAAGGTGGGACCGTACTTGTGACAAAATGGGGCAACGAGCCGGCCTAGGGAGATACGCACGTCCCCATGTCCCTGACTCAGCCTGTGGCTGGCAGCCACGCGATGAGCACGTTTCATGGCACATGCTACCTTACTAGTAAAGATAGTTTGGGCTGATGGAACTCACTCAGTTCTGACCCTCCCTACCTATGAAGGCGCATATGTGCGATGAACTCTTGCCAGCATGGGACTAAGGGCCGCGCCCGCCTGGGCGTAAACCAGACCTATCGGGAACTCACTCCCAACGAAAGGAGCGTCGATGCCAACTAAGGCGTAAAATGTCACCGCCTCCAATAATTGCTCTCGCCAACAGCAGCCGAGCATCTCGTGTCATGACCCAGGTCTGTTTTCTCACCGAGTATGCGGTTCCATGAAGACCTTTGACTAAGTGCATCTGACAAACGACTAAGCTAGCTGGTGGCCTCTTCGTATGCCGGTTCTTGGTATAATTCGATTAATACACCATTTGCTACTGGTTTATTATAGCTGTCCCTTTGTAATAGCTAAACTCACAGTGCCCAAACTCGAAGTCAGCGGACGCGAGTCGATCACTGTCTCCCAACAAGAGAGCTCCGATCTCTCAAATACTCATGTTCAAATCCTCACAATGGACGACAGTTCTTCTGAATTCACACGGTCGAGCATGGATCGTCAAAGCCTGCGCCCTGATAGCCCGCTCCAACTCGACATTTCCTCACAGATTCTCAGCATCATCTTTCAGTACGCTCTTAACAAGTTTGATGATTCAGAACATCGTATGGCAGCGGGAACAGCAAAGTTCCTGTCTACGATCGATCAGTTCGTCATGACCGGACAGCGAGTCGAGACCTGTTTGCCAGCATTTCCATTCAAGTCAGCCAACAAGGTGTACAAAGTGCTTGGCTCTCTCCCAGACAAGGCTGAGGAACTAGCCCTCCAGCGGCTGAATTCCATGTGCACGAGAATAAAGCAAATATATAAGCCGGGAGCAAGGGTCACCATCATCTCTGACGGTATCACATACAACGGTACGTTGGCCATCTATACATTTTTACATGATATGGAATTAACATGGTTACTCAGACTTATTATCGATATCGGATCGTGAAACCTGGATCTATGGCGAGGCTTTACGCAAAATGGCTGCAGAGAAAAAGTTCAACTATCTCTGTTTTGCTCGTATACAGGATCTCCTCGAGTTGCCACTACCTGATAAGTTACGGGAGATTACCTATGTTGCCAACTGCACGAATTTCAGGCGCTTGCTTCTCAACAAATACGGAAAACTCGACATGAACATCGATCAGGAGATCAAAAACAACTCGGATACAAGACTGACTTATCTCGGGTACCGGAAGTTCCTTGAATCGGACTTGAAACATATTTTTGCACTCGGCGAGAATCGCGGCAGCAACCAGTACAAAAGAGACGTCAAGTACCTTGCTAAACAAATGCTGATCAGAGGATATGTAAGTGAAACAAATGCTTATTCGCCCTTATATGACTGATTTATGAGACAGGCATTTGCTGGCGCAGTAAAAAAAGCATTTCCAAACTACCTGAGACTGTCCATACATGAGTCGATCGGAGAACACAAGGTTTCGTTTAGTCTTCTGGACACTAAAACAGGTTACACAACACCATGGCATTGTAGCGTAGCCCAGCTTGCCAACTGTCAATGGGTGAGCGCACCTATGGGCGATTTTCAGAAAGATCCTCGTTTGGAAATGGTGTACGAAGATGGGCGGCCAAGCTACTTCAAGGAAAAGCTTGACACCACAGGGAAGCCGCATATCGACAGGGCAACCGCTGATTATCTGCACACCCCAAAGCGATTCAATGGCAAACTCAGCGGGTACTCGTCGCCAAGTACGGTATCATTGGCTAGCCGTCGCACAACCCCTGTCAAACCCTTCGAGCCTACTCCTCATCGCTCACCTGAATCGGGAAACGCCGGTGAAAGTATCGAAGTACTTGATTGCAATGTCGCAAAAGAGCCGGAATATGGTCACAGGCTTATCCCCCAGATCATGGATAGCCTGGCAGTTGCCGAGCCAAATCGAGTTGTCTTTTCGTTGGCGAAAGTATCTGACAACGGGCTTGACTTCCAGACGATAACGGCGCTACGATTCTCAAAAGCAGTAGACAAAACGGCTTGGTGGCTGTACAATCTGGTCGAAAAGTCAGAATTTGTACGGCCTTTAGGCTATATCGGCCCTCACGATCTGCGTCACGTCTTGATCACCTATGCCTGCGTGAAGGTGGGCTATGCGACACTTCACCTCTCGCCTAAAAACAGCATCGAAGGGTCTCTAGCTGTACTAGAAGCAACCAGGTGCAACGTATGGGCCAAGGCAAGCGAAGTGCCTGTGTCGCCTCTGGTGAATGAGATTTTGCAACAACGGGCAATGAAGTTACTGGAACTACCACTACTTGAGTATCTACTTGACGCAGAGACTACTGCCCCCTTCCCCTACAGCAAAGAATTCAAGGAGGCTACCAATGACCCATTCTGCTACCTACATACATCAGGTTCCACTGGAGTGCCTAAACCTATCCCTTGGTCACATGGACTCATAGGAACTATGGATGCTATTCGCCTCCTTCCTCGTGTAGATGGCGACGAAAACTTGTTGCCATGGACCTCTGACTGGAAAGAAGGTGATAGGATTTACTCATCGTTTCCTATGTGCCATGTAAGTATCTCCTCCCTTTGGTGAGTGTAGAGAATCTTTGGCTAAGCCTCTTGAAACAGGGTGCCGGTATCATTATGGATATTCTCATGCCAGCTTTGTTTGGCCTACATTGCGTTTTGGGACCACAAAACGTCATACCCAACATTTCACTCATCGAAAACCTTGCCGATTGTGCCAAGATCGACATTTGGAGCATGGTACCGTCGCTAGTTGACGAGCTTGGGGAAAGCCCAGATATTTTGAGCAAGTTTCAATCATCCAAGTTTATCTGTGCATCCGGAGGTGAGAAGATCTCATGAAAAGGCTTTGTGAATTATCCTGACCTTTTATAGGTCCCGTTAATCCAGCTAGTGCTGGCACAGTGAACGAAGTTGTCAGGGTCTTGAACTTGACAGGGACCACTGAGGGGTTGTTCATTGGAAATCTCGTGGTCAAAAGGGAAGACTGGTTCTGGTTCGCCTTCCACCCTTACTCTGGTTTCGAATTCAAGGAAGTGGAGCCAGGGATCTATGAACACTGGGTACATCGCAACGCCCATGCATCCCTCTTCCAGGGCATCTTTCATACATTCCCGGAACAGAGCTCGGTCAACTTCAAGGACTTGTACACGCGACATCCCACGAAACCAAATCTTTGGGCCTTCAAAGGACGCAATGATGACCTCATCGTTCTGTCTAACGGATACAAAATATTACCTCTGGAATTGGAGTCTCTTATCTCTACCCACCCGGCAATCAACGGATGTCTTGTCATAGGAAACAACAAGCTCCAGGCAGGACTCATTATTGAGTTGAAGGACCCCTCGAACCAATCCAGCGAAGTGGTGGAGAGTATCTGGACTTTAATTGAACGAGTCGCCTTGATGGCTCGACACACGGTGCACCTGTCGCGTGATTATGTCACGTTTGCAAACCCAGGTATGCCCTTCGTCCGCACGGACAAGGGAACCATCAAGCGACAAGCGACTCTGAAGCTCTACAATGACTACATTGAGCGATTCTACAACTGTCAAACCAACGAGACGAAGTTCACTGTAGACACTAGTTCAAACTCTTCCATTCAGAAGTCGGTGCGCGAGATACTTGCTTCGTCTTTACCTAGTATCCAGCAAGCTTCGCTCGAAGACGATCTATTCGTGCTTGGTCTTGACTCTCTTGGAGTTTTCGCAGCCGTAAATGCGATCCGTGCAGCTACCTCCGGTCTTGAGGTTCTATCTCCTCGTCATATCTACGCCAATCCTACTCTTGCCAAATTCACCGATGCCATTCAGCTATTGGTAATAAAGGCGAAAAGCTTAGCGGAACTGCCAGGTTACCCAGACGAGAAAGAATCTAGCCTGCAGCGGATGATTGCGCAAAGAAAAGCTCACCAATCTTTCCGTCTTAATCCATTCGACTATGTCAATCCAAACCACTACATGGGGCTAGTGTTCTATTTCCCTTTGCGCGAGGCAGTCACGTTTCATGAGATATTCAACAACATGCGAGAGGGACTGAATCGCACCATGGAACTCATTCCAGCCCTCGGAGGCAAGATAATCAAATGCTCGGAGGATGAGATTGGGTACAGAAAAGGCGATCTCTCTGCTGCGATCCCTCTCTTTGGTTCGCCAACGCGTGACCGACTAGTGTTCAAAGACCTCTCCCATGTCCTTCCCCCCTTCGAGACGTTACGACATAAAGGATTTGTGCCATCAGCATTTCGGGACGAACTTGTCTTGCGCCAAGATACCTTCCCCCAGTTGCCGGCAGACATCCTGGTGGCGCAAGCCAACTTTGTTCAGGGCGGTTGCATACTCGCTGTTGATCTCCACCACTGCTGCCTTGACGGTGTTGGCGCTATCATTGCCATCAAAGCATGGGGCGAGAACTGCAGATATCTACAGGGCCAGAATTCGGCGACTTGTGACTGGATTGATGCGGAAAGTTTCAACCACAGTCTACCGGAAGTTCTACACGAGTTGGAAGGATATGCGCGGCCCGTACAAGAAATTGACCCTAGTGTATGGGGTTTCTTGCCCTTTGTCCCTTCGGACCATGTTGTTTCAGAAAAGCTACCAGTGGATGAAGCAAAGCGGCAACAGAACCTTGACACTTCTCCGGTATTCCCTCTACATTCGACTTGGCCGCTACCGGCCGCCCAGAGAAAGATGGATACGACGCTGTTTCTGATTTCCCCCGAAAAGATTGAATTGCTTAAGCAGGACATTGCAACAGATCCGGAGGCTATGGGTGTGATTACATCTATCAGCGATATTATACAGGCTTTCTTCTGGCGGTCAGCTCTGAGGGCGCGCTACAGAGTGGCCAAGGAGCAACATGGTAAGACGTTCAGTCCTGAAGAGATGTCTATCCTCGAGCTGCCGACTGATGGACGCCCGTACTTCTCGTCGTTGTTGCCTTCAACGTATATGGGCAGCCTACTTACCCTGAACCGCACCAGCATGCCTGTGGAGGAGCTGTGTGCACCTGGCACGAGCATTGGACGTATTGCCCACTTGCTACGTCTGTCTGCAGCACGTATGACACCTTCCCTCATACATGATGCCTTCACACTTCTGCAGGTTCTGCCCGATCACAGCAGGTTCTCAACGGCCAACATGGGCCTCGAACACATGCACGCGATGATTTCCAACTTGATTCACTTCCAGACAAGCGAAATCAATTTCGGTGAGGTTTTCTTCGCCAACGGAGGCTCACCGGAGACGATGCGACCACAGCTAGAGCGAGGCAACGGGCGCTTTCGGTTCCTAGTTGTGTACCCGATGAAGCATGATGGAGGCGTTGAGTTGGCACTTGGTACGTTTCCTGAAGAACGGGAAATGCTCGCGCGTGATGAAGAGTTCATGAGATATGTGGAGTTGGTGGACGTGGCCGTCTGCTGAACATGATGCTGAATTCGGAGTCTTGAGTACAATCTTGTACCTGATACGGCCAATTGCTGTCCTCGTTTTTGAACTGGATGTGCTATATCGCTATCACATTTCGATATCAGATATAGTAGCTATATACTTTGTGATTTCCTACCACGGTCCTACAACAGCACTACATTCCTAAATTATATCCAGATCCAACAGTCTGCACAAAAGTCTTCACCTGTTCTTGCTCATGCGTTTTCACGTGCCCACAAAAAGTTTCAGGCGTCCCACGGGCGATGGAAGCGAAACATGGCTCATACGTGCTCAACAATAACCGCCCAGACGCAGAATATGGCGAATTACAGGAAGAAGACAACATTATTAGTAAGTTGTCATGAGCACATTGTTCGGACAATCCCCAATGTGTTCTAAGGTATTTGTGTGGGGTGGTGGCACCTGCATAACGTTGGATGTTAACCCTTGCTGCTGCTGCAGGCGCAGGCGCCACAACTATCGCAAACATGCTCTTCGTCTTACTTCTCCCATTACTCGACATTTAGCTCAGCACAGATACCAGATTTCTGGCCAGGTGGATGTTCCACCAAGTGCAGAGTCCCCACCTAGATACCCTGGCAGTAAGAGCGTCTCACAGTTTGTTTTCATTTGGGCCTGCAGCACTAACAGCCATGACTTCCTTCACATCCTGCAACTCCTTTGATTCTTTCCGCTCCAGAGTTTTCACTTTTTTCTCTTCAGAAGAGGTTCCTTTGCTATCACCAGTCGCCAGGATGGCTACCGACACATTTCAGGGCAAAGAAGATACCAATATCAATGTCATCCACTCTGTGCATTCAATGGGAACGCCCACCCATGATGAGTCTCCCGATGCCGACGCGCAGGCTGGAGTACAAGACATCGAGGCGACCACCATGGCATGGACAAGAAGCTCTCTCATAATAGCCTACGCAATTCTTTGGGTCATTTACTTCGTCGAGACGATGCTCAGTGGAGTCACTGGTTCCCTTTCGCCCTACGTTACCTCAGCCTTCGCCCTACATTCACTCACGCCCACTGTCGGTATTCTGAGTAGTGTTATAGGTGGAGTAACCAACCTCACCATCGCCAAGATCCTAGATGTCTTCGGCCGGCCTCAAGGCTTTATCTTCTGTGTCTGTCTTGGTACAATGGGGTTAATCATGATGGCTGCATGTAATGGTGTCGAGGCATACGCAGCTGCCATGATCTTCCACACCGTGGGAAACAATGGCGTTCAGTACGTCATTTCGGTTTTCATAGCGGATACGACCAAGCTGAGCAATCGGGGCCTGATGCAGGCACTTATCAACTCTGCAAGCCTCATTACCTGCTGGCTTGCCGGACCTGTGTCTCAAGGATTTTTAGACGGTCCAGGCTGGCGCTGGTGCTTCGGCATGTTCAGCATCCTTGTTCCTGTCGTCACCCTACCCCTATTTGGACTCTTGATGAATAACTACATGAAAGCCAAACACTTGGGCCTGGTTCCGAAGCGCGAGAGCAACCGAAGCGCACTGCAATCGATCATCTATTACTGTCGTCAATTTGATGCAGTTGGACTCCTTCTCATCTCTGCCGGCGTTGCTTTATTCCTCTTGCCCTTCAATCTCTACAGTATGCAAGGCAAAGGCTGGTCTTCGCCACTGGTCATCAGCATGTTGGTTGTGGGCATAGTTTTGATCCTGGCCTTCGTTGCGTGGGAGAGGTTCTTCGCGCCTATAACCTTCATCCCGTACCGGCTCCTCTTGGATCGAACTGTCTTCGGAGCGTGTCTCCTCTCCGCTGGGTTGTTCATGAGTTACACCCTGTGGAGCGCCTATTTTGGCTCATTTCTCCAGGTTGTCAAGGGCCTCAGCATCCAAAATGCGAGCTACGTCAGCCAGTCATATACCGTGGTGGGAGTACTTGTTGCGGTATCTGTGGGCTATCTCATCCACAAGACTGGACGCTTCAAGTATGTCGCCATGTTTGTCGGTATACCAATGAGCATACTTGGCCAGGGTCTACTGATGCATTTCCGCTCTGCCGATGGCAACGTTGGCTACATCGTCATGTGCCATATATTCATCGCCATTGCTCAGGGCGTCATAGTCATCTGCGACGAGATTGCCATTCTGGCAGCCGCTTCCCATGAACATGTAGCGGTCTGCCTTGCTATCCTAGGAATTTTTGCAAACATCGGAGGTGCTGTTGGGCTCACTATTGCTTCAGCCATCTGGCAAGATGTCCTGCCAAAGAAGCTCTTAGAATACCTGCCCGCGGAAGACTTGCCCAATTTCCCTATGATCTACGGCGATATTACGACTCAACTATCGTATCCAATGGGCTCTCCCAC
>Ga0265797_10006536_pt1 | contig 16375 bp, 17 predicted proteins | sample P2T30metagenome_FD_192433 | JGI IMG/M metagenome (GOLD analysis project Ga0265797, IMG submission 192433) | Plant litter microbial communities from East Loma Ridge, Irvine, California - P2 T30 | ecosystem: Environmental > Terrestrial > Plant litter > Unclassified | place: USA: California... | reverse complement strand
GACGCAAGGGCTGGCGCCGCTGCTGCAGCACCTGCCAGGCAAACGCGCCTTTCTCCAGCGCCACGCGCACCACGTAGTCCTGGGCCAGCTCACCCTCGAAGACATCCTCGGGCACGTCGATGCCGCGCGCCGGGTCGCTGCGCAGGCTCAGCAAATCGAAGTCGATGCCGACCTGGCGCAGCAGTTCGCGGCGGCGCGGGCTTTTCGACGCAAGGTAGATCTTCTTGTTGTGCGATTTCATGAGGCGAACATCAAACGCGGTGATACGGATGGTTCTGGGTAATCGACCAGGCGCGGTACAGCTGTTCCGCCAGCATCACCCGCACCACGCCGTGGGGCAGGGTCATGCTGGAAATACGGATCATGCCTTCGGCACGCGCCTTCAGCTCCGGGTCGAGCCCGTCCGCACCGCCGATCAGGAAGGCGGTGTCGCGCCCATCCTGCTGCCAGTTCAACAATTGTTGGGATAGTCCAACACTTGTCAGATCCTTACCCCGCTCGTCGAGGGCAATGATGCGCACGCCTTTCGGCAGCACCGCTTCGATACGCTCGCGTTCGAGCGCCATCGCGGTGGCCGCCGTCTTGCTGCCGGAACGCTCGACCGGCTTGATTTCCTTGAGCACGATGCGCAGCTCGGGCGGCATGCGCTTCGTGTATTCCCCAAAGCCGGTCTCGATCCAGGCCGGCATCTTGTGGCCGACCGCGGCAATGATCAGTTGCATCGAAGCTTACTCGGCAGCCTTCTTGGTCACGCGCTTGATGACCTTCTTGACTGGTTCGCCTTCGGCGGTCACGGCGGCCTTGACGGTACGCTTCGGCGGCAGGGCCTTCAGGGCCTTGACTGCGGCGACTTCGGCTTTCGGCGGCGCGACCTTCACGGTCTTGCCGACGGCTTTCGACACTGCCTTGGCGACGGCCTTCTTGGCAGGCGCTTTCACGGCAGCGGTCTTGCTTGCAGCGGTCTTGGTCGCAGACGTTTTGCTCGCAACTTTGCGCTCGCGCACAGGCTTGACTTCCGGCTGGTCCTGGTTCGCAGCCAGGTGCTTCGACTTGACCTTCGACTCGGCAGCCTCAAGCGCTTCCGGCGTCGACTTGCGCTTGGCGGCGCCCAGCTTGACCGGCTTCTCGCCCCAGATTTCTTCCAGGCGGTAGTACTGGCGGATGGCCGGCTGCATGATGTGGACGATCATGTCGCCCAGGTCGACCAGCACCCATTCACCGGTGTCTTCGCCTTCCATGCCGATGACGTCGCCGCCGGCAGCCTTGACCTTGTCGCGCACCGAGGCGGCCAGCGCCTTGGTCTGGCGGTTCGAGGTGCCCGAGACCACGGCGATCCGGTCGAACAGGCTGGTCAGGCCGGTCGTGTCGAACAGCATGATCTCCTGGCCCTTGACGTCTTCCAGGGCGTCCACGACCAGCGTTTGCAGTTTTTTGATATCCATTAGCTTCTGTATAAATTATGTTGTTGAATGTAGTCTAGCACTACCGGTGCGAGGAGCGAGGCTGGTGCTTCTTGCGAAGCGCGCCCCGATGCATCCCCTCCCTGCAGCAGTGCCCGCACCCCTGTCGCGGAAATATCCACGGCCAGGGTATGCGCCATGCACACCAGCCCGGCGGGCGTGATGCGCACTTGTTCGGGCCGCGCCAGGCGCCGCGCCATTTCCTCGGCCACCGGCGGCGGCAAGGCGTCGTGCTCCAGCCTGTAGCCCGGCCGGGCAGCCACGCCGATGTTGGCGAGGTCAAACAGTTCACGCCAGTCGCGCCAGCTATCGAGCTTGAGCAACTGGTCGGCGCCCATCAGGAACACGATGGACACGTCGTCCCCGAGTTCGGCACGCAGGCCGCGCAGGGTCTCGACGGTGTAGGTCGGGGTGCCGCGTTCGAGCTCGCGGCGGTCGATCGTTGCCGCCAGGCCGGCGTCGCGGAACGCCAGTTCCAGCATGGCCACGCGCGCGTCGTCACTCGCCTGCAGCGCCGCCTTTTGCCAGGGGCGCGCCGGCAGCACGCGCAATTCGCTCGGGTGCAAGCGCTCCACGAATAGCCGCGCCAGCGCGACGTGGCCGTGGTGCACGGGATCGAAACTGCCCCCCAGCAGGGCGACGCAGGGAATCACGAAGCCAGCCAGTCCCGGTGCGGCAGGAAGTCGCTGTACAGCGCCGCTTCAGGGCTGCCGTCTTCCGGATGCCAGTCGTAGCGCCATGTGACGACCGGCGGCAGCGACATCAGGATCGCCTCGGTGCGTCCGCCCGATTGCAGGCCGAAATGGGTGCCGCGGTCCCACACCAGGTTGAACTCGACATAGCGGCCACGGCGGTAAGCCTGGAAGTCGCGCTCGCGTTCGCCGTAGGGCGTGTCCTTGCGCGCTTTGAGAATCGGCAGGTAGGCGTCGAGGAAACCGTCGCCCACCTTCTGCACCATGGCAAAGGCTTCGTCGAACGGCAACTCGTTGAAGTCGTCGAAGAAAATGCCGCCGACGCCGCGCGCTTCCTTGCGGTGCTTCAGGTAAAAATATTCGTCGCACCACTTCTTGAAGCGCGGATGCAGCGCGTCGCCGTAGGGCGCCAGCGCGTCGTGGCAGACGCGGTGGAAGTGGCGCGCATCATCGACGTTGCCGTAATAGGGCGTCAGGTCCATGCCGCCGCCGAACCACCAGACCGGTTCTTGCCCTTCTGCCGTGGCCTCGAAGAAGCGCACGTTCATGTGCACGGTCGGGGCGTAGGGATTGCGCGGATGCAGCACCAGCGACACGCCCATCGCTTCCCAGGCGCGCCCCGCCAGTTCCGGACGCGCCGCGGCGGCCGACGGCGGCAGGCTGGCGCCCATCACATGCGAAAAATTCACGCCGCCGCGCTCCAGTACATGGCCTTCTTCGATCAAGCGCGAGATGCCGCCGCCACCTTCGGGGCGTTCCCAGCTGTCTGTCAGGAAGGGCTTGCCGTCCACGTCTTCCAGGCCCGCAACGATGCGCGACTGCAGGTCGAGCAGCCAGGCTTTGATGGCGGAAGGGGATGGGCTGGACATGGGCGCAGGTGCGGTAAACGGAAATGGGGGCGATTGTACACTGTGCAGACAGGTGGACGGGATTTGCGCGGGTGTAGTGATGCGTGCGGAGATGATCGGCGTGTGAGACAGCGTGGGCACGAGTGCCCACCCTACAAAACCGGCTCGCGCCGTATCTCGTACGGTGGGCACTCCGTGCCCACGCGGCTAGGTGCGTATCGTTTGGTCCGCGGCGGCGATAATTCGCTCGCCGGCTCCCGGACTCGCCCTGATTACAAAACTACTTCACCCCACGCCACCCGATATCGCGGCGGAACTGCACGCCATCGAACCGGATCTTCTCCACGCCCTCGTACGCCTGCTTCTGCGCCATCTTGACGCTGTCGCCCAGGCCGACCACGCACAGCACGCGTCCGCCATTCGACTGCAGCTGGCCGTCCACGATCCGGGTGCCCGCGTGGAAGGTGATGCACTCGGCCGTCTCGGCCGGAATGCCTTCGATGGCATCGCCCTTGCGCGGGCTGTCGGGGTAGCCGCTGGCGGCCAGCACCACGCCGACGGCGGTGCGGCGGTCCCATTCCAGGTCGACGGCATCGAGCGTGCCGTTGCAGGCATGCTCGAGCACGTTGACGTAGTCGCTTTTCAGGCGCGCCATGATCGGCTGCGTTTCCGGATCACCCATGCGGCAATTGAATTCCAGCGTACGCGGGTTGCCTTCGGCGTCGATCATCAGGCCGGCGTACAGGAAGCCGGTGAACTGGATGCCGTCCTTGGCCATGCCCTGGATGGTCGGGTTGATGATCTCGCGCATCACGCGCGCATGCATGGCCGGGGTGACGATCGGGGCAGGCGAGTAGGCGCCCATGCCGCCCGTGTTCGGGCCCTGGTCGTGGTCCTTCAGGCGCTTGTGGTCTTGCGAGGTGGCCATTGGCAACACATTCTTGCCGTCGCACATGACGATGAAGCTGGCTTCCTCGCCGGCCAGGAATTCCTCGATCACGATGCGGGCGCCGGCATCGCCAAAGGCGTTATCCGACAGCATGTGGTCGACCGCGGCATGCGCTTCTTCCAGGGTCATGGCCACCACGACGCCCTTGCCGGCGGCCAGGCCGTCGGCCTTGATGACGATCGGCGCGCCGTTCGCATCGACATAGGCGTGCGCCTCGGCGGCATCGGAAAAACTCTGGTACTTCGCCGTCGGAATGCCGTGGCGCTGCATGAAGGCCTTGGCGAAATCCTTGGAACTTTCCAGCTGCGCCGCTTCGCGCGTGGGGCCGAAGATCTTCAGGCCGCGTGCGCGGAACAAATTGACGATGCCGGCCGCCAGCGGCGCTTCCGGGCCGACCAGGGTCAGCCCGATGTGCTCGGCCACCACGAAGTCGGCCAGCGCGGCCGGATCGGTGATGTCGATGTTCACCAGGCGCGCATCGAGCGCGGTGCCGCCATTGCCCGGCGCCACATAGACCATCTGGACGCGTTCGGATTGGGCCAGTTTCCAGGCCAGGGCATGTTCACGGCCACCAGAGCCGACTACCAGGATTTTCATACGTGGCTTTCGTGCGTGTTTTGCAGGATGACGCTTCGGACTGATTCGTTCGGCTTTACTCTTCCGAATCTACCCGTCCGAATTTACTTTTCCGAATTTACTCTTCCGAATTTACTCTTCAATTATGGCGTTGGTGTAGATCTCCTGGACATCGTCCAGGTTTTCCAGCGCGTCCAGCAGCTTCTGCATCTTGAGCGCGTCGTCGCCGGTGAACACGGTTTCAGTGGCCGGCTTCATGATGACTTCCGCCACTTCGGCCTTGAAGCCCGCCGCTTCCAGCGCCGCCTTCACGTTCGAGAAGGAGAACGGGTCGCACAGCACTTCGAAACCGCCTTCCTCGTCCTGCACCACGTCATCGGCGCCGGCTTCCAGCGCCGCTTCCATCAGCTTGTCCTCTTCCACGCCCGGCGCGAACAGGAACTGGCCGGTGTGCTTGAACATGAAGGCCACCGAACCTTCGGTGCCCATGTTGCCGCCGAACTTGCTGAAGGCATGGCGCACTTCGGCCACGGTCCGCACACGGTTGTCGGTCATGCAGTCGACGATGATCGCCGCGCCGCCGATGCCGTAGCCTTCGTAGCGGATCTCTTCGTAGTCGACGCCTTCCAGGCTGCCGGAACCACGCTGGATCGCACGCGTGACGTTGTCCTTCGGCATGTTGGCGTCGGCTGCCTTGTCGACCGCCAGGCGCAGGCGCGGGTTGGCGTCGAGGTCGCCGCCGCCCATGCGTGCGGCGACCGTGATTTCCTTGATGAGACGGGTCCAGATCTTGCCGCGCTTGGCGTCGGTGGCGGCTTTCTTATGCTTGATGTTGGCCCATTTGCTGTGTCCAGCCATGTCGTTTCCTTACGTAGACGGTACGGTCAGCCCGAAATTGGTTGGGCTTCCCTTATGCAAGAGTGGCCGACATTCTAGCATGCGCCCCGGCGCCAAAGCTTCCTCCATGTTATGGAAACAGCAAGAGTGTGCCCCATGCAACGAGCCCCAGGCCGCCGATGCAGGCCACCACCGTACCGCCCGGCAGCAGCTTCTCGGCCAGCAGCAGCCCGGCCAGGCCGAGCAGGGCGGCGAAGTTGGTGACGCCGGCGGCAAACAGCAGCAGCATCAGCAGCCAGCACGAGCCGCAACAGTAGAGGCCATGGGTAAAGCCCATATGAAGGGCGCCAAGCGGGCCGGAGCGCCAGCCGGTGAGCACGAAGCCGAGCGGATTGCGGCACACCTGCAGGCAGGCATGCTTGGCCGGCGTCCACTGGTAGAGCCCGGCCGCCACCAGGATCAGGCCGCAGGCGCTGGGGTGCATCACGGCCATGCCGGTATCGAGCGCGCCGCCGTCGTGCAGCGCCCACTGGGCCAGCGTGGCCAGCGCGCCGAAGCCGCTCCACACCGCCAGGTAGCCGCCCACGAACAGCAGCGTCGCCAGGTTGGGATGGCGCACCGACTGCGCCAGGCGGTTGATGCGGGCGAACAGCAAAATAGCCGGGGTGGCGGCCGGCAGCACCATGGCCGACAGCATCGCCCCCCACATGGCCAGCACCAGCACCAGTTCGTCGGCGCGGTAGGGCGGGGTCGCCAGGGGCAGGGCGTCGTGTGCCAGGGTGGCGTGCTCGATGGTGGAAATGTGCAGGGCCTGGAATACCAGGCAGGCCCAGCACAGCGCCACGATGCCGGCCAGCCAGGCGATGACCAGCGGCCGCTCGCGGCCGGGCTGGGTGTCGACGCGGATCAGGGCGGTCATTGCGGCGCTCCCGGGGGCAAGTCCCGGTCTATGGTCCAGTTCGGCATTGTCGCTCCTCATGAATGGTGGTGGTAAGGCTTCGACTCATCACATGGACTTGCGTTCCAAGCTTCTGCCGAGCTCGATTCTGTGCTTGGCCGTACAATCGACGGATGACCCAGCATGCGCCAGGCACATCTGCCGCTTCCTTACCACGCTCGACCCTGGTCGGCGGCTTGGCCATCGCCATCGGTGGCGCCATCCTGTTTTCCACGAAAGCCGTGGTCGCCAAATTGCTGTATCGCTACCACATCGATGCAGTGACATTGATCGCCTTCAGAATGCTGTTCTCGCTTCCGGTGTTCGCTGGCGTGGCGCTCTGGAAGATGCGCACCCAGGCGCCTTTGATCCCGGCCGACCGCTGGCGCATCGTCGGGCTCGGGCTGATCGGCTACTACCTGTCGAGCTACCTCGATTTCCTCGGCCTGCAGTACATCTCGGTCGGGCTCGAACGGCTGATCCTGTTCCTCACGCCGACCTTCGTGCTGGCCATCACGGCCCTGGTGCTGAAGCGCCGCATCACGCCCATCGAGTGGGCGGCGCTGGGCCTGTCCTACTGCGGCATCGTGCTGGTATTCGTGCACGATTTGGCTGGCGGGGCCGGCAGCACCGCGCTCGGCGCGCTGTTCGTGCTGGCCTCGGCCATCTGCTATGCCGTCTACCTGCTCGGCTCGGGCGAGATGGTGCGCCGGGTCGGCTCGCTGCGCCTGGTGGCCTACGCGATGTGCGTGTCCGGCGTGGCCGGCATCGTCCAGTTCTTCCTGCTGCGTCCGGCGGGCATGCTGGTGCAGCCGCTGCCGGTGTATGGACTCTCGCTCGTGAACGGGGTTTTCTGTACTATCTTCCCGGTGTTCATGACCATGGTCGCGGTGGGGCGCATCGGCGCGGCCACCGCCTCGCAGGCCGGCATGATCGGACCGGTATCGACGCTGTTCCTCGGCTTCCTGGTGCTGGGCGAGCCGATCACGGCGGTGCAGCTGGCAGGCACCAGCCTGGTGTTGGCTGGCATCTACATGTTGTCCCTGAAAAAATAGAAAGCGACGCCGAATGAAGCCACGCATTGCCCTCATTGCGCACGACAAGAAGAAAGACGACATGATCGCCCTCGCCGGCGCGTACCGGGACTTCCTGGCCGGCTGCACGCTCACCGCCACCGGCACCACCGGCGGGCGCCTGATCAACGAACTCGGCTTGGAGGTGGCGTGCAAGCACTCCGGCCCGTTCGGCGGCGACTTGCAGATCGGCGCGCTGCTGGTGACCGGGGACATCGACTGCGTGATCTTCCTGCGCGACCCGATGACGCCCCAGCCGCACGAGCCCGACATCAATGCCCTGGTGCGCGCCTGCGACGTGCACGACATCGCCTGCGCAACGAATGTCGCGACGGCGCACCTGGTTCTTTCCCGACTCATGAACGCTGACAAGGAGGCAACACCATGATGGCCAAGGCAATCCGTTTGACGCGCACCGGCGGACCGGAGGTGCTGGAGTATGTCGATGTCGAGGTGGGCGAACCGGGCCCGGGCGAAGCGCGCGTGCGCCAGCATGCGATCGGGCTGAATTTCATCGACGTGTATTTCCGCACCGGCCTGTACCCGATGCCCTTGCCCAGCGGACTGGGGCAGGAAGCGGCCGGCGTGGTCGAGGCGGTGGGCGAGGGCGTGGCCCACGTGCAGCCGGGCGACCGCGTGGCCTATGCCGGACGCCCGAACGGCGCCTACAGTGCGCTGCGCACCATGTCGGCCGATATCCTGGTGAAACTCCCGGATGCCATCGATTTCGAGACGGCCGCCGCCATGATGCTGCAGGGGCTGACGGTGCAATACCTGTTCAACAGCACCTACAAGCTGGAGGCGGGGCAGACCATCCTGTTCCATGCGGCGGCCGGCGGTGTTGGCCTGATCGCCTGCCAGTGGGCGCGTGCGCTGGGCGTGAACCTGATCGGCACGGTGGGGTCCAAGGAAAAAGGAGAATTGGCGCTGGCGCATGGCGCCGCTCACGTGATCAATTACAACGAGGAAGACATCGTGGCGCGCGTGCTGGAGATCACCGGCGGCAAAAAGCTGCCGGTCGTCTACGATTCGGTGGGCAAGGACACCTTTATCCGCTCGCTCGACTGCCTGCAGCCGCGCGGGCTGATGGTGAGCTTCGGTAATTCTTCGGGGCCAGTGCCGGCGTTCACGATGAACGAATTGGCGTCGCGCGGCTCGCTGTACCTGACGCGGCCTTCGCTGGGGTCGTATTCGGGGTCGCGCGCGGAGCTAGAGGCGATGGCAGCGGACTTGTTCGAGATGGTGGCAAGCGGCAAGGTCAAGATCGACATCCACCAGCGCTTCCCGCTGGCCGAGGCGGCGCAGGCCCACATCGCGCTCGAAGCCCGGCGCACGACCGGCTCGACGATCCTGCTGCCATGAGGGAATTCAGCGACGACCGCGAACCGGACGAGCCGGACACGGGTGGTACGCCGAAGTTCGGGCGGCTATTGGTGGTGCTGGTGCTGGCGGTGCTGTTGATCATCGTGATCACGTTTGCTTCGGAGGCGTATTTTTCCTAGTTGCGCCTGTCACCTGGAATGGCGGGGCAGGTGACCGTACGGTTGAGTGCTGTAGCCAGATCACGCGCAGCCAATAAAAAGCCGGGAATCACCCCGGCTCTTCATTCTCACAGGCCACTACGCCAGCCTCACACCTCAACCATTCTTGCGCTGCAACTCCACCCGCCGCGCCACGCCACTCGGCCCGGGGAAGCCCTCGAACGCGCTCTGCACCAGCGCCGGCATCACGAACGGCGTCGACATCTCGCGGCTCATGTTGTGCACGGTGACGTCGAACAGGCGCTTGTCGGCGGCATCCTTGATCGATACCTGCAGCTCGCGGCGGTACTGGTGCTGGATCGACACTTCGTACGCCGGGAAGGGGTTCCAGAACGGGTCGTAGAAGGGGTGGTACCAGCCGGCAAAGCGTGCGCGCGGGCCGAAGCGCGGGCCCATGCGGTAGAACGGATAGCCGCCGTACATCATCGGCATGGTCTGCTCGATCACGCGCACCGGCACGTCGGTGGTGGTAAACCGCATCCCCACTCTCAAGGCCGCCGGGCCGGCAGGCGCTTCACGGAAGCCAAGCCGCGCCAGTTGCCCGCGCACCAGATTTTGGTAGCTCTGGTATTCCAGCGTGTTGTCGATGGCGGGCGGGGCTTCGAAGGCATAGCTCTTGTCTTCGATTTGCGCCGGCCACTGGTGGAAGGTGGTGACATCGCTGCGGATGGTGGTCGCGCATCCGCCCAACAGCAGGGCCATGGCGGCCGCGGCTGTCATCATGATCAAGCGTTTCATTGTTTCTCTCCGGGTTATAGACGGTCTTCGCCGATCCTTAGCTTGCGCCTGGGGCCTCATTTTTACAGATAAACTTACACGCGGTTACCAGTGCCACATCCCGACACATGCCGATACACGAAATTCGGGCGCATCCCTCTTAAACCTTGTTGGTAGAATAAGACCTCCTACTTCGACCGTATTTTTCGGAACCATCCCATGCGCACCGATACGCCCCAGACGATCTACCGGAAAGACTACACCCCGCCCAGCTATCTCGTGGACACCGTCGAACTCGGCTTCGACCTCGATCCTGCCCGCACCATCGTCGCCAACCGGATGACGATGCGCCGCAATCCCGACAGCGCCCAGCGTGAGATCGAGCTCTACGGCGAGAACCTGGAGCTGGTGGCGCTGCGCATGAATGGCAAGCAGCTCGGCGAGCAGGACTACCGCATCGAAGGCAGCCTGCTGACGATTCCCGACACGCCGGAAGAAGCCACGCTCGAGATCGAAACCATCTGCGTGCCGGAACAGAACACCACGCTGAACGGCCTGTACACCTCGAACGGCAGCTTCTACACCCAGTGCGAGGCCGAAGGCTTCCGCGCCATCACCTTCTTCCCGGACCGTCCGGACGTGATGGCCAAGTTTACCGTGATGCTGCGCGCCGACAAGGACAAGTATCCGGTGCTGCTGTCGAACGGTAACCTGGTCGAAGAAGGCGACCTGGGCGACGGCCGCCACTTCGCCAAGTGGGAAGACCCGTTCAAGAAGCCGTCCTACCTGTTCGCCCTGGTCGCCGCGCGCCTGGTCTGCCAGGAAGAAACCTTCACACTGGCCGATGGCCGCGATGCCCTGCTGCAGGTCTGGGTCGAAGACGGCAACCTCGACAAGACCGATTACGCGATGCAGTCGTTGAAGAACAGTATCCGCTGGGACGAGGAGCGCTGGAACCTGGAGCTCGACCTCGACCGCTTCATGATCGTTGCCGTCGGCGACTTCAACATGGGCGCGATGGAAAACAAGGGCCTGAACATCTTCAACACCAAGTTCGTGCTGGCCAATCCGCGCGTTGCCACCGACATCGACTTCCAGGGCATCGAAGCCGTGGTCGGCCACGAATACTTCCACAACTGGACCGGCAACCGCGTCACTTGCCGCGACTGGTTCCAGCTGTCGCTGAAAGAGGGTTTGACGGTGTTCCGCGACCAGGAATTCTCGGCCGACATGGTGGGAACGGACACCGGCCGCGCCGTCGGCCGCATCGACCAGGTGCGCACCTTGCGCCAAGCCCAGTTCCCGGAAGACGCGGGCCCGATGGCCCACCCGGTGCGCCCCGATTCCTTCGTGGAGATCAACAATTTCTACACCGTGACGGTGTACGAAAAAGGCGCCGAAGTCGTGCGCATGTACCAGACCCTGCTGGGCCGCGAAGGCTTCCGCAAGGGCATGGATCTCTACTTCGAACGCCATGACGAACAAGCCGTGACCTGCGACGATTTCCGCCGCGCCATGGCTGACGCGAATGGCCGCGACCTCAGTCTCTTCGAGCGCTGGTACAGCCAGGCCGGCACCCCGGTCGTGCGCGCCGAAACCCGCTACGACGAGCTGGCCAAAACCTATACGCTGACCCTGTTCCAGTCCTGCCCGCCGACGCCTGGCCAGATGAGCAAGTTCCCCTTCCACATTCCCGTGGCCGTGGGCCTGCTCGGTGCGGACGGCAAGGACATGCCGCTCACCATCGCTGGCAAGGAGGCCGGCACCACGGCCGTACTGGAACTGACCGAATCCGAACAAAGCTTCGTGTTCGAGAACGTGCAGGAACAGCCGACCCCATCGATCCTGCGCGACTTTTCCGCGCCGATCGTCCTTGACTACAACTACGGCGATGCCGACCTGCTGCACTTGTTCAACAACGACAGCGACCCGGTGAACCGCTGGGAAGCCGGCCAGCGCCTGGCCATGGGGCGCTTGCTGAAGCTGACCGGCGAAGCCGGCGTCGGCGCGCCCTTGCTGCTCGACGATACCTTCCTGCTGGCCATGGGCAAGATGCTGGGCGACGACAGCCTCGACCCCGCCTTCCGCGAGCAATGCCTGCTGCTGCCATCGGAAACCATGGTGGCCGAGCAGATCGCCGTGGTCGACCCGCTGGCGATCCACCTGGCGCGCCAGTTCGTGCGCGCCAACATCGGCGCCCGTTTGCGCGAGCCATTGCTGGCGCAATACCACGCGAACGCCACGCCAGGAGAGTACAGCCCGGACGCATTGTCGATCGGCAAGCGCGCCCTGAAGAACCTGTGCCTGGCCTACCTGACGGCGGCCCAGGACGAGGAGGGTATCCGGCTTGCCCAGGAACAGTTCGACAACGCCGGCAACATGACCGACCGCGTCGCCGCCCTGAGCGCGCTGCTGCATGCCCGCGTGCCGACGGTCGATGCCGCCCTGCAGCGCTTCTACGACGAGTTCGAGGACGAAGCCCTGGTCATCGACAAGTGGTTTGCGATGCAGGCCTCGGCCGCCACCACCGACGTGCCTGGCGTGCGCGCACTGATGCGCCACCCGGCCTTCAACCTGCGCAACCCGAACCGCGCGCGCAGCCTGATCTCGAGTTTCTGCGCCGGCAATCCGGTGCAGTTCCATGCCCCGGACGGCAGCGGCTACGCCTTCTGGGCCGAGCAGGTGATCACCCTCGACGGCCTGAACCCGCAAGTGGCCAGCCGCCTGGCGCGCGCCATGGACCGCTGGCGCCGCTATACGCCGGCGCTGCAGGAGCACATGAAGAAGGCGCTGCAGCAGGTGGCAGGCCAGCAGCGCCTGTCGAACGACGTGCGCGAAGTGGTCGGCAAAGCATTGGCAAACTAAAAGAAGTTAACAAACCGAAGGAAGTTCATGAAACGCGTCAGTCTCACGCAACACCTCGTGGAGGAGCAACGTCTCCACAACACCATTCCAGCCGAGCTGCGCCTCCTGATCGAGGTCGTGGCCCGTGCCTGCAAGCGCATCAGCTATGAAGTCAGCAAGGGCGCGCTGGGCGACATCCTCGGCAGCGCCGACACCGAGAACATCCAGGGCGAAGTCCAGAAGAAGCTCGACGTGATTTCGAACGAGATCCTGCTCGAAGCGAACGAGTGGGGCGGCCACCTCGCAGCCATGGCGTCGGAAGAAATGGAAAGCATCCACCCGATCCCGAACCGCTATCCGAAGGGCGAATACATGCTGCTCTTCGATCCGCTCGACGGCTCGTCGAACATCGACGTCAACGTGTCGATCGGCACCATCTTCTCGGTACTGAAGGCGCCGGAAGGCATGGGCGAACCGGACGAAGCCGCCTTCCTGCAGCCAGGCACGGCCCAAGTAGCGGCCGGCTATGCGGTGTACGGCCCGCAAACCATGCTGGTGCTGACCACCGGCGACGGCGTGCACTGCTTCACCCTGGACCGCGAGATGGGTTCCTGGGTCCTTACCCAGAGCAACATGCAGATCCCTGCAAGCACAAAAGAGTTCGCGATCAACATGTCGAACAAGCGCCACTGGCATCCGCCGGTGCAGCGCTACGTCGACGAAATGTTGGCCGGCAAGACCGGTCCGCGCGCCAAGGACTTCAACATGCGCTGGATCGCCTCGATGGTGGCCGATGTGCACCGCATCCTGAACCGCGGCGGCGTCTTCATGTACCCGGCCGACCTGCGCGACCCGGCGCAGCCGGGCAAGCTGCGCCTGATGTATGAAGCCAACCCGATGGCGATGATCGTCGAGCAGGCCGGCGGCGCGGCCACCGATGGCGTGAACCGCATCATGGAGATCGCGCCGACCAAGCTGCACCAGCGGGTGCCGGTGTTCCTCGGTTCGAAGGAAGAAGTCGAGCTGGTGACGCGTTATCACCAGGGCCAGTAAACCTCGGCAATCATCTTTTGGTAAAAACCGCGTGAAATTGCCGAGGCGGACTAGCACGTTTGTCACGTTGTTGCTAGAATACGGCTCTTCGCCGGGATAGCCTGGCGTAGAGCCGCTGTAGCTCAGTCGGTAGAGCAGCGCATTCGTAATGCGAAGGTCACCAGTTCGATTCCGGTCAGCGGCACCAGAAGATTCATCAAAAAGCCCAGCTTCGCAGCTGGGCTTTTTGTTTTTACGCCCCCGATAGTGTAAAGAAATCAGGTGTGTCGGATGGGTCATACGTATTTGCGCCTCAGCAAGCATTTTTTCCTGTACACCGCGCTTTTCCCCTGCATCGTCATCCAAAGCGCATCGATCTGACAGCTCTGTTAGTCACCGCACTGTCGCGCCTTCCCGGCTGTTATAACTTTTGTATCACGACGCGGTTTTCCCGACAGCCGCAATCGTGTAGTACGCCAGACTGGCGTACGCTGTGAGACGGGATGCGAAAGTGACGTGCTATGAATTTCAACGGAACTTTTGAGGTCGCCAGCTGTCATCGATGCGAGTCCTTGACGGAAGGCATTATCCAAATGATCCATTGATGTAGCGCAGTCCATTTTCGCGCCTCCGTTTTGTTTCGAGCGCAATCGGGGAGAATGTGGATCGGTATCGGTCTGCTCCGCGGTGATCACATTTTTTACGAGGACAAAGTCATGGATAATCAGAAATCGAACGAAGCCAAGGGTGTTGACGCTGGCCGTCAGGGCGCAGGCAGCAGCATCGGTAAAGACCAGCAATCGGGCCTGAACAAGGACCTGCAATCGGGTTCCAGCAGCCAGAAGGGCGCCAGCGGCTCGTCGGGCAGCACCGGTTCGTCGTCGGGCAGCATGGGCGGCGGTTCGTCGTCGAGCGCCAGCCCATCGACCAGCTCGGTCAGCTCGAGCGGCAACGCCGGCGCAACGGGCGGCAGCGCTGCCGGTTCGTCGGGCAGCATGGGTTCGTCGTCGACCGGTTCGGCGGGCAGCTCCGCATCCGGCTCGACCTCGGGCGCAGGTTCGTCGGCATCGACCGGCGCCACCGGCGGCGCGTCGGCATCCGGCAGCGACGCATTGAAAGATGCGGGCAAGGACGCTTCGTCCGTGCTGTCGTCGGTCAAGCCTGAAGAAATGCACAAGTCGATCGACAAGGCCGCCGAGGCAGCCCAGCCGATGGTCGAACGTGTCGTCAGCAGCGCCCACGCCGGCGTCGACAAGCTGAGCGGCCTGCTGAGCAGCGCCCAGGAAACCTTCGGCTCGCGCCAGCAGCAAGTCAACGACACCTACCAGCAACTGGCCGACTCGGGCCGCGAGTATGTCCGTAACAAGCCAGGTACCGCGATCGCCATCGCCGTGGGCGTGGGCTATGTCCTCGCCAAGCTGCTGGGCGGCAGTAACCGCCGCGATTACTAATCGCACGCAGTTGATCGCAATGAGCTGATCACAATCAGCTGACAACATCCCTGAGTCCCGGCCAGCAGTGTGCTGGCCGGGACTCAGCACCTACACGCATTCAGAACGGAGAACTTATGCAAGCTCATTCGGTGAGCGGGGCGACACACGCCCCTACGGGTGGCATCCCGTCCCAGGACCTGCCTGACGGCGCCGTCGAAGCGCGCCGCTCCGGGGTTTCGTGGGGCGCGATCTTCGCAGGCGCCGTGGCAGCCGCTGCGCTCTCCCTCGTGCTCTACCTGCTCGGCTCGGGCCTCGGCTTCGCCGCCGCCTCGCCCTGGTCCGACAATTCCGGCGTTGCGCTGGGCATCTCGGCCATCCTGTGGCTGACCTTGACCCAGCTCGCCGCATCCGCCGTCGGCGGCTACCTGGCCGGACGCCTGCGCGTGAAATGGGCCGCCGTCCGCACCGACGAAGTCTACTTCCGCGACACCGCGCATGGCATGCTGGCCTGGGCCGTGGCCACGCTGGTGACCGCCGCCGTCTTCGGCGGCCTGATGGGCAAGATGGCCGGCACCGCCGCCGATGCCGGTGCGGGCGTCGCCAAGGCCGCCCTGGCCAGCGGCGCGGCCGTGGCGAACAGCGACAACGGCAACAGCGCCGGTGGCAATCCGCTCGACTATTTCTCGGACATGATGCTGCGCAGCGAAAAGCCGGGTACCATCGACGACGCCAACCTGCGCCGCGAAACCGTGCGCATCCTGGCTAACAGCGTGCCGAACGGCAGCCTGGCAACCGAGGACCGCGCCTATCTGGCCGCCCGCATCGCCGAACGTACCGGCCTGGACCGCGTGACCGCCGAGAAGCGCGTCGACGACGTCTATGCCCGCAGCGCGGCAGCGGCGGCCAAGGCCAAGGCGACCGCCAAGGAAGCCGCCGACAAGGCCCGCAAGGCAGCGGCCGGCACGGCGCTGTGGCTGACCGTGGCCCTGTTCATCGGCGCCTTTGTCGCCAGCTGGTGCGCCACCATCGGCGGCCGCCTGCGCGACAACTGAGCGCTTCATCGATCAATCAGAAAGGACAACACCATGCGTTCGATACTACTCTGGCTGCTGGGCATACCGATCCCGATCATCATCCTGCTGGCGATCATTTTCTGATCACCTGGATCACCTAGTCGTTTCAAACAAAACGCCGGCATTGCCGGCGTTTTGCTTGAGGGTAGGGTGCTCGGCGCCACTTGCCGGCGTATGCGCCGCCCACGCGTTCAAGCGGCTCCGGCAGGCCCGAGCGGATATCAAGCGTGCGTTGAATGCGTGGAAGGCGCCGGCGCCGCGGGTGATCCATTTATCCGGGTAGAGCCTTCCACCCAACCCAGCACCGCCGCTTATTTCATGGCGCTGTTACCGTTAACTATGGACGAGCATTGAACTGTTGAG
>Ga0265797_10006535_pt1 | contig 16380 bp, 16 predicted proteins | sample P2T30metagenome_FD_192433 | JGI IMG/M metagenome (GOLD analysis project Ga0265797, IMG submission 192433) | Plant litter microbial communities from East Loma Ridge, Irvine, California - P2 T30 | ecosystem: Environmental > Terrestrial > Plant litter > Unclassified | place: USA: California... | reverse complement strand
ACGCGCTAGACCCCGCGTCGCAAACCTTATCAAGAACGATAAGACGGGCCGCACCCGTGTCGCCGGATTGCCGACGATTTTCTCGAGATTCGAGAAAACCCATCCAGTTTGAACATGGACTATCTTTCGACATGGTATGTGATGGACTTTCTCGAAGGCGGACCAACAAACCACTGACAGTCGCTACAGAAAATCAAGGCGCTCACACGCTCCGCATCATCTGCGCAGGCGCCCGGCAGCGATGTCGCTCGCACGCCGCGCAACCTCGATCCCGCCCTCCACCCTTTCGAGAGGGCAAGAGAATACACACGCGCCCTGAATGCGACCAAACTGGAGCGCATGTTTGCGGCGCCCTTTGTCGCAGATCTAGGACGAGGCCACGTTGATGGCGTGTACACAATCGCAAAGGACCCGAAGTCGCTGGAAAGATTCGCAAGTGGCAGTGGTGATGGTGTTGTAAAAGTTTGGGACCTGCCTAGTCAAGAGGAGGTTTGGCAGGGACAGGCGCATTCGAACATCGTGAAGGGTGTATGCTGGACCCAGGACCAGAAGCTTTTGTCTTGTGGAACCGACCGGACGGTCAAATTGTTCGACCCGTACAACACGCCCTCGAAGAGTGCGCCGCTGGCTACCTGGTTGGGTGACTTTGGATTCAACTCTATTACGCGTCATCGCAGCGACCCTTCGTTCGCCGTGGCGCACTCCGGCATTGCGGTGTACGACCTGAACAGGCCCAACTCTGCGCCCACACAAAACCTGGCTTGGCCCACGAACGTCGACTCCATCACATCCATCGCATTCAACCAGACGGAAACCTCGTTGCTCGCATCGACCGGCTCCGACCGCTCTCTCGTACTTTACGATCTCCGCACGAACACCCCTCTCCACCGATCAGTAATGACCATGACCTCGAACGCTGTCTGCTGGAACCCAATGGAAGCCTTCAACTTTGCTGTTGCGAACGAAGATCACAACATCTACATCTTCGACTCGCGCAATCTGTCACGCGCGCTCAACATCCTGAAAGACCACGTGAGTGCCGTCATGGACGTCGACTTCTCACCTACCGGCGAGGAACTGGTCTCCGCATCCTACGACCGCAGCATTCGCCTGTGGAAGCGAAACCAGGGCCACAGCCGCGACATCTACCACACAAAGCGCATGCAGCGCGTATTCTCCTGTGCCTGGACACCAGACAACAACTATGTCCTCTCCGGCTCCGACGACGGCAACGTGCGTCTCTGGCGCGCCAACGCATCCGCCAGACAGGGCATCAAATCCGCGGCGCAGCGCCAGAAACAGGAATACGACGAGGCCCTCAAGGAGCGATACAAGCACATGCCCGAAATTCGCAGGATCGCAAGACATAGACACGTCCCGAAGCAGGTCAAGAAGGCCGGCGAGATCAAGGGCGAGGAAATCAAGTCGATCAAGCGGAAGGAGGAGAACGAGCGGAAGCACGCACGCAAGGACCAGAAGAAGAGGCGCAGCGAGAGGGAGAAGATGGTGCTCACCAACGAGCAGTAAAGAAATGCATTGCTTGTTCTCTTCAGCGTTTTTCGAGAGTCATCTTGCTCGCTCTTTGCATTTGCGCGCGCCTTCATCCTAGGGAGACGCGCTCCATGGCGTTCGAGGTACATGTATCGGGTTGTCTTTGGGAGTCTGGGGAGGCGAAAATGTATGGCGTTGCTCTTTTTTACACCCATGGAGACTTCTGTATATTATCTTCTAATCACAAGACCGGAAGATCAAAGCGATGGAATTTGTCAGGAAGCACATCATGTTCCTATCTCACCGGGTTTCCCACAAGCACAATCAGAGGCAGAGTTGTACTCGGAACCTTTTTCGAGCCTGGATACATGTAGTGAACATCGGCGTGTGAGCAGCGTGGAGCGACACGTCTTCTCGCGTGTCCTGTCTCCTGTCTATCTAAGACAACATAACCCCCCATAACACGACAGAGTGTGATAGATGCTCTCCGAGTGCCACTAATGCGGTTCAATACTCGTTCACGAGTGTTCGGTTGCCGATCGAGATGATTGGGTGTTTGTTGACGGAGTGGTGTGCGGTGTGGGTGTGATGAGACGATATTGTTACGCAAGGTGTGGGTTGAGATGCGAATCCCTTGCTTGCTCGCTTCTGCTGCCGTTTGTACTAGAAAAGCAATATGGAAATGTGGGGATGGGTCGTAGGTAACTCAATGAGATGCGAAGGATGGCTGAATTGACGGCGACTGATCAGACCTGGCTTTATTAGTTCCGTTCGTCCTCTCCCGTACAGGAAAGGAAATCTAAATCAGGCATGTTTCTCGAAATACTACAGTACATGCACCCATCCGGTCGTCCCGGCAAACCAGGACTACCCACCCATGCTGTGAATCTCCCCGATCGACCTGCATATGCCGTGCGATGGTTGCTGCAGCTCAACACGGGACCGTGCAGCTTCCAATATTGACGATTTGATGGCGAGGAGAAGCAGCGTATGATGTCTTGCTCGAGCATTGAGAGTGACACGGAGTCGTCGTGGCACGGCGAGGTTTTCTAGTGCTTTCAAGGCGTGGCATCTCGCAGCAGGTTCTGAGCCGTGGCGCAAGGCGAGGAGGTGAGTACGCTGTAGCTTCGACAGATCTGTTGTGACCATCGTTTCTTCTCGTTGCTGGTACCAGGCGGTGAGCTCGTGGTTTGTCTTGACGGGATGAGGTTTGGTGAAGTTGGAACGAACGGAGTGGAGATGTCAAGGCCTCTTTGCAATTGGCTGACCGAAGCCAAGCATGCTGGCTTTCCTGCACGACACTGCTTCGTTGGACAGACAACTTCACTACAGGTATCACTGCTTCTATTCACGAACATGGACAGACAGGGATTGTGGAAGCCGAACGCCATTCTGTGATGATATACCATTTTGGCGTGTCCCATGGAAGTCTCCCCTGTTCACGCCACGCCACATGTTTTACACGCTTGGAAGGCCCACGAGTGTAGCTTCAAGGGTTGTTCGAACGGTCGGGAGATGTTCATGTATATGTCGCCGTCCGTCAGGCGCGATTCACAGGCATACTGGACGAGCGCATACAAAAAGGTACAGCACAGTAGGTATAGTACATCATGTACTGTATCGCTGCGCACTGCCCATCGGTTCACGATCCTCCATTCCCCTGCCAGCCTTCACCTTCACCCTGCATCCACATCTCTCTCTTTCAACCTCAGCCCTGCACATCTGCACGTCTGTCGGCAAGGTGACATCAGCTACTTTTCTTTTCGTGGATGTCTCCGTTTGATCGTCCTGCTTTTCGTCTTCCTTGCGCAAGCTTCTCTCTATTCCCTATCACTGTTCAATCCATTCCTCCCAGCTTTTGTTCGATCGAGCTGACATTCATCGTTCTTGCCTCACACCTGGTACAGTCCGGATATTACGGCACCGGCTTCCCGAGAACGACTCACTCCTCGCTCCCTCGAAATACAGTAAACAACGCCGCGTGGCGCCGCTGCGTTTGCGGCACCGGCAAAACACACCACCAAACATCTCGCCCTCTCGACATCGCACTCCCACTCCACCCTCTCATTCTTTCGCCCGCCACATTCGTGCCTGAGTATCCCTACGCTCCTCCGCCGCTCTTCTACACCAGGCTTGCTTTTCAACCCCGTCTGCGCACCTTTTGTCCTCCTTCTTTGAGCGTACTCGACTGCCGCAAACATGTTTTCTCCCTCGGTCTCGCTGCTTCTGCTAGCGTTTGTCACCTTTCTACACCTCGCTGCTGGGGCTGCTGTGCCTTTGCTCAACCACCAGATCGACGAACTTACTCGGCATGATGATGCTGTGCATCCGCTCAACCGCCGTCAATTCACCAACTCTTCTGGCCAGATACCGAACTCTTCCGGCTTTACAATTGTTACAGGCATTCAAAACACCAGCCCACAGCCTAGATTAGAAATCAGACAGCTAGAGAGGAACGCCGATCAATGGAATATCTATCTACTTGGCATGCGCCGCTTCATGCGTACCAATCAGACCGAGAAGCTATCTTACTACCAGATTGCTGGCAAGTAGCAGTGTCGAACGTACCAGAGCCAGCGTGACTAACCAGTTTTTAGGAATCCACGGCAGGCCTTACATTCCATGGGACGGTGTCGGTCCGGCACCAGGCGTCGATGCGCCTGGCTACTGCGTTCATCTTTCACAATTGTTCATTCCCTGGCACCGGCCGTACATGGCGCTTTACGAGGTTTGTCTTCCCAAAGCTCTAGACCTGAAGCAATGGCTTACGATATTCGCAGCAAACGTTGTACTCTCACATTGTAGCAGTGGTCAACGAGTTTCCGTCTGGTCCCATGCGCACGCGCTACGCTCAAGCTGCAATGTCATGGCGCCACCCATATTGGGACTGGGCCGCTGAGCCAGCCGATGGCAAAAGTGTACTTCCTACAAGCATGACATCTCAGACAGTCACAGTCACGATGCCGAACGGCACCAGCACCATCGACAATCCGCTGTACGCCTATCTCTTCCACCAGGTCTCGCAGGAGGACTTTTACTACTATCCGGTAAATTTGTTCAAATACTTTCCTTGCGAAAAAAGACATGACTGACAATTACGTACAGTGGGCCTCTTGGAACACGACGCTTCGCGCTCCCAACAGTGGCGGCATCAATGCTTACAGCTTGGACGAAACAATTGGTCCAATCTTGGACAACAGTCGCATATCTTTCAGAGATCGGCTATACAACCTCTTCACATTCTACGGCAACTACAGCGAGTTCAGTACCGAGTCTTACACCTTTGGAACGGCTTTCAAGAACGCGGACAGTCTCGAGTCTATCCACGATGTCATCCATGGCGCTACTGGAAGTGGTGGACACATGACCTACTTGGATTATTCCGCCTACGATCCGATCTTCTGGCTCCATCACATGATGGTTGACCGAGCCTTTGCTTTGTGGCAGGCTGTGAACCCGAACAGCTATGTGGTGCCGACTTCTGCCTTTCAAGATTCATACACAATTCCTCACGGGCAAATTTTGGATGGTGATACCCGTAGGTCTCTTGTCGCTGTTCTGATCGCGTGCGATTACTGACAAGTAAACTTTGCAGCTCTGGACCCTTTCCATCGCAACGCTCAGGGCGACAAATGGACTGCCAATCTTGTACGCTCGACGAAGAGTTTCGGCTACACATACCCGGAGCTGATCAACAACGCAAGCGTTTTGGCGGTGAAAGCAGCAATCAACAAGCTCTATGGTAGCAACTCGGGCAACGACAGTCTCTTGTCTAAGCGATTCTTTGATTTTGGTCCGCCCGAGCCCGAGTCTGGATCCAATTCTGCCCCTTCCAAGCGCGACACCTCCACCAAGTACGGACCGACCAAGCGACGCGAATACATTGCCAACATCGTCAGCGACAAGTTCAGCTGCAATGGCTCGTACGCAGTTTACCTCTTCCTTGGCACATTCGACGCCTCTGATCCGTCATGTTGGCCGACACAACCCAATCTCGTCGGCACACACGCTGTGTTCGCCACGGTTCCCCAGGAGGCCGCGGATAGTGGCCAAGCGACCAAGCGCGCTGCAAAGGGTGGCATTCAAGTCACAGGCACGATCCCTCTGAACAGCGCATTGCTGGAGAAAGCCAAGGCCGGAGAAATGCGTTCGCGGGATCCGGGTCACGTCGAGGACTACCTGACCAACAACCTGCAGTACAGGGTGGCTAGGGTAAGTTGCTTTCAACCTCACCGACTTTTTGAAAATCTGCTGACAGTGATTGCCACAGTTTGACGGCACCGAGATCCCCATCGCCGAAGTTCCCAACCTTTCCGTCAGCGTCGTCGGCGCGGACGTGACGCCCGCCACGAAAGAAGACCAATTCCCGCACTGGAACAACTTCCAGTCGCTTCGTCGTGTCACTGACGGTATCGGCGCTAGGTGCGCTGCCTGATGATTTTCCACGCCCCTTGAACGACTGGCTAGATTGCACATAAGGCGTTTTTCTTGGCGATAGGCTTTCTTGCTTTTGACTGTTGCGGGACTTGTGGTAGACCTTAATTCGTGTGGCACAGAACAAATGGTCGCCTGGAGTTTTTTTGGTTTCTATCCATTTTTGCATAATGAGGGTGTGGCAATTTGCTTTCTCGAGATCTGCTGAGCTTGGGAGGTTGCTGAGAAAGAGTGGACGGATGTGTGTGTGACTGTCGGTCGAACTTCGAGAGATGGGCTATCATTCCATTCTTTGCAGCAGCTCAACAGCCTGATGTCAAAAGTGATAAGTCTTAATCAGACCTGCGATGTGTTGTACTCTCTCTCTCTCTCTCTCATTCCAACTCTCGACAAAAAATGGAATCATGTGTTACCTTTCCACAGCTCTCACCTCTTACATGTGAACACATACATGCCCAATCGAGATATTAAACTCTCCCTTTCGGACAATTGCCTCCTCCCACTACGACGGCGTGACAAGGGAAGAAGGAAACAGAGATTCCCGGCAACGTAGGTAGGGGAAATGGATGGCTCGACTTGTTGAAGGGGTGGGCGGGTTGTGCTTCATATAGGGTAGGGTGGAGGGGGAGGAGCGACGGATGGGGCAGGTGTCACGTCATTGGTTGGAGTGAAGTGAAGTGAAGTCGGGTGAGGTCATGGAAATTGTTTGGCAGACTTTGGGTCTACTTGGTGTTTGGTATAGGCACACGTGTGTGTCGATTAAGGAGCATGTAGTTGTTAAGTTATTGTGTGGGAGATGGGGGTGTTGGGTGCAAATCGCAACTCCGATCAGGCAGGTCGATCAAGGAGGAGGAGAGAGCCCAAGGAAAGCTTCCATCAACCCTTCGGGCTGCTCGTAGAAGTCGAACATGACGATGCCCAATCTCTTGTCCTTGAAGTCTCCTCGCGTGAAGACTTCTTTCAGGTGATTGTTCACGCCTCCGTTGGGGGTCAACTCTGTCCCATTCCCTAGCGCTTGCATCCGCGGAGTGCTAGGTGGCTTGTCGCCGGTCTTTGTGCTCGATGCGAAACTCCACCAGAGATCAAGGTTATCGGAAGCGGAGCGAGAAGCGGCGAGGGCAAAGAAAGACAAGGTTGCATTCAACTTAGAGGCGATGTTTGTTGAGATGCTAGCGCCTGCGGGAGTCTGAGGAGAGTAGTAATCCTGGATGTGGGCTACGGACGAATCGGAAGCAGGCGAGAGGGTGATGTTGGCGCCATTGACCGTCCAGGCGTTCGGGCTGAAGTGCAGGCCTGGGAGGTCCGCTGTTTGACTTGCGGGGAGAAGGTCGAGATCGAAGCGGCGGAGGAGGGTGATTTTGCCGCGGGCTGAGCCTAGGGTGGTCTTGGAGATGGTGTTGCCCTGGAGGAAGTAGTGCTTCGCTGCAGGTGAGGTGAGGGCTGAATGTAAGAGAGTCTGCACGCTGAGGTCGTTGGCAGAGTTGGGAATCGAGTTTCCTTCGAATTGGAATGAGAGGAAGAGGGTCTCGGATGGGTGGGTCTCCACCCAGTCGTAGAAGGCGAAGAGCATGTCGTCAAGGGTCGCTGTTTGCGATTGCAGACCCACACCGTGCCAAAAGACGAGTGTGGTGTTGGTCACATCGTGGGCGTAGCGAAGGTCAAAGGCTCGGATGCCGTCGTTGAGCATCGAGTGGAGTGGCTTGTCATGGCAGCGGAAATTGTCGGGATCGATTTCTGGGATGCCATTGAGAGCCGTGATGGGCTCAAGCCTCTGCTGCGTCTCCTTTGAGTAGTTCCATGTTGCCGCGTCGTGAGTGCCTGGGATGTTCATGTGTACGAGCAGGGTATCGTCGGGGTAGGCTTTCATCCAGGTGGAAGTGGCGGATTTGCTGGACTCATCGTCATCGTATCCGAAGATTGGGCTGGCGTCATTCAGAACCTTTTGCAAGGCGAAATGGGCCAGAGGAGATGCCGTGTCGTTTGTTGAGACATGTGTTGCTGTCTTTGAGTTGGATTGGGAGAGGAGGCCTGGTACCGACTTCCCCTCACCGAAGACAGTGAACAGGTAGAAGATTGTCGCCGAGACGGCCAGCATGCTGAAAATGAAGAAAGTACGTTTTGTACGAAGAGGCTGAAGGGACATGCTAGGGCATTGTAGGTTATATGTGTGTCAATGGAAGTGTTCAAGGGAGGAAAGAGAATGGAAGTCACGTCATGGCGTGGTGAGGTTGAAAGTTGCGGACTTGGACGTTTGAGAGCGTGCAGCGGCTTGCAACGCCGATTGGCCTGGAGAGTCCGCTCATCCTTGCTATTTTGTTTGTTTGGCAGGCATGTTGATACGTAGATATCCGGTGAGTTACGATTACTTCGTAGTTGTTGTCACGATGTCCAAGATCGTAGTATCTTATTTGACCCGGCTGTGGTTTGTATGGATGTAAACTACACTTTAATGTATGCAGCTGGCGTTGACGGCAGTGTTCGAGTCGTGAGATGTCATTGGATGCTGCAAATGTCCACACGTACAGTAGTGCTGCAAGGCTGATATTAGGTTCGATTCTCCCTAAAATTCAAATGCTCAATGATTATGTACAGTATTATTTAGTCTTTGTTGGTTGATGTAGAAGGCATTTTATCTAAGGTAAGTATAGAATGGATCGACGGCAAGGTTAGACGATGACGACGCCTCCGGAAGGAGCCGAGGCAGCACGAAATGTCCCTGAGGGATGCATACAGCGAATTAATCAATTATTGTCAGTAGCACAAGACAGGACGTGTTAGATCATCACAGATAGCATGTCTCTGGACTACGATGATGGCGACAGGGAACACTTTTACCGCGAGTATGGCACGCCGGACAAGCGCTGGCCTGCTCTCCGTCGCTCCCGTTTAATCACTTGGACACTGATCGCCGTCGCCGCCTTCGTCCTGCTATTTATCTTTACTCGACCACGCGAATCTGCTGTCGACTGGCATCAATTCACTTACAGCCTGTATGCCACCGATGCACACAGTCTCTGCAATGCTCTCCTCGTCTTCGACTCCCTGAAGCGCCTGGGCAGCCGCGCCGACCGCGTACTTCTCTATCCCAAGCAGTGGGACACTTTCGTTGCCAGCAACACCGACCGCACTAGCCAGCTACTCACCATCGCCCGTGACCAGTACAAGGTCAATCTCTTGCCAATTGGCTTGCTAGGCCAGGATGGCGCCACTGTGCCCGGTGCAGGCCTCGAGAGCGAATCCGACTGGGACGCCAGCATCACAAAGCTGCGCGCCTTTGAGCTTACACCCTATAAGCGTGTCATGCACCTAGACGCAGACATGACTATTCTCCGCAACCTCGACCACCTCTTCCTCCTGCCGTCCGCGCCAGTCGCCATGCCCCGAGCCTACTGGGCCGACGTCCCCAGCCCTGACCCGAACCAATCCCAGCCATGGCCTCTCACTTCGCTCCTCCTCTTGCTCGAGCCGAGTCGCGCTGAATTCTCTGCCCTGCTCTCAACCCTGACAGCATGGCGCACCGATCCGAATGTGACCAGCCATGGCGACGGAAAGAAGTACGACATGGACTTGTTGAATTACCGCTACGGCTCCTCAGCGCTCGTTCTGCCACAACGCCCTTACGCCTTGCTCACCGCCGAGTTCAGAAACACAGATCATCGTCCATACCTCGGTGCAAACGCCCAATGGGACGCGCAGGCCGTGTTCGACGAGGCAGCCCTTGTGCACTTTAGCGACTGGCCACTGCCCAAGCCTTGGACGATGTGGTCTTCAGACGCGCTGGCGGAAATTCAGCCCAAGTGTGAAGGAGTGGAAGCGTGTGCAGAAAGGAAGATTTGGAAGGGCCTGTACGAGGACTTCAGGGTGAAGAGGCGGGATATCTGTAAGATTTTGAGTAACCCGGCGCCGGTTTGGACGAAGTGGAAGGCTGATCATGGTGCTGGATGATGTGGATATCACTTACAGGCGTGATGAACAAAGTCTTGGATGATAAACTCGATAGATTGGACGCATGGATGTGAATACGACTCGATTCTTCCGCAACCCTACCGGAATCGATGTGCTTGGACCCAATGCTATTAGCAACCAGAGTGAGTATGTTGCCGATGGAGGTGGCGGAATATCATGCAGAGAACCCAATTGATTTGCTCATATCAGAGACTGTAGCCTCGAATCGTTCAGTGGTGGGGTTTGCGTGGTGGTGGCGGGGCGTCAATGGCAACCGCGATGCATTCGAGACAGGTCAAGGGTCAAGGAGCTGACAGTTCAAAAAAACGTCAAGTTGGTATACGGTCGATGAGACAAGTTGACGTCGTGATCGTAAACTGCATTTTCATTGTATACCCCCTTCTAATTCATGCAGATGCTGCCTTGATCATGCACAGCATTTCCCTCTCATCCTTTGCCACAGTATACAAATGAGCAACCCTGACGTTTCCGAAAGCTCTTCGAGAGACGCTTCGTGCTTGACTGTGTTCCTCTACCAGTGGCTTCGATGAAGCGCTCCCGGGAAGACTGAGTCAAGTTGCTCTTCATGTCCATTGTTCGTGCGTTGATAGGTGGGTGGTGACGATAAGTGCGAGGTTCCATTGTCTGTGTAAGAGCAGTTGAAGTCTCGAAATCACATTGTTGTAGCCGCGCTAGCGCCGGGAAGATCCACTGCGATATCATGTTCACATTCTCATTCCTCAGACTGATTCCTTCAATTCTCCGACGCCTCGCTCTTCCTTTCTTCCTCGACACATACGCACGACAAAGATGGTATCATCACCACCACCACCTCAGCGACAGCAGCAACAAAGGGCTGATATCCCCGGGACTCGCGCAGTCAATCCAACCCATATCCAAGACCTCAAAGCGGGTCTACCAGGACGAGCTCACGCCTTCGCTGGTCAAGATTCTCATGAGTCTTCGGCACGAACCTTACTGGGAGTTGCTGCAAAAAAAGGTCATGTTGACCCAACTCAACAGGTGGCTGACCAATCGCATCCTTCTGGCAATCCCTTTGTAGAAAAGTTTGACACCTTCGGCGAGCGGACGCTCTCTGTCGATGAACAGCGTCACCTCGGCCAGCAATGGAAGGCACAAGGTAGGAAAGCTTGCAGTACCTGCGGCGTAAAACACCCACCTCCTTGCAATCCCAGCATTGTCAAGAAGAAGAAGCACATCAGCAAGGTCAGGACGCCCTGGTGCAGAAGCTGCCAGGAGCACCATTTGTTTGGTAAACACACCCGTACCAAGCAGGAAGCGGCAACGCTCCTGACGCAACAGGCGTATGGTATGGCGTCGATATCCACACCAATGGTGAATCCACCAGAAAACTTGGACATCGTTGCCGATGCAGAACAAAGCGGCGAAATCAGAATGATGGTAATTCACCAGGCCCCGCAACTTTTGAGGACTTTCACACACCAGCAGAAGCTCAACCTCAGAGCGGAGTTGTTTCCCGGAAACGTACCAACAGCATTCTCGTGGGGCCAACATGTCTTTATGCAACACTTGCAGCAGTCCATCGAGTCTCATAGAGGCGAGGAGTTCGGCGAAGATGAAGGTACAATCATAGACTGAATTAGTCGAAAGTCAGCCTTCGCAATACCGGCAAGGTAAGGGATACAGTTTCTGCGAACACGCCGCTAATGAGTATCCAGACGGGCCCAATAGCAAAGGCGAAACATCCGCCACCAGCTCCACGGGTATCTGCCGACTTCAGTCGACGAAGGATGTCCAGCAACCACTACCAGATACCAAGCCTCACAGAGGTACGGACGGTAGCGATAAACAAACGTGAGGTCACAGACTGAGCGATCCGAGGTAGGGAAAACCTCGTAAAAAGCCCACCCCAGCGATAGATTCACACCTCGACGCGGTGCTGGGGCGAAACGTGTCTTTCGAAAGACACGGCCAAGATGAATCTGATCTGCCAGTATTTTATTGGTGCGAGACTGCCTTTGATGTAACAGTACTAGCGAAACCGCCACCTGTGAGGTTGCAGTCCAGTGGAAGACATGTAGCAGATGAGTGATCGCTCACTGCGGGACTGTTCGCTGCCTGAAGCTGTTGCGTGGCGCACAAAGCAATCATCTCAGTAGCCAGATGTGGAGGTATCGTAACACAATCTCATCATGGACGAGAGCTACAGACAGGGTGCCCTCGGTATCAGACGTGTGATCGCGTGCGGAGCTCGGAGGTGCAAGTCGCCTAGCGGGCTAGGGCATTCGTAGATGTTCTGTCAAGTTGTTCGACCTTCCTCTTCCTTTCTCTTCCTCGATACAAACGAAATGGGAGTTTCATGTCATGAACAAATAACGAACAAAGGATCGAGCTTGCCCGCTCTACGGCTCGGGTGTTCAATGGCTAATCCTTCGGTCGTTCCGCTTACGAGCGAGCCCGACGATCATACAAGCCTCCTGATAAGACCAAGTGTATGCACACGTTCATTCGCCACAAACCCCGCTCCTATCGCTCACGTGATGCTACCAAATGCTTGACCTGTGCAAGGCTACAGTATCTATCTAGTCACTGTGTTGTTGGAAGACTTGCTGTTACTCCCATGGGAAAAGACTCCCAGTAACGGCATCCGCACCCGCGATGGAAAAGACGAAGAAGACGAAGTCCAGGTCAGGATGTAAGATGTGTAAGCAGAAGCGCTTAAAGTGCGACGAAGCCAAGCCATTCTGCAATCAATGCGTGCGGAGAGGTCGGACATGTCCAGGCTACAGAAAGGAAATCCGATGGTCAACAATCATCTCGAGTGTCCATGGCAAAACGCGTCCTCCACCAGATGACAGTCACCAGGCTGAACCCATTGGAGATACCTCGTCTCACGCCAACTTAGGGACGACCGCGTCTTTGCAGGACAATGTCGCCGCCTCCAGCATTGATCCTCAGCTCGGGGTTGATGCAACTGACTGGGATGCTATCTTAGATACCGACTTCTGGCCACAAACATCATGCCAGACTCAAGATTGGACGAGTGTCGAGGCCACTGTGACACGAGTCCCAGGGCGGGAGATCGACTGGACCGACTGGACTGATGGAGTTGACTTATCAATGCCTGTCGCAGACGACATGGAGTCTGCCCAAGCGATAGAAAACATGCAGACAAGCCTCATCACGCTTCCCGCAGCCTTTGCAGAGACTCCACTAGATCAATCGCACCTCTCGGAGTTTGACATTACCAAGAAGGGCAACGATCTGGGATTCCCGTGTCCAAACCCGGTCGATCTATCAACCACCCTGGTAGAATATTGGTTCAGCCACGTTTGTTCGATGTGGTGTACCTACGACTCTCCGCAAAACTGGTATAGAACCCTTGCCGCAGATACCTGGGGTCACTCCGAGCCAGTGTACTACGCCCTCCAAGCTATGTCAGCAACGGTGCTCGTGGACAGCCTACCACACCTGAAGCGGACATTACCAGCACTGACAACGCAAGCTGCACAATCAATTCAGCGTGCTGTTCAGGCGAATTTCGCACTCCAAGGAGAACAGGCGAGATCATTGCCAACGGACGTGCTCCTTGCAGTGATGGGGATGGGCACATCCATCTGCTGGGCAGATCCACGACAGTTGGGCTTCTGGTTCTTGGATCAAGCTCGCGGGCTCCTCAAGAGGTACGGTGACGAAGGCGATGTGAAACTAGACGCAAACGGCCAACAAACGGTCGAACACTTCCGCCAGGCTTTGACTTACTGGGAGATGCTGGCGAACGTGGTGACCAAGGACTATCAAAACAGTCTGAAAGCGAAGCGGTCCAAGTTCAAGAGACGAATCCGGCGAGCTATGAGTATGAACGAGTCCAGTGCGGATACCGATGGTACCGCAGCAGCCGTTTCAAGCGCAGGTCAATTTCCCAAGTCTCCTGGGAAACCTGCGCCAATGCACCCTTGGACAGGTGTCTCGAGCGAAGTTCAGCAAGTCTTTGGCCTTGTGATGGGGCTTTGCCAGAACCGCTGCGTCGCTCGCGTTTCCGACAACATCCTCAGCACAGATGACCTCTGCGATGCCTTGTGTGATATTGAGCTTGCACACGACTTGGAAAAGGAGATTCTGAGCTTCGACTTCGCCGGAGATGCCAATGTTCCCTCCAACGAAACAGGCGACCCGAATGCACCCTTGTCTCACCTCATCGACACCGCTGAAGCCTACCGTCTCGCCTCTCTGTTGCACTTATACCTGGCTTTCTCAGATCTGAATATCAAGTTTGTGCGCAATTGCGCCGCCTCGTCTTTACCCAACGACAACAAATCGTCATGGGTCCAGGCTCCTCCGGGCATGTCGAGGGACCACGCACTAATCAACCTCACCCTGAGACTCGTTGAAGTATTGAAACGGATCCCTGTCGACTCAGGCGCTCGATGCATACAGCCAATTCTTTTGATCTCTGCAGCGACCGGCCTCAGGTTCGACGTTCCGACCCACCAAACCAACCTTCCTGTGAGCACGTCAAACTCCATTCACAGGAACGGTACCTTGATCAACCAAACTGCTATTTCCGACGCAAACATCAGATCATCCGGACTGTTTGATTCCAACGATCGGGCTTTCGATTTCTCAACTACTTTCGGCTCCGTTGGGGCTGATACAGATGCAGTGCAGCTTACCAGCCTTACGTTGGAAGTCTCCGCTGCACGCCGGTTTATTGTGAACCGATTGGGAGCTTTGCAACAGTCACTTCCGCCACGTCCCATAAGCGTTGCACTTGCACTTGTCCGCGCGGTGTGGTTCAATTACGACTCTGCAGATGAGAATCTGCGCGGCATGCACTGGATGAACACGATGGTCAATAGCGGCCTGCAGACTCTTTTTGGTTGAGCAGTGCAATGATTTTCGCCCGCTTGCAGCTGGAGTGCCATCAATTCAGGCATCCGTCATGTGCAAATACTTACTGTAATAAGTTTTGGAACAAGTGTCATACGCTGATGCTGTGAGCTGTGACACGCACGGCGTCTCGAGCGTCTCACCAATCGCCCAATGCGCGATGATTTCGCTTCGGTATGTAAGCTCGGCGGTCTGACGGAGTCTACTCGAAGGAAGCATTGCTCAATGGTTTGTCCGGCTTCTCTTCAGTGCCGGGTAGTCGCCGTTTCGGAGCCACATATTTGCGCAACGTTGTGTGCTAAACACCACGATCTATCACGTTGCTGTAAGCTTCAATGCAGCTTACAATAAGCAACCACGTGGCAACATTACACTGAAGCAGACGGAAAACATTACATACTGTGGGCGAAACCTCACTTACAGTGTAGGCTACACCCATCTCTGCATTCGCGAGTCAAGCTCGGCGAGACGCCGATAAACCTTTGATCGGCGATTATCTCACACCCGAAAGCATAATCCACCCATGATGTGCCTATCGTTGCGACATCAGCATTTCAGATCCATTCAGATCTCGCCACCGTCAAGCATAACAAGCAAATTCAAAAGTACAAAATGCTGTGTCTACAGCGCCTCTCGATTGCTCACACCATCAATCAGCCTAAGCCACTCTAGCCATCATCATCTATCCGCCAAACCGAATCACAACACCCAGTACTCCATCTTTATCACCCACCGCAACTCCACTGTTCCAATCATGCTACCCACGACCACGACCGCCATCGACAGCATACACCACCCAGCAACAGGGACGTGGCAGTACATCGTCGTCGACCCCAACACACTCAACGCCGTCATCATCGACCCGGTTCTCGACTTTGACGCAGCCACGCAGACTGTCACCACAAAAAACGCCGACAACCTGGTCTCAACGATCAAAGCAAAGGGTTACAACATCGTCCGAATCCTCGAAACGCATGTCCATGCCGACCACCTGACCGCATCGGCGTATCTCCAGCAAGCGCTAGCCAGCATCCAAGACTCCAAGCCGCCCATCTGCATCGGCAAGCGAATCACCCAAGTCCAGCAGACGTTCGGAAAGAAATACAGCGTACCGGCCAGTGAGCTCGAAAACGCTTTCGACCACCTCCTCGACGACGACGAGGTCTTCCAAATCGGACATCTTCAAGCGAAAGTCGTCCATCTCCCCGGCCACACGCCCGACCACGTCGGATACCTGATCGGAGGTGAGTTCCACGAACAAGTGTAGCACGCCTATTCGATTGAATCTCTCCCACTGACACTGCCAAAACCAGACAACATCTTCTGCGGCGACTCGGTCTTCAACGCCGACCTCGGCGTCGCGCGCTGCGACTTCCCAGGCGGCAGCGCCAAAGCTCTCTACCAGTCCACCCGTAAGCTACTCAGCTTGCCGGACCACGTCAAGGTCTGGACTGGCCACGACTACCCTTCGGCCGCGCGCAAGGAGCCCGTGCCGTTCATGAGCGTCGCAGAGCAGAGGGAGCGCAACGGCTACTTGCAGGACGGCTTGACCGAGGAGGCTTTCTTGGAGAAGCGCACCCAGCGCGACTCTGCGCTTAGTGAGCCCAAGCTGTTGCACCAGTCTTTGCAAGTCAATAT
>Ga0265797_10006534_pt1 | contig 16380 bp, 18 predicted proteins | sample P2T30metagenome_FD_192433 | JGI IMG/M metagenome (GOLD analysis project Ga0265797, IMG submission 192433) | Plant litter microbial communities from East Loma Ridge, Irvine, California - P2 T30 | ecosystem: Environmental > Terrestrial > Plant litter > Unclassified | place: USA: California... | reverse complement strand
GAAGAAGTCTGCTGTCTCGGGGTGCAGTCTTTCGAGCGGTGGGAGGGTTGGGTCGATGTAGGTGAGAGATGGGTGCCGTAAGGCGTTTGGCTGGAAGTGATCGCCACAGGTTCCAAGCCAGACTATAAACGATGGAAAACACGAATGAGCAAGAAGGTGTCAGGTGCGATCTGAGGGTGCGGCTTCACACTTACAAATATCCCAGCTGTCTACACTTCCCCAATAGTCCCTGACATGTAGGCCATTGGTGTTGTAGTTGGACGTCAACGAGCGGAACGCAGAGGCGGTGACGGGAATCTGCTTGGTACGGAGCCGAATGTCCCAATCTACGTCGTCTTCGATGATCAATGCAGTAGAATGGTCACTGGCGAGGAATGTTCGCAGTGCATTGAGGTGACCAAGCCAAGCCAACGCTGACCCTCGTGTGATAGTTGACATATCGTCAGCACGTAGCTGAAAGATATCTTCGTCGGTCCAGAGAGGCTGTGCCGGGATCGAGATATCAATTCCGGTGATATCAGCCGCGAAGAGAAGCCCATCACGACGTGGCGATTGTTGGCGCGAGACGGCAATGACCGCACCAAACTGATGGAACCGCTTGTCAGCATGAGTGAGCATCAGAGCAGGGACTTATTTGCTTTCGCACCCCAAGTGTGGCATTGGCAGGCTCGAGAGCCGCATTTGATGGATCTTGTTCCTTTACACCAGCAAGTAAAGCAGCTTGTTGCGCGAGATGCCGAACTGTGCCTTCATCGCCAAAGTCCCGATACATCATAAGTGTCAGGACAAAGATGATCAGCACCAGCAGCATGCGCTGCAGCCTGATTTCCATCTTGACAGACTGCAGGCTTCAGTTTGCCAGATTGTTGGGCTCAAACCACGAGGCGAAAGGCGTTGATGGCTCCAGGTTGTTAACAGTGGCGATACAGGCCTACAAGTACCTTACATGTACACTGTAGAGGAGGCATGAGAGTTGCATGTGACGTAGCTACAAGTGAGTTAATCAAACTCAGTCCAAAGTGAAAACATGAGGTGATCGTGTTTGCGGACAGCAGCAGCAGTAGCGACAGACAGATGTTGCCTTCCGTAGCTTTGTGACATGGTGCACACGGCAGGGCTTTGAGCTGAAGTGCGGTCAACCCGAAATGTCACTGACAGCCTTGACAGATAAGAGCATGTGGACTTTTCCCCATCGATATTTAGTCTCATCTCGGTAACATCCGATGGAGAGATGCAGACGCGTTGAGTTGCGAAGCCACTCAGGAGGAGACGTTGCACAAGCACCTGACGCCATACGGTAGCACAGTCGCTGCAGGTCCAGAAAGCAGTGCCAGTGGGTACCTTAGTTGAGAGTGCGATGTGAGTATCCTTCTGTGGGTGATGGAGGTGTTATGTCGTATACCGCACATGCATCTATCCAGCCAATTGCCCCCCTGATCTGGGCCAATCCAGGGTCGTCTGTAAGGCTGTTCAGGGTCAAGATCAACTGCAGGGGCCGAGCCGGGTATGCGGGCATAAAGACGGATGTCCGATGTTTTGAAGCAGGTCACGAAGGTGTGCATGTGCATGAGGTAGGTACCAGTACCGCCAACTGTAAGAGCTGCATCACGTGTGCATACCTGATTGATGCCCACGTTGAACCTACACTAATCCCACGATCTCTCAACAACAAGACCAGCACGCCGCCAGCAGATGGTCAAACGCAGGCGCCGGCAGCAAACGAGACGAACGCGTGCCCGCCGCCGTTGTAGCCGACCACAGGGCAGAGGATGGCTGGGCCTTTTCGCTGGCTGGGCGCTCAGGAACGCGAGAGTGGAGTTCCCCACACGAAATGCGCGCAGCAGCTGTGTGTGTCTGTCCAACTTTAGCATCGCCCTCTATTTGCGTACTGTAAACAGCGTTTGTTTCACGCCTTCTCCTGCCCTTCCGCTCGTCCAAGCGTGTAATTGTCGTGCGTGTTGCCTCTGCTATACTGCTATACCTCCTCGCAGCCTCTCACTGCCAACGCTCTCACTCTCATCATCCTTGCTATACCGCGTCTGCGCAGTGCCTCATATACGCAGCCTGCACGTATTATCGCGCCAACAGCCGATACGAAATTACCGGCGATCACTACCCACTTTCCATCACTGTCACGCGCCCACGCCCACCAATACATTACAAGCGAGCCTCTTAGACGAATCGCTTCTTAATATCGCCTGTCTACTGGCTGGCGTAAGCAGTAATATCATCATACGCTGCTGCTGCTGCTGCCCTGCCGCTCCTTTGCTCTCACTTCGACTCGCGCGCCGCCCACAGCATGCGCCATGGCAGATCCAGCCTCCAACCCCGAGCAGAGAGTCTCCCGCTACAGGTCGCAGCGACAGAAAGCCCAGCGTGCCGTAGACGATGACGCGAACGAAGCACCTCCACTCCCTCAGGTCGACACGCCGCCGCAGGACGACAGCGTTGTACGCAGCAAATCTCGCTACCACCGCAAGAGAGGCAACACAGGAGCCGACCAGGGTCGTCTGGGCACTTCTCATGGTCAGGACGCTGCGCCGCTGTCGCATGCTCTCGAGAAATCCACATCACCGCCAGGCCAGTATATTCGGCCTCGTACTGCAAATGCTCCACCTAGTAGGCATGCCAACTCAAGAGCCGGTGCACAACCACAACACGAAAGACACATCAGTCCACCCGCTCACCCTGGCGCACGCGATCTGAGACGACAGACCAGCGACAACTATGAATCGGGCTCCGAGCGTGAGAACAGTCGACACATCACTCCACTCCCAACTTTTTCCATGTCGACATCTGAACCAACGGGAGAACTTTTCCCTCCTCCGCGCCCAGCTACGCCTCCGCCTCCTCGAAGGGATGGTCCGCCCAAATCTGACCAAATCAAGGCGACCAGAAGCACAATCATGTTGCCTAGATACGATGATGAAAGTGACAGCGATGGAGGCTGCTTTGGGCTGTTCAAGAAGAAAAAGGATACTGCAAATGATGCGCAAGCGGCACGACCCCTGTCCGACCACCGTCCAAAATACATCATTGCTGGAGGCGGCGGCGTCATGCCTGGATCAGATGCACCTGTGTCAGCTGTGAACGCAGGAGACAGGAAAGTCCTGGTCGAATGCGGTAAATCACGAATGATCTTCCCAGTCACACCAACCACAACTTGCGTGGATCTCATAAAGAGTGCGTCGACAACCATGAGCGAGAACATTGATGTGAAATCGGCCATCATCCTCGAACACTTTGGTACTGTGGGCATTCAACGACCGCTCCGCCGTTATGAATCAGTTCGCAACGTGATGAACAGCTGGGACCATGACCGACAGAACAATCTGATCCTGGTTGATCCAGGAACAGGACAATCCGAATTGGAGCTCAGTACGGCTGGTGTTCCAAAACAACGACCAGCAGAAGCCCAATGGCTCTTGACATATTCGCAACGACCCGGAAAATGGGAGAAGCGTTTCATTACTTTGAAATCTGATGGACAAATCACATGTCAGAAAGATCTCGACAAAGCGAGAGAGCAAACCAACGTCTGCCATTTGAGCGATTACGACATTTACACTCCTACACAGGAAAAGATTAGAAAGAAGATCAAGCCACCGAAGAAGCTGTGCTTGGCCATCAAGTCACAGCAAAAGTCCAGCATGTTTGAGACCACAGAAAATTTCGTACATTTCTTTTGTTCCAACGACCGGCGCACTGCCGATGAATTCCACGATGCAGTCCAGAACTGGCGAAGCTGGTACCTCGTCAATGTCCTGGGAGCCGTGAAGAAACCCCAATCACCAGATAGCACAGAAAAAGATGGAGGAATCAGCACAAGCTTCACAGCGCAAGCGCATGCGCACAAGAAGATGGACTCAACAAGCTCACACTATCAGTTGGGCAGTTTCAAGCCGCTGATGGACACCGATCAGATTGGCAGGCGACCATCGCAACGACAAGGGCCTCGAGCTGCGCGAGTTACATCGGCAGAAGACAAGGAACTTCTCGAAACCGGTACAGCGCCCACGAGACGTCCTAGCACGCGGAGGCAACAAGGTCCACCAAAAGCCAAGCTGGCAGAGGACGAGCCGCTTGCAAACCTCACAAGACGCACCACAGCGGACGAGCGAAGGCCATCCGACAACAGCCAAACCGAAGAAATCGCACCGACAGGCCTTCTCGGGCGTTCGTACAGCCAACGCCAGCGCGAAACTGCCGCTCGTAACCAGCTGTCGGTAGCTGAAAATCCTCTGACCCGCCAAGTTTCTTCCGACGGACTCCGCCGCCAGACTTCAACACGAAGGAATGCTGAAGCTCGACAAGGTGATCTCGGTCGCTCTAGCTCTACGCGCGCGAAAAACGGCCCAGGCGGCCACAAGCCACTCGTCGACTTGACTCCCCAATACCCCGAACCCCCACAGCACAATCCCAAAGTCCCCATGGGCCGCGGCTACCAACCAGACAACGTCGGCCCCGGCGGCCTGATCGATGCCGCAACATCTCCCGAAGACGCGCTCGGCATCCCCTCTTCCACAGACTGGCGTGGCCGCAACCACACCCAAACCCACGAGCTCACAAAGCAGCGCTCCAACTCCCGCACAGGCGCCGACTTCCAGCGCGGCCTACGCCCAACAGCTTCCCAACGCCGTCCAGCAACCGCACGTCCTACAACCGCGCGCGCAGCCGCTAGCCACGACGCCGTCACTGGCTCGGCGTTCACGGGCGAAGGCCTGCTGGCGAAGTCTCAGGAGGGTTGGGGCGGTGGCACGAAGGGGCGAGGCGTCATTGACGGGTCTAGAGCTAAAGGCCCGATGGTGGATTTTAGCGGAGAGAACAAGTTCGCGCAGGGCAGCTTGCTGAATCGGGTTGAGAGGGAGCAGGGCGTGAGCGGGCCTGTGATTGAACGATAGCATATGATTTGATCCTCCGGCAGAGACCGGGATCTAGATACCAGTATTTGAGAAAAGCCAGAGGCGATGGCTGGAGGAGGATTAATTGCATTTTGATACCCACAAATGATCGTCTGGTATTTGGTTTCATCTAGTATTTGGTTTAAGAAGTTTGTAATACTGTGGTTGGTTGTGGAGTGCCAGCTCTTGGCTATCAACTCCATCTGAAGCTTTGCCATGTTGCTCGTTTCTGCAAATCTACTCATGTATTGTGTTTACTGTTAGATTGCTCATCATGTTTTGGCAGTATTCCTCGGTCACGCCTTCATCGCCTCTCTAAGCAACGGCGCGACCTGCTTCCTACTTGATTCGAGGCTGTCCTGTCGCCAGACACCAAGCCACGCCACGCTCTCATCCTTGCTCGCAGGCTCATCGATCTCAACCAACTTCAACTCGCCTGCCGACTTTCCCACGAACTTCTTGGCTGCTTCCGACGCTTTGCCCTCTTCGGTCGCAAGCAACAACAGTTCTCTCTCGAAATCACCCTTCGGGTTCGTGAAAGCCGTCATGACAGCGAACAAACCGAGACTTCTCTCTTTCGCAAACTCAACACACGCTCGCACCAGAGCGTCTTTTCTGCCGGCTTCGGCGTCTGCTTTCTCGCGCAGGAAAGGCAGACCTTGCACGACGGAAGCAATGCCTAGCTCCAAGCCACCATCGGACCACGATTTGTAGTCTTTACGTAGAATATCGGTCAGAGATAAAGAAGAGATATCTGACTTCGCAGCATCGATTTCCTTGTAGAATGCCTCGCGGTCGTACTTCGGGCTCATGCGCGGGGACATATTAACAAACGCTTCAAGCAATTTCACGGCCTGCGTGTCATGCTTGGTAACTTTGTGCGTCGAGGTGAGGTTCTGTGTGTCTATGAGGACGGCGCCGAGGGCGAGCAGGGCGACTTGCGCGTCCCAGGTGGAGGTGTAGGCTGTGTCGTCGATGACGAGGTAAGATTGCTGGCCGTTGGCGGCGCCGATGGAAGAGGAGAAGAGGGCGAGCTGGACCCAGGGTTCGTGCAGGTGCGTGGTGATGAGAGAGCAGCAGGAGCCGGATTTGGTGATTATGCGAGGGGTGGCGGTGGCGGGGATGAAGGACTCGTCGTCGTGGTGGTCGATGCAGGCGGTTATGTTGGCGGGGTTGGAGTAGGTGGAGGCGAGTTGGCCGGTGAGGGCGTTGTGGTCGACGAGGGTCCAGGATGTTTTGGACGGTGGGAGCGAGGGGAGGTCGTCGAGGGTGATCAGGTCGGAGGGCTTGAGGTTGGCGTGGGAGAGGAGCGTTGTGAGTTCTGGGCGGAGGGCGAGATCGCGGGCCGGGATGTTGGTCACGGGGATTGTGAGGGTGTTTGTTCGGCGGGCGTCTGGGTGGGAGGATTTGATGTAGCTGTAGACGAGAGCGCTGGTGATGGAGTCGAGGTCGGCGGACTCGTTGCCAACGACGAATGAGGTGATGGATTCATTCTTGCTGGCTTGTTGCAGTTGGCGTTTGGCCTGTGAGAGGAACGTTGCAATGGAGAAGCGTGACATTGTTGGTTATTTGCGTTGCTTCTACCAATATACAATGTTGTCTTATGTTATGTGAATCTTCTACCAGCATTGGCTCGTGACTGATGACATGTGAAAGTGAAGTCTTGGCGACCCCAGTCGAGTCCTGAGTCGTGCCTCCTGCTTCAAGCTGGCGGGGTCTTCCCCAGGCTGCAGGGCTCTGGAAGCTTCCTGGACTGGACAGCAACTTTATTGCCTTCCACCACCAAGCGCTTAACTTCACTTTTGCATTCACTGCCGGCCCGCTTGATTGTTTCATAAGCGAAGCCTGTTTTCTGCTTTCCTTGCCTTGTACACCATCAACCACCACTGCATACCCACCCACTTTCTACAACAAATCGAGAACGAAGTAGCCCAACATGGCGACCCAAGCTGCTCGCGGAAAGCAGTTGATCGAGGAGAAGAAGTTCGACGAAGCTGTTGTCGCGCTTACTGCAGCGCTCAAGGAGTCGCCCACATCGCCAGCTTACCTCACACAACGAGCTTTGGCCTACCAGAGAAACAAGCAATACCCCGAGGCTCTCGCCGATGCCAACGCAGCCGTGGTTCATGCTCACAAGCGTGCGAAGAAGGAGCTCATCATCGACGCCCAGGTTCGTCGTGGCGTTATTCTGTACAACATGGAGCGCTACGGCGATGCACGCGCCGTTCTCGACATTGTAAAGCGCATGAATAAGGATGTGAAGGAGGTTGGCACATGGTCTACTATGATCGCTACGAAGGTGAAGACGCTTGGTGAGGATCACGAAAAGATGAAGGTGACTGTGAAGGAGGTTCCCGATCTTGATATGGAGGCTTTGAAGGTTGGTGAATCTGGTCCGACGACTTCAGCTACGAATGGTGCCGCTTCTGCTCCCACGCCCGCGCCTATCACACAAACACCTGTGGATAAGATCCGACACGACTGGTACCAGAACAACCAGAATGTCTACCTCACACTTCTCGCCAAGGGCGTTCCCCAGGACAAGGCCGTCGTCGAGATCACTGAGCGATCCATGTCGATTTCTTTCCCAGTGGCGGCCAGCGATGCTACCTACGACTTCAGCCTGGATCCTCTCTATGCGCCTGTGAACGTCGAGAAATGCATCACACGTGTTCTTCCTAGCAAGGTGGAGATTATCCTTGCAAAAGCAACCCCGGGCCAGAAATGGAGCGCCCTAGAGAGCAGCGAGCCAGTCGCTGAGACTGCCCCCAAAGCCGATGCATCAAAGACCGACTCTGCTGCTCGTGCAGTGTTCACGGCCTCCGCTCCCAGCGGACCCGTATATCCGACATCTTCCAAGAGCGGTCCCAAGAACTGGGACAAATTCGGCGATGACGACGATGAAGACGAAGGCGATGCCACCAACTCCTTCTTCAAGAAGCTGTACAGTGGCGCATCGCCTGAAGTCCAACGCGCGATGATGAAGAGCTACACCGAGAGTAATGGAACCTCGCTGAGCACCAACTGGGAAGAGGTCAGCAAGGGCAAGGTCGAGACTCTTCCGCCGGATGGCATGGAGGCGAAGCCATGGGGCAAGTGAAAGATGCTCGCATAGCATGATTGTTTACACTTGTTTGTGTCGAACGACAGGCGCTGCTACACGAGTCGTATTGTGGTTACTTTCTGCATTTTAGAGGGTTTGACTTATTCTTTTGTTTGAAAAAAAGCATGTTTAGCATGGTGTTTGGGTGTTTGAGCACATTTCTCAGAAGCGGGTTGAGCGGCGGCCACAAGGCATTGCAAGCATACAGTACGATCGGCGACTGTACATAGCGATAATGCATTTGATTGAATGAATGATTTTGTCACACTTTGAGTTTTCTCTATTGAATTGCTTCTCTCGTTGGCATTGACACGGCATATAAGGAAGTATCATGATACACCGCATGGGTGACCGGAGCTCTATATTGCTCCGGATATTGGACATGTCTCAATGGGAAGGCAACAGACTACTACTTTCCAAATCTGATAGTATGAGCTCGAAGACTAGAGATGACAATTGAGATATTGGACGTGTCTCAATGGGAAGGCAAAAGACCACTACTCTCCAAATATAACAGTATCAGCTCGAAGACTAGAGATGGCTATTGGGATGCTTTCAGGCGCAAGACATATCGCCGTGAAATTGTATGGGTAAGTGACGAGAGTAATTCGTGGTGGTATGATGATTGTGAGACGTAGGTCATGCTCGAGATATCTTGGTCGTTTACTATTGGGCTCTCGATGGCTGATGGACAGAGTTTTGAACGCTGCTGAATATACGAGCGAGATCTGAGAGAGGCAAATGACAGTAGCAGAGGGTGCAGCTGCTGGGATGTCTCTCAGTGGCTAATCGATAGAACTTTGGACACTGCTGGACATATGAGCGAGACCTGATGATGGCACGCGATAGTTGCTGGAGACGAAGCTATCGAGATTCTCTCAGTGGCTAGTTTACATTGTTTTGAACATTGCTGGCAATACCAGCGAGATCTGATGGTAGTAGGCAACAGGCGCTTGGAGCGAAGCTATTGGAAGTATCTCAATGGTCGATTGATAGAGCTTTGAACATTGCTGGCTATATGAGCGAGACCCGATGATGGCAAGCAACAGTCGCGAAGGGCGAAGCTGTTGAGAGTCTCTCATTGATGGAGCTTTGGACATTGCTGGCTATATGAGCGAAATTCGATCATGGCAAGTAACGCTGAGCAAGAGCGAAGCTACTGGGAGTCTCTCCGTGGAAGGGTGTTAAGTTGTTGCCCAGATCTGATGGTATGAGGTCAAGGACTGCTGGATGTAATTGACAAGCTCTCTGCCATGCTCATGCGATCCTCTCTGCAATTGATGTGGACTGGTGAAAGGAGTCATCCACGTTGACCGTGATTGTTAGGGGTGTGGCATCCTCGGAGAGATCTGATTGTTCACCCATGAGTCTCTCAATGACTGATGCAGAAAGTTGCAATCATAGCTGACTATATGAGCGTGATCTAATGCTAGCAAGTAGGTACTCAGCATCGTACAGGTTGACCGAGACTCTCGGCGAAAGATGCCCAATTGTGTCTAGCGCCTCAGGCAGCACTGCATGTTTGTGCACTTGCCTGCATTGCTCTTCGCGCTTCCTTCTCCCTGGAGCAAGTACATACATGCATATGCTCAACAACACAGAGGTAGGACCAATGAAGGATGCAAGCACTCTCCTAATTATCGCTGCACCTACCATATCACACAAACACAAGTCCCGGATGTCATACCACTGAGTGCCACGTCGGCCCGGCTTTCCTATTTACCTATTCTCACCCATCCTTTCCTTTCTTTCCCTTTCCTCTCAACCTCATACATCAACATTCCTAAGCTTCTTTCTATTTCCTAAGAACCTGTGCACTTACATCGCTTATTTTAGCATTTTTCCAACACAATGGCACCAAAGATCCACCTCGTCCGCCATGCACAAGGCCTGCACAACCTGTGCGATGCCAACACCAAGATCCACGACCCGAATCTCACTCCCCTGGGCGAGCAGCAGTGCGCTGAGCTCCAAAAACACTTCCCCCATCACCAAGGGGTCGACCTCATCGTTTCCTCGCCCATAAGAAGGACGTTGTACACCGCTCTGCTCAGCTTCGACAACGATATCAAGACGAAGAACCTCACGATCGTTGCCCTCCCGGAACTGCAGGAAACCTCCGACCTCCCCTGCGACACTGGATCGACTCCCACCCAACTGGCCAACGAGTTCGCCAAATACAACATCGATTTTACCCATGTCCAGGAGGGGTGGAACATCAAGACCGGCAAATGGAGCGCTCAGCCAGATGCCATCAAACACCGTGCCCAAGAAGCACGGGAATGGCTGGCCAGGAGGCCAGAGAAGGAGATTGTCGTTGTTACTCACGGTTCGTACAGGTTTCTTGACGATTCTGCTCTCATTGCAGCTATCGTCGTATCATGCGTGTTGTCACTACTACTGCCAAAACTACTGCCACTGCCCTTACGTTCGCTGCTTTGTTGATTTTTTTCTGCTGACCATGTTTACCAAAACATGACGACCATACTAACGTGCATTCCCAGGCGGCCTTCTTCACTATCTGACCGCGGACTGGGAAGACAAGGACAAGTTCCCTGGCACGGGTTGGGCGAACACAGAGTTCCGCTCGTATACCATCGACAGCACCAGGTAAGACTAGCCAAACAAGATCTCGCCATCGAGACAGCCGCTGTGATCTGCGCTGGACGAGCATTGGGGGATTGGTTTCCGCTGAGAGCGCTGGCTAACATTCTTTCAGACCCGGCAGCCACCTCATCGAGACCGAAGAGTCAACACGCCGCAGAACCGTCAAGCCGCTAGACCACACCGAGGTCACGCAACTGAGGCGTACGATGTCGAAGAAGGACGCAGAGAAGGCCGATGAGATCGGCGCAACCAGCCATGCCGACAAGCACGATGGGTCTGCCCAAGCCGACGACAAGCCAACCAACCCGAAGGACGGTCATTGGAAAGTTTGACAGGTCTGGAGGAACTACTGGCAGACAAGATGGACGTTTTCATTTGCAAGTTTTGTGAGCAAGGAGTTGGAGATCAAGCATGAGATGTCTTTTCTCTGAGGGATGGTTCGAGCAGGAGCATGGTTGGACTATGACAAGAGCCTGAATACAAGATGGTGTTGGAGTGCTGGACTCTGCACGCACGGACGGACGGTTCGGGGCCGGCAATGGTGCAACGGGCTAAGAGTGTTGGATGGACATGGATCGCCTCCCTACACAACAGGCGTTTGGATCGCTCGGATCGATAACACATGGTGAATTTACAGGGGAGCTCGAAGACACGATACCATACAAGAAACAGTGCCGAGACGTCGCGAACGCCGCATGAACTCAATTGCGTATCTATCTCGCACGAATCAGTACTTAGCGCCATGCAACTTCCCCATGCTGATCTCGCATAAAAAGTCACTGGATCGCTGCCCTTCTGCATGGCGGCGCATGTTTAGTCGTCAGTGTTGCGTGCGTGATTTATGCTCTCCTCTGTAAGCTATCTACTGCAACACTCCCACCTCGAGCTGTGCGCAATTTTTCGTTAGCAGTACATCTCTATATCTAGTGTGCAGAAAAGATGCCCACGTGCTCGCCTTGACCATTCGCAAACGACGTACAGTCTCCACCTGGGCAAAAGCCAGCCTCGCCATCCCGCGGCAGGACGTGCTTTCCGCGTAACCACGGACCAGCACTATCACGTAGTAGCTCAGCGGCCAGCCCACCACCACCATCATCACCAGCGAGCGAGATTCTCATCCGTCCGCGTCGTGCATCGCCGTCGCACACACGACCATCACCTTCCACCACCCCGACTGGCACCCCGTCCCGCCAAGTCGACACCGCCCCGTCTCAGACACGCCGCTGTTGAGACGCCGCCCGCGCTTTTTTTCCAGTTCGAGCACTCCATCCAGTGCCATTGAGGACGCGCAATACAGGCGCGTATGTCGTCGATGCGAGGAGCCCGGCCGGCTTTCCGGGCTACCAGCAGAGCTGCTGCATCTCTGCCAGCGCCTGCGAAGAGGAATGGATATGGCTCCGCTGCCCTTCGACCCGCGGTCCTCGGACTCGCGAAGCTCATGATGCTGCCGCTTGCGAGCGCCATGCCGCTGCTGCAGGCTCGCGGACACTCGTCCAAGGGCGAGGAGGACCTGCCTAAGGATGCCGGTGACCCAGACCTCTACGTCTACCTTGGCATTGCCGTCGCGCTGGTTCTGCTCGGCGGTGTTATGGCTGGTCTGACCATTGCTTTGATGGGCCAGGATGAAACATACCTGCAGGTCATTGCTACGAGTGGAGAGGGCGCTGAGAGAAGGCACGCGAAGAGAGTCCTTGGCTTGTTGAGCAAGGGCAAGCATTGGGTTTTGGTTACGCTCTTGCTGAGCAATGTTATCACAAACGAGACTCTGCCTATTGTGTTGGACAGGAGCTTGGGAGGAGGATGGCCGGCCGTTGTTAGCAGTACCGTCTTGATCGGTAGGTGACGCGGCACTTCTGCCACGAGTGATGTGGTGAGAACTATGCTAACATTGTCCCAGTTATCTTCGGCGAAGTCGCTCCGCAGTCCATCTGTGTACGCTACGGTCTTTCTATCGGAGCCTTCATGTCGCCTGTCGTGCTTGTGCTCATGTGGATCATGGCACCTGTCGCATGGCCGACTGCCAAGTTGCTCGACTGGCTGCTCGGTGAAGATCATGGAACAATGTACAACAAGCCCGGCTTGAAGACACTCGTCCAGCTTCACAAGACTTTGGGAACTTCCCCGGGAGACAGACTCATGGAAGACGAGGTCACAATCATCAGCAGTGTTCTGGACTTGAAGGACAAGCCTGTTGGTGATATTATGACGCCGATGCAGGACGTCTTCATCATGAGCGCGGACACTGTTTTGGACGAGAAGATGATGGACACCATTCTCTCGCAAGGCTACTCTAGAATCCCCATTTACGCCCCGGATAACTCGAGGAACTTCATCGGCATGCTTCTGGTCAAGATCCTTATTACCTACGACCCAGAGGACTGCAAGCGCGTACGCGACTTCGCGCTTGCCACTCTGCCCGAAACTGGCCCATACACTTCTTGCTTGGACATCATCAACTTCTTCCAGGAGGGGAAGTCACACATGGTGCTCTGCTCTGACTATCCCGGACAGGATAAGGGTGCTCTTGGTGTTGTTACTCTTGAGGATGTCATCGAAGAACTGATCGGCGAGGAAATCATTGATGAGTCGGATGTCTTCGTAGATGTGCACAAGGCTATTCGCCGTCTGGCTCCTGCGCCTCGTCAAAGATACGGACACGGACACGCAAAGGTTGTTGGCTCGCTCGAGAACGAAGCCACTAGCGAGGATACTCCATTGTTGGCCAAGGAAGATGCAGGTGAAACGAGCAGGAAGCCCAGCTTTAGCAACGGCCAGGGCACGACATTCATGATGCGCAGAAGGAGCAGCAATGCTTTGGACTCTAGACTTGACCAGCCAGCGAACCGGGCTGTCCCTGTCCGCAGCGACACACAAGACATCATGAGGCATCTGAGCCACCTTGGACCTAGCAACGTTGCTTCAAGACCGAAATCCACCAAATTCAGCTCCGTGAAAATCAAGCCTGGTGTCGCTGCTGCCGTTCCTGGCATTCCTGGTACCATTCCTGAAGGCCAGCCCACTACCACCGGTGTTGAGAGCCCTGAACATAAGAAGCCCAGTCCAATCACCGAGGAGACTAGCCCTGCTAGTGGCGGCGAGGGTGCTGGTTTGCTCAACAACGCAGGCATCGACGCCTCTTCCGGCGTTGTCAGCGTCATTCAGGCTGGTTACGGCACAATGGGCCCTCTGTCCCGCTCGAACTCCAGACCTGGTACTAGAGAAGCAGAGATCGCTGCTGTGGCTAACGAGGAAGACCCTTCTAAGATGTCACCAATGGCCGCCAGCAAGCAAGCCGAGCTTAAGGCGCAAATCACCGACGAACAATTGCAACAGGAGCAAGAGGCCCAGCAGCACAACGCTGAGCCTGACCATGCCGATCGCAGCCGTAGCCCAAAGAACACCACTGGCATCGAATTGAGGAGGGATCCTACTCCCGCTGAGAACGGCAGGCCGTCCACTCCACCCAAGGACTCGTCAAACAACAGCAACCACACTAGCCCGAAGCACCCAACCCGCACGCATGAAACCAGCGGCAAGTTGATTGTCGGCCCTCACCACGATGCAGACGCGAAATCGCTCGATGACGACAATGGCAGCCCGACCCGTGAACGGTCGGCCACTCGACGCGTCGCCCGCTCTGGTTCCATCACTGAGACGACCGTTGATCTCAACGGCATGAAGAAGATGGTGCTGGACACGAACAGCAGCAGTGACGACGACAAGTCTCCCACTAAGCCATGGCAAGGCTACGGAAGCCAGATCCGTGAAGAGGATGAGGAGTCTCACAAGGACGGCTCCACGGAGGGCGATGCCAGTAAGACTGGCAGCGGTAGTGGCAACGGTACCGTGCAGTCGAAGAAGAAGAAGAACAAGAAGAACAAGAAGAAGGGCAAGCACTGAACGGTTGAAAGATATGTCTCACTGAAGTGACAGTCTGATATTGTCTTGGATTCGCGCTTTGCGTCTTTCTTTCTTTCGGGCTCTGACAAAAGTCCTTGACGGCAGGTTGAGACACAGCTGTACAAGAGTTGATGCAGGTTTTCGGGCTGTACATTACTAGATAATCTTATTTTTCTTCTTGTGCGGTTTTAGCGATGTGTTACGTGAACAAAAAAGAGATTATGCTTTTGTTTCATTTGCGAAGGGATCTCCATTACTACATCACATCACTCATATTCTATTCTTTGCGCACATGTATGCTGAACAGGATGTTCTTCCACCAGGCACCCACCATCTCTCCCACTCTCAACACCGTTCCAAACCCCTTCGAGATGCTCTCGCAGCGAAGCCGTGCAAATCAGCATCCCGTCATTTCTTCAAGTCTTCTTCTTCGCCGCACCGCCAGGCATCCGCTTGAACTTCCGCGGGTCTTTCCTCGACATGCGCGACTTGTCCCTGGTGCCTTTGCCGCCTTCCCAGAAGCCGTGGCCTTTCTTGCCGACGAGGCCGGCGTGGCAGATCCCGCAGTCTTCGGGGCGGTAGTTTTGTTCTCGGGAGCCTGTGAGGGTTTTTGGTCAGTTCGCTGCTGTTTTTTCGAAGGGGAGTGTTTAGTGGAATGGAGGTCTGGAGGTGGTTTTTTTGTGGGATGAAGCTTACAGAAGCCGCTGTGAGGAAACGTTAGCTTTCTGACTTGGTAAGGGTTATGAATGAATGGTATCGTTGAATGGTTCTTCTTGGCGGCAGTATCGCATCGGAAGCACAGTGCTGCCGAAGCGTTGAAGTGGCTGCAGTTGTGGAAGCCATGCTTCCTCAAGCCTACTGGCGCCATGCATGACTTGGGATTCGACGTGCAGCGAGAGGCTTGAGGGGCTTGGTATGCGGGGAGGAGCTGCTGCAGACGTAGTACATGTACATGTATTGACGTACTTGCGAGACGCCTGCAGTGCATTCGCGTGATTGTGCGCCACAAATCCACACGCATTTTCATGTGCTCGGTAGAGGCAGTGTAGGACCTAGGTCCGGACGGCCAATCCGGGGGAGGAAGGAAAGTGCAGGATACGTACCAGATCATTCGGTTGGCGTGCTCATTTGGGTGGTCTTCCGTGCTATCGTGGCATCTGGGACGTTGTCAGCTCGACTGCGGCTTCAAAGACTCGGGTCGGACGATGGCTGAGACTTACTTGTCACATGCGAAGACTTTGCTACAGCACGAGAATCTACAATGGAGGAAGAGTGCGTCAGCGTGTCTGACCCTACTCAGTGGAGGAGGACTGGGTTGAGGCCTGTAATGCAATATCTGCGTGACCGGCTACTTGCAACATACCGGAACCAGCGATACGATTTGCCGTAATGCGTGCAGCGGCCGCGGCGGGGAAGCTCAGTACCGGCAACGATGCCCAGATTCTCCTTGGGCTGTGATTAACGGTAGTCAGCAAAAGTAGATACACCGGCGAAGTACATGCTGGCGGGATTGCACAGCTGCGATTGAGATGCACGGTCGATCAGATGGGCTGATTGATGATCTTGGGGTCGAGACCGGAAGGCCTCGAGTGTGGGAGTACATGAACGCAGACGTACCTTTCTCCGACCTGGTGCTTTGCTTGCTCGAACTACAAAACCAGTCAGCCTTATGTTTCTCAATGCATGGTGCAGGTAAGTGGTCATGTGTTTAACATACTTGCAGCGGCGCTGACTTGCAGGAACTTCACCTCAGGGATCTTAAAGGCTGTGAGCTTGTTAGCTAATTTATTCTGCATGATCAGCATATATTAGGAGAGCTCAGGACTGACTCATTCGCTTGTGGCATTCGCGGCACATTGCCATTGTGGA
>Ga0265797_10006533_pt1 | contig 16383 bp, 16 predicted proteins | sample P2T30metagenome_FD_192433 | JGI IMG/M metagenome (GOLD analysis project Ga0265797, IMG submission 192433) | Plant litter microbial communities from East Loma Ridge, Irvine, California - P2 T30 | ecosystem: Environmental > Terrestrial > Plant litter > Unclassified | place: USA: California... | reverse complement strand
GCCATTAGGCATATGCTTCGAGGCCATGGTTTCCTTGAGCCGCTGAATAGTGCCCTGCATGTCCTCCTCGCGTGCTTGGATCTCTTCCTTTTCCTTCATAGCTTGCGCACGCTCGGCTTCATAGATACCCTCGAGTTCGCGATGTTGACGTGTCAACTCCTTCTTCTCATTCTCCAAGGACTCGACCTTCTCCTCTTCTTCGTGCGCTCTCTCTTCGAGCTTGGCTTGCTCCGTCAGCGCGTCGTCTAGCCGCGAATTGAGAACCTCGACCTGCTTCTGGCGCTCCGCAGCTGCTGCCTCTGCCTTTTGCAGTCGTTCCTTGAGTTCTTGGAGCAATGCGGATTGTTCCTCTCGGGCATCCTCATCGACGGCGTCAGCCTGCGCTGCGCTGCTCAGGTTCGAGGCGGCGGCGGGCTTCTTGACGGCAGCCCGCGCTGATACGGGCGTACCATTGGTACCGCCACGTACTGAGCGTGTTCGTGCCACTCCTGCGGCGCCTGTTGAGGTCGGCGTCGAGGAGCGGGCAGGTGTGCGGCTCGCAGCTGCCGGGGAGGCGGCAGAACTTCTGGCGTTGACTTCGCGACGAGGCGTGCCGGCGGCCGGCGGCTTGTTTGCTGTTGCGGTCGACATGGCTGTGTTGTTCTTGTGTCTGCAGGACGTGGAGACGAGTCCCGGAGAAGTCGATGTTGTCCACGTCGGTGAGCTTACACCAAGCGCCCAATTATAGAGCGATCAGCGGTGATGTGATGATCTACGTGGCTGTGCGGCCGACTGACGTTTGACAGCAGATTGGTGCGTGTTTCGGGAGCGTGTTTTGCAACTCGTAACGTCTACGAGACACAAGGTTGAGTGAGAAGTTTGGGCAGCGTGTAGGAGCGTTAATGGGGTTGCGCCGTTATAGTAGCAGTTAATCTCACATACCCTGCCCCTGCCCTGCATTTGCCAAGCCACGTCTGCTGTAGCTTGCCGTAGACCGGGAAACCAACGATGACCTCTGTCGACTACGTGAAACGCGCCTACGACCTGTAGTACAGACAACCACCCCCTTATGGCTTGCAGCGCGCCGTGCATCAAGCTCGGCCCCGTTCAACTGCAGTCGTTCGTGAAAGCGTGGTGAGGCGGGGTTGCCATGAGCAAATGCAGTCGGCCACGCACGCTCCATGTTGCCCAACACGCGAGGGTGAGATTGAGCCACGAGGGTTACAACAACAACAACAACCACATGCGTCATCCAATTTCATATACCTTCCATCACTCAGGTCCGTCATAGGTTGTCATGGAGACCTTGCCATTTCCGCGTGAGTGTGCGCGTGCGCGTGCGCTGGCGAGTGAAGCTGCCTAGACACCAACGTGAACATGGCAACTACCTGTGCTAATGAACGTGGTCTGACGTTTACGACGCACTGTCTTTGATTTTATAGCATTGTTCTGGGTATGTGCATACTTCAAGCAGAGGTGTCAAGATGGTGCACGGTGCATGTTTTAGTTTCACTGGGCTGTATACGTGAAGCGGTAACAATCAATTGACTGTCAGACAATCTAACTACAACTTCTTCTCGAAACTTCCTGCCCTGCACTGACTAAGAATCTAACGGGTATCGATCAAGGAACTTATATGTCAAAAGTCCTTCCGAGATCTGCTTAACAACTGCCGATGCGTCACTAGCTGCATCCAAGGCATAGACACCAGGGGTCCCTGCTTGGATGCCTGCAGCACCGAAGGTGGTCGCGCTAGATCCGAGTACAGCAACTGGCTTGCCAAAGCGGTAACCAGTCGAGAAGACCTCAAGGGGGCGGCCAGGGGGGTAGAGAGTTGACCGGGCTTTGGTGGTCGAGTTGCCTGTTGTGGAGTTGGAGTTGGCAAGGCTGCCTGTAGGTTCGAAGAGGCTCTCAGCGCGACCATCCACAATGATGGCATCGAACTGGATTGCCGATGTAGCCGAGTAGGTCTGGTCAATGCCGTCGCCGAGATGCTCAGCGACCACTGTTAGACCAACCTTGGCGTCTCCGAAAGCCTTCTTCAATGCCGCGGCCTTGTCTACAGAAGATGCCGATGTCAGGTAGCCGACCGAGAGACCTTCGAGCTTGAGGAGGGGAGATCCTCCGGGCCTGACACCAATGGTCTTGTTGTTGTGGTAGTAGGTTGGGTCAGCAGCTGGTGCAGTCATGCCAATCGCCTCTGCAACACGGACCGCAAGATCATGGCTGATTCGGTTGAGCTGGATGAGCACATTGCTCTTGACAACAGTGCTCTTGAGTTGCGCAGTCTCGAATCGAATAGCGTTGACAACAAACTGCTGCTCAATAGGCGACAGAGAGTTGAAGAACAAACGTGGCTGGGACCAGACATCTGCGAACGTGCTGGAAACGGCACGTACGAGGCGACCTCCGACAGAACGGTTGGGGGCTGTGAAGAAGCCACGGCCGGTGGTCTGGTTTGCCTGCTTCGGGAAACCATCGTTGAGGGTGTTTGGTGAGTAAGGGGCAGTGTTTAGCGGGATGTACATTTGACCTGCTCCGTCGCGGTCATTGGTGTGAACAGGAACGCGTGGCTGGTTGATAGGAAGCTGCTCAAAGTTGGGGCCACCGTGACGGTTCAGTTGGGTGTCCAAGTAGGAGAAGATACGTCCTTGGAGGAGCGGGTCGTCGGAGAAGTCGATTCCGCGAACTAGATGACCTGGTTGGAACATGATTTGTTCAGTTTCGGCAAAGTAGTTGCGCGGGTTGCGGTTCAGGGTGAACTTTCCGAGAGGGGTGAAGGGGACGATATCCTCGGGCACAATCTTGGTAGGGTCGAGCATGTCGAATCCGTATTTCAGCTGGTCTGCTTCTTCCATGATTTGCGCCTCAAAGATCCACTCAGGGTAGTATCCATTGTCAATGCTGTCGAAGAGATCCTGGCGGTGGAAATCGGCGTTCATTCCGGCTGCGAGTTGAGCTTCTTCCCACAAAAGTGAACCCTTGCCCTGGAGTGACCTAAACCTGAACTTGACCAGTTTGCTTGCACCAGCATCGGTGACGAAGCGGAAAGTATGAATACCCCAACCATCAAGATGTCTGTATGATCTGGGTGTGCCATGGCCGCTCATCGCCCAAAGCAGTGTGTGCATTGAGCTAGGTTGCTGGCTAAAGAAGTCCCATGCTTGGACAGAGTTAGCTTGATCTTCCATGAGTTTTTGTGCGAGAAAGCGTACCAGAGTCGTGCCCAGTGGCTGCTTGAGGGATTTCACGGTCCGCCTTAGGCTTCACTGCGTGGATGAGGTCAGGGAACTTGATAGCATCCTGGATGAAGAAGACTGGAATGTTGTTGCCAACAATGTCTGTAAAAAGGTTAGCGTGAAATGGAAAATCATGTGAATGCAGACATACCAAAGTTTCCCTCGTCGGTGTAAAAGCGAGCAGCAAAGCCATGCACATCTCTCGCAGTGTCTGCAGATCCCCTGGAGCCTGCAACGGTAGAAAACCGAAGGAAGGTGGGTGTCTTTTTGCCGGCAGCACTGAGGAACGAGGCTCCGGTGATATTGGACCAGTCGCCAAAGCTCTCGAATTCTCCGTGTGCTCCAGCTCCGCGAGCGTGAACAGCACGCTCTGGCACTCGCTCATGGTCAAAGTGGGTAATTTCTGGAAGTGAAAGTTAGCGGTAGCGAAGCCAAGCGAGGGTGAAAAGACTTACTCTGCCTGAAGATGAAATCCTCGAGCAGCGTGGGGCCACGCTCGCCGGCCGACAGAGACTCTTGATCGGAGATTGCCGATCCAACAGGGCTGGTGAGGTATGCGTCCTTGTCGTCAATCTCGTACTGCTTCATGAATTCGTCTGTGGACTGAGCCGATGGTGCAGCGCCATCTCGTCGAACATGGGGATTCGGAGCATCGGTGTCCATGTAAGGACAGCCTGCATGAGCCACATGGCAGAAGGCAGCAACCGCAGTCAGGAGGTGAGGTCGTACCATCTTGAAGGAATGTCTTGAAGTGAGGAAGGCAGGTGGTGGTTGAAAAACAAAGGCAACCTGATCAACTTATATCTTCGGAGAGCCATGCAGTGACGGATTATGGTCGTACTAGGGGCTCATCCTTGTGACAGGGGAGGGCCCGGGGGGGCCAGTACTTTGACCACAGTGGTCTGGCAAATAGCAAGACGTGTATTGGACATTGAAAGAAGTCTGGGAATGGATCCGGCCGAAATTGACCATCCACAGATGGTCTATTAGAGACGGGCGTATGATAGGTACCTAGCGATCTAGCGACCAACTTGGTGGCCAAGGCGTTGGGGTGGAGCGGCAGCGTGGGACGTGATGCGGTGCTGCATGTTGAACGCGTGTGCCTTTCCGGAAAGGGGCGTGCGAGTCATTGCAAGTTCATTCTTCTGAAGATAGACGAGATTTGGAGATCACCAAAGGGCTGGCCTATGGGTGTTTCGTTTACATCGTCGCTGCAGATGTGCGCAGAGAGTTTAGAATGCTGACGCATCAAGGCCCGTGGGCCACCCGGACATGCGGCATGCAGGTTTCAAGCCGACATCAGCAATTGCAGGTAAGCCGGAGACTCTGGTCATGGAGCTCTGCTGATGATGGATAAGAAGGGCGGCAAAGATGTTCAGTGGGTGGTGGTAGGTGTTGATCGCAGGCCGTGCTAATGGCGGGCTACCGCATGGAAGTGGCGTCTCCTCCTCCCTCCCACCCCTGCCCGCCAAGGCTCGAGGTCAAGAAAGTGTCTAGTGTGCTTGCAGAGGTCACCAGAGGCCGGCCGATCACTGCGCCATCAAGGACGTTGCCCCAGAATGCCGCAAGCAGCAGCCGCCGTTGAGCACAGTCGTCTCGGCCCGTCTCGGCAAGATTTTAAATACCCCATGGGCCGGAATCACGAGGTTCTCGCATCATTGCTGACATACCAGGTTTGGCCAGGCTACGATGGTGATTGCTTGCGGCTGCAATGGTCCAAGCCAAGCCGGGCTCTTGTGCATCCCCCACCCAGGGCTACCCTGATCCAAGAGTACAGGATGTTTATGCAACGCCATTACCAGTCGCGCATTTATTGCTGCAGTCCCTACCCAACGCCCGTCTACCTACCGTGTTTTTTCTCCGGGCATCGCTACTATATTACACGACAACGCTGAGTCGCTTCTAGCTTGCTTGGACGTGGCACCAAGCCGCGGCGCTGACATGTGCCTTCCGAGCAACACATACTGTCTCTTGTGCTCCATCGAGAATGAAGCCCGCTGCATAAGGCGGCCAATCAGACATCACCATGTGGATAGATGGGTGCTGGAGCAGGTGGGTCAGCTACACCGCTGTCATGGTTCATTTTTTTCGGACTTGCCATGGTTTTGTCAGCAAAGAAAAAAGATGACGCTGTATGGACGGACAGAGGCCGCCAGCCCTACCCATTCCGTGCACAAAAACAAAGTTGAAGAAACAAAGAAATCACTAAAGGTAATTCAACGGTGGCTGAATAAACCCTCAGAGTTTCGGCCATCGTTGGACGTCCGTGCCAAGGGCTGGAAATCCGAACACCGATGCAGCTGCCTTTCTCATGGATATCCGCACGTTTGTTATTGATTGACCGGTAATCTGCAGCTGATGCCCCTGTTTGCTTTTTGCCCATGGTTTGAAAAAGCGTTCCAACCGGCCATGAACCGAAAAACCAGAACGTTCCGCGGATGCAAAGTTGGCGAGGAGCTGCCAAGGCAAATCCTAGCCTCGGCGTGTGGTGGTGTTCGGTACTGCCGCATTCTGCAGGTGTGCAGATGGAGTATAGCCAGGAGCGGGCCAGCCGGATCCTTTCAATCAAGCCAAGATACACAGTATCCAAAATAGCATGTCCGGTACTCAATAATAGACTGTATGGCGTGAACCCGCCAAAATACTGTGCCACCTCTGTACCTCTACGCGCACCAATGGCTTCAGAAATGCAAGCAACTTGCACGGCTCAAGCGCGCATGTTGTATTGTTGTGAATGCGCACAACTTCTGCCATCCGCCACCTTCACTTTCTTCCATGATTGGCCGGCTGAACCAACGACTGTTGTCAAAACGGGGAGAGTGGCCGAAGCCGTAACTGCGCCACAGAGATCAACAGCCGCTGCGGCATCTGCGATAAGCCGTGAGAGTGTGCCTTGAGCTGTAAACCCCTTCACCCGCATTGTGCCGTGATTCGGGCATTTGGGCCGACCCACTGTGTCCACAAGCGGATACGGGAGCACGTTTAGTGACAATATCCAACCTGAAGTGTTGCTGCCTCTATATACCACATCTGGCCGTGAAGTGTGCGAAATAATGCCGTTCATATAGAGACTCGTATGTATGTCACCGTAGCCTTCCTTCTCGGGCTAGCAAGACGCTGACTTCCCTCTCGCTAGCTTCACCTTCCGTTTCCTATTTGCTCCGGCGTGTGCTACTGTAGATCGCGACCGCTCCAAGCAGGTAGCGTTCTGCCATGAAGTCGGTCCGAAGAATGAAATAGCATGGGGTGATGCTTTGTCGGAGTTTTTACACACAATGCGCGGTTTGCAACTTACACTACACATACACCTAGGCATCCACGCCCGAGCTTATTATATACTTGCATCACTACCACGCCCAGCGCGGCGGGAGTCCATGTTCGGGGGGCGTACAGAGTCTGGTGAGAGGCGCGCTGAAATCTTCAATGGTTCCGCAGCATTTCGGAATCGGAGGACGATAAGTGGAAGTGGACATGCCCGCACTGTGGTGCCGGACGTGAACAAGTTAATATACACACGGTCCCGTCTTACTGCTAGGGCCAAAAAAAATCAGCCACAAGATTGTTTATCCCAACTTCATCCAACATCCAACATCCAACATTATGCTAGTAAGTTTCGGCCGTTGTTGACAAATCTCGATTCGAATATCCGAGAAACGGACGTGACATCCTTGTTCAAGCGCCATTTAATAGTAGGACGCGGTGCTTCAAGGCCATCTTACCTTCTTCTTACAGGCGTCAGCAGCCTATCTCGCTGCTATATCTCTCCAACACCCCGTGTCAGCATTCTCGGAAACTTGGCGAATGGCGTCAGCAAGCAGTGAGAACGTGTGTCATATTACTGCTAGGATGCCAACAGCCTGACTTGACATTGTACAAATGGAGCAGATGGGTCGGCCAAGCCTGATGAGAAATCTTGCTTAGTGAGAGGTGCAACGACGCTCTTTTAGAACATTGGCGGAGGGAGAAGGTGCTCTCGACCTAGACTTCCCTCTAGAAAGCGGGCTGACATTGATCGTAAAGGGTCTTGCGATACGATGAGTACGCGTTTGGCTGCAGTTTCATTCAACTCGTACCGGCATGTCTCCATATTAACAGCCTAGGTCTCGAATTCAAACTTGGAGGAACTGCTCACTATCAGGAAGTCTGTATACAAACTCTTCATCAAGAAATGGAACCCAGGGTCCATCGTCATTGAGTCAAGATCACTTTCCGCACATGCCATACATACAACCTAATCGGATACGGGCAACACCTTGCGGCTCCTCGTAAAACTATATTACTCTAATGAACAAAAAGTGCAGGTTCTCTGGAAGCCCGCTTTTACGGGTTCCGAATCTCCGCTGAAGCCGGGCATACCGCCCTGCTTGGCCTTGCCGGAAGAAGCCGCGATTCTAACTAGTGTAGTAATAGTGCCCGTAGTATCTTCCCGATGTCATGGACTATGCCCGTAGGATGATGGTCTGGACTTTGAAAAGTGTGGCGTCATTATGAATCGTAATCATCAGTGTTAGAGGAGTGCCTAGCGATTCCAAGAGTCATTGAGCAAATACCCTATTCCTGGCCAATTTGATTATAAGAAATCTTCACGTTGGAGTTTGATCTAGATAGGGACATTAGCTAGTTGGGTGGCACTCTCGTACTGTAAATATTGGTGTTGATGGAAGTGTTCAGAGTAATGTAGCAAGGGTTAAGCAATCAAACGTTTCAAGGTAATCGTGGGTAAGTTAAGGACACTTGTAGTGCGCACACGTTAACCGCTCTTACCTAGACATCAACTGCTCTTGCCTACACGAAACCGCTATCGCCCAACATGCTAACCGCTCTTATCCACACGTCAACCGCTCTTTCCCAATCGTCAAATGTCACTGCCAAACATATCAACCGCTCTTTCCCACACGCCAACTGTCACTGCCACCGCCTGCACCTCATTACACTCATACACTCATACACTCATACACTCATACACTCATACACTCACTGCTCTTTACCATACATCAACCACCTCACTTACATTCTTGTTGTCTGTCTCACTACTGCTATCGTCTATAATTACCATCGCCTGCAATTCTTATTGCCTGGGGATGTCGAGGCAGTTCTTCGCTTACGACGACAACCTAAACCAGTCCAGAATCATGTAGTTCTACGGCCAGAACGCAACAGCTGAAGTTCCCCCCATACAAGAAGAAGAAGAAGGAGAAGAAGAAGAGCTAGGTACAGATAACTCTAACATATGTGATGCTCCCAACCCTGTAAACTTCACCCAAATACCACAATTCTCACCTTTACCAATATTGCTGCGTAGAAGAGACGAATACTGGAGAATGATTTCAGCTCTAGCGGAAACGACTAGCGAGGTTCCTTCGAGAACCCTATTACACTCGACACTGACGACGACGCTGAAGGCATCAACACAGATGACAACAGCTCATCAGATTCTGAGCTAAGCGATCTGACCGACATAGATGACGCAGCGCTAAACGATCTTGACGACGCGGACAGACGCACGAAGGAGATAAAGACTAAATATCGCAGAAGATTACCTCGAAGTATTGGGACTCTGTAGTGGTGTTCTCGAAGAAGAGCAGTCATGTGCTAGGCTTTTACCGTGTTCAAAATTGTGTGAGGTGAAGTCTGGTTGTAGAGATTCCTGATATGGCACTGCTTCCATATGTTAATTTGGATATTACAACCATGGTAGACAGGAAACGATGCTCTCTTGACCTTGAACTCTGTCGGGTGCGACAAATTCTCACTATATGATGCTGTTTTTCACAGACGTAGTAACACTTGCATTAGATTGCTGTAGTGTAAGACAATTAAATTTTAACATTATATCGCTCGATGATGCTCTAGCAAAGTATCTAAGTCCCTCTTACATGACAGATTCGGCTTGCGGATATTCGAATGGCGCGTACTTCTAAAACGGGCAACATACAAACATAGGCCTCATTAAAGGTAAGTCGGCGTTGTAGGCAACGAGTCGTATCATAATCAGGACGCAGTAGAGAGACGAAGCAGAGCGGGTAACCTTCAACGTAAATGATAGTGATTGAGACAATGGAGAAGCGGATGATTCGGCAGATGGTCAAGGTTTGACTGGCTGTAGCTGCCGTTCGAGATGCGCAGCTTCCGGGTCTGGCTATGACATCATCGTAACTTGCGCGACATTCCCAGGCTGACAGACCCCCGCCTCATAAACTCACACCAAAACTCTCTTCCATACCTAGGTTTCAGATCTCTTACAAGAACTTGTTCGCAAAGAGGTACTTCTCCACATCCATCCTGCGCTGTTTTTACTGAGCGTATGTGCGATGCGCGCGCTTGCGCTCGCTCGTTTGTACTCTCTTTCATACTGACATGTCTACAAGGACGAGTATTCACACGTACCAAACTCGGGCGATTTTTTTAATCAGAACGCTCTCAGAATGTAAGTCTGGTACCATTGCGCAATTAGGGTCTCAAGGCAGTCATGTTCCCCTTCCATGGTTGACTTAAAGAACCCTCGCGCACTTGTTCTGGAATGCGATTGCTAATCACATTTTGTTAGGAATCGATCACTTTCAGTCCGCTCGAAGAAGGGTAGTGGTAGTGGAGAGAAGTCCGCACCCAAGCACCGCTTCACCATGGCCTCTCTCCGAGGCACGCAACAGCCGGAGCTCTCGAAGAAGCTGTTCAAGATTATCAAGTCGGAGAACCATGCTATCGGTGCCTATGAGGCTGCGGCACGCGAACGGCTCGGTATTGCTCAGCAACTGTCTGAATGGGGCGAGGCAACCGAGGATGAGACGATTTCGGATGTCTCAGATAAGCTTGGGGTGCTACTCGCAGAGATAGCCGAGCAAGAGGATCTCTATGCCCAGTCTCTGGAGGAATATCGGGGCATCTTGAAGCAGATCCGCAACACAGAAAGCTCGGTACAGCCAAGCCGAGACCATAAGACTAAGGTATACTCTAGTATCGCAGTCAGTGCACTATTTCTAACCATGGCACAGGTTTCTGATGAGATCGCCAAATTGAAGTATAAGGAACCACAGAGTACTAAAATAGTACAGCTCGAGCAGGAGCTCGTTCGCGCAGAGGCTCAGAGCCTGGTCGCTGAAGCACAACTGAGCAATATTGTATGCTGTCTCTGTGTTGATCAATGCCCCTTGCTGATCCCTGTAGACCCGCCAGAAGTTCAAAGAGGCCTATGACCACCACTTTGCAGCCACCATCGAGCGTGCAGAGAAGCAGATCATTCTTGCCAAGCATGCCCGCCGGCTTTTGAACCTCGTCGATGACACTCCAATCGTACCCGGCGATGTGCACCCACCATTCGCCGAGGTAGAGACAGCGCGTCAAGTCCTTACTGATGCCGAAGATGATCTTCGCCACTACCGATTGGAAGTAGAGCCCATTCATTCCAACGCAGGAAACCTTGGTGTGGGCGCGATGCCGGGAGCCCCAATGCCGGGAGCCACAGCTGGAACAGCTGAAGCCTCAATTGCAGACTCTAGTACTTACGGCAACACAGCAACAAGCGAGAGTCCGGTAGGTGTGGAGTTTGACAAGGCGGGGTCATCTGCTCACCCCTTGGAAGAAGCGGACAGAGTGGAGAGGCAGCACGAGACTCCACGACAGGAGGTTGCCAACGTTGCCTAGTGGTCGCGTACAGTTGTGTAGTGAGATTCGGATTATAGTAGTTTTCATGATGGCTACGCGTACTAACGATTTGATAATTGAATGGATGGTGCGCACATATACCTGTACTGAAATGACAATCCCATTTGCGATACGTACGTTTGATTGCTTTCGGCGATGCCTAGCCATGCTGTAGCGACAGCATCTGGGTGAATGGACTTGTTGGATAAGACGGGTGCCTTGAACCGTGGATGCAGTACTCGCAAAGAGATGGCCGGTAGGTATCGCGTTCCACCTACACTACGGAAGCCGTCTGTGCGTTTTGGCGGGGGCCCATTAGCGCGGAATGTGCCGTTCTCCCAAAGAAGACACATGGAGCTCTACCTCACCTAAATACACGCCCAAGCCCACGAATACGGCCAATTCTCCAACCATCACGCCGCACCCCTTCTACCACTCTCCTCCGCTACTTTTACCATGGCGGACCGCAAGAAGAGGGACCGCTACGCAGCGGGGACAGGATACCAATTCGGTGCGAATACTCCAGACGCCCAAGCCCAAGGACCTCTCCCGCCCGCAGCAGCAGGTTACGGCGCTCCTGCGCCTTCATACGGAGCGCCATCCCCGGCTTATGGCGCCCCTGCTCCTGGATATGGCTCGCCAGCCCCCGGATACGGAGCGCCGGCGCCATATGGACAGCCACCAGCTCAAGATCCAAATGCTCTTGGTCAGCAGTTTGGACAGATGAACCTGGGCCCAGGACAGGCAGCACCGCAAGTCCAACAGCCCACAGCAGCTACTCAGCAGAACCAGCTATTTCCCTCAGATCTCATCGCGCAGCCTTTCCACGTCTCGGAGCTGTACAACCCTCCTCCACCGATCAATCTGCCATCCAACGCCGCGGCCACGCCCTCCGAATTCGCAAACGAGTCGAGCAAATATCTGCGATGCACCCTTAACACCATACCCACCAACCACTCCCTACTCAAGAAAAGCAAACTGCCCTTTGCTCTCGTCATAAGCCCGTATGCTAGCCTGCACGATTCCGAGGACCCGGTGCCAGTGGTTCATGACCAGGTCATCAGCCGCTGTCGCCGATGCCGCGCCTACATCAATCCTTTTGTTTCCTTTTTGGACCACGGACATAGGTGGAAGTGCAACATGTGCAACCTCACAAACGACGTCCCTCAGGCATTCGACTGGGATGCGGCACAGCAGAAGAGCATGGATCGTTGGCAGAGACCAGAGCTGAACTATGCTGTAACCGAGTTCGTTGCTCCCCAGGAGTACATGGTCCGGCCTCCGCAGCCGTTGTGCTACTACATCATTTTGGACTGCACACAGGCTGCAGTCAACAACGGCCTTCTTGCTGTTGTCTCGAGAGTCATCAAGGAAGCTCTTGGACGAATACCGAATGCGGATGGCCGGACGCGCCTTGGTTTCATGGCAGTCGATAATGGTCTGCACTTTTTCGGCATTCCTCCTGACAATAGCGAGTCCAACGAGCCACAGCAGCTCGTAGTTTCCGATCTCGATGAGCCCTACCTACCCATGCCCTCGGACCTTCTCGTTAGCCTCAGCCAATGCCGTAACAATATCGAAAACTTCCTCGACCGTCTTCCAGCCATGTTCCAGAACACACACGCTACTGGTTTCGCGCTTGGATCAGCTCTTCGGTCTGCACACAAACTCATCTCTCCCCTGGGTGGAAAGCTGACCGTCATTGGCTCTTCCCTCCCCAATGTTGGGCACGCCGCGCTGAACCCCAGAGAAGACAAGTCATTGTTGGGTACTGGCAAGGAAGGAAGTCTACTGCAGCCGGCAAACAACTGGTACAAATCATTTGCTGTGGAATGCTCCAAGAACCAGGTCTCGGTGGATATGTTCCTCTTTTCTCAGCATTACCAGGACGTTGCCACGTTATCCAACCTTCCTCGGTTTACCGCCGGTCAGACGTACTTCTACCCCGGATGGAACGCTGCGAGACAGGAAGACGTTGTCAAGATTGCAACCGAACTGTCCGACTACCTGTCTGCTGAGATTGGCCTTGAAGCTGTGCTCCGAGTGCGTGCGACTACTGGACTAAGGATGTCCGCCTTTTACGGAAACTTTTTCAACCGCTCTTCTGATTTGTGCGCCTTCCCAGCGTACCCCAGGGATCAAGCAGTGGTGATTGAAGTAGCTATTGACGAAACAATTTCGAAGCCATTCGCCTGCCTTCAGGCTGCTGTGCTACATACTACTTCGAGTGGCCAGCGCCGTATCAGAGTGTTGACACTTGCGGTACCTACAACGGAGAGCTTAGCATCAGTTTACGCATCAGCAGATGCGCAGGCAATCACTGCATACTTTAGCCACAAGGCTGTTGAGCGAGCGTTGTCGAGCGGTCTTGATGCTGCACGCGATGCCCTGCAGGCCAAGGTTATCGAAATTCTTTCGACCTACAGGAAAGAGTTGGCAGGCGGCAGTATGGGTGGTGGTGGCCTGCAACTGCCACAGAATCTTCGTGCTCTCCCGATTTTATTTTTGGGTCTTATCAAGAACGTTGGTCTTCGTAAGAGCGCTCAAATTCCGAGCGATCTCCGGTCAGCGGCTCTCGACCTCCTCTCGACACTACCTTTGCGACTGCTTACGCAGTATATCTACCCGAGTTTCTACTCGCTTCACGTACGTTCTGTCAAAAGATAATGCCTGTCCTTGGAGCTGACACATTTTAGGACATGCCTGATGATGCGGGCGTACCGGAACCTACCACTGGTCAGATCACCATGCCGCCTGCCATGAACTTGTCCAGTGCAGCAATTGTCCCATACGGCCTATACCTTTTGGATGATGGCGTTAACCAATTCTTGTAAGTACAGTGTATATGGCCGATGCTTACCACCAACTAACATGACCAGGTGGATTGGCCGTGATGCTGTTCCCGCACTCTTGGCGGACGTATTTGGTGTCGAGGACCGTACACAACTGAAGCAAGGCAAGGCTTCATTGCCTGTCCTGGACAATGAATACTCTGAGCGAGTACGAGCAGGTGAGTTGATACTATTAGGAGAAGATGGCACTGGTTGTCTGACATTATGCAGTTGTGGAAAAGTCTCGAGATCACAAGTCAAAGGGAGTGGGATCTATCACACTACCTACGCTATACATTATCAAGGAAGATGGCGACCAAAGTCTGAAGTTGTGGGCACAAACATTGCTTGTGGAAGACCGAGCAGACCAGGGCGAGAGTATTGTGCAATGGATAAGCAAGCTTCGGGAAAAGGTGTGTCAATGATGAGTGCGCATGCCAGAGCAGAATGCTGACGAACGGCTCAGGTTGTGCAGTAAGCACAGATGACATGGGTGTGGTCTTGTACTTTAGGCGGGGTCGAGTGAAGCAGTTTATTTTGTGGCATCGGCGCAGGATACGAATATGACCGGTGCATTGCTTGGGTGCGAGGACGGCAGTGGCGGGAGAGTGGCTACAGGCAAAAGTCATGAGTTATAGACAAAGCAATGTGATACCAGTCGACATGTTTGCGGTTGCCTCGGTTGCTTTTGCGTGGAAGAAGGGCGCAAAGGGGCTTGGTGACGAGGATTACGCCCGCCATGGCTACACAACAGTCGCAGGCGTGCTTATAAAACTCAGGGCCAGGCTGCCGTGCGGGGGAAGAAAAGGTTCAAACTCGGGTTGGAAGTTTGAAAATAGGTTCAGAGGACACAGACTATCAGCATGCCACGACAGGAGCAAGACACAACAAGTGATGATTCATGTGGGGGTTTTTTTTTGAAATAACGTTTCCGAGCATGAGAGATGAATACGGGCATGCAATCTATATATCCCAGTGGGCGGGTTTGTTCTTAGTGGGTAATTTAGCATTTGTCAAGCCAGAGGCGTTGCGTAGTTGTAGACATGTGACATGTGTATCTATCGACTGACTCCACCCTCGCTAGCGTACCAGGCGTCCACGAGTAATGGAGGGCAGGCCGCCCAATTTTGCCCCTCAACACCACGTCGCTATCGCCACCAGGCCGCGGCCGGCGCTGGCGGTAAATCCCTTGCTCTGCTTCGCGCACCAAGGCAAGAGTGCATGAATCAGTAGGGCGGCGGTATTGCACCATGGTTCGCATAAAGTCGATGCGTTTCACTAGCCCCTCGAGCTGGCGCTGCAGGACATGGGAGGAGGAGGAGGAGGAAGAGGAGGAAGTTGTTACTCAGACGTCGCGTGAGTAGGGCTACACATGGTGTGGAGACGTTGTTTTAAGCCGTCAAAGGGGCAACGTGTCAACATACATGGTTGCAGCCGGTGCAGGTACACGGCAATGACGGGCAGATGAAAAAAAAAGTCCAAGGCGCCATGGTGCATGAGGTGCAGATGACTTGCGACCATGGTCACCTTTCCCGCGTGCATCCGCCTCTCTTCTCTGGTAGCCAGGTACTGGTCGGGGCAACCTGGCCCCTCTCGCCCTCGGGTCGGCGCTTTCCCAAGGTACGAGCTACTGTACAGCGTGTACGACGGCGAGGAAGACAGCCGGCATGGACCGCTAAGAGCTGGAAGTCCAGAGTCGGGCGTTCGCGAGCTACTGTGCTTGACCGCCGCCTCATTCGGTGCCATCTGGCGCCGTTTGCGCGGTGCACGACGCAGAATTTGTGATGTCTTGTGCAGACCGGCAGAACCACGGATGCTAGTGTTTTTCGCTTCGGTAAGGTACAAAGGTACAAGACTTTTCAGGTGGATCTGTTGGTCGAGTCCCCTTGCATCGGCGCTTGTCTACGGTGTTAGCCTGCAGCGACTATCCGCGTCAACCAATTGCTTCGGCAGGCCATGGTCAGACGGTCCGTGGGCGTGTGGGTGGGTGGGTGGGTGAGTGTATGTGAAGGAGAAGACAAGCCGCGGCCGCCGTTTGCTGTCTACGACTCTCTTTAGTCTGCTCATAGCAAGGTGGTGATGGGGGCCGGGGAGAGGCCGGGCTTGGGCTGGTCAGAATCAGAATCAGAATCAGAGAGTCAGAGTCAGAGGGGAGAAGACGGCCAAGGCGGTCTACTTGACGACACGTGAAACACAGCGGTGGGCGGTGGGCGCTGGTTTGGGTTTCGTCATGGCCAGAGGCAGGAAAAGGAAAGGTCGCGGGTTTCTTCTGCTGCACGGCTGCAAGGTAGATGCTTTGCTCGCATGCCGGCCGTCGTGTCCAGAGCCCCCCGCCTTCGAGACAGTAGTACCTCGTAGGCTCATACTCGACCGAATCCAAGGCGCGCATGCTGCAAGTCTGACAGGCGGCCGAAGAAGCGTTCGGTCCAGCTGCGCCTCTGGCCGTACGAAAGAGAGCAGCTAGGTTCCAGAGGCTGCAGGCTGGATAGGCGGGCCAAGCATCGCTAACTCGTGGATCTGCAGGCAAGATGCGCTCTGTCGCAAGGTGGATCGGACTCCAAGTCTAACCCCAGCCTTCTACTGTGCCAGGCCAGCCGTCCAGGGCGCACCACCAGCAGTGAAGCTAACATCCCGTCCTGTGCCTTACCAACCCCTCCTCGCATGCTGTTGCGACGCAACCGTGAGTGAGTCGT
>Ga0265797_10006532_pt1 | contig 16390 bp, 14 predicted proteins | sample P2T30metagenome_FD_192433 | JGI IMG/M metagenome (GOLD analysis project Ga0265797, IMG submission 192433) | Plant litter microbial communities from East Loma Ridge, Irvine, California - P2 T30 | ecosystem: Environmental > Terrestrial > Plant litter > Unclassified | place: USA: California... | reverse complement strand
GCTTGTTCTTGGTGGTCTTCTTGGTCAGGATGTGACGCTTGAACGCCATACCCGATTTGACAGTACCGCCCGGACGCACGCGAAAACGTTTCTTCGCGCTGCTTTTGGTTTTCATTTTTGGCATAGTTATCTGCCCTCGCGGACAGCCTCTATGTGACAGGATTGCAGGTGGCAGCGACGCTGCTCTTAAATGCCTACTTTCACTTGTCTTGCAGCAGGAGCTAGCCTGCTACAACCTGTTTCGAAAAACAGGAATCGCGGATTGTAGCACAGGTTGCGTGGAAATCCATAGTGAACGTAGGGTTGGCGGCACAGCCGCCAACCCTACCGGGCGCACGAACCACTCAGACGAGTAAAAGCCGGGTCCCCCTCATGAGCTTTCGCTCATGGTACGGGACCCGGCCATGACCTGCCTGACCTGAAGAATTACTTCTTCTTCTTGGGTGCAACCACCATGATCATCTGGCGACCTTCGAGCTTGGGGAATTGCTCCACCTGGCCAACCGCTTCCAGATCGGTACGCAGACGCTCGAGCATGCGCATACCGATGTCCTGGTGCGCCATCTCGCGGCCGCGGAAACGCAGCGTGATCTTGGTCTTGTCGCCTTCTTCCAGGAACTTGATGAGGTTACGCAGCTTGATGCCGTAGTCACCATCATCGGTACCCGGACGGAATTTGACTTCCTTGACCTGGATGATCTTCTGCTTGAGCTTGGCTTCGTGCGCCTTCTTCTGTTCCGAATACTTGAACTTGCCGTAGTCCATCAGACGGCACACCGGCGGCACTGCCGTCGGGGCGATCTCGACCAGGTCGACGTTCTTTTCTTCGGCCAGACGAAACGCCTCGGCCAAGGTAACAATGCCCAGTGGCTCGTTATCAACGCCATTCAAACGCATTTCTGGATGGGTGATTTCGCCGTTGATACGGTTTTGCTTGTCAGTAGCTATGTCTATTCCTTCGAGAGTATTGGATTTGGCCGGGATTATTTCGTCTTGGCGGCGACTTCGCCAACCAGACGCTCCACGAGCGCGTCGATGGACATGACACCCAGATCGACGTTGCCGCGGGCACGCACGGCCACGGTGTTTGCATCACGTTCTTTATCGCCGACAACAAGGATGTATGGCAGCTTTTGCACGGAATGCTCACGTATTTTATAGGTGATCTTCTCGTTCCGCAAATCAGCGTGAACGCGCAGTCCTGCCGTGCGCAGCTTGGCCTCGACCTGCTTCACATAATCTGCTTGCGCATCCGAAATATTCAAGACCGCAACCTGCACCGGCGCCAGCCACAACGGCAGCGCGCCGGCGTAGTTTTCGATCAGGATGCCGATGAAGCGCTCCATCGAGCCGACGATCGCGCGGTGCAGCATCACCGGCACCTTGCGGGTGTTGTCTTCGGCCACATACTCGGAACCGAGTCGGCCCGGCATCGAGAAGTCGACCTGCACCGTGCCGACCTGCCATGGTCGGCCCAGGCTGTCCTTCAGGTGGTATTCGATCTTCGGGCCATAGAAGGCGCCCTCGCCCGGCAGCTCGGTCCATTCCACGCCACAGGCGCGCAGCGCCGAACGCAGCGACTCTTCGGCCTGGTCCCAGACCTCGTCCGAGCCGATACGGCTGTCCGGACGCAAGGCCAGCTTGACGTCGATATTGGCAAAGCCGAAGTCGTCATACACCTCCATCGCCTGGGCGTGGAAGGCGGTCACTTCGCGCTCGACCTGCTCTTCGGTACAGAAGATATGGCCATCGTCCTGGGTGAAGCCGCGCACGCGCATCAGGCCGTGCAGCGCGCCGGACGGCTCGTTGCGGTGGCACTGGCCGAATTCGCCGAAACGCAGCGGCAGTTCGCGGTACGAGCGCATGCCCGAATTGTAGATCTGCACGTGGCCCGGGCAGTTCATTGGCTTGAGCGCGTACGAACGGTTTTCGGACTCGGTGGTGAACATATTGTCACGGTAGTTTTCCCAGTGACCGGTCTTTTCCCACAGGGTGCGATCCAGGATCTGCGGCGCCTTGACTTCGCTGTAGCCGGCGACCTGGTACTTGTGGCGCATGTACTGCTCGACCTGCTGCCACACGGTCCAGCCCTTCGGATGCCAGAACACCAGGCCCGGCGCTTCTTCCTGGAAGTGGAACAAGTCCAGTTGTTTGCCTAGTTTCCTGTGGTCGCGCTTTTCGGCTTCTTCCAGCATGTGCAGGTACTGCTCCTGGTCTTCCTTCCTGGTCCAGGCGGTGCCATACACGCGCTGCAGCATCTCGTTCTTGCTGTCGCCGCGCCAGTAAGCGCCGGCCAGCTTCATCAGCTTGAACACTTTGAGTTTGCCACTCGACGGCACGTGCGGGCCGCGGCACAGGTCGGTAAAGCTGCCCTCGCTGTACAGCGACACATCTTCATCCGCCGGGATCGAGGCGATGATCTCGGCTTTGTAGTGTTCGCCGATCGATTTGAAATAGGCAACGGCTTCGTCGCGCGGCAACACCTTGCGCGTGACCGGCTCGTCCTTCTTGGCCAGTTCGACCATCTTCTTTTCGATCGCGGTCAAGTCGTCCGGGGTGAACGGACGCTTGTACGAGAAGTCATAGTAGAAGCCGTTCTCGATCACCGGGCCGATCGTGACCTGGGCTTCCGGGAACAGTTCCTTGACCGCGTGCGCCAGCAGGTGGGCGGTCGAGTGGCGGATTACGTCCAGGCCCTCGGGATCGCGGTCGGTCACGATCGCCAGCTCGGCATCGTTCTCGATCAGGAACGAGGTGTCGACCACCTTGCCGTCGACCTTGCCGGCCAGGGCCGCTTTGGCCAGGCTGGGGGCGATCGACTGGGCGACCTGGGCCACCGTGACGGGACCGTCGAACTGGCGGCTGGAACCATCGGGAAGTCGGACGTTCAACATACTGCTCTCCAATCGGCGCATCGCGCACTGAGTAAAATGATAATGAAAAAACAAAGGACGAAAAAAAACGCGGCACTAGCCGCGTTTTCAGTTGTGTCGAGCAAAAGCACACCCCATCGCGTCTAGCGATTCCCCCACAACCAGGTTGTAGTTCGCGGTGTCATAACCGTTGATGCCTTTCTCGCTCTTACAGTATTACGAAGATTCTGGTGGGCGGTGCAGAATTCGAATCTGCGACCCCTTGGATGTCGACCAAGTATTCTAACCAGCTGAACTAACCGCCCAATGCCGCCATTATAAGGAGCGCATACGATTACCGCAACCCTTGCACGGAAATAGTTGCCAACAGGCCTTGCCGTGCCTCGCGGCGTCGAATGGATTACACTTCCCGCTCGCCATATTTACCGACCCATTCACTATGCCGTCCCAGCCGATCGACCCTTCCCATCTGCACGCCCACCTCGACGGCGACGCCAGTCACGCGCACTCGATCGAGGCGCGCAGCCAGAAGGCCTTGCTGGCCGCCCTGGTGCTGACGCTGCTGTTCGCCGTGGTCGAAGTGGTCACCGGCTTCATCTCCAATTCGCTGGCCCTGATCTCGGACGCCGGCCACATGGTCACCGACGCCGCCGCACTCGGCCTGGCCCTGCTGGCGCAACTGATCGCCAAGCGTCCGCCCTCGGCGCGCCACTCGTTCGGCTTCGTGCGCGCCGAGGCGCTGGCCGCGTTCGTGAACAGCCTGGCCATGCTGGGCCTGGTCGGCTGGATCGCCTACGAAGCGATCCAGCGCCTGCTGCACCCGGAGCCGGTGCAGGGCGGCATCGTGCTGGTGGTGGCGGCGCTGGGCGCCTCGATCAATTTGCTGGTGGCCTGGATCCTGTCGCGCAACAACGACAGCATCAATACCCGCGCCGCGCTGGTCAACGTCATGGGTGACCTGCTCGGCTCGCTCGCCGCGATTGCCGCCGGCGCCATCATTTATTTCACCGGCTGGCTGCGCGCCGACCCGATCCTGTCGATCTTCGTTTCGCTCCTGATCCTGCGCGCCACGCTCGGCATCCTGCGCGAGTCGTACCACTTCCTGATGGAAGGCGTGCCGCACGCGATCGATTATGTACAGGTGGGCGCCGACATGGCCGGCGTCGAAGGCGTGCTGGCGGTGCACGACCTGCACGTGTGGGACATGTCCCCAGGTCATCCGGCGCTGATCGGCCACGTCGAAATCCGCGGCCTGGAGCAATGGCCGGCGGTGCTGGACGCGCTGCGCGCGATGCTGCGTGCGCGCCACGGCATCGACCACGTGACACTGCAGCCGGAAGCGGCGGGCGGCAAGTCGCTGTAGTCCGGCTCAAGGGTACTGTCGGCGCCCTCTTACCCGGCGCCTGCGCGCACGCCGATAGCCTGCTCGGCAACAGGGCGCGATAATCGGCGCCATGGACACCAATCACACCGTATTCGACACCCTGATCATCGGCGGCGGCCCCGGCGGGCTGAGCGCTGCAATCTACCTGCGCCGCTTCACCCGCAACGTGGCGCTGGTGGACAAGGGCAATAGCCGCCTGGGCTGGATCCCGGTCTCGCACAACTATCCCGGCTTCCCGGACGGCATCAACGGCAAGCTGCTGCTCGACCAGCTGCGCTGCCAATTGGGCCGTTATGACGGGCATGTGATCCCCGGCGAAATCACCAACCTGCGCCTCGAAGACGGCCTGTTCGTCGGCGACTGCAGCGGCCCCGACGGCGACATCACCGTGATGCGCGCGCATACCGTGCTGCTGGCGACCGGCGTGGCCGACCATGGCATGCCGGTCGAGCGCTGGGACGAAGCAGTGGCCAGCGGCGCCGTGCGCCTGTGCCCGGTATGCGACGGTTTTGACGTGATCGACAAGCGCATCGCCGTGGCCACGTCCGAAGTCAACCCGGTCGGCCACGCCCTGTTCATGCGCACCTTCAGCACCGAGGTGCTGCTGTTCGAACGCGCCGACGAATCGGCCGTCAATGACGATGAAGCGCGCCAGCTGGCTGCGGCCAATGTGCGCCACATCCCCTCGCCGCTGGCCGGCGTGACCTTGACCGACGAGCTGAAACCGGTGCTGCACACGCGCGACGGCGAACACTATGAATGCGACGTGTTCTACCCGATGCTGGGACAAAGTGCACGCTCGGGGCTGGCTGCAGCGCTGGGCGCCGACACGGCCGAGTGCGACACCCTGATGGTGGACGACCATTGCCGCACCTCGGTGCCGGGCCTGTATGCGATCGGCGACGTGACGCGCGGACTGAACCAGATCGCGGTGGCTACCGGCCAGGCGGCGATCGCGGCGACCACCATCCACAACACATTGCCGTGGGCATTACGCAGCGCAGCGCCTGACGCTGTCGGCGATTCTTACAGATGAGAACGATGCCGCAATAAAATCTTGCCGAATGAACCACTTAGGCGCAGGCATACGTATTGCTTAATCACAAATTAACGCATACATGCCAGTGCTACGGTGATGGACGCGACCGATCGATTCGAGTTCACCGCGCCTATGCTCAAGATATTGACGTTCTCAACCCTGTTTCCGAACGCTGTCGCCCCACACCACGGCATTTTCACCGAGACCACGCTGCGCCAGCAGCTGCGCAGCTTTCCGATGCAGGCGTTGGTCGTAGCGCCCGTGCCCTGGTTTCCTTGGCGCGCGCCGGTGTTCGGACGCTATGCCGGCTATGCCGGCGTGCCGCATGAAGAAATGCGCGACGGCCTGCGGGTGCTGCATCCGCGCTACCTGAGCCTGCCGCGCGTCGGCATGCACGTCACGCCACTGACGCTGGCGCGCGCCGCCCGCCCCGCCATCGCCGCCCTGCTCGCCGCCGGCCACGACTTCGACCTGATCGACGCCCACTATTTTTATCCCGATGGCGTTGCCGCGGCCCTGCTGGCGCGTGAATTCGGCAAGCCGCTGACCATCACCGCGCTCGGCAGCGACATCAACCTGCTGGCGCGCTATCGCGGTCCGCGCTGCATGATGCGCTGGGCCGCAGGCCGCAGTGCCGCCATGATCAGCGTCTGCCAGGCGCTGCGCGGCGAGATGATTCGGGTCGGCCTGCCGGGCGAGCGCATCCACGCGCTGCGCAACGGCGTCGACCTCGACCTGTTCTATCCCGAGCCGCGCGCCATGGCCCGCGCCGCGCTTGGCCTGGATGGGTTCACCCTGCTGTCGGTCGGCCACCTGGTCGAGAACAAAGGTCATGACAAGGCGATCCGGGCGCTGGCCGCGCTGCCCGACGCGCGCCTGCTGGTCGCCGGCGGCGGCCCGGAGCGCGCCCGGCTCGAAGCGCTCGCGCGCCAGCTCGGCGTGGCCGAGCGGGTGCGTTTCGGCGGCGTGCTGCGCCAGGACCAACTGCGCAGCTGGTATTCGGCCGCCGACGCGCTGGTGCTGGCCTCGAGCCGCGAAGGCTGGGCCAACGTGCTGCTCGAAGCGATGGCCTGCGGCACGCCGGCGCTGGCCAGCGACGTCGGCGGCACCGCCGAAGTCGTCACCTGCCACGCAGCCGGCCTGCTGCTGCCGCAAAATTCGCCGGCCGGCATCGTGGACGCGGTGCGCGCGCTGCGCGCCGATCCGCCGGCGCGCCTTGCCACGCGCGCCCATGCCTGCCGCCATGCGTGGACCGACACTGCACGCGCCCGCTTCGACCTGTTTTCCCGCATCGCGGGCCATCCACCCTTGCCCGCCCAGCCATGTACACTCCAGACCAACTGCTCGACCTGACCCTGCAATACAACACGCAGGGCTTCGTGCACCTGCGCAGCCTGCTGCCGGCGCCGCTGCTGGCGCGGGCGCGCCAGGCGTTCGACGCCAAGGCCGAACGCCACGCCGCCACGGTGCGCACGGCGCAAGCCGGCGACGCGCGCTTTCACGACCTGCCGGCGATCCTCGACGCCGATCCGGTGTTCGTCGACCTGGTCGACCTGGCGCCGCTACTGTCCCTGCTGCGCCTGACGGTGGGCGAAGACCTGGCCCTGAACGACACCAACGCGCGCCTGTTCTTTCCCGGCCCGACCTTCACCAGTCCGTACCACTCCGACCTGGCGCGCGTGGCCGGCATCGATCCGGCGCGCTGTCCGGGCTTTCTGACCAAGGTCCACTTTTATCTCGAAGACCTGGCGCCCGAGCAGGGCTGCCTGTCGTTCATCCCCGGCAGCCAGCACCTGCCGCCGCTGCACGTCGACGCCCACCGGCCGACGCTGGCCGGCTCGCTCGCGGTCACGCGCGTGGTGCCGCGCGCGGGCGACGCGATCCTGTTCAACACCCATGTACTGCACATGGCCGAAGCGAACCTGACGCAGCAGGTGCGCAAGTCGCTGATCTACACATATGGCCACTTCTGGATGAAGGCGTATGCGAGCGCAATGCCGGCGAATGCGGCCTGCTATGCCGATAATCCGGTGCGCCAGCAACTGTTCAATGTGGCGCAGCCGGGGGTCGGCCACTTCAACCGGCGCCTCGACCGGCTGGCGCCGGCAAGCACCGGCACGCGCTTGCGCGCCCTGTGCGAACGCTTCGTGCACCGCGCGCTGCCGGTGGACAGCCTGCCGCCGCGCGCCTGAACCACGCCGTTCAGGTCAGCGCGCGCCGGATGCCAGCGCGATGCGCCGGCGCACCTGTTCCAGCCCCGCCGTGTCGCCAGCCGCCTCGAGGCGCTGCGCCTGGACGCCGAGCCACGCCAGCAGCGGCCGCCGCCAGCCTTGAACCGACGCCGTGTCAGATGCGGCCACGATCCCTTCCGGCGTCATGCGCCCGGCCTTGAACAGGGCACCCGCAGCCACCAGGCGCGAGAGCGGATCGGCGATCGTCGTGAACGCGCCGCTGGCCACCACCGCGCGATGCTGCTCGGGCAGCAGCCCCGCCTCCAGTCCTTGCCACTGCCCGGCCAGATACGCGGCATACGCGCGCTGCGCCGCCGTCGCATCCGGCGCCAGCGCGGCGTAACCGGGACAATCCTCGAACACCAGGCTGGCCGCCTGCGCCGCGCAGCGCACCAGCTCGACCTGGATCACCCGATCGGCGCGACCGGTGGCCGCCGTCTCGCCGCGCGCCTCGCGAAACTCGGCTTCGGCGGCGGCCGTGTGGCCTTTCAGATAATCGTCCGTGGCGGCGTCGAGCGCGCCCCTGGCGTTGACCTGCCAATCCGGCGGCAGTGGTTTCGAGGCGCAGCCGGCCAGCAGCGCCACGAGCAGTAAAGGGGCGATTCTCATGGCAGCTTGATCTCCTGCGGCGTGCGTGCGAACGGCCACTTGCGGTTGATTTCCTCGACCAGCCGGTTCACCTTGCGCAGGCTGGCGTCGACTTCGCCGCGCAGCGCGCTCAGGTCTTCGGTGGCCTCGCGCGTGTTGGCGCCCACCGCCTGGGCTTCGACCAGCACCGCGTCGACTTTCTTGAGCGTGTTGCTGGCGTCCTTGAGCACCACGTCGAGCTGGCGGATCGCGGCCTGGGTGTCGTCCATCACGCCGGCCTTGCCGAACACGCGCTGGTCGGCCTTGCCCAGCAGGGCATTCACGCGCTCGAGCGCTTCCATCAGTTTCTGCGCTTCGGCGTCGCCCCCCAGCGCCCCGCCGAGCACCCCATAGCGGCCCGACATGCGCCCGGTGACCGCCGACAGATTGGCCAGGCTGGCGTTGATGTCCGATTCGGACGCAGTCATGGTCTCCAGGTTTTCCAGCAGCGCGCGCGCGGTGGCGACGATGCGCGGGATCTCGGCGGTGGCGTCGCCACGCAGTACGGTGCGGGTCGAGTTCGGCGGCAGCGGCGCGTCGGTGAGCACGCCCGTGTAGGCGCGCAGCCGGGTCTCGCCGACGATGCTCGACTCGAGCGTGAACACGCTCGAAGTGCGCAGCCACTTGGCGTCCTTGCTCTGGACGTCGACCGAGATATTCACCTTGCCGTCGTCGGCCAGGTCGACCTGGGCCACGCGCCCGATCGGGAAACCGGCAAAGGTCATGTCCATGCCGGGAATGACGCCCGAGGAATCGTCGGCCACCAGCGTCAGGCGCTGGGTCGGCTCGAACACGCCGCGCGCGTACATTACATACAGCACGAAGGCGCACACCAATACGCCGATCAGCACCAGCAGGATCGCGGCCTTGGCCTCGACGTGCTTCGGTTCATCGGCGGCTGGATCAGGACTGGGGTCGGTCATGGAATGATGGGTATTGTCGGCCATGCGGTCAGATATATTTCAGGGTCAGCGAAGCGGCTTCGATCACGATCAGCACGAACAGCAGGCGCAGCGCGCCCGGCTGCACGGTCGATGCCATGCGGCGCGGATAGCGCTGCAGTTCGAGGATGGCGGCGGTCGGGATCAAGGCCACGGCCAGGCCGAACAGCACGGTCTTGATCACGAAGCCGGCGGTCACGGCCGGCGCGAACACGCGCCCCACGGTGCGGGTGTAGTCGGGCAGGCCCCAGATCGACAGGCCGTACACATTCACGTAGGCCAGCACCAGCACCACGATCGAGGTCACCATCGCCAGGCTCAGGACCGCGATGGCGTTCGCGATCAGCTGCGGCACCAGGTCGCGCCGCAGGCGGCGCAAGGCCTCGTTGCTGGCCGCGACCGGATTCAGGCCGGCGCGCGCCAGGCCCAGGGCCGAGGCGTCGAACGCCATGCCGGCGCGCAGCGCCACGAACAGCGCCGCCGACAGGGGAATCAGTTCCAGCACCAGCACCCGCACCACCATCTCGAGCGCGAACTGCGACAGGCCGTAGCTCTTGGCCGTGACCAGCACGATGCGGATGATGACCAGGCTGACCAGGCTCGAGGCCAGCGCGAACCAGGGCAGCACTTGCCAGGTGCTGGTATGGATGTGAAACGCCGTGGCTTTAAAACTCTCGCGGCGCCAGGTCGAGGGCGAGAACGCGGTGACGATCGCCACCGCGCCCAGGTGCACCATGTACCACCAGCTGCGCAGGTAGCGCGCCAGGCTGGCGAGCCACAGGTCGGGATGGGCGATGGCGCTGGTCGCGCGGCGGCTGGTGCGGGGCATGGGCGAATGATACTTGGTCGACTGACGGGTTGGCGCGTTCGTGACAAATGATTACGTTCGTCACGCCGCTACTGCCGCCGCGCCTCCATCACCCCCGATACCTCCATGATCGCCGACAGCGCCTTCTGCACCTGCCCGGTGGCCCCGATCTCGGCCGTGAAGACCATGCGCGCCTGCCCTTTCGCGCTTTGCGTATTGACCCCGATGACGTTGATCTTCTCGCGCGAAAACACTTCGGAGATGTCGCGCAACAGCCCTTGCCGGTCTTGCGCCAGGATGAACAGGTCGACCGGATAGACGGTCTCGCTTCCGGCCGAACCCCATTCGGTCTGGATCACGCGCTCGGGCGACTTGGTCTGCATCTCGGCGAAGTTCTTGCAACTGAGGCGGTGGATCGACACCCCCTTGCCGCGCGTGACGAAGCCGATGATCGGGTCTGGCGGCGCCGGTTTGCAGCACTTGGCCAGGATCGTCATCAAGCCTTCGGTGCCCAGCACCAGCACACCCGACTTGGCGCCCTGCTCGACGCTCGAAGCGCGGCTCTTGTTGACCACCGCCGCGTCTTCGACTGGCGGCGCGTCGCCCGGATCGTGCAGCGCCGCTTCCACGTGGCGCAGGCTGAACTTGTCCTTGCCGACTTCGATGAACAGTTCGTCCAGCTTGCCAAACCCCAGCTTGTGCGCCAGCGCTTCCAGGTTGACCGAGGTCTTGCCTTCGCGCTGCAGCGACTTTTCCACCAGCGCCCGGCCCTGGGCCAGCGTCTCGGCGGTTTCCAGCGCATGGAACCAGGCGCGGATCTTCGAGCGGGTGCGGCTCGAGACCGTGTAGCCCGGACTGAGCCAGTCGCGCGACGGACCATGGCTGCCGGCGCCGCCCTTGGCGGTGATGATCTCGCAGGTCTGGCCGTTTTTCAGCTGGGTGTTGAGCGGCACCATCACGCCATCGATCTTGGCGCCGCGGCAGCGGTGTCCGACTTCGCTGTGCAGGTGGTACGCAAAGTCGATCGGCGTTGCGCCCACCGGCAGCTCGAGCACGCGCGCCTGGGGCGTGAGCACAAAGATGCGGTCGTCCAGCGTGGCGGCCTTGAGTTTTTCGACCCACTCGCGTTGCAGGTCTTCCTGGCCGGCCACGGCATCGGCGACGTCGCTCTTCCACGCCAGCAGCTGGCGCAGCCAGGCGATCTTTTCGTCGTACTTCTGGCTCTTGAAGTTCGACCCGCCCTCTTCCTTGTAGCGCCAGTGGGCGGCGATGCCGTATTCGGCGAAGTTGTGCATCTCCTGGGTGCGGATCTGCACCTCCAGGGGCCGCCCGTCCTCGGCATTGACCACCGTGTGCAGCGACTGGTAGCCGTTCGGCTTCGGCCGCGAAATGTAGTCGTCGAACTCTTTCGGGATCGGGGTCCAGATATTGTGGACCAGGCCCAGCACCGTGTAGCAGGTCTTCACATCCGGCACGATTACGCGAAACGCGCGCACGTCGTACAGCGCCGTGAAATCGAGCTCCTTGCCGCGCATCTTGTTCCAGATGCTGTAGATGTGCTTCGGCCGGCCCGACACTTCGGCGCGGATACCCGCCGCCGCGAGTTCAAGCTGCAGGCGCTCGATCGACGTGGCCACAAAGCTCTCGCGCAGCATGCGCTTTTCTTCGAGCATCTTGGCGATGCGTTTATAGGTGTCCGGCTCGATGAAGCGAAACGCCAGGTCTTCCAGCTCCCACTTGAGTTGCCAGATGCCGAGGCGGTTGGCCAGCGGCGCGTAGAAGTCGAGCACCTCGCGGCCATAGGCGCGGGTGACGTCGTCAAAGCGCTTCTGTTCGGCGAAGTAACGCAGGCTGGCAGCGCACGAGGCCAGGCGCATCAGCACCACGCGCATGTCGGACGCCATCGCCAGCAGCATCTTGCGCAGCGTTTCGTTCTGCGCCGCCGCCTGCTGGGCCGCATTCTTGCCCGCCCCCTTGCCGCTGCCGACCGGCGCCTGGGCCGCGGTCAGGCCGCGCAGGCGGATCAGCTGCAGCACGCCCTGCACCAGCATCGTCACGTCCGGGCCGAAGCGCTCTTCGATGCGCGCCATGGCGTCCGGTTCCATGATCGCCAGCTCGAACAGCAGGCCGGCGATACGGGTTTCGGCATCGGTGTTCAGGTACGACAGCGTGCCGGCCACGCCGAGCGAAAACTCGAACGCGTTCTGGCCCGAGCCGGCCAGCCGTTCGCCATAGGCGTCGCTCGCATGATCGAGGGCGACATGGATGCGCGCGCAGTCCTCGGGACTCAAGCCCTGGACCAGCTGCGTCTTGGCGTCGCCCAGCAGGGCGGTCGATACCATCGCTTAACGCAGGGCTGCGGTGACGCACACCTCCACCAGCCAGGCCGGATTGGCCAGGCGGGCTTCAACGGTGGCGCGCGGCGGCGTGTGGCCCTGTGCGACCCACTCGTCCCAGACCGCGTTCATGCCGTCGAAATGGGCCAGGTCGGCCAGGAAGATCTGGCACATCAGGATGCAGGTCTTGTCGCTGCCGGCTTCGCCCAGCAGGCGCTCGACATGGCCCAGCACTTCGCGCATCTGGCCTTCGATGCCTTGCGTCGTGTCTTCGGCGATCTGGCCGGCCAGGTAGATGGTGCCGTTGTGGATGGCGACTTCGGACATGCGCTTGCCGACGTGCAGACGTTTGATTTCCATGATGTGATTCTTCTTTCTTTGCTAGGTCAGTTCAATAAAAAATCGCGCGCGATCGCGATCTGCGATGCGTGCACGAAGGTCGGCGCATGGCCCACGCCCGCGATCTCGACCAGTTGCGGATGCGGTCCGCGCGCCGCCATCTGCTCGGCGGTGGCGCGCGAGAGCAGGTCGGAGTGTTCGCCGCGCACCAGCAGCGTCGGGCAGCCGATCGCATCGTAGGCGGCCCACAATGCGCTTTCGTCCCGGTCCGCGCCGTCCGGCGTGGCGGCGCAAAACGGCTGGGCCAGGCCGAGGTCATAGTGCCGGGTCCACTGGCCATCGTCGCCCATGCGCAGCACGTCGCCGGCCAGCTTGGTCCATTCGTCGTCGCTGTGCGGCCCGAACGACGCCGACACCGCCTTCACGTAGGCGGCCCCGGCTTCGAAGCTGGGGAAGCGCACGTCCTGGCCGATGTATTCGCCGATGCGCGCCATGGCCGCGCGATCGAGCACCGGCCCGATGTCGTTGAGCACGAGTTTCCGGATCGGGCTGTCCACCAGCGAGGCCAGCACCATGCCGATCAGGCCGCCCATCGAGGTGCCGAACCAGTGCACGCCCTCCACCGCCTCGGCCCCATCGACCGGCGCGGTGACGCGCGCGATCAGCGTCACCATATCGCTCACGTATTGCGGCACCGTGTAATAGGCCGGGTCGCGCAGCCGGCCCGAGCGGCCGCGGCCGACCACGTCGGGACAGACCACGCGGTAGTCGCCGCACAGGGCGCGCGCCAGGGCGTCGAAATCGTCGCCGACACGGGTCACGCCGTGCACGCACAGCAGTACCTTCGGGTTGCCCCGATCGCCCCATTCCTTGTAGGCGACCCGGTGCAAGCCCGCGGGCGAGCTGCACTGGATGCTATTCAACCTGGGTTCAACCATCATGGCTCCATCATGCGATTCGTCGAATGCGGCCCGCTCATGCACCACGGCGCGGGCGTGTCGATTAGAATTCTACCAAGACTCAGGCAGTTCCCCCGACCACCCACACTCCAGAGGACAGCATGCAAGCGAGCAACGCACGACAACTCAGCGGCAAAACGGCACTCGTGACCGGTTCCACGTCGGGCATCGGCCTCGGCATCGCACGCGCGCTGGCCGGGCAAGGCGCCAACATCGTGTTCAACGGCTTCGGCGACGCCCAGCAGATCGAGAAGCTGTACACCGACACCGGCAGCGAGTTCGGCGTCCAGACCGCCTACCACAACGCCGACATGTCCAGGCCGGATGAAATCGCCGCGTTGATGCAATATGCAGCCGACAAGTTCGGCGCGGTCGACATCCTGGTCAACAATGCCGGCATCCAGCACGTGGCCGCGATCGAAGATTTCCCGCCCGAGCGCTGGGACGCGATCATCGCCATCAACCTCAGCTCGGCCTTCCACACCACGCGCCTGGCGCTGCCGGCCATGAAGCAAAAGAACTGGGGCCGCATCATCAACCTGGCCTCGGTGCACGGGCTGGTCGGCTCGGCGCAAAAGTCGGCCTATGTCGCGGCCAAGCACGGCCTGGTCGGCTTCACCAAGGTCACCGCGCTCGAGACGGCGCAGACCGGCATCACCTGCAATGCGATCTGCCCGGGCTGGGTCTTGACGCCGCTGGTGCAGAAACAGGTCGACGACCGCGCGGCGCGCGAAGGTGTCGATAATGATGCGGCGCGCAAAGCGCTGCTGGCCGAGAAACAGCCTTCGGGTGAATTCGTCACGCCGGACGAGCTGGGGGCGCTGGCGGTGTTCTTCTGCAGCCCGGCGGCGGATCAAGTGCGCGGCGTGGCGTGGAATATGGATGGGGGTTGGGCGGCGCAATAAGCGTGCCGGTGGTCCTGCTGCACAGAAAATAGTGCCGGGACTGCCTGTCGGATTGTGGTTTTCCACAAAGCCATACTGCAGTGCAGCATGCGGAAATCCACAATAGCCCGCCCCGGGCGATTGGGCGAACATGGCACAACCACCAACCTCGCTGAAGAGTTGTCATGAAAAAGCCTTTTTATAAAATCCTGTATGTCCAGGTGCTGTTCGCCATCGTATTAGGCGTGCTGCTGGGGGTGTTCTACCCTGAACTGGGCACCGCGATGAAGCCATTGGGAGACGGCTTCATCAAACTGATCAAGATGATCATCGCCCCCGTGATCTTCTGTACCGTCGTCGCCGGCATCGCCGGGATGCAGGACATGAAGAAGATCGGCCGCGTCGGCGGCAAGGCGCTGCTGTACTTCGAAGTCGTCTCGACCTTCGCCCTGGCCATCGGCCTGGTCGTGGCCAACGTCGCCAAGCCGGGCGCCGGCTTCAACGTCGATCCGGCCCACCTCGACACCAGCGCGATCGCCCAGTACACCAAGCAGGCGCACGGCCAGAGCACGGTCGACTTCATCATGCACATCATCCCGAACACCTTCGTGGATGCCTTCGCCACCGGTAACATCCTGCAAGTGCTGCTGGTCGCCATCCTGTTCGGCTTCTCACTGTCGATGATGGGCGAACGCGGCCGTCCGGTGACCAAGTTCATCGACGACATCTCGCACGTGATCTTCGGCATCGTCAACATCATCATGAAGGTCGCACCACTGGGCGCATTCGGCGCCATGGCCTTCACCATCGGCAAGTACGGCATCGCTTCGCTGCTGCCGCTGGCCAAACTGATGGGCTCGTTCTACCTGACCTGCGCCCTGTTCGTGTTCGTCGTCTTGGGCCTGATCGCCCGGTTCACCGGCTTCTCGATCTTCAAGTTCATCAAGTACATCAAGGAAGAACTGCTGATCGTGCTGGGCACCTCGTCGTCGGAGAGCGCGCTGCCGAACCTGATGCGCAAGCTCGAACGCCTGGGCTGCTCGAAGCCAGTCGTCGGCCTGGTGGTCCCGACCGGCTACTCGTTCAACCTCGACGGCACCAACATCTACATGACGATGGCGGCGCTGTTCGTGGCGCAGGCAACCAACACCGACCTGACCCTGACCCAGGAACTGACCATCCTGCTGGTGGCCATGCTGACCTCGAAAGGCGCGTCGGGCATCACCGGCGCCGGCTTCATCACCCTGGCCGCGACCCTGGCCGTGGTGCCGACGATTCCGGTGGCCGGCATGGCGCTGATCCTGGGCATCGACCGCTTCATGAGCGAAGCGCGCGCCCTGACCAACTTCATCGGCAACGGTGTCGCCACCGTGGTCGTGTCGAAGTGGGAAAACGAACTCGACAGCAAGCGCATGGACGACGTGCTGCATGGCCGCGTCGTGGTCACCGACGACAAGGGCATGATGCCGGTGAAAGAAGCGGCTTGATCGCTTAAAGCATTTGCTCCCAAAAAACCGTGCCCATGTGGCACGGTTTTTTTGGCGCTGTCACCGTTTGGTGTTGAAAATGCCGATCGCCGCTCGCAGCAGTTCATCGGCCGAGTTGACGCGTTCGCCGTCCAGGGCCCAGCGCCAGCCGAGATAATTCGGCAGGTAGCGCGACGCCACGCCATTGAAACGTGCCAGCCACTGCCGGAAGCGCCTGTGATAGCCGTTGACGTTCTGCACGTGGACGGCGCCGCGCACCCGTTCGCCCTGGCGCAGGTTGACCGCTTCATGGGTAATGCCGGCCTCGCGGGCGAAGGCACGGTATGCGCTGTGGCTGTCGGTCACCAGCAGCACGCTGGCATCGAGCACCGGCAGCAGGTGCTGATGCAACTGCGCCGCCGTGACGGCGCCACGCCCGGGCACGAAATCGAACGTCCGGCCCTCGCGGTCGCGTGCCACCAGCACGCAGTCATGCTCCTTGC
>Ga0265797_10006531_pt1 | contig 16391 bp, 14 predicted proteins | sample P2T30metagenome_FD_192433 | JGI IMG/M metagenome (GOLD analysis project Ga0265797, IMG submission 192433) | Plant litter microbial communities from East Loma Ridge, Irvine, California - P2 T30 | ecosystem: Environmental > Terrestrial > Plant litter > Unclassified | place: USA: California... | reverse complement strand
TGAGCGCTCACCTGCCTCGGTGCGGCGACGTTCTGTCGCCTCCTCGCGACCGGGGACCCGCGAGCGGCGAGCCGCGACCGTGGGCCCGCGGCCAGGGGGCAGCGGCCGGGTGAGCCCGGGCCGGCGACGACGGAGCGCCGGAGCCCGGGCCCGGGGCACGGACGACGGGTCAGCTGTAGGCCATCGTGTAGGCGCGGGCGAGCACCCGACGGGTCGGCAGGGCGAGGGCCACCCCGAGGCCGAGGCGCCGGGCCCCGAGGGCGACGCCGGACGCCGGTCGGCCGAGCGCCGTGTTGAGCCCGGCCTGGGCGGCGGCCCGACGGGCCGCGGCGAGCCGACGGGCCGACCACGCGGCGAAGCGGTCGGGGTCGGTCCTCCGGCCACCGGCGACGCGCAGCGCGGCGGCCACCTCGTCGACGGCGGCGACCGCGTCCGCCCACCCGAGGTTCATGCCCTGTCCGCCGATCGGGCTGATCTCGTGCGCCGCGTCGCCGAGGAGCAGCACCCGCCCCACGGCCATCGTGTCGACGAAGCGGCGGCGCACCGTGAAGTCGCTGAGCATCGTGCTGGTCGACGGGTCCACGAGCGACCCGGTGCGCACGGCGACCTCCGCGGCCAGCGACGCGGGCGACGACCGGGGCCCGTCCGGTCCCGCGTCCGACCCCGGCACGCCCGCCGCACCCGTGCCGAGGTGCGCGACGTACCGCCGCACCCCGCCGGGCAGCGGGAACGACTCGACCACCCCCTCCGGCTCGAGGTGCACGACGGCGTCCGACCCGTGCGGGGTGTCGTCGCGGAAGTCGCCCATGACGAAGCGGTCCGGGTACGCGCGGGTGGCGCTGCGCACGCCGAGCGCTCGACGGACGGTGCTCTGCCAGCCGTCGGCGGCGAGGACGAACCGGGCGGCGACCTCCACGGGAGCTCCGTCCCGCACGCCGCGGACGACGACCGAGTCGGCACCCTCGGTGACGGTGGTGACCTCGGTGCCGGTGACCAGCGACTCCGGCGCCCGTCGGGCGAGGGCCGCGCGCAGCAGGACCTCGGTGCGGTGCTGCGGCAGGGCCGCGACGTACGGGTGGGTGCGCGACGCCCGGTCGAAGGGGACGGTGCCGAGGACGCGCCCCCCGCTCGTGGCCACGCCGCGGCGGACCAGGACCGCCTCGGCGACGAGCGCGGACGCGACGCCGACGCGTTCGAACGCGTCGAGCGAGGGCGGGTGGACCCCGATGGCGCGGCTGAGGGCCGGGCCCTCGGCGCGACGTTCCCAGACGCGGACGTCGAGCCCACGTCCGGCGAGCAGGGCGGCGGCGAAGACGCCGACGGGGCCGCCGCCGACGACGAGGACGTCGTGGGTCAGCACGCCGCGCCCCCGCCCGCACCCTCCACCGGTGAGCCCGTCGGCCCGGTCGCGCCGGTCGCGCCGGTCGCGCCGGTAGCACCGGTCGCACCGGTCGATGCGGGTGTGCCGGCGGCCGGGACCCGGTGCACGAGCAGGAGGCGCGCGGGCGCCTGGCGCTCGACCGTCCAGCCCGGCGGGGCGACGGCGCGCAGCTCGCCCGCGGTGAAGCTGCGGCGGATCGACGCGAGTCCGTCGCGGCGGAGGAACGACCGGCGCACGGGCAGGGTGCCGAGCCACCAGCCCGTCCAGGCGAGCCGTCCGCGCTCGATGTCGCCGTGCAGCACGAGGCGGGTGGCGAGCCGTTCGCTGTCGGCGAGGACCGCCGCACGCTCCGCGTCGCCGAGGTGGTGCAGGACGTGGTTCGAGGTGACGACGTCGAAGCGCCGCCCCTCGGCGACGAGGTCGGCGCTCGACGCCGCACGGAACGTCACGCCCTCGGTGGGACGCCCGGTCGCGAACGCGTGCGCGCGCTCGTCGGGGTCGACGGCGGTGACGTCCACGGGCAGGCGTTCGCGGGCGGCCCACCGGGCGAGGGCGCGGGGCACGTCGCCCCCGCCGGACCCCACGTCGAGCAGGCGCAGGGTGCGCCCCTCGTCGCGCGCGCGGACGGCGAGGGGCCGGAGGCGCGCCCGCCAGGTGCGCCGCCACCCGGACACGAGGCGGTTGACCACGTCGAAGCGCGCGTAGGTGAGGCGGAGCTCGTCGAGGTCGCACGCCGGGTCGTCCATGAGCTCGACGAGCCCGGTCTCCCGGTGGCGCAGGTCGACCCCGGCGGCGCTCACGCGGTGCGCCGGGTGAGGAGGGCCGACTCGACGGTGAGCCCGGGGCCGAACGCCAGGGCGCAGACCCGGCCCGCACCGGGGCCGGCGTGCGGGGCGGGGGCGGCCGGCGCCTCCGGCCCGACGTCGCCCGCGGACGCGGCAGTCGCAGGGGCGTCGCCCGCCGGGGCGTCGCCCGCCGACGCGGCACCCGCCGGGGTCTCGCCGCCCTGCTCGAGCACCCGTCGCAGCACGAACAGCACCGTCGCGCTCGACATGTTGCCCTGGTCGCGGAGCACGCCCCGCGAGGGCGCCATCTGGGCGGACGAGAGCCCCAGCTGCGACTGCACCCGGTCGAGGATGCTGCGCCCGCCGGGGTGCACCGCCCAGTGCTCGACCTCGGCGGCCGCGTGTCCGTCGAGGGCGGGCTCGCGGGCCAGCAGGGGCGCCAGGGCGCCGTCGACGTGCTCCTCGATGATGTGCGGCACGTAGCTGCTGAGGACCATGTCGAAGCCCTGGTCGCCGATCGTCCACGCCATGTCGCCCTCGCCGACGGGGGTGAGCACGGTCTCGAAGGCGTCGAGGTCGAGCACCGTGGCGCCCTCGGGCGCGGGACGCGCGGTCACCACGGCGGCCGCGGCGCCGTCGGCGAACACGCTGTTCGCGACGATCGTGTCGGGGTCGCTCGCGCTGTGCAGGTGCAGGGTGCAGAGCTCCGCGCAGACGACGAGGACGACGGCATCGGGGTCCGCCGTGCAGAAGTCCCGGGCGGCGCGGAGCGCGGGGAACGCCCCGTAGCAGCCCATGAAGCCGAGGTGGTAGCGCTGCGTCGCCGGCGAGAGCCCGAGCGCGCGGACGAGCGCGTAGTCGGGGCCGGGCGCGAAGAAGCCCGTGCACGAGACCGTCACGACGTGGGTGACGTCGTCCGGCCCGAGCCCGCCCGCCCCGGCGAGGGCGTCCCGGGCCGCCCCCTCGAAGAGCGCGGGCGCACGCTCCACGTAGGTCGCGTTGCGGGTGCCGGTGCCCGGGGTGAGGATGTCGCCCGACGCACGGTCGACGTAGACGGCGGGGACGTCCACGTCCCGCTCCCCGCCCTCGTCGAGGGCGGCGACCGCCTCGGCGGGGTCCGGCTCGGCGAGCTCGTCGAGCACCGTGTGCCGCGTCTCGATGGCGGCGGCGTCGAAGACGGCGCCGACGAGGCGGCGCCCCAGCCGCGACAGGTCGGGCTGGCGGGCGAACACCTCGCGGACGTGGCGTTGGGACAGCACGGTGGGCGGCAGCGCCGTCCCGATGCTGCGGAGGTGCACGGGCATCGGCCCAGCGTACGTGCCCGCACCCCGGGGACGGCCGGATGCGCGGCGCGGGCCGGGAACGACGAAGGCCCCCTGTCCCGGACGCACCGGATCAGAGGGCCTTGCTGGTAGCGAGGGCGGGACTTGAACCCGCGACACCACGATTATGAGCCGTGTGCTCTAACCAACTGAGCTACCCCGCCACGGTCACCGGGCGGCGGCGGAGTACCGCGCCGGACGTGGCGACCAGAGCCCCGAGTCAGGATTGAACTGACGACCCCTTCCTTACCATGGAAGTGCTCTACCACTGAGCTATCGGGGCGTGACCTCTGCGGCGCGGTGACCCGCTGCCGATCGGCACCACACGATGGTAGCAGAGCCCTGGGGGTCCGGTGCACACCGTGACACGGGACCGCCCCTGCTCCGGCAGGACCGGCTCCCGCTCCGGCAGGACCAGCCCCCGGGCGGCGGCAGGAGCGGCCGTGCCGACGGCGGGACGGGCAGGCTGGGGGCGTGCACAGCATCGAGCTGCTCCTCGACCCCGCGTCCGACGCCGCCGTCCGCGACGAGTGGGCGGCGCTCGGCGCCGCCGACCTCCCCACCCAGGCCGCGCACCCGGGCGGGACGAACGCGCCGCACGTCACACTCGCGGCCCGCCCCCTCTTCGACGCCACCGCCGACGACGCGCTCACCGAGGTGCTCCACGAGCTCCCGCTGCCCGTCGACGTCGGCCCGCTCGTCGTCTTCGGCGCGCCGCCCCGGGGGCTCGTGCTCGCCCGGCTCGTCGTCGCCACGCCCGCCCTGCTCGCCCTGCACGTCGCCGTGCACCGCGCCCTGCCCACCTCGCGGCACGACGTCCGCCACTCCACGCCCGGTCACTGGACGCCCCACGTGACCCTCGCGAACCGCCTCACCCCGGAGCAGCTGGCCCGGGCGCTCGAGGTCCTCGCCGACCGGGACGCGCCTCCCCTCGCCACCGCCGAGCTCGTCGAGGGGCGGCGCTGGGACCCCGCGGCCCGGACGATCACGGACCTCTCGGGCCGGGTCGCGCCTCCGGCCCCCTCGGGCGTCGCTGCGACCGAGGACGCGGCCGAGGGCGCGACCGCCTCGGACGGCGCGACCGCGACCACGACCGCGACCGCGACCGCGACCGCGGACGACGCCTAGTCGAGCGGGCGGCTCGTCGCCTCGAGCGAGGCGAGGTCGCCCTCGGTGAGGTCGACCCGTGCCGCGGCGAGCAGCCCCTCCAGCTGGATCGACGTGCGCGCGCTCGCGAGGGCGCCGATGACGTTCTCCTGGCGCGCCAGCCAGGCGACCGCCACGGCGCCCGGCGTGACCTGCTGGCGCTCGGCGATCTCGACGAGCACCTCGAGGGTGCCCTGGTTCTGCGGCGTCACGTAGCTGAGCGCCCGGGCGCCGCGGGGCGACCCCGAGGGCGCGGCGCCGTCCCGGTACTTGCCGGTGAGGAACCCGCTCGCGAGCGACGAGTGGGGCAGGACGGCGAGGCCGTGGTGGTCGACGACGGGGGCGACCTCGCGCTCGTACTCGCCGCGGCGCGCGAGGTTGTAGGCGGACTGCACGACGGCGAACGGGTGCGTGCCGTCCCGGTCGGCGATCGCGAGGGCCTGGCGCAGGCGCGCGCCCGTGTAGTTCGAGGCCGCCGGGTAGCGGACCTTGCCCTCGTCGACGAGCTCGCCGAAGGCCGCGACGGTCTCCTCCAACGGGGTCTCGTCGTCGTCGAAGTGCGCGAAGCAGAGGTCGACGTGGTCGGTCCGCAGCCTGCGCAGGGACGCCTCGACGGCGGTCCGGATGCTCGACCGCGTGAGCCCCGGAGCCTCCGGGTGCTGGCCGCACTTGGTGCTGAGGACGACGCGCTCCCGGTTGCCCGGTCGCGCGAGCCAACGCCCGATGATGGCCTCGGACTCGCCCCCGACGTTGCCGGGGAGCCACGCCGAGTACACGTCGGCGGTGTCCACGACCCGTCCCCCGTCGCCGACGAAGACGTCGAGGACCTCGAGCGCCGTCGGGGCGCCCACCGTCCACCCGAACACGTTCGTGCCGAGGGCGAGCGGGAACGGTGCCTCGTCGCCGAACAGGTCGGAGACGAGGTCGGGGAACGAGGTGCGCAGGGTCGGCTCCGATCGGGTGCGAGGGCTCCCACGGTAACCGACGGGGCGCCCCGTATCGTGGCGGCATGCCCCTCGACGACACGACCGACGTCTCGACCCCGACCGTCCCCTCCCCCGCCGAGCTCCTCGTGGACGGCCGCGGACAGGAGTGGTGGCGCACCGCCGTCATCTACCAGGTGTACCCGCGGTCCTTCGCCGACTCCGACGGCGACGGCGTCGGCGACCTGCCCGGGGTCACCGCCCGGCTTGACGCCCTCGCCGCCCTCGGGGTCGACGCCGTCTGGCTGTCGCCGTTCTACCGCTCGCCCCAGGCCGACGCGGGCTACGACGTCTCGGACTACACCGACGTCGACCCGGTCTTCGGCACCCTCGCCGACGTCGACGCCCTCCGCGCCCGCGCGACCGAGCTGGGCCTGCGCATCATCGTCGACCTCGTCCCCAACCACACGTCGAGCGAGCACCGCTGGTTCCGCGCCGCGCTCGCCTCGGCGCCCGGGTCGGAGGAGCGGGCCCGCTACCTGTTCCGGGACGGCCAGGGCCCTGACGGGGAGCTGCCGCCCAACGACTGGCAGTCCGTCTTCGGCGGCCCCGCGTGGACCCGCGTCACCGAGGCCGACGGGCGGCCCGGCCAGTGGTACCTGCACCTCTTCGACTCCTCGCAGCCCGACCTCGACTGGACGAACCAGGTCGTCCGCGACGAGTTCCTCGACGTGCTGCGCTTCTGGCTCGACCGGGGCGTCGACGGCTTTCGCGTCGACGTCGCCCACGGCCTCGTCAAGGCCGAGGGCCTGCCCGACTTCCGCCCGGCCGACGACGCCGGGAGCATGGGCGGCGGCCAGGACGCCGCCGCCGCGACCCCGCCCTACTGGGGCCAGGAGGGGGTGCACGAGATCTGGCGCACCTGGCGCGAGGTGCTCGACGGCTACGACGGCGACCGCGTCCTCGTCGCCGAGGCCTGGGTCGACCCCCTCGACCGCCTCGCCGACTGGGTCCGCCCCGACGAGATGCACCAGGCGTTCAACTTCGCCTACCTCGAGACCGGCTGGGACGCCGGCGCGATCCGCCGCGTCGTCGACGACTCCCTCCGCGTGTTCTCGAGCGTCGGCGCACCCAGCACCTGGGTGCTCAGCAACCACGACGTGATCCGGCACGCGAGCCGCCTCGCCCTCACCGAGGACGTGCCGCAGGGCCACGGGATCGGCCCGGCCAGCACCGCCCGCGTCGTCCCCGAGCTGGGCCTCGCCCGGGCCCGCGCCGCGAGCGCCGTCATGCTCGCCCTCCCCGGCAGCGCCTACCTGTACCAGGGCGAGGAGCTCGGCCTGCCCGAGGCCGTCGACCTGCCGGACGACGCACGCCAGGACCCGACCTGGGCCCGCACCTCCGGCGCCCGCTACGGTCGCGACGGCTGCCGCGTCCCGATCCCGTGGGAGTCGGGCGCGCCCGCCTTCGGCTTCAGCCCCTCGGGGGCCTCGTGGCTGCCGCAGCCCGCCGACTGGTCGACGTACGCCCGCGACGAGCAGCAGGGCGTCGCCGGGTCCACCCTCGAGCTGTACCGCACGGCCCTCGCCCTGCGCCGGGCGCACGACCTCGGCGGGCAGCAGCTCACCTGGCTGGACGGGTTCGCGGACGACGTCGTCGCCTTCCGCACGGGACCGGTGACGGTCGTCGCGAACCTCGGCGACGGCATCGTCGAGCTGCCGGTGGGCGAGGTCGCCCTCGCGACGATGGCGGTCGACGGTCCGGCACTGCCGCCCAACGCCGCCGTCTGGCTCGTCGACGCGGCCTGACCCGGCCGGGACCGACGAAGGGCCCCGCAGCTCGTGCTGCGGGGCCCTTCGTCGTGGGACGTGCCGGTGCTGCCCGTCGCGCGGGCACTGGACGTCCCGTGGGTCGGACGTCCCGGGGGTCGGACGCCCCGAGGATCAGTTGGCGTTCGAGGTCAGCCAGGGGTACGGGTCGATGGGGACGCCGCCGACGATGATCTCGAAGTGCAGGTGCGCACCCGTGCTGTTGCCGGTGCTGCCGACCTTGCCGACGATGTCGCCGACGCTGACGGTCTGGCCCTTCGTCACCTCGACGGAGCCGGTCTGCATGTGCGCGTAGACGCTCGTGACCTTCTGGCCGTCGATGGTGTGCTCGATCCACACGTTGTTGCCGAGCGCGCCCGACGGCCCGTCGACCTTGGTCACGACGCCGTCGGCGACGGACTGGATCGGGGTGCCCGCCCCGGGGACGAAGTCGAGCCCCTGGTGGAACGTCGAGCAGAAGCTGCAGCCCGCGACCTGGCGTGCGCCGAAGCCGCTCGAGATGGGCACGCCGGTCGGGAACGGCCACTGGACCGTGCCGTTGACGTCGTTCGTGAAGGCGGTGGAGTCGGTCTTCGCGATCTTGGCCGCGGGCGTGGTGACCGAGTAGCCGTCGCGGGTGACGTCGCCCTCGACGGCGGCCGCGTCGGCCACGAAGCTCTGCGTGCCGAGGGTCGTCCGCGCCGCGGTGGCGTCGCCGGGCGTCTCGACCTGGAACGCCAGGGCCGGCACGCTCGTGGCGACGAGCATGCCGCCGGCGAAGAGCATGGACCCGAGGACGGTGACCCTCTTCGTCGTGCGGCCGAACGAGCCGGAGCTCGTCCGCGGCGACGACGGACGCGCGGCGCGGGCCGCGGCGGTCCGGGCGGACGCGGCGGCACGGGCGGTCGAGGTGCGCTCGGCGCGCACGGCGGCCTGCTCGCGACGACCGGGGGCCGGCTGGTGCGTGGAACGGCGTCCGCCCTGCACGGCGCGACGGCCACGGGTGCCGGAGGCGCGGGTCGCGTCCGCCGGGCCGGCCGACGCGGGCTCCGCGGCGGTCGAGGCCGCAGGGGCCGCGGTGGCCACCGTCGCGTCGGCGGGCGACGCGGCGGTGGCGAGCGGGGCGGTGGCGATCGGGGCGGCGGACCCGGCGGGTGCGGTGGTGCCGGGGACGGTGGACTCGGCGGGGGCGACCGGCGCGGCGGTCGCGACCGACGCCTCCGGTGCCCGGACCTCGGCGGCCGAGGCCGCGGCGCGACGCTCGGCCTCGCGGGCCTCACGGCGGGTCAGGTACTGCACGGGGGCAGCGGGGGCCTGCGTCGAGTCGACCGGGTCGCCGGGGAGGAGCGGCTGTGAGCCGCCGCCGTCTCCGGCGGTCTGATCGGGTGTCGTCACGTGCGATGGGTCCTCAGGTTCGGGGGCACGAGGTGCCGGGGGGAACGCCTCGTCTCGGCAGTCGGGCGCAGCGAACGGATCGCGGCGCCGGACGGACCTCCCCAGGGTAACGACCATGTCACGGGAGCGCCACCCGCGATCGGGGGGTGCACCTCGAGGCGGGGGTCAGAGACCAGCGTCCTCGACGAGGACCCGAGCTGCCTCGGCCACGCCCGGGGCGGCCGCGAGCACCAGGTCGCGGGACGGTGCCGCGCCCCGTTCTCCGGTGACGACGGCGCCCGCCTCGCGGGCCACGAGGACGCCCGCGGCGTGGTCCCAGGCCTGCAGGCCGCGCTCGGCGTACACGTCCAGTCGCCCCGACGCCACGGCGCAGAGGTCGAGCGACGCAGCGCCCAGGCGGCGCAGGTCGCGCACCCGGCCGATCACGCGCGTGAGCACCTCGGCCTGCTCCACCCGGCGTGCGGCGTCGTACGAGAAGCCCGTGGCGAACATCGACTGCTCGAGCGACGTCGGACCGGTCACGGCGAGGCGCTCGTCGCCGAGCCACGCCCCGCGCCCGTCCGCCGCGCTCCACGTCTCGCCGGTGGTCGGGTTCACCACCGCCGCCGCGAGCGCGCGCCAGGTGAGGGGGTCGGCGCCACCCTCCACGACGGCGACGCTCACCGCCCACTGCGGGATCCCGTACACGAAGTTGACCGTGCCGTCGATCGGGTCGACGACCCAGGTCAGGCCGGTGGAGGAGAGGTCGGGCTCACCCTCCTCGCCGTGGAAGCCGTCCCCCGGGCGCAGCTCGGCGAGACGCTCGCGGAGCACCTGCTCCACCTCACGGTCCGTGTGCGTGACGACGTCGACCGACGTGCTCTTCGTCGCGGCGACCTCCGCCCCCTCGCGGCGGCGGCGCAGCGCGAGCGCACCCGCCTCCGTGGCCAGTCGGACCGCCAGGTCGCGCAGCTCGTCCACGGTAGGACGCGTCGCGGCCGCAGCGGCGGTGGTCTCGGTGCTGTCGCCGGTGTCGGCGGCGTCGTGCGTCACGGGATCTCCTCGCGCGTAGGGGCTGGGCCCATCGTGTCACGCGCCCCCGCACACAGCCCGAGCTGGGACGACATGTGTCGTCCACCGCGACGTGAGCAGGCCTGCTCCCCGGGCCGGGCCCACGACGCACGCGCGTCGGGTGGTCGCCGGGGACGACGAAGGGGCCCGATCTCTCGGGCCCCTGCGTGCCGCCCCTCAGGGGCCGCGGTGGCAAGTGAGGGATTCGAACCCCCGAAGGCTACGCCGGCTGATTTACAGTCAGATCCCTTTGGCCGCTTGGGTAACTTGCCATGCGCACCCGACCCGTGTGATCACCGACCGGAGGCGCCCGTCAAGTGTACAGCCCCCGGAGGGTGCCGCCGACCACTCCGCCGCCCGCCGCGTCAGCGGAAGTTGACGAACTGCAGGTCGAGGTCGACGTCGGCCTTCTTGAGGATCGCCATCGTGGCCTGGAGGTCGTCGCGGCTCTTCGACTGCACGCGCAGCTCGTCGCCCTGGATCTGGCTCTTGACGGACTTCGGCGCCTCGTCGCGGATGACCTTGTTGAGCTTCTTCGCGGCCGCCTGGTCGATGCCCTCCTTGAGGGTCGCCTCGATCCGGAACTCCTTGCCGCTGGCGTAGGGGTCGCCGACCTCGAGGCTCTTCAGCGAGATGCTGCGCTTGATGAGCTTCGACTCGAGCACGTCGAGGACGGCCTTGACGCGCTCCTCGCTGCTGGCCTTGAGCAGCAGCTTCTCGCCGCTCCAGTCGACCGACGCACCGACGCCCTTGAAGTCGTAGCGCTGCTCGATCTCTTTCTGGGCCTGGTGGAGGGCGTTGTCCGCCTCCATCTTGTCGACCTTGCTGACCACGTCGAAGGAGCTGTCTGCCATGCCTCCCACGATAGCGGCCGGAGGCGCGTCACCGGCCACGGGGCGGGCGCGCGCCCGTCCCGTGGCCGGGCCCGACACCTCCGGCCCCGTGCTCGTGGTGCGCCGCGGTCCCGCGGGGCGTCAGCCCTGCGCGGGCACCGCCCCGCGGGACACGCGGACCATCTCGTCGCGGGGGACGACCTTCACGCGGGCGCGGCCCTGGGGCGCGCCGAGGCCGATCTCGTGCTCGTCGAGGCGGTGCCAGCCCTCGAGGTCGGTGTACTCGACGCCGCGGGAGCGGAGCAGGTCGACGACGCCCTCTTCGGAGGGGTCCGCGGGGGTCCACCAGTTCGCCTGGTCGTTGACGACGTGGCGGACGGTCTCCATGGCGTCGCTCTTGGTGTGGCCGATGAGGCCGACGGGGCCGCGCTTGATCCAGCCGGTGGCGTAGACGCCGGGGACGACGCTGCCCTCGTCGTCGAGGACCTGGCCCTCGTGGTTGGGCAGCACGCCGCGCTTCTCGTCGAAGGGCAGGCCGTCGAGGGGCGAGCCGAAGTAGCCGACGGCGCGGTAGACGGCCTGGACCTCGACCTCGCGGACCTCGCCGGTGCCGCTGACGCCGCCCTGCCCGTCGGGCGCCGTGCGCTCGTACCGGAAGGCGCGGACGCGGCCCTGGTCGTCGCCGACGATCTCGACGGGGTTCGCGAAGAAGTGCAGGTGCAGTCGGCGGGACGCCTGGCCGACCTCGCGCTGGCGCCACTGGTTGAGGACCTTGTCGATGACGAAGACCTGCTTGTTGGTGGCGATGGCGGTCTTCGAGGCCTCGTCGTGGTCGAAGTCCTCGTCGTGCACGATCATGTCGACGTCGCGCAGCTCGCCGAGCTCGCGCAGCTCGAGCGGGGTGAACTTGACCTGGGCGGGGCCGCGACGGCCGAAGACGTGCACGTCGGTCACGGGCGAGGCGGCGAGGCCCTCGTGGACGTTGGCGGGGATCTCGGTGGGCAGCAGGTCGTCGGCGTGCTTCGCGAGGATGCGCGACACGTCGAGGGCGACGTTGCCGTTGCCGATGACGGCGACGCTCTCCGCCTCGAGCGGCCAGGTGCGCGGCACGTCGGGGTGCCCGTCGAACCAGCTGACGAAGTCGGCGGCGCCGTGGCTGCCCTCGAGGTCGATGCCGGGCACGTCGAGCTCGGTGTCCTTGATGGCACCGGTCGAGAAGATGACGGCGTGGTAGTGCTGCTTGAGGTCCTCGAGGGTGACGTCGACGCCGTAGCGGACGTTGCCGAACACGCGGATGTCCCCCCGGTCGAGCACGTCGCGCAGCGCGGTGACGATGCCCTTGATGCGCGGGTGGTCGGGGGCGACGCCGTAGCGGACGAGCCCGTAGGGGGCGGGGAGCTGCTCGAAGAGGTCGATCGAGACGTCGAACGAGCGCTCCGTCTTGAGCAGGATGTCGGCGGCGTAGATGCCCGCGGGCCCTGCTCCGACGATGGCCAGGCGCAGCTTTGTCACGGTGTCTCCTCTGTGGTCCGCCCGGGAGGCGGGGTGTCGTGGCGGTGGGCGGCGTCGGCCGTGCGGGGCGTCCGACGCGACCGGGTCAGGCGGATCGTTCGACGACCTGCTCGGCGAAGCGGGTGAGGGCCTTCTTGACGGGGCCCGAGGGCAGCGGGTCGAGGGCGGCGACGGCCTCGTGCGCCCACTGGTGCGCGAGGTCGCGGGTGCGGGCGGTGACCTCGTGCTCGCGGAGGCGGCGGACGGTCTCGGCGAAGTCCTCGTCGTCGACGCCGTCGGGGTCGGTGGCGGCGGCCTCGACGGTGCGCTCGACGCGGGCGAGGAGGGCGGCGGCGTCGACGTCGGTGCGGGCCTCGGCACGCAGGTGCAGCAGGGGCAGGGTCACGACGCCGGCGCGCAGGTCGGTGCCGGCCTTCTTGCCCGTCGCGTCGGCGCTGGGCGACATGTCGATGACGTCGTCGATGAGCTGGAAGGCGACGCCGATCTTCTCGCCGAAGGTGGCGACCGGTTCGAGGTACTCGCGGGGGGCGCCCGAGAACATGACGCCGGCGCGGGCCGCGGTCGCGATGAGCGAACCGGTCTTGTCGGCGAGCACGTCGAGGTAGTGCACGACGGGGTCGTCGTCCTCGCGCGGTCCGATGGTCTCGTGCAGCTGCCCCAGGCAGAGCCGCTCGAAGGTCTCGGCCTGCAGCAGGATCGCCTCCTGGCCGAGCGCGGACACGATCTGGCTCGCGCGGGCGAACAGCAGGTCGCCGGTGAGGATCGCGACGGAGTTGCCCCACACGGCCTGCGCGCTGGGCACGCCCCGGCGCATCTGCGCCTCGTCCATGACGTCGTCGTGGTACAGCGAGGCGAGGTGGGTCATCTCGGTGGCCTGCGCGGAGGCGACCACGCCGGCGGTGGCCCCGTCGCCGAGCTGCGCGATGAGGAGCGTCAGCGTGGGGCGGACGCGCTTGCCCCCGGCGGTGAGCAGGTAACGCGCGGCGACGTCGGCGAGCTCGTCGGCGAAGGCGATCTCGCGACCGAGGCCCTCCTCGACCTGCTCGAGCCCCGCGTCGACGGCGGCGACGAAGCGGCGTTCGGCCGGCGTCGCGAAGAGGCGTTCGCCGAGGTTGAGCGAGGCGGCGAGCGAGTTGCGCCCGCGGGTCGTGGTCGCCACGGCGGTCACCCCTCGGCCCCGGTCGCGGTGCCGCCGGTCGCGGTGCCGCCGGTCGACGACGGGCCGGAGGCGCGTCCCGGCTTGCGTCCGCGGTGCAGCGCGACGACGCCCATCGTGAGGTCGCGGTGCGCGACGCGCGTGAAGCCGACGCCGCGCAGCCACCGGCTGAGCACGGCCTGCTCGGGCCACTGCTCGATCGACTCGGCGAGGTACGAGTAGGCGGGCGAGTTGCTGCTCGTGAGGCGGGCGACGACGGGCATGCCGACGCGCAGGTACGCCCGGTACGCGGCGCGGACCACGGCCACGGGCGGGGTGGAGAACTCGCACACCACCAGGCGGCCGCCGGGGCGGAGGACGCGGAACATCTCGGCCAGCGCGACCTTGGGGCGGTTGACGTTGCGCAGGCCGAACGAGATGGTGACGGCGTCGAACGTGCCGTCCTCGAAGGGCAGCGCCTCGGCGTCGCCCTCGACGAAGTCGATCTCGGGGTGGCGCTCGCGGCCGACCTCGATCATGCCGCGCGAGAAGTCGAGGGCGGTCACGTCCGCCCCGCGCCGCGCGAGCGCCGCGGAGCTCGTCCCGGTGCCGGCGGCGATGTCGAGCACGCGTTCGCCGGGGCGCACGTCGAGCGCCCGGACGGTCGCGACGCGCCACAGGGCGGCGTTGCCGGCCGACAGCACGTCGTTGGTGCGGTCGTAGCGCCGTGCGACCCCGTCGAACATCGAGGCGACGACGTCGGGGCGCTTGGTCATGTCGGCCTTGGTCACGGTGCCCGATCCTACCGGCATGCCCTGCGGGTCGCCCGAGTAGGCTGCACCGGTGAAGCAGCCCGGCACCACCCTGCCCGCACTCGACGTCCGCACGACGGCCCTCGACCACGTGGGACCGCTGCTGGAGTCGGTCGACCCGCGCCGTCCGCTGGTCTTCGTCCGGCGCAACGAGGGCGTGGCCGGCATCGGCGAGGCGCTGCGGCTCGAGTTCACGGGACCGCACCGCGTCCGCGACGCCGCCCGCGCCTGGCGCGAGGTCGCGGCCTCGGCGACGGTGCACGACGAGGTGGGCGTGCCCGGCTCGGGACTGGTCGCCTTCGGGTCGTTCGCGTTCGACGACCGGTCGTCGGCGACGAGCGTGCTCGTCGTCCCCCGCATCGTCCTCGGGCGACGCGACGGCCGGGCGTTCCTCACGCGGGTCGACGGGGCCGAGCTCCCCGCGCCGGTGCCGCGCCGCGCCTCTGGCCGGGTCTCCCTGCGCCCCGGCGCCCTCGACGAGGCGGCGTACGCCGACGCCGTGGCGCGAGCCGTGCGCGCCATCGGCGACGGACGCGTGAGCAAGGTCGTGCTCGCCCGCGACCTCGTCGGACAGCTGCCGCCCGAGGCCGACCTGCGCGTCGTCGCGGCCGCCCTGCGGACCGGCTACCCGGACTGCGCGACGTTCGCGGTGGACGGCCTCCTCGGCGCGAGCCCCGAGACGCTCGTCCGCACCGAGCGCGGCGAGGTCACCGCGCGGGTGCTCGCCGGCAGCACCGCCCGCGGCGTCGACGACGCGAGCGACGAGGAGGCGGCCTTGGCGCTCGCGACGAGCGCCAAGGACCTCGACGAGCACGCCTTCGCCCTGCGCAGCCTGCTGCTCTCGCTCGAGGGCCACGCCACCGACGTCGTGACCGGCGAGCAGCCGTTCACCCTCAAGCTGCCGAACCTGTGGCACCTCGCCAGCGACGTCCGCGGTCGGCTCGTCGACGGGTCGAGCTCCCTCGACCTCGTCGAGGCCCTGCACCCCACGGCGGCCGTGGCGGGGACGCCGACCGACGCCGCGCTCGACCTCATCCGCGAGCTCGAGCCCGTCGACCGGGGCCGCTACGCGGGCCCGGTGGGCTGGGTCGGGGCGGACGGCGACGGCGAGTGGGCGATCGCGCTCCGCTGCGCCCACGTCTCGGACTCGGGCGAGGTGCGCGCGTTCGCCGGCGCGGGCGTCGTGGCGGCGAGCGTGCCCGAGCGGGAGGCGGCCGAGACGGCGATGAAGTTCCGTCCCGTCGTCGAGGCGTTCGGACGCGGCGGCACCGGCCTCTGACCCACCGGGGGCGGGACGGCCCCGCGGCGGGTCGCGGCCACGCCCCGGGCGCGGGTCAGCTCACGGCCAGGCGCGTCTTCTCGGTCTCCACGTCGAAGTCGGCGGGCGGCCAGCCCAGGTCGAGGGCGCGCAGGGCGTCGACGAGCAGCGTCTGCACGGCCACCCGGGCGTACCACTTGCGGTCGGCGGGCACCACGAACCAGGGGGCGGCGTCGGTCGTCGTGCGGCGCACCGTGGTCTCGTAGGCGTCCTGGTAGTCGGCCCACAGGTTCCGCTCGTCGATGTCGCCGGGCTCGAACTTCCAGTGCTTGTCGGGCCGGTCGAGGCGCTCCCGCAGGCGCTCCTTCTGCTCGTCGAACGACAGGTGCAGCATCACCTTGACCAGGACCGTGCCCTGCTCGGCGAGCTCCTGCTCGAAGTCGGCGATGGCGCCGTAGCGGCGTTCGATCTCGTCGAGCGGGGCCAGCTCACGGACCTTGCCGACGAGCACGTCCTCGTGGTGCGACCGGTCGAAGACGCCGAGCATCCCGGGGCCGGGCAGCTCGCGGCGCACCCGCCAGAGGAAGTCGTGCGCGAGCTCCTCCTCGGTGGGCGCCTTGAACGCGTGGTGGTGCACCCCCTGCGGGTCGACCGCGCCGACGACGTGGCGCACGATGCCGCCCTTGCCCGAGGTGTCCATGCCCTGCAGGACGAGCAGGACGTTCCGCTGCGTGCCGCCCGACCGGCTCTCGGCGAACAGCTTCTCCTGCAGCTCGGACAGCGTCTCGCGTCCCGACTCGAGCACCTGCCTGCCGTACGTCTTGTCGCCCGTGAAGCCGGGGGTCGACGCGGGGTCCACGTCGGCGAGCGAGAACGAGGGGGTCGCGCGGAGCGCCTCCGAGGGGCGGGTCGTCCAGGTACGGGCCATGCCCGCGACCCTAACGACGGTGCCGCCCCGCGCCCGCGGCGTCCTCCCAGCGTCGGCGGACGTCGCCCGTCACGTCACGGACGAGTCCGTCACGTCACGGACG
>Ga0265797_10006530_pt1 | contig 16392 bp, 19 predicted proteins | sample P2T30metagenome_FD_192433 | JGI IMG/M metagenome (GOLD analysis project Ga0265797, IMG submission 192433) | Plant litter microbial communities from East Loma Ridge, Irvine, California - P2 T30 | ecosystem: Environmental > Terrestrial > Plant litter > Unclassified | place: USA: California... | reverse complement strand
TGAGGCTTTGTTACGAGTGACAGGACACACACACACACAGGAAAGGTGAAACGACGCCGCGGGTTCCACAGGGCGACTCGAAAGAGATCATTCCGGCAACCTGGGATCGTGCTGCGCTGTGCTTGCTTTGTGCGAAACACGACAGGGGAGGGAGCACAACGACCGGTTCGTTCGTCCGTAGCAGCGGCGGCGGCGGCGGCAGCAGCAGCAGCAGGTATGCTGTGCACGACAAGCTGTCGTGTACGCTGTGCCTCGCGTAGGTATACTTGTACTCGTGTATGCAGCAGCTGCTGCTGGGGTCTCTCTAGTGTTCATGTATGTCTGTTACGGACGGAACGTTACCCGTATGCATTTTCCCTTGGCGGCTGCTTTTGCCTCTGTAGCAGTGGTATACTACTGTTATCTTCCGGCTCTCTCTTCTTTGGGTCGACCAGCCGACGAGAGCCGCCTTTCTACCTCCACCGCATCCCACATCAAGCAACACATGTATGTGTGGAGATACGGGGATGATCCTCCCCACAAGGAGGAGAAAGGAACCGTGGGTGGGCATGGCATCTGCGGAGGTTCACTCACCGGACGACAGCGCTTCGGTCTCTTTCGTTGTCTTTGGACCTTGCGTGACCGGCTCATGGGGGGTTGACTTTTGTAATCTCATGTTCAGGCTTTTCGTCAAGGAAGCGGCCAGAGCCGGCCGGAAGTGAAGTGGAGAGCATAGCGGCTTTGTTGCGCACGCTTATACGCGCGAGAGCAGACTTGATAGACTTCACGGGCGAAAGGTTGGTATCACTTCAACGTTGTGTGCCACGGCTCTGGAAGCGTGTTCGTCTCGAGTCTCGAGTCGTGCAGGTTAGAGGGAGCGGAGCCTGTCTCGGGGCACCCATGTCCTGCCAAGCAGCGATCTTCACCATCCCCATCCCCAAGTGAGTTGCAAGAGACGCTCGTCATGCTACTGTGCTTCCGTCGGACCATGCCCGCGACCGCGATGGCAAACTCGCCGACACGACACGAACACGCAACGACGCGCATGTCACATGTGTCTACAGCGTGCGTGGGAACAGGCTGGATGGAAGAAGAAAGGTCCGGGCCCAGCAGCCGAGCCAGCCACCTCACGCTATGCTACGCTGTTCGGATATTGCTCGCCACGCATGCCGAAAAACGCCATACTCAGGATGCGCGCTCAAGGAGCCGACTGAGATGATGCCAGCCTAATTGCCTCTAGGCTGCGATTGTGCCGGAACACGTGATTCCGGACAGTGGAGAAATTGGAAGAGATAGAACTGATACTACTGTAGATACTGTAGATAGATAGATAGAAGGGGGAGATGATCTCCATTCTCCACCACTACTACTACAGTAGTCATCGCTTGTTCAATGTCGGTCGACGGCTCAGGACGGGTGAGAGTCGACGGTTCTGCGCTTGCCCGAAGCGGCACGTGGTGGTACAAGCGTGCAGGTGTGCAGGGAGGGAATATTAGTAGTCCACAGAGTTGAACCAGGCACGTGAAAGGCATCTCTTCTGATTGCCTTCCACCTTGGTCTAGACTGTGGGCGATGGGAGAGATCTGGTTGAAAGCCAGATCATGTCATGTCATACAAGGCATCCATGTACATGTAATCATCACTGTACCAGCATTTGGATCAGATGTCCAAAAGGTATCATCATCACCCTCCATCATCACGAACAAGAAGAGAAATCTCGCCTCGCCTCTCCCGCGCGTGGTGGGTGGTGCCTTGAAGGATTTTTGTGGACTGCATGCATCTACAGATCTATACACGTGCACTAGCAGCTGCGTGTGCTCGGTGTGTGAGCCAAGGCCTGGGTGGTAGTGGTAGTGGCGCCGATCGAGGGGACAATCTCGTGCCGTCTTGCCTTTTTGCTGCTGAGCCAATGGTTGCGCCGAGCGGAGATGCTTGTATCTGTCCTTCTCAAGAGGTTTGTCTCTTTCTACGTGCCATGCTCCTCCTCAGATGATGCCGGCCGTGGATAATCAGGTCCCGTTGCCAGTGTCATAGTGGTACTGTACAGGATGTGGATGTAGCTAGGAGTCTTGGAGTCAGTGATCCCTCACAGGATCAGGTTAGGCTGTTACGTCCATGTAGTTAGATAGCAATAGCAGCAGCAGCAGTAACAACTTCCACCCTCATCGAGCAGGTCATTCTCCGCTCCGCCCATCAGTCATCAGTAGTACACCAGTAGTAGTCTCTCTCACATATCCCAAGGTCGCTCCCGTGCATATTCCCGTGCATACTACTCGACTCGCACTACTCCCGCCTTTTTAGTACCTTCGTAGTCTACTGCCATTCCTCCCATGATCCATCCGCCGCCTTGTGAGCCCTGCACACTCAAACACCCACCCACCCACTCATCTGTCCCTTGTCCCTGGCCCTGCGAGAGAGCAGCGCAGCGTCTCGCCGCCCGGCACTCCCGCTGCGTGAACCACCGCTGTGTCCGTACTCTCCCATCATCTATCAATTCCTGTTCCATCGCATCGCATCGCATCGCATCTCCATCCCTCGCGACCACCCACGCACGCACGTACGGTGGTACAGCTGGCCGACCTTGCGCAATCTAACCGCTTCGGCTCACCCGTTCACGATCTGCCTGCCTCACCTGTGTGCTGTGCTGTCGCTCCCACGGCCGCCGACTACCATCTCGCTCTCTGCGACTCACTACTCATTACCACCACCACTACTACTCGACTGTTCACTTGCGTGCGCGACTACCAGCACCACAACACACACTACTCGCTTCTCTTCCCTTGTTTCTCCGCTCCTCTCGCCTCGCTTCCATCGCCTTGTCCCGGCTCCATCTAATCTCATCTCGTCTCGCCTCGCCTCGCACGGCTTCAGACTCGCAGCCCTCGAGACGAATTTCGCCCTCTGCAGCGCGACTCGCGACGCGACCGACTCCCCGATCTCGCCAACTTCTCTTCATCCATTGAGGCAACGAGAGTGAGACTCATTTTGCACCTCTTTACCAATTCCTCTCTCCCGACCCGGCGACTGAAGGCGACGGCCATTGCTAAGCCCCACGCTATTCCTGTGCGCAACTGCAGCCCTTTCCAGAACCAGCAGAACGCCTTTGCCCGCTCGGCGCTACATCTCGTCTCACAAGACTCAGCGTCTCCGCGTGCCTCTTTCGCCACCCACCTGCCTGTCCACCTGCCCTCCCACCACTACCACCTTGCAGTCGCGCAACCGCAGTCACAGCTTGCGGTCCACTGGCACCGGCACCTTCCCCATCTTATCTTACAACCTTCCCAACACCCTGTTTATTCTCCGATCTCGAGGTGCACCCGTACCCCGCCTACCACTCAAAGCCTAGCAAAGTTTCGCTCGGCACTGACGCTTCCGCCAAAAGGCTATCGGGTACTGGTACCTTTTTACCTATCCTTGCCATCCGCACGCTTCCCAGTCACTGCGCATATCTGCGCGTGTTGACAACTGTCGACGCCGAAACCCACGTTGTCGGACATCCATCGCAGCCCAAAACCCTGCTGCCCCTGCGTCGACCTGTGCTGTTTCGTCCTTCACTCGCGTGTGAGGTTTGCAAGGACAGCTCTTTCTGCCATCCACAGCCATGACTTCGCCAAACTCGACCTCGCACCAACAAGGCCTGCCGTCCATCTCCAGCCTCACCAATGGCTTGCTGCCGTCCAATTCCTCCCAGCAGTACGCGCACGGCGACCAGCCTCAGGGCGAACACCTTCGCGATTCTGGTACGTGGCCACAGCCCCATAGCAAGCGTGAGTTCCCTTTGCCTTTTCTTTTTTTTCTTTTTCGCGCCTCTCCAGCTGTTACCTACAACTGAGATTGGTGATTTTCTTTCGCCTGGCGTCGCGCTATCTCCTTTAGTGGATGGTCGTGGCCGATCTTGAGCACATTTACAGCCTATATTGGCTGGGCCCTAAAGATCCCCACGTGGAGGTGATATTGAAGTTTACGTCGCGACAGCCGTTCATTGTAAGATCACACGACACACTTGCTAATGCACTCCCTCAGACAACTCTGTCAACAGCCAAGGTCTCCATGTCCGCACTCTTCTGAACCCTGATGATTCACCTCCACGCAGCTCGGTGCCGAACACACCACAGTCTGCTCGCGTACCTGTCTCTGCTCACTCAGGAGGATCCCAGCTACCTTCAATAAATCAAGGCTTCCAGGACCAGCGCGGCAGCGTCGACTATGTCGCTCAGGAGTCTAGGAGAAGCAGCGTAGACAGCCGCATGCACACCGGATTCAACAACTTATACATCAACAACCCTCAATCGCCCTACGAAAGCACCAACAACTCACAAGTCTCATTGGCGGCAAGCTTGCGACGTCCTAATGGCGGCGCTCCCCCAATGTCACCTCTCAGTGGGAGGTCGAGCCTTCGCGGACAGCCACCAATGCGTGTCGCACCTCAGATTATGCCAGTAGCCCGCGGTCCAGGCGCTCCCGATCCAACTGCGGCAAAGCCTACACAGGGTTACGCTTGGGCTTTCCCCGATGGCCCAATCCCCGAAGAAAGGAGAGGATCCGACAGCGGAGAGTCGAGTATTGGCGTTTCCCGTACGAACAGTGTTGCAGCATCTTCAATCCGCAGCAGCATTTTCTCCACCGATTCGCAAATGCCACAGGGCCAGAGACGTTTAGAAGATGGTATGCTCACCTATTTTCCCGAGTTGAAGAGCAGTGCTGACGCAAAGCAGATCCAACCACCCATCACCATACGATGCAGCACAGGGCCATTGCAAATCTTCGAGATGAGGGCTCATCGGCTGCTGGACTCGGCAATTACAGCCGCACTCCGGAGCTTCGCGTAAGTCACAAGCTCGCAGAACGGAAGCGCAGAAGCGAAATGAAAGATCTGTTCGAGGATCTCAACAAGGCAGTGCCAACCTCTGGTGGCACAAAGGCAAGCAAATGGGAGATTCTCTCCAAAGGTAAGCACTCAGTCATTTTCCATGCTCTTCTGGTTGCTAACAACCTCGAAGCAATCGAGCACATTCAATACCTCACGAATACGGCACTCGACAATCAAGACAAAGTGATGCGTCTTTCACGCGATGCCGAATATGCCCGCGAGGCACACAAAGAGAACGAGATGCTCAAGAACGAGCTCCGCACTATGCACATAAACTTGCAACGCCTCGATCCCAACCAGAACCACGTATACGGCCCCTATTCGCAACAGTTGACCCAAGGTGGACAACAAGGCGGCAGTGTATCGCTCCCTCCAATCGGCCACGGTGCTCCTCCAGGTCCACCACCCCCACCTGGCTACGGCAATGGCGTGCAAGGCCAGCCACCGACGGGTGCGATGCAGGGCGTGGAGTATGGAGGCTACGGGCGGTGATCGACATGAACTGTGCCGAAGCGACAGTATAATTTTGCTATGTCAACGAGGACCTCGAGCCGGCACTGGAAAGGCTGCACCACTCGATTTCAGCACCAAAACGAAGATCGCTTTGGGCAGTGGGTTTCATCCCGCATCAGGTGAAACATCGAATACCATGGCTCTTACGTAGGACGTCACAACAGGAAACGATTCCTCACAGGTCACTACACCGAGCCATTCTCAAATGTTCAGCATATCACCACGAAAATGCTCACATCAGGCAGCTTCAGGTAATTTACCAGTACGCCTGCAACCTGGAACCGCGCCATAACGCGACTCGACTTTCTTCGTGGAAGAGCCTCAACGGAGGCCAACAATCCGGAAACAGCACAAGGCTGTTTTGTTGCTGCCAAGGCACGCAACCTCCTTTCCTTCGCTTATTATCACTTTACTTTGTATTTTATAGAACAATATCGCGGGCGCGTCAAAAGGGGTGGCGATGAAACGACATAGACGGATGGATGACTTCGTTACGCAGGAGGAGGGAAAAGAGCAGAAGCCCGCTGATCAGTTTCGTGCTGAGATTCTTGAGGCATGTCTAGTATCAGCAAATATATTACACGGTCCTTGTAACTTCTCATTGACGGGTTTCTCACCAGATGATGACATTCTCGATGTGATGGAATTAGGTTGGCTGTGCTGGGTACCTTAGTATTTTGTTTCTCGCAGCTTTCAAAAGTGGAGTCAGGCAGGCTAGAGGCGAGCACAAGTAAAACTGTACATACGTCTAAATTACATCTTTACACATGTAGTCTGTTGTGAAGATCAACCTAGACGTGCTCCCATTTCTAGTACCCGACTATTTCTTTCGATATTATTGTAGGCATGGACTCGCCAAGTCGGCGCAACTCCAACTTGAGACAGCACTCTTCAGGGTCCCTTGGTACTTGCCTTGCCTTGCTTGCTACACATCCAACATCCTACCACCACCCATATGGCAACCTAGACGCAGCCATTTGAAGCCCCGGAGGCATCAACCTAATACAGAAGACCGCTCTGGCGATCAAGTATGGCGCCGCCAACGACAGCATACGAGAAAGTGCCCCGCGCCGACGCAGATCTGGATGCGCCCATCTCAGACTACAGCGAGAGTGACGATGAAGCAGAGTACACAGGCAGAACACAGAGGCGATCGTTCGCGGAAAGCGAAAGAGGCAGATATGATCGAGAGACTCTTGGTGGACAGGAGGAGGTAGAGAGGTTGCTCACAGTTGGAAGTGAGAGGAGCAGGAACAAGAGAGCGCGACGAGGGGAGCTCGGCCGGCTCGAACAGGGAGGGAAGAGTGAGAGTTCTAGTGTTAGTGGCGGAGACGACAGTCCTGTCAGGGCAATTCAAGAGAAATCAAGACCTGTGAGTCTGTCTTATGGAGAGACTGTTGTCGTGGTTGTCTAGCCTTGCTGATTTCCCTCGTTGCCACAGACACGAACACGGCAGTATGGCAGGTTCACTCTGATATTCGCAATCATCGCTGGGGCTTTCGCCGCCCTCCTCTATGGCGCGTACAATGCCACAGGGAACCATGGTTATAGCTCGACAGCCTACGCGCCCAAGACCCTCAGCAACGGCACCTCTCTCTTCGCCCCAACGACCCTGCTCATATCCCTCGACGGCTTCCGTGCCGATTTCCTCCACCGTGACCTCACGCCTACGCTTGCTGCTTTTATTCGTGCTGGCGTCTCGCCAAAGTACATGCTGCCGTCTTTCCCGTCAGTCACCTTCCCAAACCACTTCACGCTGGTCACGGGTTTGTACCCGGAGAGTCATGGCGTCGTGGGAAATACGTTCTGGGACCCGGACTCAAAGAAAGAGTTTTATTATACCGATCCTGCCCGATCCATGAAGTCAGAATGGTGGCGAGCGGAACCCGTCTGGGAGTTGGCCGAGAGAGAGGGTGTGCGGAGCGCTATTCACATGTGGCCCGGCAGCGAAGCTCACATTGGTAATATTGAGCCGACTTTCGTCGACAAATACAATTCTCAAGAAGATCTGGGAAAGAAGGTCGATCGTATCTTTTCTTGGCTCGATCTTCCTGGTCCGGAAGACGATGGAGCAGATCAGCATTCCCCAAGACCTCAGCTCATCGCGGCATATGTTCCTAACGTTGACGCTGACGGCCACAAATTCGGTCCAAACAGTACCGAAATTCGCGAGACGATATCGGATGTTGATTCAATGCTTGGGAAGCTGTTCAGTGGCATTGAAGCGCGGAACCTCTCAGACATTGTCAACATCGTCATCGTCTCCGATCATGGCATGGCCACAACCGACACTTCTCGACTCTTGCAGCTGGAGAATCTGATTGACACTTCGCTCATCGAACACACCGACGGCTGGCCTTTATACGGCCTCAGGCCGTTCGACACAAGCGAGGATAACCTCAAACGCCTGTACGATGAATTGTACGAAAAGTCTCAAAGCCCAGAATACGAGGGCACCTTCGAGGTCTACCTGCGTGATCACAACATGCCCGCCCGCTACCACTTCAACAACAACCCACGAATCGCTCCTCTCTGGATCGTCCCTACTACCGGCTGGGCTATCGTCACAAAAGACGATTTCGACGTCAAAGCAGCTGCCAAGACAGGAGAATCCTACCATCCTGTCGGTCTGCACGGCTACGATCACGAGAACCCGCTGATGCGAGCCATTTTCGTCGCTCGTGGGCCGGCATTCCCTCACACTCCCGGCAGTGAACTGGAGGTCTTCCAGAATACTGCCGTGTACGGCATCGTATGCGATTCACTGGGCTTGCCAGCTGCAGCAAACAACGGATCCCTCAGACTGCCTCTCAAGCCTGTGGGTCTGCATTCGCTCGGAGGTCCTGGTGAGATCCCTGAAGACCCACTTCCTAGTGGAGCCAAGGTGCCAGCCATCGCGCCTGTGCCACAATTTTCAAACATGCCGTCTGTAGAGGACGCTGGCGCAGCTGCTACTTCTTCGGACAAAGTCACATGGACGACAGACTCCTCGGGCTCGCTAGTCACTTATGACCCCGACAGCGATGAGGATGGGAAGAAGTCTACGTCGCGCAAACCAACAAGTGCCTTTTCTTCTTCGGACAAAGTCACCTGGACAACAGACTCCAGTGGCTCGCTCGTAACCTATAAGCCGGACAGCGAAATCATCAACGAGAGGCCCGAAGTCCACGATGGAGAAGACGAGAACCTCAACCACAAAGATGGGTGGTGGGCATGGTTCGAGGGCAAATTTGGCGATGCGAAGGATTGGGCTGCTGGGGTCTTCCACAAGGGAGATGAGCATGGTGGTGATTCATAATTGATATGTTTTCCCTTTCCCTTTCACCCCTGTCTATGTCAGCTGGCTGAAAATTTAAGGATTCTTCGATACCCTTTGCGGTGCTTAATTGAGTGCGATAACTTTGCTTGCTACGTCTGACAGCTTGTTCCTGTCTGTCCGAACAGTACGGCTTTCCAGTTCTTTCATCACTTCACAAGGCAGGCAGATATGCAAGCAGGCTAAGCGTCTGGCAAACAGTTTCTGGTTTTTTTCTTGATGAGATTTACAGCACAGATCCACTGCGATTTCACAAACCATCAATCTTTGTGTTGCCTAGCAGTCTGTGCTATAAGTAGGAAGGGGAGGCAGAGTAAAGTAGACTGCCTTCCACCATCGGTCAACACGAGTCTTGTCAACCCGAATCAGGAACGGAAAGAAAACCATGAGACCATTACCGCCATCCCCATCAGATGGCGACAAACTGCCTGGCCAAACCAATGGCAACAGCAACCAAACCGACCACACCAGTCCTCATCTCGCCGTCCTCACCAGCACAGAGTCCAGCGCTGGCGGTAACAATATCAACGCTTCTTCTTCTCAACCAAGTTCCAACCCAAACCACAGATTCACCACTCCCGCAAACCTAGATGACGTTGAGAAGAGACCTACGCCCAGCACCACTGCCACTCAGCATCGTGAGCGAGTCCGCAGATCGTCTAGCCCTGCTCCTTCTTCTGCACTGCCGAATTCGCAGAATAGCCAAGGCGAGGAAGAAAATGCAAGAGAGGTAGAGGAGGAGGGGAACGGAGGCGAAGCAGAGCACGATTCAGAAGACGACGATGCCGAGGGCTCAGACGACGACACTTACATTAACGTGCCCTTTGGCCAAGCGAACACTTCGCTGGAAAATCGCTTGCGTCTCCAAAACGCGCAGAACAACCCTGTTCCTTCTTCTTCTGCGCCGCCGGAATTGGAGAGTTGTCAAAACAAGGAGCCAGCTGAGGAAGAAGCCTGAGGAGAGGAAAAGGAAGGAGAAGAAGAGGGAAACGTTGGCGGATCAGAGCATGGCTCAGAAGAAGACACCAGCTTCCCAGACTCTTCCCAATGCAACAACCCCCCCTACCGCGGCCCCGGCGAGACGCCATCTTCGTCTGCGGGAGCCTTTAAATCCGTGCAGCCGTTCAGCCAGCTAGTCCACGACTCTACTGCTGAAAGACACGTGTTCGGCGAGCCTCTGGATCCCAACGGGTCACTTAGCGGGAAGTGGGCGATGAAGTTGACGAGGATCCTGACGTCGAAGGGAAAGAGTATGATTATGGTGACACGCCGCCGACGACGCAGCAATCGACGCGATCGGACGATTGAGGTCGCTCGTTCATGTGTATGCATTGTGAGGAAAGTTGGATGGAAGTTGCTGCTGGATCGATTAGGTATTTCATCGAGTGTTGAAATGTTAGCTGATTGACTGTTCTGAAGGCTGCGCCTAACAAGTTCATCGATTGTTTGTGATTCGATGCGAGTGATGGGTGAATGTATAACAACGGCGAAGATTGCAATGTGTTACCGTTCGTCCACTCGACGCACTGTCTATGTCGGACAAAGAGATTCTAAGAAACATGCAAGTCGGCTTCAAGTACGTGAAATTTCTCAAGATGTTCATCCACGATCCACTTTTCTGCCACTCAGATGCTATTAACCGAAGCAATAATACACTTGATTCTTTTACAAAGCCCGCCAACGCCACGCTCAAAACGCAAGACGGAAGGAAAGGAAGCTCAAATGGAGCCGCGACGATTATGCCTCGTCGAGACGAGCCTTCTTGTCGCCACCATTGGGCAGGTCGTCGGCACCAGCAAAGGCATCCTCGTCGTCGGGCACGTCTCGGCTGCGCTTGAGACCCTTCATCTTCCTTGTCTGCAGCTGGCTGAGGTCCTGCTTGCCCGTGTGGATGCGTCCGATCTTGTCGCCGATGATGTCCGTCTCGATGTTCTTCTTCGTCTTGGCCTGTGATGCTGTTAGTGCTTGTTCTTGACATGACAGTCAAGTTGTTTGAGCTTACCTCGAGACCCTTGGGCTTGCGCATGGCTTCCTTCAACATCTCGGTATCCGCCTCCTTGACTCTACCGACCCTGAAATCGATCCTGGGACCCATCTCCTCAACCTCAACCTTGGGAAGACTGCCACCAGCCTTCTTCGTCCTAATCAGGTAGCAGCGCATCCGGATCATAGGCTTGACCTCGTCGTTTTCTTCCTCCTCCACGGAAAAGTTCATGATGTATTGCAGACCCTCAACGTCAACCTTCTCGACATCAGGACCCTTGAACAGATCCAGCAGCACAGACTTTGCAAGCGTGTACGCGTTCTCGGTCGGGCTCTCGAATGCGCTTCCAGAAAAGGCGATGAGCGGCTTCAGGCCAACGCGCGCCTTCTCGTTCTTGAACTGCGACAAGGTGCGCAGAGTCTCGGGCTCAATGAGCAGCTCCAACATATCCAGCACCTTCCAGTCGAACATGCGAACAACGGTCAAGCAGTGTGGGCGCTTCTTGCTGTGGCTGCCAAAGACCATCATGGAGGCATCGTTCTTCTCGCTAAAGAACTCCAAGCTGGAAGGATCCTCGAAGGGGTGGATGACGTTCTTCTTGCTGAATTTGATGCCGAGCGGGCGCTTGAGCGAGTGCAAGTCGGTCATGACCAGGTTGAGGATCTCGGATGTGGAAGAGTACTTGAGGAAGAGGGCGGTGCGCGGGTTCTCGTGGATCTGCGGCGCCTTGTTGTCCAAGAAGCGCTTGGTGCGCGCATTCTTGGGCTTGATCTCGCGGAGTGGTTGCTGCATCATTTTGGCGGTGTTGTCTATTGGGGTGTTGGTGTAGGAAAAGAGTTATTCCTCAGTCGGTAGCTTAGCTAAGTTTAAGAAAACTCCAGGTCGGCGTCGGCCTAATCGGAGAAAATCACAAGGGTTAGGAATCAGATAAAGTTGATCTCACTGACCAATCAGAAGGCTTAGGCCTTCAAGGATGACATATTTTTGGGATGAGCAAGCACGCGATAGACGTCAACCACTCACCTTACTTTATACATTAAAGAATATACCTGCCGCAACATACAGTACATCCTCCAACTACAATTGCCGCTTCTACACCAAGCGCATCGACAACCGCCCCTGCCAAACATCCTTTGCCTCAATCGCAACCTCACTCCCGTAAACCCCCACTACAATGGCTTCAACCTGTACAGTCACGCCGATTGCGACCGAGGGCGACTTCGCAGACCACACCTCCGCCCTGCCAGCAGACTGCCTCGCCGTCATCTACTTCCATGCACCATGGGCCGAGCCCTGCAAGCAGATGGGCACCATCCTATCCACTCTCGCCAGCACATACCCCGCCACCAACCCTCCGCGCACTGCCTTCTTCAGTTTGGACGCCGAAGAGGTCAGTGAGGTTAGCGAGAACTACGACGTCACCCAGGTCCCTCTTGTCGTACTGCAAAAAAATGGTCAGGTCGTCGACAGCGTGACTGGCACCGACGCCAGCAAGGTCAGGAACGCCGTTGAGCAGCACGCGGGCAGGCCGGAGACAAACGACGCCAGCAAGGCTGGTCTTCCTCCCGCGCAAAAAGTTACAAGGCCGCCTCCTTCGGAGAACGGACCACCGGCACAGGCGAACGGCGATGTGCCTTCAGACTCGGCGGCGGCACAAAACACTGCGGGCGAGGCACAGAACGGCGCTTCGAAAGAAGACCTGCACTCTCGCTTGGGAGAGCTTGTCAAGGCGGCACCCGTCATGCTTTTCATGAAGGGAACGCCATCCTCGCCGCAGTGCGGTTTCAGCAGGCAGACAGTCGCGCTTCTGCGCGAGAAGGGAGTGCGCTACGGCTTCTTCAACATTTTGGCGGATGACGAAGTTAGGCAGGGTCTCAAGGAGTTCTCGGAGTGGCCGACGTTCCCGCAGGTCTACGTTGGTGGCGAGTTGATTGGCGGGCTTGACATCGTAAGTCGAGAATTCATGTGCATGCTGTGTACATCGAAGCTAACTCCCAATCACAGGTCAAGGAGGAGTTTGAAAACGACCCTGACTTCCTGGAGGAACATATGGTCAACAAGCAGCGTGCCTAAATTCAGCGGGCATAGTCGTGTTATGTAATACATGAATGCTACGAGAGTTGTTAATATCGCCCTCGCTGGTTCTAGGCCTGGATAGAACACTGCAAAGTCGAGGTGCGTGTAAGGTTACTACATTCCAAATGCTACCAAGATCTCATTCAGTGCAAACATCATCACCACTCACATTAGCGATCGAACAAAGCGGCCGCACGAATCGGACTTCCACTTCCTCCTCTCAGCTTCAACGGGAACCCGACGAAAGTAAAACGGCCCTTGCCAACGACCTTGTCCAAGTTATCGAGACCTTCCATATGCGTCATCTTTCGCTCGCCACAAATATTGTGTGCCTGGAAGTTCATTTCACCCTCGGGACTCGGGCTGATTGCTTCGACGCCTTTTGATTTATCAGATACCAGGTCAATAACGAACTCATTGAAAGATTCAACCCGAGAGGGAAAAGGCAAAGCAGCAACAAATGATGAAAGCACTCACCAAACATCCCACACCCCTTCTCAGCAAGCCAAACCACAGCCTCCGGATGCAGACCCGGGAAACAATGCTGCCACCTCGGCTCATCAAATCCTACCCTCTTGTTAAACCCCATATACACAAGCACCGTATCCCCCTCCCTGATCTCCTCCCCTGATGCCTCCAGCGCGACTTCCATTTCCCGCACCGAAATCGAAGCCCCCAACTCGACGTGCGAGAGGTCCAGCGCGATGGCAGACGTGTAGAAGTCTTCCAGCGGCATTTCGTCGATCGGAGTGCCGCCGGGCCCGAAGTGCTTGAAGGCGTCGACGTGCGTGCCGGCGTGGTCGGACATTGTTAGGGCGTAGGAGGCGGAGCGCAGGGTTGCGGTGCCGGCGGTTTTAGGTTGGTGCGTGTCCCAGGGAGTTTGGATCTGGACGATGAGGTTTGAGTACATGTACGTTCCTGTGGTTGTGGTTTATGATGCGCTAGATGGGGCGGGGCGAACAAACGTACGAATGGCACGTGGAACGGGTGGTTGAGGCAGCGGTGGTAGAGCTCTCGGCTCAAGTCTACGATTAGTGGTTTTTGGAAGGCCTTTGCAGTCGTTGCTGCGAAGCGGTTTTGATTGAGGAGTGAGGACGGCGACGCTGGTGGCTTGAGGCGGCCGAGTGATCGGGTGAGGGTTGTTCTCATTGTGGAAAAGTCAGTTTTGGGTACATGTAGTTTTCTTTTATGGCAATAGGTGTTGATTTTTTCAATGTTACTGTTGAGCAGACAACTTGGAAGCGCGACTGTGATTTGGTACTTCAAAGTATCTGAAGTTAAGCGTCTTGCATCATAGTCGTCGATGAATAGATAAGACAGATTGTCGATCCCCTTCCTTCACCTCGGCTCTCAGCCTTGCAGGTTTCAGTCGCTACATTGGAAGACCGTCTCAACAATAACATCAAAAGTTTTTATGCGGATTGTGCATGCCTACGAACAGGCCACCATGGATCTTTGATCGAGTACATTAGACAACTACGTTTCAAACGTCCTCCTATCTATCTATCTACAAAGGAAAATCCCGAGAGCCACCATAAATTATGAAAAGACCAACCAAAGAAAACCCAGAAATTGTCGTATCGCGGAAGCCCGGCTTCTGTAAGGAATGATTAAGCTGTACCAGCAGCTTCCATCGGGGGTATCTTAATAATATCATTACTTTTGTTTCGACGCTCTTTTTGATTGCATGCCCTGATGCTTGAGTCCCAGAAACGTGCCTGCCGTCTGTCGTGTCGCCTTTTCGGTTTTTTTCTTGGAAGCACCTGCGTATGCTCTAACTAGAAGAACACCGAGTCGACAACTGCGCCAAAGTTTCGAGGGAGAGTTACTGTGGGATCGGTCAGTGAGATTCCTGCGGCGACGGCCTGATCCAAATGTGAAGAGGCATACCTGTTTGCAGAGCGAACCTTGGCTCCCAGTGATCCGCCCATCTCTCAATCGCGAGTTCGACGGGTGTTTCTTCGGGCTTCTTTCCTCCTCGTGGACGGCCGTTTTGGCTCAGCCATCGCGAAGGCCGTGGAGGGGCTTGTATAGAAGTCGAGTCCGAGTCAGCGGCGTCTTCGTCGATCGTGAAGATCTCGTTGAGAGGACGGGCTGCGGGCGCTGGAGAGCAATAGATGAAGCGGTCCATATTTGTTGCTTTCATGGCTGAGAAAAGAGCGTTGATGACGTTTGCTAGATGTGCTTCGTTCGAGCTCGCGACGGGGCTCGCTTGGGGTGATACAAAGACAACGCCAGAGCAGGCTTGAGCTGTGGAATCTAATGCTCCCTCGACCGACATGTCCGTGAATATGCCGGAGCGATAGTGGCCTCGGCCATGGCTGGCTTCGAAATGCTTGGAGATTTGAGCCGCTTCCCGGGTGTTGGAGACGATGCCTCTGACTTGATGGCCGTTCTCGATCAGTCTGTCGATGATGTGCATGCCTTGGCGAGTGTATGCTCCGATGACGAGGATGGTGGATCGAGGTGGGAACGAGTAGAGGTCAATGATTGTCTCTGTGTGGCTGATTTGGCGTTGGATGTATACTGGAAGCGCGGAGCATGATCGTGAGGCCCTGTGGTATGAAGGTAGTTGTTCGATGGGAGAAACTGGTGGTAGGTCCGTCGGTTGGTATGCAGGCGGGCTCGAATGGTGGCGATGCCATTCTTTCTGCATGGCATTTTGGCTCGCCATGCGTGTAAGAAACCGTGGCGACATGGTTGATGATACCGGGTATGATTGGGTGTGGTGGTTTGTTTGTGGTTTATTAGTTACGACAGGTGGAGCTCAAGAACCATGTAAGAGCATGCAGGAACATGCTGGGGTAAAGGTTTATCTACGTCTATGACCAGGGTAAAGAGCAGAGGACGTACACAGGACACCATGCCATCACCATTGTATCATCTGGCCAGACCGCGAACTGTATCAGGGTTGAAACTGGCCGAGGAGGATGGTGTTCGTGGACTGAGTTTCACTACCGGAGTGGCGTGAAACCGGGTGCGGACGCTCTCTTCCGTCTTCACGCGTTTTGGGTCGTGTTCAGGGCTGGAGAATAACAATGAATCGCCTGAAACGGAAAGACAGCTACCTACTGTGTACCAGTCTCCCGGATACTGGAGAGGCGCGTGGTTTGCCGTGCAGATTGAGGAGTGAGGATGTCTGTGCACGATTGAAGTCGGCCGCATCATATCAAGCTAAGTCGTGAGCATGAGATAGCGCGTTTGGCAAGTCAACGTCTGTATTTCAGCCGTTCTCTAGCAGGAGCGGAGCATGCGTGAAGGTGTAGGGCATGGCGGGAATCGAATATCGACTTCGGATACAAGTTCTAGCCCGTTGAAAGTTTCCTAGGCGTGAAGATCATCATTTTGCCTGAACGCTCACCACGTCCATGCGTGAGTTTCCATGCAATCAAGAGAACACTTTGCGCTGCCGTGCAGGCACACGCGGCCGTCGCAAGACTTGTAGCACGAGAAGATGTGTAGCCAAAAAAAGAGAATGTCATGAACTTTTAGAAGCAGATACAGTCTTTTACGATGCTATCTTACTTCATAGAAAAAGGGTATCCATCCACCGAATACTGCGCCATGTAACAAGACACAATACCGTCGTTGCCGTAGAATTCTCTACTTGAGGGGGATGAAACGGGAAGAGTGGGTGGCACCAATACCCGGGCG
>Ga0265797_10006529_pt1 | contig 16395 bp, 12 predicted proteins | sample P2T30metagenome_FD_192433 | JGI IMG/M metagenome (GOLD analysis project Ga0265797, IMG submission 192433) | Plant litter microbial communities from East Loma Ridge, Irvine, California - P2 T30 | ecosystem: Environmental > Terrestrial > Plant litter > Unclassified | place: USA: California... | reverse complement strand
ATTACAATTACGACCGGATCAAAATGAAACTAGGCGGCCTGAGTCCTGTTCAGTACAGAACCCAGGCCATGGCGGCATAAACTAACCGTCCAACTTTTGGGGGTCAGTTCACAGCCGTCCACCCTACGGTCATGATGTGATCAACGCGCGAGCATGAACACCGGATAGCGATTCCACTCCGGCTCGCGATAGCGCTCGCAGTTCGCGTAGATGAAGTCCAGCACCGCTTCCTGGCTCGTGATCAAGCCCGGATTGGCGGCCTTCCATTCGGCGAATTTCGCGGCCAGCGCGGGTTCTTCCACCAGCAGCTGCTCGGCGCTGTCCTCGAACACGTAATCCGAATAATGCTCTTTCTTCTCCAGCACGCTGTTGAAGAAACCCCAGCGGAAGAAGCTGTCGTGCGCCAGCGGTTCGAGCGTTTCGACCGCGTAGCGCGCATTGTCCTGGTTGAGCGGGACGATGTAGTCGCCGGCGCGCAGCACGACATCGCCGGTGCGGCGCTCCAGCGCCACCTCGTCGTGGAACAGATGGCCTTCGTACGGCCCCGGGCGCGAACCGACCGACACGATCTGGTAATACTCGACGCTCTGCACGCGGTCGGCCTCGACCCGCTCCATGCGCACGCCGTTGAACTGCAAGCGCTCGATCGCTTCACGCCACTGCTGCGGCACCACATAGGCGCGCGGCGCCGGCACGCTCACCGACGCCGGGAAGCTGTTGTAGTAGGCGATGTCGCGTTCCCACGGGCTGTTGCGGTCATAGTGCAGGCGGGTGTAGTCGCCGATCGCGCTTTTCCTGTACCTGGCCTCGTAGCCCTTGAAACGGAAGCTCGACGGATTGGCTTCGTCCAGCGCCCAGCGCACCGGCCACTCGGCGCGCGTGCGGCCTTCCTGTTTCGCCGCGCGGCGCAGGGCCTGGATGCGGTCGGCGTGCTTCACGGTGAAGGCCAGCGTCACCTCGACCAGCGCGCGCATCGACTCGTAGCGGTCCTTGAACGGCTTGAGCATGTGCGTCTCGGGCATGAAGCCGATCGTATGGTGCAGGGCCGCGTAGCCCGTCGAGAAGCGCGCGGTCTCGAGGAATTCGGCAATGCCGTGGTCCGGGCTGTCCTTGACCGGGTTCACGTACGGGCAGGTCGGCCAGCCGCGCGCATCCATCCCGGCGTACAGCGCGGGGAGCATCTCGGCGCGCAGGAATTGTCCCAGGCCGCCACCGAGCTTGTCGGCCTGGGTGTGGATCAGCGTCATCGTGTACGCATAATCGGCGCCGTTCGACGTGTGGGTATCGACCATCACGTCCGGATCCCAGGTCGTAAACAGCTTGTTGAACACCTGCGCCGTCAGGCTGTCGCACTTGACGAAATCGCGGTTCAGGTCGAGGTGGCGGCTGTTGCCGCGAAAGCCGAACTGCTCGGGGCCGTCCTGGTTCACGCGCGAGGTGTCGAAGCGGTTGAAGGCGCCGTCGACGTTGTACAGCGGGACGAACAGGAACACGGTCTTGCCCAGCGCTTGCAAACGCGCCGGCTCCACGCAGAAGTCGCGCACCAGCGCCATGCAGCCATCGACGCCTTCCGGCTCGCCCGGGTGGATGCCATTGTTGTTGAAGAAGACCGGGCGGCCCGCGCGCTTGATCGCCTCGACCTCGAACACGCCGTCGCTGCTCACCACGCCCGCGTGGATCGGCACGCCCGCATCCGACACGCCCACCTTCTCGAAGCGCAGCACGCCGGGATAGCGGCGCGCCAGGTCTTCGTACCAGGCGATGCACTCGGCCCAGGTCGTGGTCTGGTTGAGGTTACCCCGTTCGTAGGGCGTCAGCAGTTCATGAGACATGTCGGTGTTCCGGTGTTGGTGTTGGTGTGGTCGTGGTGGTCGTCACTGGCGCGGGTGGCGCCGGTGGATGGAGCGGCAGTGCGATGGCGACGTCGGTGCCTTCGCCCGGGCTGGAGCGCACGTCGATCACGCCCTGCACCGCGTAGACGCGCTCGCGCATGCCGATGATGCCGATGCCCTCGGAGGCGCTGGCGGTGTCGAAGCCGGCGCCGTCGTCGACCACGCGGATGCGCAGCATGCCCTTGCCTTCGTCGAGCAGGAGGCTGACGTGGGCCGAGCGCGCCGCGGCGTGCTTCATGACGTTCGACAGCGCTTCCTGGACGATGCGATAGGCCGAAATCGCCAGCTCGTTCGACAGGCGCGAAAAGTCGCCCTCGCTGTGCAGATCGAAGCGGCAGCCGGACGTGGTGTCGTAGTGGCGCACCACCTCTTCCACCGCGCCGTGCAGGCCGAGCATGTCCAGCACTTCGGGACGCAGGCGGCGCACCAGGCGGCGCCCGTTGGCGTACAGGTCGAGCGCCAGCTTGGTGATCGCTTCTGACTTGCGGCGGATCTCGTCGACCTCGGGGCCGGGCGGCGCCTTGGCCGCCAGCAGGCCGATCGACTGGGCCTCGAGGCGCGCCGCGATCAGCGAGGCATTGAGTTCGTCGTGGATCTCGACGGCGATGCTCTTTCTCTCGTCTTCGATGATCTCGTTGACCTTCTGGATCAGCTTGCGCTTGTCGGCATCGGCGCGCAGCGCTTCGTTGCGCGAGGCCAGCAGGTCGCGGGTGCGCTCGGCCACCTTGTTTTCGAGGTCGCGCTTGGATTCGTCGAGCGCCTGCGCCATCTCGCCGATCGAAGCCTGCAGTTCGCCGATCTCGCCGCCGGTGGTGACCGGCGGATGTACCTTGAAGTCGCCGCCGCGGATCTGGCGCAGCGTGCCGATCGCCTCGCGCAGCGGCACGATCAGCGAACGCGCCAGCACCCAGGCCAGGATGCCGCTGGCGCCCAGCGCCAGTGCCGCCATCGACAGTTCGATCTGGAAGCGGCCGGTCTGCTTGGCCATCATGTTCGACGGCGACATCGTCACCCGCACCCAGCCCACCACTTCGGTGGTCAGGGTGGGCGGGCGCGAATCGCTGGACGCCGACACGTGCGGCGTGCCGTTGTCCGAGAACAGGTTGATCCACACCACCTGCTTGCGGATCGGCGCCTCGTAGTAATGGACCTGGGCGTCGGTGGCGGCGTCGGACACCACGCGCACCGAGGCGCGTCCGCTGGCGTCGATCACGTCGACCCGGTAGATGCTGCGGTCGGACTGCACCAGGCCATTGATGGTCAGGCGCAGGTCGGACAGGTTGCCCGAGATGACGTTGTACTCGGACGTCTCGGACAGCGCGCGCGCCAGGATGCGCCCGCGCTCGGCCAGTTCCTCGGCCACCAGGTTCTGGTGCGCATACCACGAGTACCACACGAAGGACGTGAACAGCATCGTCACCGGCAGCATGGTGATCGCGGCCAGGCGCGCGGCGACGCCCCAGCTGCGCCAGAACCGCCAGTTCATTGGACGACCGGCGCGCGGCGCGCGAAGTTGCGGGCGGCGTCGGTCACGCGCACGTCGAGCGAGCTGGCCACGCCTTCGTTGATCACGGTGCGGAAATAGCGCGGGAAGCGCGGTTCGCCCAGTTCGCCGGTCGAGACGAACTGCGCCGCCAGCTCGGCCACCTGGGCGTTGATGTCCTCGATCTCCGAATACGTGGTGGCGAGCGCGCCGACCTTGACCATGTCGGCCGAGAAGCCGATCACGCCCTGCTTGCGGCGGTAGGTCGAGAGCAGGATGTTGCGCACGTTCTCGGCGTTGTAGATGTCGCTGTCCGGCAGCGCTAGCAACGCCTCGGCGCGCGTCATGCTGTTGAGCGTGTGATTCAGGTCGTCGCCGGGCGCGTACATCACCACTTCGGTGGCGTCATGCAGCACCGGGCGCAGGAAGGCGGTGTCGGGGCCGAGCAGCACGCCCACGCGCGCCGGCCGGCCGTACAGCAGTTCGGCCAGGCGCATCTGGTCGCCCGGGGCCGGTTCGGCATAGATCGCGGTGGCGCTGATGCGGCTCTTTTTGGGCAGGCGCGAGGTCACGGTGCGCCACACCTGGCTCGAGGTGTAGGCCGAGATCACCACGCAATCGCAGCGCCGCGACAGCGCATCGCGCAGCGCGGTCGGGCCCACCGCCACGTACAGCATGCGGCGCTTTTGCGCCAGCTCGGTGTGGAACTTGGCGAAGGTCGGCACCAGGCGCTTGTACAGGTCTTCGGCGATGCGGTTGGTGACCGCGCTGTCGTCGCCGGTGAGGATCTGGAAGCGGTAGCCCGCGGGGTCGCCGCGCTCGGGCTGGTAGGGATGCGGATGCGCGGGCGGCTGCTGGGGCGGCTGTTGCTGGGCAGGCTGCTGCTGGAGCGGTGGCGTTTGCTGGCTGGCGTGGACGGCGCCGGCAGGCGCGCCCAGCGCCAACGCGGCAAACAGGACCGGCAGTGAGCGCTGCTGCAAGCGGCGCAGGACGGTAGTCATCGCTTACGGCTCGATCAGGCCATGCTTGACGGCCAGCAGGGTGATGCTGGCCTGGCGGTGCACCCCCAGCTTTTCCTTGATCGACTGGCTGATATTGCTGATGGTCTTGGTCGACAGGTCGAGGCGCTCGGCGATTTCGGCATTGGTCATGCCCTCGGCCATGAACTTGAAGATCTCGAGGCCGCGCTCGTCGAGCTGCGACTGCGGCGTGACTTCGCCGCGCACCGCCATGCTGGCCAGGCGCGACGCGATATGCGGCAGGAAGTACAGCTTGCCCTCGTGGGCGTGGCGCACGGCGGTGGCCAGGTCGGCCGGATCGCAATCCTTGGTGACGAAGGCGTGGGCGCCGAGGCGGTAGGTTTCCTTGATCAGGCTGTCCTGGTCAAACTGGCTCAGGAACACGATCTTGGCCGACGGGTCGGACTTGAGGATGGCGTGGGCGGCGTCCATGCCGGTCAGCTCGGTGCCGAAGCGCATGTCGAGCACGGCGACGTCGGGGTGCTCGGCGGCATACAGCGCGGCCGCCTCGTTCGGGGTCTTGGCCTGGCCCACCACCTGCATGCCCGCCGCTTCCAGCGACATGGCGAAGCCGGTCATGACGATCGGATGATCGTCGGCCAGCATGACCCGGATCGGTTTGTTCTGTTCTGCCACTTCAATTCTCCTGGCGTTGCAATGGCCGGACGCAGGCCCGGCACAGTCGGGAATTATTTCATACAACCGCCGTGCTGGCGAAGGAATTGGGAACTCAATTTCATCCGCCCTGCGCATGGCGGCGATGCCTTGCAGACACGGATTGGTACGATAACGCACACACAAGTAGAAACAATTTTTCTATGTATAAGATTTGCAAATTGCTAGTACCTAGCATATATTGATTCCAACAGATATGCGCATGCCTTTCTTCCGATGTTCGAAACAACAACAAGGAGTCCATCATGCATTTCTCTAACGTCAACGAAAATCCCGGCTCGAAGGCTGGCAAGTTCGCCCTGGTGGCTGGCCTGCACGTGCTGGTGGCCATGGGCGTGATCCAGACGATGAATGCCAAGTCGATCTCGCTGCCGGCCATGCTGGAAGACAAGATGGTGTGGATCGAACCGCAGACCCCGCCCGCGCCGCCCCCCGAGCCACCGAAACCGGTGGTGAAGACCGCCCCGCCCGAGGTCGTGGTGCCGAAGGTCGAAGTCGAGGTGGCCGAGCCGCCACCCGAGCAGGCGATCGAGGCCAGCACCGAGGTGGCGCCCGAGCCGGCGCCGGCCCAGCAATCCGACGCGCCGCCGGTGCCGGCCGCCGAGCCGTCGTCGAACAGCGGCCAGATGCGCAGCGCCGTGCTGGCCGACGCCAACGGCTGCGCCAAGCCGGACTATCCGCTGCGCGCAGCGCGCAATGGCGAGACTGGCACCGTGACGCTGGCGCTGCTGGTCGGCGCCGACGGCAGGGTCCAGGAGTCGAAAATCCAGTCGACCAGCGGTTCGCGTGACCTCGACCGCGCCGCAGTGAATGCGCTGAGCCTGTGTAAATTCCAGCCCGCGATGAACGGCGGGACTGCCGAGGCAGGCTGGGCGCAACTGGCCTATGTCTGGACACTCGAGTAACACCACCTTGACCCGATAGCCCGCCCCCACCATCCGGCGGGCTTTTTTTCGTCCACCGACCGGCGCGCCAGACGCCGGCGGTGCCTGCGCACGCCGTGTAACGTGGAGAGACGTGAACAATGGAGACCGCTGCCGCCGCATGCCCCGAGCCTGCACCTGCACCTGCACCTGTATCTGCACCAGCCCCTGAACCCTTCCCCGCCAGCCTGGCGCCATGGCCGCGGCCGCGCCATGCGCCCCTGCTGCGGGCCGCCGCGGGCGTCGTGGCACTGGCGGCGCTGGCCGCGCTGGCGTGGGCCGCACTGGCGCCGCCGCCGGCCCCGGCCTCGATCCCGGCCTCGATCCCGGCCCCGGCGCCAAACCCGGAACAGGCAGCGCGCCTGCAGGCGCACCTGGCGGCGCTGGCCGTGGCGCCGCGCCCGATCGCCACCGCCGGCAACGCGCAGGCGCGCGACTACCTGGTGGCGCAACTGCGCGCGGCCGGGCTGGCGCCGGAAGTCCAGCGCGCCACCGTCCGCCATTCGCGCGTGCATTACTTCGGACCCGTCCACACCACGATCGGCGTGGTGCATAACGTGGTGGCCCGGATTCCCGGCACGGCCCCGGATGCGGCCGACACCCCCGCGCTGCTGCTGGCGACGCACTACGACAGCGGCAGCGCGCGCCCCGCGCCGTCTGACGGCGCCGCCGCCGCGGCCCTGCTGGAAACCGCGCGTGCGCTGCGGGCGGCGCCGCCGCGCAACGACGTGGTGGTGCTGTTCGCCGACGGCGAGAGGATCGGCGCGCTGGGCGCCAGGGGCTTCGTCGAGCAGCATCCGCTGGCGCGCCGCATCGGCCTGGCCCTGGCATTCGACAGTACCCATGACGGGCTGCTGCGCATGGCCGACGCCAGCGCCGCCGGCGGCGTGGCGCTGGCCGGCTGGATCGACAGCGCGCCCGAGCTGCGCGGTTCGTCGCTCGAAGCGACCCTGGCCCGCCTGCGCGACGACGCACCGCGCATCGGTCCCCTGGCCTCGCTGGCGACGCCGGTGCTGCTGTTTGCCGGTGGCGGCGCCGCGCCGCTGCAATCGACGCAAGCCATGCTGCGCCTGACACGCGCCTACGCTGCGGCGCCGCTAAGCCAGGGCGTGCAGACGGCGCATGCCTGGTTCACGCTGCCCGGCGTGGGCCCGGTGCACCACCCGGTCTGGCTGACCTGGATCGTGACCGGCCTGGCCTGCTGCATGCTGGCCGGCGCCTGGCGCAAGCTGGCAGGCCAGGATGGCGCGACCGATGCGGTGCAGGGCGTGTTTGGCGTGGCCTTCCTGCTGCTCGCGGCGCGCATCGGCAGCTGGAACTGGCGCGTCGAGCTGGAAGCCGCTGGCGTGGACGCCGACCATCGCCTGCCGCTGCAGGTGCTGGCCGTCGCCGCCTGCGCCATCGTCGTCGGCTTGTATCTGCTGCGCCGCAGCGCCGGCCCCGCCGCCACGGTACTTGGCGCCCTGGCCTGGCCCATGCTGGCGCTGATCCTGGCGTCGGTGTTCCTGCCCGCCGCTGCCCACGTGCTGGCCTGGCCGCTGGCGGGAGCGCTCGGCGCGGCCTGGCTGCTGCTCTCACCCTGGGGCCAACGCCAGCGCCACGCGCTGCGCCTGGCGCTGCTGGTGGCGGGACTGGCGCCGGCGGCGGCGCTGTGCGCACCGGCGCTGCGCGACAGCTGGCTGCTGCTCGCGCCGGCGCGCCTGTACCTGCCACCGATGCTGCTGGCGCTGCCGATGCTGTGCCTTGCCGCGCCGGTGCTGGCGCTGCGCATCGGGCCCGCGCTGGCGCTGCTGCTGGCGCTGTGTCTGGTGGCCTGTTTCACCCTGGCCCCGGCGGCGCCGCGCGCTGACGCCGCGCCAGCGCCGGCGCCGGCGCCGGCGCCGATCGAGCGGCTGGTGTATCACAAGGACATGAACAGCTGGCGTGCCTACTGGCTGCTGCCGCCGCAGCCGCTCGACGCCTGGACCCGCATGCTGTTCCCGCGCGCGGCGCCGTCCATCATGGTCGACGTGTTCGGCTGGCACAGTCCGCGCCAGTGGCATGCGGTCGCGCCGCGCGACGATGCGATCTTCTTTCCCGACTGCGCGCTGCTGGCCAGCCGGGTCGGCAAGGTGCGCCTTGGCGTCTTCACGGTGCGCTCGAAGAACCGCGCGCCGCATATCGAGATGTGGGTATCGGGCGCCAAGCCCTTGCGCTCGCGCCTGGACGGCCAGCTGCTGACGGCGCACGAGAGCAACTGGTGGGTGTCGCTGTACGGGATGGAAGACCGGCTGCTGCGCTTCGAGATCGAGACCGCGCCCGACGCCATCTTCGCCGTGACGGTGCAGGAGCGGATGCCCGGTCTGCCGCAGCACCTGCTGCCGCCCCGGCCCACGGGTGTCGCGCCGCTGCCGGCGCAGGCCGGGCAGACCGTGTCGACCGATATCCTGCGGTTCTACCGATGAGTTGTCATAAAATACCCGCGCACCTACTGGCTACCGCCGGTGTGCCCTTCCCTTACAACTACGCAGCAGGATTCCATGCACAAGATCGTTTCCTCGGTTGTCCTTACCGCCCTCGCCGCCAGCCTGGCGCTGGCCTACCCGGCCCAGGCCCAGACTAAGGCCAAGACCCAAGCCGCCACCGTCCAGGAAGCGCCGCTGCGCGCCCACCTGGCCTTCCTGTCGTCCGACCTGCTCGAAGGCCGCGGCACCGGCCAGCGCGGCAGCGAACTGACCGTCAGCTACCTCGAGACCCAGGCCATGGCCGTGGGCCTCAAGCCCGCCAACGGCGACAGCTACCGCCAGCCGGTCAAGATCGCCGGCGTGCGCGCGCTGCCCGAGAAGAGCAGTATCGGCATCGTCGCCAACGGCCAGCCGCTGCCGCTGAAGTTTGGCGCGGACTGGGTCTGGGGTTCGGGCGACGGCAAGGCCGAACGCAACTTCGACGCGGAACTGGTCTTCGTCGGCTACGGCATCGTGGCGCCGGAAGAAAACGGCTGGGACGACTTCAAGGGCGTCGATGTCAAGGGCAAGATCCTGGTCATGATGGTCAACGACCCGGCGCCCACCGCCACGGAACCGAACCGCTTCAACGGCGCCGGCCTGACCTACTACGGCCGCTGGACCTATAAATATGAAGAAGCGGCGCGCCAGGGCGCGGCCGGCGTCCTGCTGATCCACACCGACGCGTCGGCCTCGTACGGCTGGAGCGTGGTGCAGACCAGCTGGGGCGCGGGCGAGCGCTTCCAGCTGGCCCAGGGCAAGGTCGGCACCGGCCTGCAGGGCTGGATGACCGACGACACCGCGCGCAAGCTGTTCGCGGCCGGTGGCCAGGACCTGGATAAACTGCGCGCCGCGGCCGAGGACAAGAACTTCAAGCCGGTGACGCTGAACGCCCGCGTGAAGGGCGAGGCTCGCGCCGAAGTGCGCGCGCTGAACGAATACAACGTGGCCGGCGTGGTGCCGGGTACCGATCCGAAACTGAAGGACGAAGTGGTGATCTACACCGCCCACTTCGACCACATGGGCAAGCAGGCCGGCGAAGGCGACACCATCTTCAACGGCGCGGTCGACAATGCCTCGGGCACCGGCGCGCTGCTGGCGATGGCCGCGGAAGCCGTGAAGCATCCGGCCAAGCGCAGCCAGATGTTCCTGTGGGTGGCGGCCGAAGAACAGGGCCTGCTGGGCAGCGCGGCGTATGTCTCGGCGCCGCTGTGGCCAGTCGCGAAGACCGCCGCCAACCTGAACCTGGACAGCCTGAACTGGGTCGGCCTGGTCAAGGACGTCAGTGTGCCGGGCAGCGAGCGCACCGAACTGGGCGCGATGGCCGCCAGCACCGCCAAGGCGATGGGCCTCACCATCGCCGCGGCCAAGCCCGACCTGGCCGGCGGCTACTTCCGGAGCGACCACTTCAGCTTCGCCAAGGCCGGCGTGCCGGCGTTCTCGGTCGGCGCGGGCAGCACCTGGGTCAAGGATGCGGAAGCGAATGCCGCCAAGGCCAAGACCTACCGCGCCCGCTACCACCAGGCGAACGACGAATACGATCCGAGCTGGGATCTGTCGGGCATGGTGCAGCAGGCGCAGTACACGCTGAACCTGGGCCGCATGGTGGCGGACGCGCCGAAGATGCCGGCGTGGAAAGAAGGCGACCCGTTCGGCAAGGCGCGCGCGGCAAAGTAATCGCGCTCGCTGTGAATTAGTTAGCCTCTAGACCGTCGTTCCCGGACGACGGTTTTGGGGCTAACGGTTTGAATCAACGTGCGAAACAGGAGGCACATGATGCGCGAAGAAGACCTGCTCCTGAGCGATGGCCGCACGCTGCACTACTACGACTGGAAACCGCCGGTTGGCGAGCCGCAACTGACCATCTTCTGGCACCACGGCACCCCGAACATCGGCCGTCCGCCTGCGCCCCTGTTCGCGGAATCGGCACGCCTCGGCATCCGCTGGATCGGCTACGACCGCCCCGGCTACGCCGGCTCGACTGCCTTGACCGGCCGCGACGTCGCCTCCTGCGCCCATGACGTGGCGCGCATCGCCGACCAGCTGGGCGTCGACCGCTTCGCCGTGATGGGCCATTCGGGCGGCGGCCCGCACGCACTGGCCTGCGCCGCCCTGCTGCCCCGGCGCGTGATCGCCGCCCTCAGCGTGGCAGGCCTGGCGCCATTCGATGCGGCGGGCCTCGACTGGTACGACGGCATGGGCCCATCGGGCGAAGCGTCATTGCGCGCCGCGGCCCAGGGCCACGCGGCCAAGGTCCACTATGAATCGCAGGCGCGCGAATTCGACCGCGCGATGTTCACGCCAGAAGATTGGGAAACCTTGACGGGCGAATGGTCATGGTTCGACAGCGTCGCCAGCGCAGCGCTGGTGACGGGCCAAGACGGCTTGATCGACGACGACCTGGCGTTTGTTTCGCCATGGGGATGCGATTGCGCGCAGATCGCCTGCCCGGTGCTGCTGGTGCATGGCGACGAGGATCGGGTGGTGCCGATCGCGCATGGCGAGTGGCTGGCCGAGCACTGCCGCTCGTCGGAATGGTGGCCGTGCCCTGGCGACGGACACATCTCGGTGATGAACGCGGCGGCCCGCGCCTTGAGCTGGCTGCGGGCGAGCGCCGGTTAAGTTCTTTCAATACAAGAGCGAGCGCGTCGCCCTTGTCGTTTGCTGTCCTTACTTGATGACGCCGCAAGCCATGCGTGCGCCCCCGCCACCCAGCGGCGCAGGGTGGTCGGCATGGTTCTCGCCGCCGGCGTGGACCATCAAAGCCTTGTCCTTGATGTCCGCCATCTTCAGGCGCGGCGCCAGCACCGGATAGGTCGCCATGCCCTTGGCATCGACGAACAGGGCCGGGATGTCGCCCAGGTGACCGTTGCCCCACGGGGTGTCGTGCTTGTTGGTCTTTTGCGGATCGAGGTGACCGCCCGCAGCACCGGCCGGCACGGTCTTGCCGTCCTTCTCGTTGGGCGCGCAGCTGCCGTTGGCGTGGACGTGGAAGCCGTGAATGCCGGCAGGCAGGTCCTTCAGCTCGGGCGTGAAGACCAGGCCGTACCTGGTCTCGCTGATGGTCACGGTGCCGATCTCGGCGCCTTCGCCTTTTTCGGTAGCCATCTTCAGGGACACCTTGGTATCGGCGGCATTGGCGGTGACGCACACGGCGCCCAGCAGGACTGCACTCATCCGTTTCATCTTCATTAGTCGCTCCTTCAGCAGGGTTATTTGGATAATTAAAAGACAAGTAAGTGTAGACGAATCCATGCCCACGGGGTGTTCGGCAGGAGTTCGCTGCATTGGTGCCCTCTGGACCGCCCTCCCTTACAATAACTTGCCTTATATCAACGCCATAGTGCTTAAGTTCCCAAAAAATCCTTCCTTGGAACCAATACCCGATGGAGGCATGAATGGCAAACGCACCTGTTCAGGATAAACGCGGTTTCTTTGTACTACCTCAGAAGTATGAAGGTGGTGGCTGCTGCAAAACTGATCGGGCTTTTCACGAACCACGCTTACGTATCCAAAGTACTTTTCAATGACAGCACCATTCCATATGTGCGATTCGCGGCAGGACACAACGATCACTTCCATGTCGAACTGCTCTAAGGAATATAATGAAAAATTATCTCATTGCCATGCTGCTGCTTCCCCCAATATCGCTGAGTGCGAGCGAAAGTGATCCGGGACCTTATCAGGCTGCGACTGCGTCATACCGAATCTATGGAGGCTCTCTCGGCGATCCTACTGCGCCCTCGCCAAGCGACCGCAAGATCGCGGTCTCGATCGAGGGCGATGCCGCACGAAAAGTTTTCGATATGATCGGCCCTGATCAATCCAACGCCTGCGTTGAAGGAACCAAAATGCGCCTACGTAGCCGCGATAGGGAGAACTTGTTATGTAGTCGTAGTGGAGAAGGTGAATACGTGTGCAGTTTTGGCTTTGATCTGCGCAATGGAAAAAGCATCGGCGGCAGCATCTGCTGACGCCATACCCATGACGTCGCTTCTAAAAGCAGTTTGCCTCATGCTGGCCATTATTCCAGGATAGGTCCTTGCCGAAGTCAGCGACAAGGTGCCCACATCCGTATCTCTGTGGCTGGCTGGTGTGATCGCAGCGCTGCTGTGCTTTGCCGTCGGCTGTATCCGGCTGTGGCTGGAACCGCCATTGCGACGGCATTTGGCCTGCGGTGTCTAGGCATCATCATGGAAACCCATTTGCCGGACATCATGCCTCGCTTGCAAGCAGAACAAGGAGTTTGTTATCACTTGCAGGCTTACGTCGCATTCAGCCTGCGACGCTACGGCGTCACTCTTGGCGTGCTTTGCTATCGACGGAAACGCAACACTAATAAAAAACGGCGCCCTGCAGGGCGCCGTTTTTACTAGCAACTCAAGCTATCAAGCCTGATCGCCATCATGCTGCTCGACCGAAGCCGATGCGGTCTGCTGGTCTTCCATCGCCTGCAGTTCGGCAGCCATATTGGCCTTCTCTTGCTGCAGCAGTGCCTGGCGCTCTTCCGCCTCCCACACTTCCTTCTCCTTGCGGGCGCGGTGGAATGCCAGACCGGTACCGCCAGGAATCAGGCGGCCGACGATGACGTTCTCTTTCAGGCCGCGCAGACCGTCGCGCTTGTCCATGATCGCCGCTTCGGTCAGCACGCGGGTGGTTTCCTGGAACGATGCGGCCGAGATGAACGAATCGGTCGACAGCGATGCCTTGGTGAAATCCAGTAACCGTTTTAATACGTGCCAAAAGCCTATTCAGCGCGCTGATCTTGTTGTGCCTATCCAGCAGTTCCAAGCGCTATGCTTCGGTTTTGAGAGACACGGCATCTATACTTACGTATTGTATATTTTTATACTTGGCTCTAAGGATTTAAAAGACAAATGGTGTAAGGTCTTTAGAAAGATATAAAGGATGTGATGGGTGAAAATCTTTTGTCAATTTCAATGCATGCAATCGACCGTTAAATTTTTTCTTTATATCGACATCTCTACCATAAAGATTACCAAGCGTTCCCCATGCAGCAATCACCAGATCGCACTCTTCTACGATTTTTTCTAGCCAATAATCATTATCCAAACCAATAGGGTTTTTTTCTGAAAACAATATTTTAGGATCAGTGGATCTCAAAGCAAAGAGATTACCAATTACCATTTTTGTGCACCCCCATGCTCTAGCGAATCCAACGCAACGCCGAACTGTAGGATCATCAACAGTCGCGTCTGCAGTCGATGGATTTAAACAAATAAATCCGAGTTTTTTCCCATCCCGTGCCCATTGACGAGAAAGATAATACCGATAGCACTCATCAGCGGATAAAACAGCAGACTTTTCCTGCCAATCGTCAATAGCCAGATTTCTTTGCACCTAACCTTCCCCCTTATTTTTATCACCCATTTCACTTTTTTCTTCCTCAACTTTTTGCTCTTCTTTTTTACTACTTTCCAACTTGATTCTTGGCTCCTCCTTTATTATCTGTTCGTCATATTTTGTCAATGCTGACCGCATCCACCCTCCAACAGTGGCGACTGCAGTGTCAGAACTAAATAGGGCAGCAGCGACAGCTACTAAAGTCGAAACAAAAATACCTAACGATGCAACTACGATCCCGTCAATCAACCGCGCTCGGATACGGACTTCATTTAGGTTTTCCTTAATGTTATTCATTTCTCGCTGCAATGACATTGGCGAAAAAACCTGGCCAGTGGCAATGTTTTGGATCAGATCAGTAGGGATTTCCTCTTGATTCTGTGCATCTCCGTCATATAAAAACTTACCTGCTGAAGTTCGATCTAGATCAGCATAGACTATGATAAAAAGCTTTTGACCTCGCTTTAAGATTATCTCTCGAGGACCCGCATTATAAAGAGAAAATACTAGCTTACCTTTAAATCCTGGGTCAACGTGAAAACCAGAGACATTGATCAAACCTCGAAATTTATACTTCGCCTTCATTGAAATAAGAGCCATTGCATTCGGCGGAACTTCAATTTTCTCTTCGGTCAACAAAAAGGCAAATTGCCCTGGCTGGATGATAATTGTGTCTTTTGGCGGTGATCGCTCAAGCATCACTGTCAATTCACAGGCCGGCCCATCGCCAATCAAATCATCTCGTGTAACAAACGCCTGATCGCCAACACACAGTTCGTATGACGCGCATTTAATCGAATCAGATTTAAACTGAGTCCCGAGCAGACTCGGCAGCTTCACCGCTAGTTTTTCACCGCTCCAAAAGGTCATTTTCATCTCACAAAAAAAATCACCCTCCGCATAGGAGGGTGATGAATTATATATTAAATTTTATTTTGAAAATATCGACTTCGACTCAACGGCAATCCATCGTCTTTTAACTGAGTCTTCAATAGGAGTTTTTAGTATTCCTAAAGTTAGCAGCATCGACCTAGCTAGTTTTGGAATAAGGTCCTCAAGTTCATCTCTAGGGTTTCCTCGTTCAAGATGATCCGTCGACTCAATTGACTTGGCCATTTTCCCAGAGATTTCCACCAAACTAAAAAGCGAAAATATAAATATGTCATCAATATCTTCCTCACTCGCCATTTGCTCAGCCAAATTCTGCAAATCCTTGCCGGTGCAGGACCAATATTTTCCAAGATTAACATTCAAAGCATTTGCAGTTGCCAAACAGATAATAAAAGCATCTATTACAGTATGCGCAAGCTTTTCATTATCCCTCACACCCGACACCGCCGCAATTTTCCCTGCATATTTAAGAAAATGCAAGGCCATATGCTTAAGCCTAGTCGTTGTGTCCAGATTCAAAATATCACGATGGGCAATTATGTCGTGCGCAAGCTGTTCGCGTTGAATCTGCAACATGAGGTCATGTGCTGATTTCATTTTATATCCTGATAAATTTAACAATATTTTTTGAGCAGCATTTAAATTAGCATTATCGGCATGCAGACATTAGCCTCAAAAAAATTTAGACATCTTAAATTATAATCTTTTAAATCTCGAATCCTGGCTTTCCCCGCGCAATACCTTCCAGAGAAAACGTGCATATATTAAGCACACGGCTGCGTGAAATAAGTAACGCAAAGGGATACGGTCAAACAAGAACAACTCTTCATTCGCAATTCTTTGCAACAAATAAAATGCTGACCATACAATCAATACATTAAGACAAGCTTCAAAAGAATTTATTGCAATAGACGCTATAACAAAGCGAAATTTTCTCTGCCAATAGCCACTCCAAAAAAATGGCGTTTTCTTAGCTATCCATTTGCCAATATTTTGAGCGTATCCCCAGATGGTTGCAAAAAATACGGCCACGCTTATTTGCTCATTAATAGTTGTGAAATTGCAGCTGCGTACTCATCTTTGATACCTGTGACGAGCGCTGATAGTACAGAATTGTACTTTGGACTTGCGAAACATGCAAAAAAAACGGCGCCCCGCAGGGCGCCGTTTTTACTAGCAACTCAAGCTATCAAGCCTGATCGCCATCATGCTGCTCGACCGAAGCCGATGCAGTCTGCTGGTCTTCCATCGCCTGCAGTTCGGCAGCCATATTGGCCTTCTCCTGCTGCAGCAGTGCCTGGCGCTCTTCCGCCTCCCACACTTCCTTCTCCTTGCGGGCGCGGTGGAATGCCAGACCGGTACCGCCAGGAATCAGGCGGCCGACGATGACGTTCTCTTTCAGGCCGCGCAGACCATCGCGCTTGCCCATGATCGCCGCTTCGGTCAGCACGCGGGTGGTTTCCTGGAACGATGCGGCCGAGATGAACGAATCGGTCGACAGCGATGCCTTGGTAATACCCAGCAGCACGTTTTCGTACGTTGCCGGCAGCTTGTTCAGCGCCAGGACGCGGTCGTTTGCGTCCAGCAGTTCCGAACGTTCCACCTGCTCGCCGACGATGTAGTCGGTGTCGCCGGCTTCGACGATCTGGACACGACGCAGCATCT
>Ga0265797_10006528_pt1 | contig 16396 bp, 11 predicted proteins | sample P2T30metagenome_FD_192433 | JGI IMG/M metagenome (GOLD analysis project Ga0265797, IMG submission 192433) | Plant litter microbial communities from East Loma Ridge, Irvine, California - P2 T30 | ecosystem: Environmental > Terrestrial > Plant litter > Unclassified | place: USA: California... | reverse complement strand
GCGTCTCGCTCGGCGGCAACGCCCTGCTGCGCTGGCTGGGCGAGCAGCAGCATGGCGCCGGGATCATCGACGCCGCCGTGAGCGTGTCGGCCCCGCTCGACCTGGCGGCCGGCGGCGCGGCCCTGTCGCGCGGCTTCAACCGCCTCTACACGCGCATGTTCCTGGAAACGCTCAAGCCCAAGGCGCTGGCCAAGCTGGACCGCTATCCCGGCCTGTTCGACCGCGCCCGCCTGCTTGCCGCGAAAGACCTGTACAGCTTCGACAACGTCGTCACCGCACCGCTGCACGGCTACCGCGACACCGACGACTACTGGCACCGCGCCAGCGCCAGGCACGTGCTGCACGACATCAGGGTGCCGACGCTGGTGCTGAACGCGCGCAACGATCCCTTCTTGCCAGGAAAATTCCTGCCGACCAGTGCATCGAAAGCGGTCACGCTGCAGTACACCGACACCGGCGGCCACGTCGGTTTTCCCATCGGCCCCTTCCCCGGGCGCATCGATTGGCTGGCACGCCGGATTCTGCATTTCTTCGACGGTGCGCGGGTGGGTAACGATGCGCGCGCCGGTGTGCCCGCAACTGTGCGAAGCTTGATCCACTATGGATGACATTGTTCTGCAAGCGATGGCCAAATGGCCGAACGTGCCCCACTGCTATGGCTGGCTGGCACTGGATGCGCGCGGCACCTGGCGCATGCGCGACGAAGCCGCCCAGCGCGCCGATGGTCCGGGCGACAAGCTGACGAATACGGCGCTGGTCGGCTTCATCAACCGCAACTACCTGTCCGACGAGCGCGGCTGCTGGTATTTCCAGAACGGGCCGCAGCGCGTCTACGTGAACCTCGAAGCGACGCCTTTCATTGCGCGCACCGACCCGCAGCAAGGCCTGCTGCTGCAGACCGGGCAGGCCATCGGCGCGATCGAGCAGGCGTTCATGACCGAAGCCGGCGCCATCGTCGTGCGTGCCGGCAAGGTACTGGCCCAGATCGACGACCGCGACGTGGCACAAATACTGCAGATGATGACGCTGGATGCCCGCCCGCTGGCGGACGAAGCCCTGATGGGCTGGCTGGAAAACGATGGCGGCAAGCTGGCCCTGCGCTGGCAGGGTCAGGACGTGGCGGTCGAGCGGCTTGCGACGCAGGAGGTGCCCCAGCGCCTTGGCTTCATCCAGCGGCCGGATCGGCTCGCCGGTAGCGGCACCCAACAAACCACGAAATAATCTTTCACTCTGACAGCCCAGATGAAAGATTATTTCACTGCCTGATTCACTTCTTTTGGAACCATAAGGGATCGCCCAGGCGCATCGGCTCCTTGCGGCTCGGGAAATCCGGGTCGGCCAGCCCGTTGCCATTGCCGGTTTCGATCTTGAGACGCGGTCCGGCATCGAGCTTGTCGCGGGCGCTGCCGCCGGCGGCATAATCTTCGCCGCGGTCCTTCTTGTCCTGCTTTTCTTCCTTCTGTTTTTGCTGCAACTCGCGTTCGCGCGCGTCGATCACGGCCTGGTCGTAGAATGACACGTCCTTGGCCTTTCTCGCCATGTTCAGCTGGTCGACGGCAGCCGGCGTGGCGCCGGTCAGCACATACGATTCGGCCAGCGCCATGTGCTGCAGCGCGATCTTGCCCTGCGCCGCATAGGTCTTGGCGAGCTGGTTGTACAGCTTGGGCTCTTCGCGGTACTCGCGCACCTGGTCGCGCAGGAATTGCGCCGCCTGGTCCAGCTTGCCGGCCGCAATCATCGTCTCGGCATACTGGCGCGCCAGCGCGCGCGACAGCGGGAACTTCTGGTGCGCCGCCTCGGCCTCGCGCATCGCCTCGGCCAGCATGGCGGGCGGCTGCCCCGGCGCCATCTTGATCTCGATGTCGAGCCCGGTGAACATCGCCGAGCCGTCCGATCCCGGCCGCTCGGCCGACAGCACGCCCGGACGCGGCTGCATTGATCCCCTGGCCTTGTCGAGCCAGCTCTGGGCCGCCTTCAAATCGCCCTGCTTCAGCGACAAATACGCCATGCCGTACATGCCGGCGGTCTGGTGCTGGGTATTCTGCTCGGCCATCTGGGCCTCGAACATCGTGCGCGCCTCGTCGCGTCCGTTCTGGCTCTCGTCCTGCAGCACGCGCGCGCGGGCGCGCACCAGGTGGAAGTCGATGCTGTCCGGGCGGATACGTCCCGGCTTCGGCGCCTCGCGGATGCGCGACTGGATGTCGGCGATACGCTCGCCGGTCAGCGGGTGGCTGCTGAGCCAGGCCGGCGCTTCGCCGTACAGCCGCGTCGTGCCCTGCAGGCGCTTGAAAAAGGCCACCATGCCCGAGGTGTCGTAGCCGGCCGCGCGCATGGTCTGGAAGCCGACGCGGTCGGCCTCGCGCTCGGCATCGCGGCTGAAATTCAGCTGGCGCTGGATGGCCAGGCCCTGGCCGCCCATCATGACGCCCATCGCCGCATCCGCCCCGCCGCCGGCCTTGCCGACCAGCGCCGCCAGGATCAGCGCCGCCAGCGGCAGCAGCGCATCCTGCTTCTGCTGCCCCAGCATGCGCGCGATGTGGCGCTGCGACACGTGCCCGATCTCGTGCGACAGCACCGAGGCCAGTTCGGACTCGGACTGGGCCGCGATCAGGAGCTGCGAGTGCACGGCGATGAAACCGCCGGGCAACGCGAACGCGTTGATCATCGGATCGCGCACGGCGAAGAAGAAGAAATCGGCATTCGTCTCGCCGCGCGCCCCGGGCGAGGCCGCGACCAGGTTTTCGCCGAAATTGTTCAGGAACTCGAGGATAGCATCGTCATCCAGGTAATCGCGGTCGCGCCGGATGTCGTTCATGATCTCCTCGCCCAGGCGCCGCTCGAGCACCGGCGACAAGTCGCCGCGCGCGCTGTCCCCGAGCGTGGGCAGGCCGACCGTGTCGGTGGGACGCAGGACGGGGGTGGTCGGCGTGGTCGGTGCCGCCAGGGCGAAAGCGCCGGCCGTGCACAGGCAGGCGGCTGTCAGCAGCCGCCGCAGGTGCAGGCGACGTCGTGAGGAAAGCTGCAACATCGCTGGAATCGGGTTAGGTTTCACGATGTTATGATACCTCTATCCCGGCCGGAATGACTGCCGGGCCGACTTTTTGTTACCTCCTCAAGACAGCTTCCTCTCGATGACCGATTCCACGTCCCCCCTCACCCACTTCGACGCCACCGGCCAGGCCCACATGGTCGACGTCGGCGCCAAGAACGAAACCCACCGCATCGCCGTCGCGGCCGGCACCATCCGCATGAAGCCGGAGACCCTGGCGCTGGTGACCTCGGGTACGGCCAGGAAGGGCGACGTGCTGGGCATCGCGCGCATCGCGGCGATCATGGGGGCGAAGCGGACCAGTGACCTGGTGCCGCTGTGCCATCCGCTGGCGATTACGCGGGTGGCGGTGGATTTCGAGGTCGATGCTGCTGCGAATGCCGTCCATTGCCGGGCGCAGGTCGAGACCGTGGGCAAGACCGGGGTCGAGATGGAAGCTTTAACTGCCGTGCAGGTTGGCTTGCTGACGATTTATGATATGTGCAAGGCGGCGGACCGGGGCATGGTCATGACCAATGTGCGCGTGCTGGAAAAGCATGGCGGCAAGAGCGGCGACTGGACCGCCGAGATCTGACGCTTGATACCCCTGTCGCCAAGGTACGCCACATCGATGAGGCCCCTCCCGCCTGCAAGCCGATCGGCCCGGTACTCGCCGCCCGGGAACAGGCAGGCTTGATCGACGCCGTGGTACGCCTGAAGCCGTGGCTGACGTTCAAGGCTTGACATGGAAGCGCCAATTACAGCGCAGCCTCGCCTTCCGAGGTCTATGATATGGACAAGCAGCGTAAGCCAGCCTGCCGGCGTCCGGAAAACGCCATGTTTCCTGCATGTCCTACAACGCGGCATCCTGGCGGAGACGCACGATGAACTCGTCACTGAAAGCCAGCAACAGAAACATCGTCGTGATCGGCGCCTCGGCAGGCGGTATCGAGGCCCTCAGGGTGTTGTTCGCCAAGCTTCCCGCGGATTCCGCAGCGAGCTTTTTTGTCGTCCAACACCTGTCCTCAAGCTACTCGAGCGAGCTGGACCGCATCCTGCAATCCTCCACCGCGATGCCGGTCGTGTTTGCGTCCGACCGGCAAGCGATCATGCCGGACATGGTCTACCTGGCCAGCCCGGACCGTCACATGATGATCGAGGACAGCCGTATCCGCATTACCCGCGGCCCCCGCGAAAACCGTGCGCGGCCCGCAGTCGATGTGCTGTTCCGCTCCGCGGCGCTGGCGTTCGGCCCGCGCGTCATCGGCGTGGTCCTGAGCGGCAGCCTCGACGACGGCACCGCCGGCCTCTGGCAGATCAAGGACCGGGCAGGCCTGGCCTTCGTGCAGGATCCGCGGGAAGCCTCGCACGCATCCATGCCGCAAAGCGCGATCGAACACGTGGACACGGATTTTGTGGGCACACTTGACCGCCTGGCTGCCAGGATCGCATGGCAAGTCACCCAAGCCCTGCCCTTGCCGCCGGAGGTGCCGCCGCGGCATGCGCAGGAGATCGAAACCCTGGTTGCCCTGGGAGGGAATGGCATGCAAGCCGGCGTGATGGAGTTGGGAACACCGTCGAAGTACAGCTGCCCCGAATGCAATGGGGTGCTGATCCAGGTCGACGAAGGACCGATCGTGCGTTTCCGTTGCCATACCGGGCACGCTTACTCGATCCAGTCGCTCCTTACCGACGTCAATGACACCGTCGACGTCAGCCTCTGGTCGACGGTGCGGGCCATCGAGGAGCGCATCCTCATCCTGCAGCAACTCGCCGACCTCGCCGACAAGGATGGCGATCCCGACAAGGCGGCACGGCTGCGCGCCAAGGCGGCCACGGCGCAGCAGAAATGCCAGCCGCTGCGGGACCTCGTGCTCGATACCGATTTCTTTGCCTCGGACTAGGCGCCAGGGCAGGCTCAGCGCGCGGCGGGCCGCATCGTCCCCATCCACGCCTGCGTGAACGCCTGCCCCATCATGCCGACCGCCTTCTGGTTCGCATCGACCAGGCGTTCCATCGATTTCTGCTGCTGCGACATCGCATTCCTGGCCAGTGCGTCCGCGCAGGCCTGGGAGGCGTTGATGAAGGCGCGCAGCGTGTGTTCCTGGATGATGCCGGCCGAACTGGTGATCCATTGCTGGGCGCTGGATTGCATGGCGTCGCGGTAGACGCCGGCGATGCCGGCCCAGGCATCGAAAAACGGGGTCGGCGGGACGGGCGTGAAAGTCACCTGCGGGAATGTAATTGCGTTCATCTCGTTCTCCTGATTGCGTCAATCGATCGGATAATCCAAGTTGTGCGGTGCAGCATCGAGTGTACTCCCGAGTTCACACAATACGACAGGAAAATCGAAGTCCGTAATCCAGATCAATCCGACCTGCCAGGCCGTGCGCGCAACAGCAGCAGCCAGGCGCGCCCGTCGGGCTTGGCCAGCCGCGTGCCTTGGCCCAGTTGCGCGGGCAGGGACGCCGGGGCCGTCCGCCCGCTGCGCGGATCGAACCACGTCCCTTCATAAGCCACCGCCCCGAAGGTTCGCGACAACACGATCGCATCGCCGCCCAGCGCGTACAGCAGCACCGCGGACCCGGGTTCATCCGCCAGCACCCAGTTGCGATCGCCGTCCGCCACCCAGCCGTCGCGCGGCGCCATGTCGGCCAGTACATCGCCCAGCCGCGCCTGCACGAAAGCGTCGAGCGGCGTGCGGTCGACCTCCCTGCCCTGTCCGTGCCCGGCGGTCGGGTTGCGCGTCAGGACTTGCGCCGCGCCCGCCATCAGCGCCGGGATCTGGCCGGTGCCGGCATGCCAGGCGACGATCGCCTTGTCCGGGTAGCGCGCGCGGTATTCGCGCACCTGCCGGTACACGAGCGCCGGCGTGCCCGGGTCGCCGAATTCGTTCGGATGCAGTTCGCGGAAGGCGCGGTTCTGGCCGCCCTCGGGCGCCCACAGGCTGCCGTCGGGCAGGTAGTGCCAGTAGCGCATGTCGACCACGGCCACCTGGCGCGCCAGTGCCGGGTCGGCCAGGATGGCGTCGGTGACGTTCTTCGCGGTGTCGAGCACCAGTTTTACACGGCGGCCATGCGCGCGTTCCCATTCGGCGACGGTCTGCTGGAAGAAGCGCTGGAAGGCCAGCGGCCCGGAATACTGGAAGGACAGCCCGAAGATGATGTTGTCGCTGCCCGCCAGCTGGTCCAGCACGTGGAAGATGTAGGCGCGGTGCAGCGCGCGCAGCCTGGGATTACTTGCATCGTAGAACTGGTTCGCTACGTGGATGCGCTGGTTCGATTCCAGCGGCATCGGTTCCGGCAAGCCGGTGTCGTTGATGTTGTTGGCCGGCCGCCACGGCGAATCGGTCCAGTGGGCGGCGGTTTCCAGCAGGTTGTGGTTGTTATATAAGTGGTGGTAGAGCACGATGCCCTCGCGCTCGGCCAGGCCCGCGAAGGTCTTGATGCGCTCGAAGTACCAGGGGTTGTAGCACGCCAGGTCGTACTTGCTGAGGCCATCCTGGGCCTGTCCCTGGCCGCTGCGCGCCCACGGCAATTCATAAAAGGCGGCCCAGACGTCGGCGTCGGGCCGGGTCGTGATCGTGTGGTCGTCGCGGCGGCGGTCGTACCAGATCGCCGGGCCGCTCTGGTAGAAGGGCGTGCCCTGGGCCGCCACGCGCGCCGCCAGTTCCGATAAATCCTCGGTCAGGCCCGGACCGCTGCGGCCGGGGACGAAACGGGTGATGCTGATGCCGGCGTCGAGCGCGTTGGCGCTCGAGGTCTGGCCCAGCCACCAGGCGTCGTTGACGGCACCACCCCAAAGCGTCTTGCCGCCGATGACGAAGCGGCCGTTGCGGATGGCCAGCGCGTGCTGCGGCCCGGCCGGCGCGGCAGGCGCCGGCGCCGGGGTGAACTCGAATGGCCGCGCCTCCCTGCCCGCGTCGACGAAGCGCAGCGGCGCGTCCAGCACGGCCCGGGCGGCGGAAGCGCCGACGCGCTGCGCCAGCTGCGCCGCATACAGCGGCCGGTTCGAGCGCACGATGCGGTTTTCCGCGCCCGCCGGAGCGGACGCCACGATCGCATCCGCATGCGAATTCCAGATCACGGAATTCGCCGCCGTCCAGCCGCCGGCCTGGGCGCGACGTGTGTCGTAGGCCAGGCGCAGCGCGGCGCCTTCGATGCGCACGTCCTCGTACAGCACGCCCGAGGCCCAGGACTCGAACGCGCCGCTGGCGCCGAGCGCGCGGGTGGCGCGGCAGTCGCGGAATACGTTGGGGCCGGCGGCCAGGAAGCCGATCGCGAAATCGTTCATGCCGGCGTCCGCCGCGCAATGCTGGACCAGCACCTGCTGGCCTTCGACCAGGAAGCTCATGCGCCGGTAGCCGCCCGGCTCGCCCACCGGCGCTGCGTTCCCGACCTGCTCGACCGTGATGCGGCGCGCGCGCGGCCCAACCCGCACCAGCGAGGACACCAGATGGCGTCCATCTACCCTGCGCACCCAGGCGTCTTCCACGTGGTCGAGCACGATGCCGTCCCAGGCGTGTTCCTCGTCGCGCGGATTGGCGGGGTCGTACTCGCTGTCGATCCCGAGGTTCTCGATGCCGATCTGTTCCAGCGGCGCGTCGCCGGTGACTTGCGCCAGGGTCGCGCCGCCGTAAGGGCGTTCGAGCGCGGTGGTGATCGGCGCGTCCAGCGTCACACGCCGGGTGGCAAGGTCGATGGCGACGATGCGGCGGTCCCACACCAGGTCGCGCGAGCCGGCCGGCCAGTGGTAGCGCAGCGCGGCGAAGGTGCCGGGCAGCGTGTCCATGCCCAGGTCGTGGATCCAGGCCGCCGTGCTGGGGCGCGTCAACACCACGCGCGCGCCCACCCGCAGGCCGGCCAGGTCGGCCACGGTCACCGTGCTTGCGCCGGCGGGGACCACCTCGTCGACGACTTGCAGCGGCGCCGCGGTGACAGGTCCCCTGTCGCGTCCCACGACCACCAGCGCGCGCCGCCCCTGCCCCGTCGCCACCAGCACGCTGCCACCGGCGCTGCCGCGCAGCACGACGCCGTCGGCGTCCAGGCGCAGCTGCCCGCCGATGCGGAAGCGTCCCGGCGCCAGCTGGACCACGGCGCGCAGGCCGCCCGCCCGGCGCGGCAGGCTGGCCGCTTGACGCAGCGCGGCCTGCAGCAGCGCCGTGTCGTCCGGGCCGCCCGGGCGCACCAGCAGGACCGGTGCGCGTGCCATGGGCACGGCGGTACCCGCGCCATAGCCGGCATGGGAAAAATCGATGGGCACTTGCGGGGTGTTGGTGGCCGGCTGGGCGGCGGCATGGCGTGCCAGGGCGGCGATAAGCAGGCAGGCGACCCTGCGCGGCATAGTCACGGGACGATCCTCAAAGGCGAACTGGACAAGCAGCTCATCCTAGCGGACACATTTTGCCGGGACAATTGCCGGCAAAGATTACTCATGCAACTGAGCGATTCGAAAACCGCAAAGTTGCCATTTCACATAACTTATGACTTGCCGAACTGTCAAAACAAATCGTTAATTTTTGCAAATTCCGTTGTGCTCACACATCGTTTTTTTAGATCTAGGCTATACTCAACTTAATCTATTTCTTTAAATCAATTAATATTTATTGAAATCAATATTTTTGACGACCCATCCCGGTCGTCTGCCTGGAGAATAACAATGTTCCGCAACCTGAAGGTCGGACCACGACTGATCCTGAGCTTCCTCGCCGTTGCCCTGTTGGGCGCCATCGTGGCCGGCATCGGCATCTACAACATGGATCAGATGAATGAGCGCGCCAAGCGCATGTACGACAACGAGCTGCTCGGCCTGTCGTACACGAAGGAAGCCAACATCAATCTCATCTACATCAACCGCGCCATCCGCGGCGCGATGCTGGCCTCGACCGAAAAGCGGCGCCAGACCTCGCTGGACAACCTCGTCACCTACCGCAAGACGATGCGCGACTACCTGGACAAGGCGAAACCGCTGATCACCAGCGAAGAAGGCAAGCGTGTCTTCGTGGAACTCGACAATGAATTGCGTGCCTACGACAGCGTGATCGACGAGCAGGTACGCAAGACCAATGCCGAGCCGCTGCTCGAGCAACGCGATTCGGTCGGCTACATGTTCGATACCTTCATGCCGCGTTCGAACGTGATCGACGACAAGATGGCGCAACTGGCCAAGCTCAAGGAAGAGAGCGCGCGCCAGGTCAACCAGGAAAACCGCGCCGCCTATGACGGTAGCCGCGGCTTGATGCTCGTGCTGGTGCTGGGCTCGCTGGGCGCGGGCGCCGGCTTCGGTATCCTGATCACCCGCGGCCTGACGCGCCAGCTGGGCGGCGAACCGGCCTATGCCGCGCAAGTCGCCAGCCGCATCGCCGCCGGCGACCTGGCCACCGACGTCGAACTGCGCAGCGGCGACAGCGGCAGCCTGCTGTTCGCAATGAAAATCATGCGCGACAAGCTGGCCGGCATCGTCACCCAGGTGCGCGGCGGCACCGACGCCATCGCCTCGGCCTCGAACCAGATCGCCGCCGGCAACCTGGACCTGTCCTCGCGCACCGAGCAGCAGGCCAGTTCGCTGGAAGAAACGGCATCGTCGATGGAAGAGCTGACCTCGACCGTGAAGCAGAACGCCGACAATGCGCGCCAGGCGAATGCGCTGGCGATGACCGCATCCGACGTCGCCACCAAAGGCGGCGCCGTGGTGGCGCAGGTGGTCCAGACCATGGGTTCGATCAAGACCTCGTCCTCGAAAGTGGTCGAGATCATCGCCGTCATCGACGGCATCGCCTTCCAGACCAATATCCTGGCGCTGAACGCGGCGGTCGAAGCGGCACGCGCCGGCGAGCAGGGCCGCGGCTTCGCGGTCGTGGCCGGCGAAGTGCGCACCCTGGCCCAGCGCTCCGCCGCCGCCGCCAGGGAGATCAAGCAATTGATCGACGATTCGGTGGGCCAGGTCGAGAACGGCAGCCAGCTGGTCGACCAGGCCGGCGCGACGATGCACGACGTGGTCGGCAGCATCCAGCGCGTGGCCGACATCATGGGCGAGATCACCGCCGCCAGCCAGGAACAGACGGCCGGCATCGAGCAGATCAACCAGGCAATCAGCCAGATGGACAACGTCACCCAGCAGAACGCCAGCCTGGTCGAGGAAGCGGCCGCGGCCGCCGAGGCGCTGCAGGAGCAGGCTACCAGCCTGTCCGGCCTGGTGAGCGTATTCCGGGTCGAAGGCGCGCAAACCGCCGCAGCGCCGGTCATGCCGTCTAGGAAGCCGGCTGCCGCCGCACCGCGCAAGCCTGCACTGGCCCGCCCGTCCGCGCCTGCCATGCGCCCTGCTCCTGCCCCTGCGTTCAAGCCTGTCAAGGCGGCGCTCCCGGCCCACGCGGGAGACTGGGAAGAGTTCTGATCAGGCGGCTTCGCGGTAAGCCGCCGCCTGCCCTTCCATTTGCCCACCCAGCAGCGCCCTTCGGACTTCCGGCGAAAAAACCGCTGCGTTCGGCGGGCGCTGCGTCTTGCGGCGCTCGATGAAGACGCGTGCCGGCTTGGCGACGCGGCCGCCGACGAGCATCGCGAAGACGCGCGGCGCGGCAGCCATGGCCCGGTCGTAGGTGACAATCAGTCCCGCCACGATCACCGTGGGCGCCACCAGCCAGAACACGCCATGGGGAATCACGGTGGACAGGTAATGCGTGTAGAGCAGGAGGGCGACCTGCAGCAGCGGCGCATGGGCCAGGAAGATGAAAAAGCTGTATTTGCCGTACCTGGATGCCAGTTGCCCGATGCGCGTACCCGACAGGTATTTGAACGCCGGCCATACCAGGAAGGGTCCGGGCATGGCGGCGACATTGATATTGTCGATACGCAGCAGGACGATTGAAAGGCAGATCCCGGCAAACAGCACCAGCAGTGGCAAGCGGTGTCCGTCGAGTGCCAGCAGGTCGGCTTTTTTGACGGCCAGCAGCCCGCCCATGTAAAACATGATGGCGGATGTCCCGCGGATGATGAGGTAGTTGTCGTAATTGCAGTAGAAAATGGTGGCGACGAGCGCCAGGCCGACAAGGGGCCCGTTGCGCAGCAGCCAGCCGAACAAGGGCGCAAGGATGACCAGCACCAGCAGGTCGCGCACGAAGTACAGCGGGTAATTGAATGGCACGTCCATGATGCTGAAGAACGCGTTGATCCATTCGTAGCGGCTTGCGTGGACCAGGTCGACGCGCATGCTCGCGTGCGGGAAGCACTGCTGCAGCAGGAAAAACAACGCGATCGCGCCGCCATTGAACACCAGGAAAGGCAAGCCAAGCGTCCTGGCTTTTTTCATCCACAGGCGTGCCGGCGACAAATCGGCCCTGGCCGCGAACAGCAGGTAGCCCGACACCAGCGCCAGCAGCGGCACGGAGGCGCGAAACGCCGCGTAATTGAAGAAACCCTGCAGGTAGTCGAACAGGCCATCGCCCATCCCGCCGATCCGGTCTTGCGCCGCTGCGTGAACGAACACCACGCCGGTAATCATGATGAAACGGACCATGGCGATCCGGTCCGACACTTCCTTTTCAAGCTTCATGACTTGCCGCAATCAAAGCCGCGTTAAGAAAAGTGCAATTATAGATAGAAATATCACATTAATTGTCACCAATAATTTCATCTTATTCAAAAGATCGTCGGCGACGGACGGCGGGTGTAAGGACCCGACGGGTCTTGATGCGTGGTAAATTTCTGCCTTTCCACATCAGCACAAGACAGGAACGAGCAGGAATGAAAGTACGCTTACTTGCAGTGGCCGCCACCACCCTCGCGGTATCGGCCGCCGCCACGACGGCCGCCGGCGCGGCCCCGCGTGGCTTCACGGTCGAGGACCTGGTGTCGATGGACCGGGTCGGCACACCGGTGGTGTCGCCGGACGGCGCGCGCATCGTCTACACGGTGCGCAGCACCGACGTCGCGAAGAACAAGGGCCATACCGACCTCTACCTGGTCGACCTGCGCAAGGCCGGCAGCGCGCCGCAGCGCCTGACGTCGGACGCCGCCAGCAGCACCGACCCGGAATGGTCGGCCTCGGGCGACGCCATCTATTTCCTGTCCACCCGCTCGGGCTCGTCCCAGGTCTGGCGCGTCAAGCCGGACGGCGGCGCCACCACCCGCGTGACCGACCTTCCGCTCGACGTCGACGCCTTCCGCGTCTCGCCGGGCAATGACCGCCTGGCGCTGAGCCTGTCCGTGTTCCGCGACTGCGCCGACCTGGCCTGCACCAGGGCGCGCATGGACGAGCGCGAAAAGGACAAGTCCAGCGGCAAGATCTACGACCGCCTGTTCGTGCGCCATTGGGACACCTGGGCCGACGGCCGCAACGCCGTGCTGTATGCGCTGCCGCTGGATGGCACTGGCAAAGCCAGTGCGGTAAAGGACGTCGTTTCCCTGTCCGGCTCGCTCGACGGCGACGTGCCGTCGAAACCTTTCGGCGACCGCGAGGAATTCCGCTTCAGCCCGGACGGCAAGGATATCGTGTTCTCGGTGCGCATCGCCGGCAAGACCGAGGCGTGGTCGACCAACTTCGACCTGTACACGGTCCCGGCCACGGGCGGCCAGGCGCCGCGCAACCTCACCGCCGGCAATCCGGCCTGGGACACCAAGGGCGTGTATTCGCCCGACGGCCGCACCCTGGCCTACCTGGCGATGAGCCGCCCCGGCTTCGAAGCCGACCGCTACCAGATCATGCTGCTCGACCTTGCCACCGGCAACAAGCGCAAGCTGGCGGCCGACTGGGACCGCTCGGCCGGCAACCTGCAGTGGACGGCGGACGGCAAGGCGCTGGTGGTCGATGCCGAGGACGTGGGCCAGCACCGCCTGTTCAGCATCGACGTGGCCGGCGGCAAGGTGACGCCGCTGACCGGCACCGGGTCGATCGGCGGCTTTGACCTGCGCGGCAATACCCTCGCGTTTACCCAGGCCAACCTGTCCACCGGCGCCCAGCTGTTCTCGATGAAGCTGGGGGACGGCAAGCCGGCCCAGCTGACCCATCTGAACACCGAACGCTTGGCCGACGTGCGCTGGGGCGACTATGAACAGTTCTCGTTCAAGGGCGCGAACGGCGACACCGTCTACGGCCATGTGATGAAACCGTGGAATTTTGAAGCGGGCAAGAAATACTCGGTGGCCTTCCTGGTCCACGGCGGTCCGCAGGGCAGCTTCGGCAATGGCTGGAGCTACCGCTGGAATCCGCAGGTGTACGCCGGCGCCGGCTACGCCACCGTGTTCATCGACTTCCACGGCTCGACCGGCTACGGCCAGAAGTTCACCGACGCCATCAGTGGCGACTGGGGCGGCAAGCCGCTCGAGGACCTTCAAAAGGGCCTGGCCGCGGCGGTGGCCAAGTACCCGTGGCTGGACCGTTCGCGCAGCTGCGCGCTGGGTGCCTCGTATGGCGGCTACATGATGAACTGGATCGAAGGCAACTGGTCCGACGGCTTCAAGTGCATCGTCAACCACGACGGCGTGTTCGATACCCGCGGCATGGCCTATTCGACCGAGGAACAGTGGTTCACCGACTGGGAAAACGGCGGCGGCCCTTACTTCAAGATGCCGGAAAAGCACGAACGCTTCAATCCGGTCCTGCACGTGAACAAGTGGAAGACCCCGATGCTGGTGGTGCAGGGCGACCTCGACTTCCGGATCCCGACCGCGCAGGGCCTGTCGACCTTCACGGCGCTGCAGCGCCGCGGCATCGACAGCAAGCTGCTGGTATTCCCGGACGAGAACCACTGGGTGCTCAAGCCGGCCAATTCGCTGCTGTGGCACCACACCGTGATCGACTGGCTGGATCACTATCTGAAGCCGTAATTTCAGAACGGCGATCCTGCAAGAACGACAACGCCCGCCCTGCGCGGGCGTTTTTCATTCAGAAGTAGCCGGCTTCCCAGATGCGCGGCCAGTGGACCCCGGGGTTCGCGGCCTGCTCGGCGGGGCTGAGCGGCGCGTGCACCGCATGGGCGGCCAGGCTCGGCGCGATGGCCCAGGCCAGCACGCAAGCCGCGGCGATGGCGGCGAGCGCGACGCCACCACGCGCCATGGCCGGCGCGCTTCCCGGTCCGGCCTTGCCTTCCACCGTACGCACCCAGCCGATGGCGCAGCCGACGACCAGCGCGATGGCGAGCCGGCTCTGCGGCATCACGAACACCCCGGAGAACAGGCCGTCCACCAGGATCGCGGTCAAGGCCGCCACGAACACCGCCAGCATCTGCTGCTTGTCCCTGTCCGCCGGCGCGATCCGCGTGCCGGTCCGCAACAAGGCGCGCATGCCCATGCCAACCAGGCACAGGACGCACAGCAAGGCCGGCACGCCCCACTCGCTGGTAATCTGCATGACCCAGTCATGCGGGTGGGCGCCAATCTGCAGTTCGGCGCCGTAATGCGCGAAATGTTGCGGACCGGCACCGAGCCAGGGGTGTTGCGCGATCAGGTCCAGTGCCCGGTGCCAGAGAAACATCCGCCCCGACGCGGGGTCGGACGCGGTACGCTCCATCACATTGGCCATGCTGCCGAAAGAATGCAGCCCACCCAGCATCGGCAGCAGGATGAACATGACCGCATAGATGAGGCAACCGCCGAGGGCGGCCAGTCCGATTGTCTTGAGGAAGCCGTAGGCATGGCGGCGGCGCACCAGCAAGGTGACGGTGCAGCCCGCCGCCAGTGCCAGCCAGGTGGCGCGCGCCTCGCTCACGTACAGCAGCGCCCACCAGAACGATGCCAGTGCAAACCAGGTGCGGCGCAGGGCCGTGCCCGGCCGTTCCTGCAGGCACAGCAAAACAATCAAGGGCAGCAGGGCCGTCTGCGTATGGTTGAGGAAGCGGGCATTGCTGAAGCCGACGGCCAGTGCATGCATGTCGAGCTGGAAGCCGCCGGCGAGTGCGGTGCCATACGTTATCAGCACGCGCAGCGAATACAGCAGGCAGCCGGTGCCGACGTATCGCAGGACGCGCTGCAAGCCATCCACGCCGCTGCGGCTGATGTCGGTGGCGACAGCAAAGGCGAGCACGGCCAGCAGCAGCATGCTCGACCATTCGTACAGCGCGTGCCGCAGCGACCAGGCCGACAGTGCCGACACCAGGCCGAGTGCGAAGAAGCCGAGCAGGGGCAACTGGACCTTCGTGCTGGTTGCGGCAAGCGCAGCGCCGCGCCCGCGCAGGGCGACGGCCACGGCGACCAGCAGCAGGACGGCGAGTTCGATGCAGCGCTGGTCGTCGTGGCGCTCAGCCACCAGGAAGTTCAACAGCAAGCCCCCCACTACGGCGAGCGTACAGGCCAGCGAGCGCCACGAGGTGGCGGCCTTCGGCTTGAGGAATGCGGCGGTGGTGAAGTGGGACATGGGTGATCCTTGCTGTGTGAACTGTGCGGCTGAATGCAAAAAAAGCCGCCCGAGGGCGGCTTTCTTCAAACTATACCGTATTAGCTACCGGTTTTGTTGGTCTTGGTGATGGCGTCGATTGCAGTCGCACCCTTGGTGGCGTCGATGTCGACGCTGGCGTTACTCCAAACAATGTTGGCGTCATTTACAACCGGGCTCATCGTGAACTTCTTGCCATCGACGCCGTCAGCGATGCCGCCTGCCAGAGTGACGGTGATCACGCCGTCAGCGACTTCGGCAGCCGTGACTTCCTTGGTGGCGGTGAACGTCGGGATGCCGTTCTTGCTGCTGTCGCATTCGGTCAGGACGCCACCGTTTTCTTGTGCGCAGACGGCGACTGCGGTCTTCAGCGACGAGGTCGAAGCGATTGCAGCGGCAACCTTGGTGCGGACGGTGTAGTTCTTGTACTGCGGAATAGCCACAGCGGCCAGGATACCGATGATGGCGACAACGATCATCAGTTCGATCAGGGTGAAGCCGCCTTCGGCCTTCTTGACGATTTTCGGTGCTTTCATGATTTGATTCTCCAGGTATGGGTTACTGCGTTCAAAGGTTGTTACTGCTTATCCGGTTACTGCTTGCTTCTGTCCTCTATATTGCAAGCGGCGTGCCAGGTCGTTTCCATACGGAATCGATATCACCGTGGCATCAAAAACCGGCTTTTTGACGCAAATCACCTTGCCGCATGACAATTTTTGTCACCTGACGCCCAACAATTTTTGTCAGTGGACGAAATTTGTATGCGCACTGTCAAAAAATGTCAGCCCGGCCGTGCCAGCCGCCATGCCTGGCACGTATCAAATAAAAAGGGGAGCCTCGGCTCCCCTTCTATATATGAGCCTGGTCACCCAGGCCCGACCAGGCGGTCGATTACAGCATCGCTTTCAGCAGGCGAGCCATTTCCGACGGGTTCTTGGTGACCTTGATACCGCAGGCTTCCATGATTTCCAGCTTGGCTTGCGCGGTGTCGGCACCGCCCGAGAT
>Ga0265797_10006527_pt1 | contig 16402 bp, 21 predicted proteins | sample P2T30metagenome_FD_192433 | JGI IMG/M metagenome (GOLD analysis project Ga0265797, IMG submission 192433) | Plant litter microbial communities from East Loma Ridge, Irvine, California - P2 T30 | ecosystem: Environmental > Terrestrial > Plant litter > Unclassified | place: USA: California... | reverse complement strand
ACAAAAACCTAAAAGTATAAAACTAACTTTCGGAGATTCTGGTTTAATAACTTCAAGAGAAGGTTTTATAGAATTAGTACATTTAAATATTTTTAAAAAATATTTAAAATTTTTTTTTAAAAAAAAAAAATCAAATTTATTGTTTATAAGAGAAAAAATTTGATATTTTGGTAGAATAAATTTTGCATTACAAAAAAAATCTAAAAATTCAAGAATGGGTAAAGGTAAAGGTTTAATAGAAAGACAAATTATAAAAATAAGACGTGGTGTGACTATATTTGAATTTAAAGGTGTTTCAAGATCCAAAATAATTTGGTTAACTTCTGAAATTAATAAAAAATTAAAAATTAAAATAAATTTTTTTTTTAAAAAAAGTGATGTTTTTTATAAAATTTGATCTAAAAAAAATAAATATTCTTATTACTATAATAAATATTTAATGTTTTAGTTTTTTTCCAAAAAAATTAGAATTTAATATTTTAATTAATAAAAATATTTTTTTTTTATTACTGATTTGTAGAGTTTGAATAAAAAAAATAATTTAGTAGTTTATATGAATTTTATAACCAATTTTAGACCTATTAATACTGAAATAAATTCCAATTTTTTTTTTAAAATTAAATCTAAAAATAGATTAATGTGTAGAAATTTTATTTTATTTTTATTATTAATTAGTTATTTAAAAAATAATATTTTTTTTTTAGATTTTAGTTTTTTTGTTAAACCTGTTTTTAAAAAATCAATAGTTATATTACGAGCACCGTACAAAAATAAATTATCTCGTCATCAATTATCTTATAACAGATATAATTTAATGCTGAAATTTGATTTTAAATTAAATAGATTAATTAGTTTTAATCAAATACATGATTTAATTTCTTTAGTTAACAAGGTTAAGTCTTTTTTTATTTGGTTCGAGTCTAATATTTGCTACCAACATAAAATTAAAATTAATTTTAATTTTACAAATATCAACAACTTTTTATTAAAAAAATATTAATTTTTTTTTCAATGTTTAAATATAACAAATATAACACATTTTACTATTATAATATTAATTATTTACTTAAATTAAGTATATCCAATTCTATTTATTGTGATAAAAAAAAATTAAATTTTATAAAAAAATTAAAAAATATGTTTAGGTATTTGTTATATATAAATTCTTATGTTTATAAATTTAATTTTTGTTTGTATTTTTTTAAAAACAATTTAAAAAACAATTTTAATTTAAATATTTTTTTTTTAAATTTTTCATCTTTAAAGTCTTTAAATAATTTATGTTTTTTTTAATTAAATGGTCCGAAAAAATTTAATTTTTTTTAAAAATACTCATTTTAAAAATTTAAATACGTGTTTTTTTTATTACCTTGAAAATAATTTTATTTTTTTTAAAAACAATAAAAAATTTAATTTTTTCAGTACAAAATTTATTAATGTTTCAAAAATAAACTCAAATAAAAATTGTATAAATATATTATATTTTTAATTTTATTTTGTTAAATTTATATTTTTATAATTATTTTTTTTTTTTACCTTTTTTTACTTTTTTTTACTTTTATTGAGTTTTTTTTATAAAAAATAATTTTAATTCAGTGAGAATACAACCAACATCAGAAGATATTTTAAAAAACTCTTCTATTTTAAAAAAAATTAATTATAATTTTTTTATAAAGTGGTCTTTTGTACTGTATTTATATATGTTTTTTTTTATATATTTTATAAAAATAGATTTTAGTTTGTTTTGATTTAATCATTTGAAATTATCTAATTTTGTTTTGAATTTAGTTATTGTTATAATGTCAATAAGTCTATTTTTAATATTTTGTATTAAACATTTAAATAATACCAATGTAAACTACAGTATTGATTATTTTTTTTCTTTTTATTGTTTGATTGTTTTTATACCTTTGATGTTTTTTTCAAATACTTTATATACATTTATTTTTATATTAGAAGTTAATTCATTGTTAATTTTATATAAATTCTCTGTTTCTAAATTTGTTTTTAAAAACACTTTTAAAAATAATTCAAATTATTTAACTAGAAAATTACCTTTTTTTTATTTAAATATGTTATTCTTTCAGTACTGAGCTAATTTTTTTAGTTCTGTTTTATTATTTATATCAACTTTCAACTTTATTTTTTTATTCGGTTCTTCCGAATGGTTGTTATTTAATTTTTTAAATTATATTAATTACAATGTTTACTATTTTAATAATAGTTTTTTTTTTTTTATTCTATGAGTATCTTTTTTTATTGGTTTTTTTTTAAAATTAGGTTTTACACCAATTCATCTTTTTAAAGTGGAGGTTTATAAAGGTTTACCTTTTATTTCTGTTTTTTTTTACACTACGGTTTATTTTTTAAGTTTTTTTTTATTTTTTATTTTGTTTGTTATATATTATGTTAATAGTTTTAAAATTTATTTTTTATTTTTATTTTTATTTTTTTTTTTAGTGGGTATTTTATATACTATTTTTTTGTTGTTTGATGTTAATTTAATTAAATCTTTTTTTGCTTATAGTACAGTAGTAAATGTTTTATCTTTTTTTAGTATTTTAATTTCTAGTTTATAAAAAAAAATGACTTTTCAGATTTGTAGAAATTGAAATTTTTAAATATTAATTCAAACACAAACCCAAATTTATATTTTTATAATTTTGAAAAAAAAAATTTAGAAAAAACATTTTATTCTAAATATTTTTCTATTTTTAAAAAAAAATTTATAAAATTACATAATTATAAAAAAATTAGAAATAATTATATAAAATCTAGAATACCTTTAAAAATTGATATTTCCCATTTTAATAAATTATTAAATGTATCTATGTATAAAGGAAAAAAAGAAAATTGTTTTAAAAATTATAATATTTTTTTATATGAATTTTATAATATTTTTATTAAATATGATAATATTTTAAATAGTTATAAATATTATGATGTTCTATTTAAATTGTTATCGGTTAAAAAAGAATATTACAATTTTAATAAATTTTTAATTTATATAATTCCAGTTTATAATTCTATGTTTTCTATTAATTTAAGAAAATTAAATAAATCTCAAAGAATGAAACTACAACGTACACATGTTCAAGAACTTGTTTATATTAAACCAAAAAACAGATTAAAATTATCTTTAAAATTAATAAATTTTTTTTCATTTAAATATAAAAATAATTTTTTTTGGAAAAGATTGTATTTTTTTTTTTTACCTTTTTTTTTAGACCCTAAAAAATCATTTTTGTGACAAAGAAGAGCTTTGATTTATGACAAAGCTTTAAAAGCTTATTTAAAAAAAAACTAATGCAAAATTAATTATTGTGTTATTAGTTTTAGTTGCTAAAACTTTAGTTTTAGGTGGTTGTATGTTACCTATCGCATTAGGTGCTTTAGGTACTGGTATTTTATTTGCTGGTTATAATTTAGCTGTAGCTAGAAATCCAGAAGAATCTGAAGGTATTTTTAATACTACTTTAATGGGTTACGCTTTAATTGAAACCTTTGTTTTTATGTCTTTCATTGCGGCTTTTGTCATTTATTCTATTTAATTCTTTAATTTATTTTTTTTATAAAAAAAAAAAAAATCAATGAATGCCTTATTTAATAGTAATTTTTAAAACTGTTTTATTATGTGTTTTTGCTATTGCAGTGAGAGGTACTTTACCCAGATATAGGTTTGATCAAGCTACTCAATTAAATTGAAAACATTTTATATATTTGTGATTTATATTTATTTTGTTTAATATGTTATATTTAATAATTTTTTTTTAGTATTTTAATTAAGTTTTTTTTATTTTTGTTCAAGTAGCTCAGTGGCAGAGCGTTAGGCTGAAAACCTCAAGGTCGTTGGTTCAAATCCAATCTTGAACAAACAAATGTTATTTAATTTTTTAATCTTTAATTTTTTTGTTTCATTTTTTTATTTTTTCACTTTTTCAGTAGAGATTATTAATTTAAATTTTTTTTTATTTGTTTTTGTTTTATATTTTATTAATTATTTTTTTTTAAAAAATTTAAATAAATATAATTCAAATTTAGATTTATTTTTTAAATATTTTAAATTTTTTACTAAGCATTTGATTAATTTAATTAATTTATTTTTTTCATTTTCTAAAAAATTTTATAACTTTATTTATATAAAATTTTTTATTTTTTTAAAATCTTCGTTTATATTTTTAAATTTATATTTAAAAAATATTTTTATTATATGGAGACCACTTTTTAAAAAATGATCTTATTTCGGTTATTTCAGAACAAATAGATCAAAATGAATTAAATAGTTTTTTTTAATTAATTACTTTTTATTTTTTGGTTTTTATAAAAGATACTTTTTAGAAATAAAATAGTTTTTTATTTTTTTTATAAATTTTGTTTTAAAAAATTATTTAATGTTTTTTTCCTTTTAAAATTTAATTTTAAATTTATTTTAATATATTTAAATTATTTAAGTAGATTAAATTTTTTTTATTACAAAAATACTTTTTTTTTTTATCAAAATACCTTTTTTTTAAAAAATTTAAATTTTTTTTATTTAGATAAATCTTCTAACATAGATATTTATAATAATTACCAAAAAAATAATTTTTATTTTAATATATTTTATTCTAATTTAATAATAAAAAATGTTTTTAATAAGTATTTTTTGAAAGTAAAAAATTTTTTTTTTTATAATTATACTTTTTATAATTTTTATGTTAATAAAAATTTTAAGTATAAAAAATATTTTAATAAGTGTTTATTTTTTAATTTTTTTAATTATTCTAATCGGTTTAGATTTTATTTTTTAAAATATTTTATTAATTTTAAAAATTTTTATAGTTTATATTATTATGTTTTAACTAAATTTAATAATGAAAAAAAATTAAATATTTTTAATTTTAAAAAAAAATTAATGTCAACTCGTAATAGTTTTAACTATGTTTTATTTAATTTTTATAACCAAAATTTAAATTCATTAATTTTTTTGAATAATTTATATTTATTTAACTTATTTAATTTGTTTTTTACTTTAAAAAATAATGAAAATAACAATAAAAATATTTTTATTTACAATAATTTGTACCCTGTTTTTAACAAAAAAAACATTTTTTTTGAATTAAAATTTGTAAATAAAAATATTTTTAATTTTGATAAATTTTTTAATTTATGTGTATTGAATTTTTATGAAAAATTGTTTAAATCTTTTTTTTTTATCAAATTTAATTTAAATTTTAATTTAAAAAATTATTATAAAAATTATTATAAAACATACCCATTTCCTATTTCTAATTTACAACAAGATTATTATACAATAGATGAGATGTTTGAAATTTTTTGTTTTTCTTTTGTTAATCGAGATATTAATATTTTAAATAATTGAATTTTAAACAAAATGAATAAAATTAATTTTAGAAATCATAAAAAATTTTTAACAGTTATTCAACATTTTTTATTTCATTATCGTTATTTTTTTGTATACATATTAAATATTGAGGGTTTTTTTATTAAAGTTAAAGGTAAATTAAGTGTTGCTGGTAACGCTAAAAAAAAAGTTTTTTTTTATAAAATAGGTAAGGTTAATTTATCTAAAAAAATAAATAAAATTGAACATTCACAAAGTGTTATCAAAAGTACTTATGGTGTTTTAGGATTAAATATGTTTTTATCTTATTAGTATTTGTTTTTTGGATCTATAAATTTCAAAATACACTGTTGAATTTTAAATAAATGTACCTTTTCTACCTTTTCTTTTTATTAAAATTTGTCTACTTTTTCTTAAACCTCTTAACGTATAGTGGTTTATTTTTCTTATTTTTATTATTTTTTTTGATAAAGTATTTAATTCGTTAATATTTAAAGATTTTATAATAAATTTATATTTATTAATTTTTTTAATTATTGTGTTTTTAATTAAAAAAGTATTTATATGAGAAGCCCCGAAAAAAAAATTCATTATGTTTTTATTTTTATAGAACCCTATTTTAAAACCTTTACCTTTAAATTTTATTTTAATAAATTCATAAATATCAATGACTTTTAAAGTTTTTTTTAAAGTTGAGTTTATTAATATTTGATTATTATATATATTTTTATGATAAATTTTTATTACATTGTTAAATTTATTAAAAAAAAAAAAACTTTTTTTATAATTTATAAAAAAATTAAAACTATAATTGTTATTATATAAATTAATAATTAATTCATTTTGTTTTTTATTTTTTTTTAATAAAATAATTTCAAATTGTGGTGGTAAAATTATATTTATATGTTTAACCATTATTAATTTTTAATATTAATAAACCTCCTATTTTTTTTTTTATTGCTTCAAAGTTAGTAATAATACCTTTATTTGTAGATAATAAAAAAATTCATTTTTTTTTTAATGTTAGTTTTCTAATTATTGAGTTTTTTAAAAATAATGATCTGCTTGGTTTATAAAAATTATTTATATAGTTTTTTTTATAAAAATTATTTATGTGAATATAAATAATTTTATTATTTTTTTTAATGTATTTTATTATATTTAAATTGATTAAAATTTTTATCATATTTATGTTTTTTTTACTGTATTTGTATTTAATTATTTTTTTTTTATAGATTAAGTTTAGTTTAATTAAATTAATTAAATTAGTATCCATTTTTTATCAAGAATTTATATTTATATTTTGTAAACTATTATTAATTAGTAATTTTTTTGAGAAATGTCTAGATAAATTTAAATTATTAAAAATACCTTTTATTCTACCAGTTTTTAAACAAATATTATTTTTTTGTTTAGATAAATTATATCTATTTTTTAATTTCGATAAAAAATAATTTGCGTTAGCTCTAATTATTGGTTTTATACTTTTATTTTGTAAAATACTTTTTAAAATTATTTTTTTAATTTCGTTTTTTATAAATTTTTTTTTTAAATATAAATTTTTATAGATTTTTATTTTATTAGTTTTGGTTTTTCTCATACTTATTTTTTTTAATTATTATCTATCAATTTCACCAAAAACAATATCGATTGTACCCATTAAAGCAACTAAATCTGCTAAAAAGTGACCTTTAGAAATTTTTGGTAAAACTTGTAAATGGTGGTAAGCCGGTGATCTAACTTTACATTTGTAAGGTATATTAGTACCGTTGGAAATTAAAGATACACCAAATTCCCCTTTAGGTGATTCAACAGCTCTGTATGTTCAATTTGGTTTTACAGTAAAACCTTCACTTCAATATTTAAAGTGTTTTATTAATTGTTCCATAGAGATATATTCATTTTTATAATTGTTCTGGTTTAAATGTTTAGGGTTAATAAATTTTAAAATTTGATGAGGATTTATATTTGATGAGGATTTAATTTTTTTTTTTGGTGATTTATGTTTAGTTATTTTACTAATTACTTGATTTATTATATTCAAACTTTCTGTCATTTCATTCATTCTAATTAAAAACCTATCATATGAATCACCATTTTGACCAATAAAACTTCTAAAGTTTAAATAATAATAATTTGCGTAAGTTTCTAATTTATCTAGTCTTAAATCTCTTTTTATACCTATAGATCTTGACATTACACCGGTTAAACCGTAATTAATACAAGTTTCATGAGAATATGTACCAATATTTATTAATCTTTGTTTTCATATTTTATTATATGTTAAAGTATTGTGTATTTCGTTTAAAGTTGTAAAACAATTTTTACTAAAATCTAAAATATCTTCTAATAAAAATGATGATATTGCTTTTAGATTAACCTCGTTAGGTCTGTAAAATGCAGCATGCATTCTTGCACCAGAAACTCTTTCATAAAATTCCATTAATTTTTCTCTTTCTTCAAAAGCTCAAAAAATTGGTGACATACTACCAACATCTAAAGCATGACAAGCAATTGCTAATAAATGATTTAATATTCTAGTAATTTCATCGTATAATGTTCTTATTTGAACAAAAGTAGCACTGTAATTTAATGTACCTAATAAAGATTCTATTGCTAAACAATATGCATGTTCTTGTACTAACATAGATACATAATCAAATCTATCAAAATAAGGTAAAGAATGTAAATATATTTTATCTTCCATTAATTTTTCAGTTCCTCTATGTAATAAACCAATATGAGGGTCAATTTTTTCAATAATTTCACCATTTAATTGGACTATTAATCTTAAAACACCATGTGCAGCTGGATGTTGGGGACCAACATTTAAATTCATTGTTTTTAGTTTTTTTAAAGTTGTTTCATCTTTAAAATTATTAGGTTGTCATATTTGAAATATACTTCTATTCACATATATTATGTTTAATTTTTATTTTGATTTTTATAATGAATACACTTTTACGTTGTTATTATTTAATATTGTAACTTATATATTTATGTTAATAAATTTATTTTTAATTTTTTTTATTTTTGATATAAAGTATTTTAAAACATTAAACGAATTAAAATTTTTTGGTAATTTACCGTTTTTATATTTATATGTTGTTATACTTTTTTTATCATTTGCAGGAATACCACCATTTATAGGTTTTTTAGGTAAATTTTTAACTTTTATTTATTTTTTTTCTAAAAGTAATTTATTAATTTTTTCATTTTTCATTTTTTCAAATTTTTTTATTATATATTTTTATTTACAAAATTTACGATTTTTAATTTCAAAAAATTTATCTAATAAATTATTATTAAAAAATAATAAAGTATTTTTTAATAATAATTATATTTTTTATTTAAATTTATTAAATTTTTTTAATATTAGCAGCGTTTTATATTTTGAGGATTTTTTAATTTTTTTAAATTTTTTAAGTTCTAATTTTTATTTATAGTTTTTACTTATATATTTTGTTTGTATTTTTTATAAAATATTTTATAAATGTTATTTTTTAGTTTTATTTTGTCAACATATTTACAATTAAATAAAAAAATTTTAATAAAAAAAAAAGCACACCACAGAGCTGCCGCATTAAAAAATTGCCCACAAGCTAAAGGTGCAGTAAAAAGAGCTAGAATTGTAACACCTAGAAAACCTAATTCTGCTAGAAGACCCACAGCCAAAATAATTTTAACTAATAATAGGTGAGTTGTTGCTCATTTACCTGGTGTCGGACATAATATAAGACCACATTCATCAGTTTTAGTTAGAGGTGGTGGATCTAGAGATTTACCAGGTGTAAGATACACTTGTGTTAGAGGTGTTTATGATTTTGCTGGTTTATTAGGTAAAAAAAGAAGACGTTCTATTTACGGTGTAAAAAAACCAAACGATAAAACTAAAAAAATTAGAAAAAAATTTAGATTTAAATAATTTTTATTTATTTTGATTAAAGTGCGAGTAGATTATTTAATTACACCCATTAATGCTGTAGTTTCTTGAGCTAGACAAGGTTCTTTTTGACCTATGACTTTTGGTTTAGCTTGTTGTGCTGTTGAAATGATGCACACAACTGTTAGTAGATATGATTGAGATAGATTTGGTGTTATTTTTAGAGCTAGTCCTAGACAATCAGATTTAATGATTGTTGCAGGTACTTTAACAAATAAAATGGCGCCAGCTATAAGAAGACTTTATGAACAAATGTTAGACCCAAAATGAGTTTTATCCATGGGTAGTTGTGCTAATGGTGGTGGTTATTATTATTATTCTTATTCTGTAGTTAGAGGTTGTAATAGAGTAATACCAGTTGATATATATGTACCAGGTTGCCCACCTACTGCCGAAGCTTTATTGTTTGGTGTTTTACATTTACAAAAAACTGTTTATAGACAAATAGATGAGGAGGAAAAATTGAATGAAAACAAAAACAAAAACGAACAATTTGTATGGTAATTATAATTATATTTTTTTAAAAAAACGTTTTCTTTCAGAAGCATCAAAGTTAATGAAATACAGAACTTTTTATAATTTAAATTTGATTAGTAATCATATTTTTTATAATAATTTTTTTTTTTTTTTAAAAAAATTAGAAAAAAATTTAATTTTTTTTTTATTCTTTAAAAACAATTTCTTTAAATATAACATTATTCCTAATTTTTTATTTAATAAACAAATTTTTTTTGATTTTAAAAATTTTTTAAAATTTTCTAAAACAAATAAAATTAAATTTTTATTTACTCAAAATAATAATCTTAAAAATTTTAATTATTTTGGTGATGAAGTTTATGGTAATAATTTTTTATTATTAAATAATAAAAATTTAATTAATAAAGATTTTGTAGATTGCAAAAACGATTATAATTTAGATATTCTTTTAAAAAATAATTATAGTTTATCTAAAAATACTTTAGATTTGTCTTCAATTTCTTATTTTTTAAATTTTAATGTGTTCGTTTTAAATATTGTTGATTTTTATAAAATATTAATTTTATTAAATTTAAATAACATTATTAATAAATAATTATAAATTAATTAATAAATATATATACGAAAATATAAACCACATAATAATTCAACTAGGAATAAAAATAAAGTAGTAAGTTTTTTTACTAATAATAATAAATTTAAACGTTTAGTTGTTGGTAATGTTTTTAAATCTGGTAGAAATTTTTCAGGTAAAAAAGTCGTTGGAAACAAAAGTTTTATTAATAATAGAAATATACATTTAATAGATTTTAACCGTAAATGGTTTAATGGTTTGGCTATTTGTTTAAAAATTAATAAAGATTCAAACAGATCCTGTTATACTTCTTTAATAAAATATTCAAACGGTTCTTATTCTTATATATTAGCTTCCCACGAATTAAAACCTGGTAATATTTTATTTTCTTCAATAAAACCTTTAAAATTTATAAAATTACAGAAAAGTTGTTGTGCAGTTATACTTAAGTATTTAACTTACTCAACTATATTTTTTAATGTTGAGCTTTATGAAAACGAAGGTTTTAAATATTCAAGATCAGCTGGTACTTTTTGTTCTTTATTAAATTTAAATTTTGAAAAAAACAATGCTAAAGTAGTTTTACCATCAGGAGAAATTAAAACTGTATCAATATATTGTTTTGTTACATTAGGTCGTGCATCTAATATCAACCATAAATTGGAATTTTTTACTAAAGCTGGTTATTTTAGAAATAAAGGTTTCAGACCTAATGTTAGAGGTGTGGCTATGAATCCAGTAGATCACCCACATGGTGGACGTACTAAAACATCCTCACCTGAATTTACTCCGTGAGGTAAAATCGCTAAAAAAAATAAATAATTTTTTATTATAAATTTTTATTTTTTTTTTAAAAAAATTAAATAAATGGCTCGTTCTAAATGAAAACTAACATATTTTTCTAGATCTATGTGGCGAAAAATTTTACTTTTTAAAAAAAAAAAGTTATTTAAAAAAAAAATAATTTTTTATGATAGATCTTCTTCTATACCATCTTGTTTTAATTATAAAATTATAAGAATCCATAAAGGTAAAAAATATAGACGTTTATTAGTAAATAATTATAATACTTTTTTAAAGTTAGGTGAATTTTCTTTTACTAGAAAGCCTTACCATTTTCCATTAAAAAAAAGTGTTAAAAAAAAAAATATTTTTTTTAAAAAATAAAAATTAAATGGGTCAAATAAGTATACCAGCGTCAAATAAATCTGGTTATTCAATGTTTTGAAATTCAATGTGAGATTCTAAACACAATTATAGTATTTTTCTAAAACAAGATATTTTTATAAAATCATCTTTGCTTTTATTTTTTAGTGATTATTCTTCTGATAAATTATTTTTTTTTTTAAAATTTAATTCTCGAAATAAATTTAAAAAATATAAATTAAATAACGTTAAAAACAAAAAAAAATTGAATTTTAATTCTTATTATCATTTTTTGAGAAATACCAATAATAATGATATTTTTTTTTCAAAAATTTGATTATTACGTTACCAATCATGGGTTATAATAAATATTTCTATATTTTCTTTTTTAAAAAATGATATTTTTAAAAAAAAATTAGAGATAAATTTTGATAACTGATTTTTTTATTATTATAAAAATTTATTAATATTAAATAATAAAAAAATTATAAAAAATAAGTATATTTTTTAATTTTATTTTTTTGTTTTACAGATATTTATTAAATAATAAATTAATTGATTTAGATGAAAATTTGAATAGTTTTATTTTAAAAAACAATGGTTTTAGTCACAAAACACTTCTAAAAATAGAAGAACGAATCGAAAATAACAGTAATTTTTTAATTAAAGATTTAAATAAAAATGAATGAGAACATTTTTTAAAAACTTCGTATTATATAATCCCATTTAATGGTAGTTTTTTAAAAAAACGTATGTTAAACATAGCATTTTTAGATTTATTAACTACCTATAAAGGGTGACGCCACGTTAAAGGTTTACCTGTTAGAGGTCAAAGAACTTGAACTAACGCTTGATCAGTATATAAATCAAATAATGTTTTACGAAATTTTAAAGTTAAAATGGCTAAAAAATTTTATGGAAATGCACCATTAAGGGAGTCTAATGTTGCATATGCTGCAGAATATGTAAATTTATTATGAAAAATGCAATGAGAACAAGAATGAATATTAGCTAAAAATAATAGATTAAAATTTTCTGGTCATAAAAATACTATGAAAATTGATTTGTATTCTATGGCTAATTACCAAGTAATGCACCCTTTAAAATTAAAAAATTTATCAAAAAAACAAAAACAATCGTTTAAAAAAAATTATTTTTCTTTAGGTTTTGATCCAGGTTTTACTAAAATTTTAATAAAAACTATGTTTCATTCTAATGATTCAAATGCTGAATCAGATCTTTCAGGATCATCTTTAGTTTTGAGAGATGAACGTTTAAACAGAAAAAAAAAAAGATAATTTTTTTTATGATTTAGGTTTTTATATTTGATAATAATAAAAAATTCATATATTAATTTTTATTTATTTTTTTTAAAATTTAATTTAATATTTTTCAATTTAATTTCAAACAAGTATAAAAAACAAATAAAATTTTGTTTAAATTTTAGTTATCAATTTAAATACAGTTGGTCTAATTTTGAAAATGATTTGTTAAGAACATTTAATACAAACTATAATGATTTTTATAATCTCGAATTCACTCAATTTTATAACAATACGTTTTTAAATATAAATAATAAATCAAACATAATAAATAATATTGTTTTATTTAAAAAACAAACTGTTTTTTTTAAAAAAACTAATAATAAAGGTTTATTTTTGTTAAATTTTTTGGATTCTTTTAAATATGATGATCTTGGTTTGTTTAATGAAGAATTGAATATTAAATCATTAACTAATAATAGCATTTATTTTTATAATTTAAATTTAATTAAATTTAATCAAAATTTTAAAAAAGAAATAGATTACGTAAATTTTGATTATAGATATAAAATTAATAAATATGTTAATAGTAATAGAAATATTTTATTATCATTTTTTAAATATAATTTAAAACGTCAATTTAAAAAAAATAAATTTATAAGTAAATTGGTTAAACTACCGTTTAATTTTTTTTTAAAAAATTTTGAATTTAATCTTGTTAATATTTTGTTACGTTCTTCTTTTTTTTTTAATAATAGAGATATTTTTTTTTTTCTAAATAATAATTTTTTTTATGTAAACGGTTTTAATATTAAAAATATAAATTATGTTTTTAACACTAACGATATATTTATGTTATCTTTTAATAAATATTATTTTTTTTATTATAAACAAACAATAAATAATATTTATAATAATAATAACATATCAAATTATATATTTAAAAAAAATAAAAATAATAATTTAAATAAAAACCCTTTATGGTTATTTAATACTTTTTTTGTTAAAGAGGATGTACCAAATTACATGGAGGTTGATTTTTTAACTTTATCGTTAAAATTAATATATAAACCATTTTTTTTTAATGAATATAATTTTATGTTATTTAAATTATTAAATTTTTATCAAAAACGTTTGTATAACTGAAAAAAAGTAATTTAATTTTTTAATATAAATATTTAATTGTTTAATACCTAATTATTCTTTATAGAATACACCGGTGATGAAGGAAATTTTTCACATCTTAAAAACTTATTTTATATCTTTCCAATACTTTAATAAATTTAAAATAAATTTTATGTTTGTTTTAATTTTAGTGATGGTGTTGTATTTTATTTTTTTCTATTTTAATTTATTTTTTATAAATCTTTAATTTTATTTTATATTTTTTAATTATTAATCACTCTAATTTATGGGTGATTATAAAAATATATTCTAATACTTTAAAAAATGAATTTGAAATTAATCAAAATAATTTAAACAATAATTTTTTTTTTAAATCCGATTTTTCTGAAAATTTTATATCAAATAAATTAAATATTTTAGACATTCAATCAAATTTTGTTTATCATAACAAAAATTGACTTTATTCTTTCTCTGAAAATTTATTTTCTTATTCATATGATTTAACATCTTATGTTTTTTGAAATTATTTTTATCAAGATTCGAGTAAATTAAACTATAAAGTTATGTGGTACAATTCTATATTAAATAATAATCATAATTTATTCATTTCAATAATTTTAGATCAATTATTTTTTATTGCAGCATTATCATTACCTTATTTTAATGATTTTTTTCACCATTTAATAAATTCTGATGAGTTTAATAATTTTTTAATTATACACCCAGAATATTATTTTATTTATAAAGATTATACCAATAATTTTTATCAAAATTATTTATCAAATATTTATTTATCTATGTATTTATTAACTATTAATGAATCTTTTATTTCACCGATAATGATGCTTACTCAATTTTTTTTTATTTTTTTTTTAGTTTTATTATTTATTATTACTTATTTTTCATACTTTAATAATTTAAATACTGAAGATAATATTGTAGATCATGATTATTTGGCTTTTAATGTTACTATTGAAGCTGAAGAAGAAATAGGTTCTATGGACGATATGTTATTAACTTCAGTTATATTATTATATATATTTTTATGATTTTTCTGAATCAATGGTTGATCTTATTTAAGTATAACACCTCAATTAATTATGAGTATTTATTTATTTCCTTTTATTTATTTTATTATTTTATTTTTACCTATTTCATTATTATATGATTACGGTTCTTATTTTTTAACTTATTTAAACGGTGTAGGTAAATCTTCAGTTTTAATGTTAGAGTTATTATTTGATTACATTGCAGTATCAATTTTTTTTTTAAGATTAATGGTTCAAAATGTTCGTTTAGTTTTTATGTTATTTACTTATGGTGAGTTGCACGAATTAGTAGTTTATTTTAATATTGATAGAAATTTAATATTAATGAATGAGTCATTTGTCGATGGTTGAAATAAAAATAAAACTAATTTTAATTTATCTAATTGGTATTTATTATTAAAATTACCAGTTGTTTTATTAAATTGGTTGTACGAATTATTTCATACATTTTTTATGGTTATTTTTCAATTTATAGCTTTTTTTGCTATGATTTTTTGGTTATTTTTATTTTTATATACTATGTTTGTTTTAGAAACCCAAGAAAATTTTTTTACTTATAAAAGAATGTTTAGAAAAAATTATTTTAATAAAATTATTAATTTTAAAAATTTAGTTTTAAAAAAATAATTTCATTAAAATAATTTTATTTATTGTTACTATAGATCCATCTTTTTTTTATGTTGTATAATTTTTTTATAACTTTTAAATTTCATAGATTTTGTCAATCTGGTTTTTATTTTGATTTTTTTTATAAAAAATTTTCAGAAGTTTTTATTAGAAATGTTTTTGTTTACGGTGCTCAATTTTTTGCTGAAAAATATATGATTGAAGTTTTAACAAAAAAAATTATTGATAAAAATATATTTTTTATAAATAGATATATAGGTTGATCCAATTTAAACTATTTTAATTTTTTTTTTCAATTTATATATATTTTATTTTATTTTATTTCTTTTGTTAATATTTTAATATTATTTTTATAAAATAATATTAAAAATAATTTTATATTTTATTTTTAGATACAGTTAAACCAATAGTAAATTTTAATATCAATTAAAATTGAAAAATAAAGAACCTTCTTTAAAACTAATAATTTAAAAAATTTGATAGAGTATAAGTATTGTGAAAGAAAGGTGAAAAGAATTTTTATAAAAAATTTAAAAGATTCTGAAATTTAATGTTTTTATCAAATGAGATTTGTTTGTCTCATTGTACCTTTTGCATAATGAACTAGCAAGTTTATTAAAATAGCAAGCTTTTTTATATAATTTTTTTATTAAAATAAAAGCGTATTGAAAAAATTTTTTAAAGTTATTTTAATAAGACCCGAAACGAGGTGATCTAATTATGATCAGATTGAAAATATTTTTTTAGTTTATACTGTATTGGAAGATCGAACTCATAAATGTTGCAAAATTTTGAGATGAATTGTAATTAGGGGTGAAAGGCTAATCAAACTTCGTGATAGCTGGTTTTCCGCGA